>OLSJ01001492.1_pt1 | contig 14115 bp, 10 predicted proteins | sample 1672151 | NCBI WGS metagenome assembly OLSJ01 (sample SAMEA3136653, study PRJEB25190) | human gut metagenome | biome: human gut; feature: human-associated habitat; material: faeces | place: Austria | collected 2013 | reverse complement strand
CCCATCTGTTTCGCCTGGTCATCATCGAGTGTTTTTTCGCACTCGTCCGATGGCCCTGTTTCGATGATCAACTATCGTCGATTTCTGCCACGAGAGGGCGGTTCTCGCGCGCGGAGAGACGCTCGCGACGGACGGAGGCGCGCGCCGCTCCAAGGCTCCGCGTTCGCCGCGCCGCCTCCGTGCGTTTTGGCTGCTTCTGGCGATGCTGTGCGCGTAGGGCGCCGTTCGGCTGCTATCATTGTTGCCGTATCGTTGCCGCCGGACCTGCGGAGAGGCGGCGCCACCCAACAGAAAGGATGTAAGACCATATGAGCGATCCTAAGATCAAGCGCGTGCTCGTGTCCGTGACGGACAAGACGGGCGTCGCAGACTTCGCCCGCGCGCTCGTGGACGAGTTCGGGGCGGAGATCATCTCCACCGGCGGCACGGCCCGCGCCCTCAAGGACGCCGGCGTGCCGGTCACGCCCATCGACGACGTGACGCAGTTCCCCGAGATGATGGACGGCCGCGTGAAGACGCTGCACCCGCGCGTGCACGGCGGCCTGCTGGCCAAGCGCGACAACGAGGCCCACATGGCCCAGGCGGCCGAGCACGGCATCGAGATGATCGACATGGTGGTGGTGAACCTCTACGCCTTCGAGAAGACGGTGGCCGGCGGGGCCGACTTCGGCACCTGCATCGAGAACATCGACATCGGCGGCCCGTCCATGCTGCGCTCCGCCGCGAAGAACTTCGAGAGCGTGGCCGTGGTCACGCGCCCCGAGAGCTACGACGCCATCCTGGCCGAGATGCGTGCCAACGGCGGCGCCACGACGCGCGACACGCGCGCCAAGCTCGCGCTCGACGTGTTCCAGACCACGGCGGCCTACGACGGCGCCATCGCCGCGTGGATGGGCGCCCAGCTGGAGGGCGAGGGCGACGCGAAGTTCCCGGCCGAACGCTGCCTGCGCCTGCAGAAGGTGCAGGACCTGCGCTACGGCGAGAACCCGCACCAGTCCGCCGCGTTCTACCGCCGCGACGGCTACGCGAACGCCGAGCACTCGCTCGCGCATGCCAAGCAGCACCAGGGCAAGGAGCTGTCGTACAACAACTACCTCGACCTCGACGCCGCCTGGACGGCCGTGCGCGAGTTCGACGGGCCGGCCTGCGTCATCGTGAAGCACCTCACGCCCTGCGGCGTGTGCCAGGACGACGACCTCGTGGCCGCCTACCAGCGCGCGCACGCGTGCGACCCGGTGAGCGCCTACGGCGGCGTCATGGCGTTCAACCGCCCCGTGACGAGCGACATCGTGGTGGCCATCTTCGACAACAAGCAGTTCGTGGAGGCCATCATCGCGCCCGAGTTCGCGGGCGACGCGCTGGACATGTACAGCGCCAAGAAGAACGCGCGCCTGCTGTCAACGGGCGGCGTGAACCCGGCCGGCGGGGAAGTGGAGTACCGTGCCGTGGAGGGCGGCCTGCTCTGCCAGGATTCCGATGCCGTGGCCGAGGACCCCGCGACGTTCACGGTGCCCACGAAGCGCCAGCCTACCGAGGACGAGCTCGCCGAGCTCTTGTTCGCGTGGAAGGTGTGCAAGTCCGTCAAGTCCAACGCCATCGCCATCACGAAGGACCACGCCACCATCGGCGTGGGCGGCGGCCAGCCGAACCGCGTGAACTCCGCGCGCATCGCCGTGGAGCAGGCGGGCGACGCCGCGCAGGGCGCCGTGGCGGCGTCCGACGCGTTCTTCCCGTTCCGCGACGGCCTCGACGCGCTGGCTGAAGCCGGCGTCACGGCCGTCATCGAGCCGGGCGGCTCCATCCGCGACGAGGAAGTGATCGCCGCCGCCGACGAGCACGGCATCGCCCTCGTGTTCACCGGGCATCGCCACTTCCGGCACTAGCGCCTTTTCATGCGGCCTCCCGGCCGTCGAAACGCTCGAAAACGAAGGGACGCCCGCAAGGACGTCCCTTTTCGATGGGTGAGGAAGGCGCCTCGTCGCGCGATGGCGGCCGGCCGCCGGGTGCTACTCGTCTTCCGTCAAATCCAAACGGTTGATGCGGTCGATCAGATCGGAGCCGCGCTCGTAGAACAGCAGGTCCTCGTTGTGGGCGAAGTAGCGCTCGCAGCCGTGGTCGTTGATGAAGGACATGCCGTAGCGGTTGACGGACAGGTCGGTGACGAGCAGCAGCATCTCCTGGCCGCCGCCGAACGCGTCCTCGACGAACCGGAAAGCGCTGTCGAGCGCGCTCGAGGTGTCTGCGATGCGCGCGTCGAGCGCATCGACCTGCTCGGCGAACAGCTCCTTGACGCGCGAGAACGGCACGCCGCCGCCCGCCGCGTCGCAGCGCAGCGCGCGATCGACCAGCGCGAGCGTGCGCTCGTACGCCACGTACTTCTCGTCCGACAGCAGCCCCGCCTTGCGCTCGGTGGTCAGCCGCGCTTGCAGCGAGGCGGCTTCCTCGCGCAGCAGGGGCAGCGCGTTCGCGTCGTCGCCTTCGAGCGCAGCGCGCAGCGCGGCAAGCCTGCCGTGCATGAACTCCACGGCGCGTTCCTCCAGCACGGCGTCGCGCAGGCGGCTGCCGAGGGCGTCGGTGATGAGGCCCATGAGCGAGACGCGCTCGTCGAAGGCGGCCTCGCGGGCGCGGTCGAGCACGCCCGGCTCGGCCTCGCCGGCCAGGATGCGGTCGATCTGGTAGTCGGCGCGGTACTTCGTGAATAGGTCGTAGTACACGCTGAAGCGCTTCGCGATTTCGGCGTTCTGCACGTATTGGCCGATCAGCAGCTCGTCAACGGGGATGCCCCGTTCCTCGTACAGCTTCATCATGGCCGACAGGTCGTCCCAGCCGCGCGCGGTGACGAACGACTTGCCGTCCACCGTGGTCTCCACGCGGTAGAAGTGGTCGCGTTCGATGTCGAGGTAGGTGAGCACGGCGGGATGCACGCCCGTCTCCACGGCGAAGTCGCGCCAGGCGGCGAAGTCGGGCTCCACGTCGATGCGCTTGAGGCGGTCCCATGTGGCGATGTCGAAATCGTGCGCCGTGCGGTTGTACTCGGGCGGGTTGCCGGCCGTCACCACGATCCAGCCGTCCGGCACGCGATGGCGTCCGAAGATCTTGTACTGCAAGAACTGCAGCATCGCAGGCGTCAGCGTTTCCGACACGCAGTTGATCTCGTCGAGGAACAGGATGCCCTCGCGCTTGCCGGTGGCCTCCATGGAATCGTACACGGCGGCGATGATCTCGCTCATCGTGTACTCGGACACGTCGTACTCCATGCCGTCGTAGGTCTTCTTCGCGATGAAGGGCAGGCCGAGCGCGCTTTGGCGCGTGTGGTGCGTCATCGAGTACGAGACGAACCCCACGTCGAGGTCCTGCGCGATCTGCTCCATGATGGCCGTCTTGCCGATGCCGGGCGCACCCACCAGGAACACGGGGCGCTGGCGCGCGGTGTCCAGAAGGGGCCGCCCCTGGTCGTCCACCGCGAGGTACGCCTCGATCGTATCTTTCACCTGCTGCTTTGCTTCCGCAATGTTCATGTTGCACTCCTTGGGTCCGCCTGTTGCCGCCTGTCGCCGCGCGTCGCGCGCGCCTCGTCCGTCATGCCAATCCCCTCTCGTCCAGAATGACCTTGAGCGCCCAGGGGGGCACCGCCGGGTCGGAATAGCCATCGTCCAGGAACACGAACACGGCGTCGTAGCCCGGCTGCCGGCGCGGGAACGTGCCCTGCCCGTCCGTGAAGTACACGAGCCCGCGCAAGTCGGCGAACTCCCCCTTTTCCACCAGCAGGTTCACGTAGTCGAACACCGGGCGGAAGTCCGTGCCGCCGAAGCCCTTGAGCTCCAGGTCCTCCAGGTACAGGTCGAGCTCGTCGAGCGAGGTGATCTTCGTGTCCTCCTGCACGCGCGCATCGCACTGGATGACGTGGATGTTCACGCGATCGGTGAAGCTCTCGGCCTGTTTCAGTATGTTGTACGTCTTGCGCATGAACGCCTGCACCAGATCGCCCGACACCGACTCGGACGTGTCGATGGCGATGGCGAAGTCGTGCACCGCCCGCGCCTCCCGGTACTCCAGCGGCTCGATAAGCGGCATGTTGCCGTACCGGTCCAGCCCGTAGGTATAGTAGATGTAGTCGAACTCGTCGGGGTTCACGCGCATGCGCTCGTGCAGCGTGGCGAAGCGCTTGAGGAACTCCGCGTAGTCGTGCTTCTCGCGGTTCACGGCCGCGAGCGCCGTGGCGAAGCTGCCCGCGCCCTCGCCCTGGCGCAGCATATGCGCCTCCAGCTCTATCTGGATGTGCCGGCTCACATCTTCCCACGCCTCGGCAAGCTCCTCGTCGCGGGCGCGCTCCTCGTCGGCCGCAGCCGACGCGTCGTCGGGGCCGCCCTCGTCGGCCGGCTCGTCGCGCTCGCCGTCCTCGGCCGGCTCCCGGTCCCGGTCGTCGTCGCCCCCGCCCGGCGAGGGCATCTCGGAGGCGCCGCGCGTGTCGTCGAGCGACTCGCTCCCCTCCGACGTGGGCAGCTCGCCGCCCTCGCGGTCCTCCGACTGCTGCCGCGCCGCGCTCATCGAGCCGCGCGCCGAGCCCTCGGCCCCGTCGTTGTACCACAGCCCGTGCGTGTCGCGGAAGAACATCGGCGCCAGCGAGCGCAGGTCGATCCGGCTTCCCTCCTCCGAGAAGAAGTGGTAGAGCCGCTCGGCCGTCACCACGCCGCCCACCTGCGCGCGGATGACCTTGAGCGATTCGCGGGCACGCCGGTCGAAGTTGCTGGGGAAAGCCTCGCCCACCAGCTCCAGCAGCAACGCCTCGATGGCGATGTCGCAGGCCACGTCCCACAGCTGGCGCAGCACCGAGTACAGCATGAACGGATGGCGGAATATGCAGTGGAACAGGCAGTGGATGACGTCGCGCACCACCTCGTTCGGCGAGAGCTTGAAGCGGGCCACCACGTATTCGGGGTCGTAGTACAGCTTGACGCCGTCGCTCGCTATGCCGTACACGTCGAAGCTCGGCACGAGCGGCATGCGCCACAGCGCCCGGTCGAGGAAACGGAACCGCACGGCCAACGACGTGCGGGCGTCCTCCAATATGTCGCCCGCCACGGGCAGGCACCGCTCGTAGCGCTCGCGCTTCTCGGCCTGGCGCGCCTCGGTGGTCAGGCCCACCTTGGGCGCCGCGGCAGCCTGGCCCCCCAGGCGCTCCCGTTCTTTGAGGACCACGTCCCCCTCTGCTATGGGCGTCAAGTCTTTCATAGGCGTTTACAAGCTGAAGTCCACGCCCGCGGCCGGCATCAGACGATGCTGCAGCTCGAGCAGGCAGGCGGTGGCTTGCGTCCTCCCCTCGCGCGTCGCAGTGCCCAGTTCCGCTTCTATGGCCCCGTCGTCCAAAAGCCCCCGCCCCGCCAGCCACGCGAGCGCGTCCAAGTCGCCCTGGTCGGCGAAGTAGCGGCACGCCTGCCGCGCCTTGCGCTGGAAGATGTTCTCGTACAGCCCGCGCGTATGGTCCGACAGGCACATAGGATGCTGCAGGCGGTACAGAGCCGCCGGCGCGAACTCCCGCATGGTCGCCGCGTGCGTCACCCACGAGTCGTAGTACTCGAAGTCGAAGGCGGTTCCCCCCGGCCCGGCGCCGAACAAATACGACGGCGAACGGTAGCGCGAGGAGAGCTCGGGCACCCGGAACTCGCCCGCCTCGTAACCGTCGACGGGCTCGGGGAACTCCACGTGGACGAGCGGGATGGAGCGAGCCGTGGAGAACGCCCCGTTGCAGATGCTGTGCAGGTGCCCGTGCAGGTGCAGCTCGGCCACGCCGGAAGCGCCGCAGAAGGCCAGGCTCGCAACGTGCGTCACCTGGCGGGGTATGCGCACCACGTCGTCGGGCCCCACGTACAGAAGGCACGTGTCGCCGCCCATCTTGCTGCCGTCGCGCTGGCACAGAAGCCCGTTCTCCAGGTAGTACACGGGGTTGGCCGCATCGAGCGAGATCGACTGGAGGGGCCGGCGCGGCATGAGCTGGTTGTCGCCCTGCACGAGCAGCGCGTCCTCGCCGATGGACCGCACGTTCTCCGAGAGGCGCAGCGTGGAGAGCGACGTGTCCAAAAACGCGCGCTCGCCGATGCGCTCGAGGCTCTCGGGCAAATCGACGCGCACGAGCTGCCGGTTCCCCCGGAACGCCTCGCGCCCCACCGAGAACACGCCCTCGGGAAGCTCCACGGCGCGCACGTGCGCATGGCGTTTAAACGCCTCGTCGGCCACCGCATGGGTGCCGGGACGCACCCGATAGGACTCCACCTGCCCTATCAGCTCCAGGAACACGTCATGGCGGTACAGGCCGCCCTCGGCGTCCAGGTCGAGGCAGCGGTTGGCCGGCGACACGCCCAGGGCCCCCTCGCCGATGCGCGCCTGCGCGGGCGTGTGGTCGAACGCACGGAAGCCCAGCTGCTCGAGCCCCGCCGGCAGCTCCGCGCGCGCAAGGGCGGTGAACGCGAACGCCTCGGCGCCGATCTCCCGGCACCCGGCCGGCAGGTGCGCCTGCACGAGCCGCGCGCAATGGTAAAAGGCCTTCTCGCCCACCGCCTCCACCGAGGCGGGCAGGCGCACCGCGGAAAGCCCCGTCTTCGCGAACGCCATGCGGCCCAAACGACGAACGCCCTCCGGCAGCGCCACCTCCTGGAGGTCGTCCAGCGAGTCGAACGCCCGCTCGTCCACGTCCGTGCACCCGGCGGGCACCTCGTAGGAGCGGCAGGGAACCACCAGGCGGTACAAGTGCCGCCCGTCCCTCGACAGCAGCGCCCGGCCGTCGGTGGAGAAGGCCTCGTTGGCGGGATCGACGGTCACGCGCTCCAGGTGCGGCAACCCGAGGGGCTTCGCGTCGAGCGCCTCGACGAGCGGCCCGAACACCACGTGGGCCACCGGCGCGTCCGAGAACGAGTTTCCCTCCAGCCGCACCAGGGGCATGGGGAGCTCCACCTCCGCGAGCGCCCCGCACTGCAGGAACATGGTGGGGTCGACCTGGTCCAGCGCCGCCGACAGCCGCACGCTGCGCAGGTTGACGCAGCCGTCGAACACGTGGTTGCCCGCGAACTCCACCGTGTCGGGCATCGAGACGCGCCGCAGCTCGGCGTGGCCGCGGAACAGGTTCGTGGCCAGCGAGGCCACGCGGGCGCCGTCCACCTCGGCCGGGATGTCCACCTGCTCCGCCGAGCCCTCGTAGGACACGAGGCGCGTCGTGCCGTCCTCGCGCAGGCGGTAGCGGTACGCGCCGCACCGCAGCTCCTCGCCTTCGCACCTGCGCTTGGCGTAGGGCAGGAAGTATCCTTTCGAGACCAGCTCCTCGGCCGGGGAGCGGCGCACGGCAGCGCCCTCGAAGTCCCGCCCCTCGGCAGGCGAGCGCCTGATGCCGTGGTCGAACGCCCACGGGGCGTTGCCCACGTCGGCCCCCTTCGCGTCCAGCCCCCACGGCTTCCGGCCGTTGAAGCCCTCGGGCGCGGCATGCGGGGAGAGGCCCCGGGTTCCAGAGCTTTTCTCAAAATGATCTTCTTGCGTAACTTGCTTCACCTTTTAATCCTATAATGTCGTTATGCACTTAACCCGTAAGCGCAAGGGGGGCGCCATGGACGACGTTGCAGGCACCAAGGAACTTGACTACGCCAGCGATCTTCAGCTCATCAAGTCCATGCACGAAGACGATTCGTTTTGGGATCGCATCTTCGATGCGAAGCTCGACTTCCTCAACAACGGGGGCGACCCCCGCCAGGCAGGCTGCGTGCGGCCCGAGATCGCGAAGTCGTGGATCGACTCGCGCAACTTCGGCCTGAGTCCCGACCAGCCCGACCTCGGCGAGCACATCACCGAGCAGGCATACAAGGAAACGCTCGCAGCGAACGCCGAGATCGTAGCTGTCGCGAAATCGCTCATTAGGAACATCGAGTCGCTGAACCTGCAGAACGACTACATGTTCGAGCTGCTCGACGCGAACGGCACGCCCCTCGTGCAGATAGGAAACCTGCGGCTGCACCGCTTCGCAGGCCCGAACTACCAGTGCAACGAGAGCAACATGGGCACGAACGCGCACACGCTGTGCATGCGCCATAAGAAGCCGTTCGTGCTCATCGGCCCCGAGCACTATTGCTTTGCGCTGCACGGCCTCATCGCCTGCGCGGCACCCATCATCGACCAGTTCGGTGCCAGCGTGGGCGCATTTGCGCTCACACAGCCCACATCAGAGGAGCTGCTGTCCACGGCGAACAAGAAGATACTCATCCACGCCATGAGCCTCGTGTCGTCGCTCGCCATCACCCTGAGCGACCAGCTGCGCATCAGCGGCTACGACGCCCAGCTCGCCGAGACCGAGTCGCGCTACAGCAAGGTGTCGCTGGAGGCCCAGCGCTACGAGACCATCTCGCAGAACCTCATAAACACCGTGAAGGACGGTATCCTCATCTGCGATGCCGAGGACACCATCTCGTTGGCCACCCCGGAAGCCGCCCGCATCTTCAAGACGTCCCCCGAGGAGCTGCTCGGCACGAACGTGAACGCCCTCATCAACAACAGCCGCACGTTCGAGGAGGTCATCGAGCAGGGCGGCCGCTCCACCTTCGACGTGGACGGCATGCCCCTCGAGGCCAAGATATCGCGCATCTACGGCGGCGACCACGACTTCGAGGGCTACATCATCACGCTCAAGGAGGCCAAGCGTGCCACGCTCGGCGCCTCGCGAGGTAAACTGGGAGATACGGCCAATGCCACATTCAAAGACATCCTGGGCAAGAGCTACCAGATAGCAAAGGCGAAGAAGCTCGCCTCCCGCTTCGCCCGATCGCGCGAGAACATCCTTCTGGTGGGCGAGAGCGGCACCGGCAAGGAGCTGTTCGCCCAGGCCATCCACAACCAGGTATGCCCCGAAGGTCCCTTCATGTCCATCAACTGCGCCGCCATCCCGCCCCGCCTCATCGAAAGCGAACTCTTCGGCTATGAGAGCGGCAGCTTCACGGGCGCCGAGCGCGGCGGCAAGCCCGGCAAGATCGAGCTGGCCGACGGCGGCACGCTGTTCCTCGACGAGATCGGTGACATGCCGCTGGAGCTGCAGGCCACGCTCCTGCGCGTGCTGGAGAACAAGCGCATCATCCGCGTGGGTGGCAAGTCGTACAAGCAGATCGACTTCCGCCTGGTGGCCGCCACGAACCAAAACCTACCGAAGCTGGTGAGCCAGCACCAGTTCCGCGAGGACCTGCTCTACCGCATCTCCGTGCTTACCGTCGACCTGCCCCCGCTGCGCGATCGCGTGGGGGACGCGCTCTACTTCGCACGCTACTTCCTCAACGAGTGCCACACGAAGACGGGCAACGGCAAGGTGTCGCTTTCCAACGAGGCGTCGCAGTTCGTGAGCACCTACGCCTGGCCGGGAAACGTGCGCCAGCTGAAACATGCCATCTACTCCGCCTACTACACGTGCGAGAACGGCGTTATCTACATCGACGACTTCCCCAGCTACATCGCCCAGGCCAGCGACCTGCGCAGCAGCGAGGAAGGCGGGGCGGCCGCACCGGCGGACGACGCCGCAGCCACTTCGCAAAACGAATCGTCTTCAGCTATCAAGGTGCCGGACGAGCAGGCCGCCGCCCCCGGGGCCGAGGCCCCTGCCGCGACGAGCGGGACGCTGCCCACCCTCTCCCTCAAAGAGCTCGAGGGCATCGCCATCAACGAGGCCATCATGCAGGCCGACGGCAACATCGCCGCCGCGGCCGCGATCCTCGATATCAGCAAGGCCACGCTGTACCGCAAGCTCAAGGAGAGCCAGTAACCTTCCTGCGCCGAACCGCGGCCCTGCTCCGAGCCGAAGCGCAGGCTCGGAAAAACCAATCGGGCTGGAGATGAGCGTTAAGCACCTTCTCCAGCCCGATCAATAACAGGCACGGTTTGCAGCCGCCATGCCCTCGCCCCCTCGCTCTCAGGCTGCGCTTAGGGCAACCGCGCGGCAGTCGCCCCGCAGCACGCCCTAGAAAACATACCCGCACTTCTTGCAGGCAGTCCGTGTCCCCAACACGTAGCTGCCGCACTCCGGGCATATCTTCGTACGCCCCGTCTCCACGCACTCGTTGCACAGCGGACGCTCGAACGGCGAGCAGAAGAAGCAGGCCTTCTTCACCTCGGCGTTCAGGTGCGTGACCGCCTTCTCCTCGTCATGGGCGACCGGCGCGCCGCACTTCTTGCACGTGTCCCGCTCGTAGGGGTTGTACCACCCGCACTCGGGGCACTCGACGGGAAACTTGTAATCCGCCTTCTTATGGCAACGACGACACCAGGGGCTGCATGTTCTACAGTTAGGCATGGGCGCTTCACCTCATCCTAAAACACGCGCTGTATGCCGCCGGACATGGCATGGTTAGTTCGCCGGCGGCTTCGGGGCACCCGGCGCTTTTGGGGCTGCAGGAGCGCCCGGGGCCTTGGGGGCACCGTCGAGGCCCTGCGGCTTGAGGGAGATCTCCTTGGGAGCGCCCGGAGAAGGAGCCGCGGCCTCGTCAGCGGCCTTGCGGGACTCGTTCAGGTCCGCGCCGCACTTCTGGCAGGTCTCGTTCGTGGGCTTGTTGAATGCGCCGCACTCGAGACACTTCACAATAGTAACGGTATTGGCCGGTCTGTAACACATAGTTTTCTCCTTACGTGACGCCCTCTCGGGGCTGGTGCCCCGGCGTTTAGCCGGGGCACCAGCAGAGAAGACGAGGCTTTACTGCTCAGGTACGTAGATCCAGGTACGGGGCATTTCCTTGGCCTTCTCGGCCAGCTCGTCCACCGTGCCGTACTTCATGCAAGCCGACTGGCAGTGATGCACGCAGGTCGGGAGCTTGCCCATGGCCGTACGGTCGGCGCACAGGTCGCAGAGCGATGTCATGACGGGCAGGTAGTTGTACTCGTACTTGCCGTTGGGCATCAGGCGCGGGCCGTCCTCGAACAGCTGGATGCCGTTCGCCTCGCCAGCCTGCCAGCCGTGCTCCACCTTGCAGGCCATCTCGCAGGAGTGGCAGCCGGTGCACCACGTGTAGTCGATCAGAAGTCCATACTTCTCAGCCATCTTAGAAACCTCCCTTGCGGGTCACGATCTCGCTGGGCGAGCAGTCGTTCTCCTTCGTGACCGGGTAGATCTTGCAGATTTGGTTCGCGTACGGGGCGCCGTAGAGCGTCGGGCCCGTCACACCCTGAACCGTCAGGTTGTTGATGTTCGAGTCGAACACGCCGAACAGGTTGGGCTCGGCGCCGTCGGTCTCGGGGAACCACCAGCCATGCTCGGAACGCACGGTGTCGGGCTTGAGGGATGCGTTGATGCGCACGCGCTGCTTGCACTTGCCGCGCATGTTCTCGACCCAGATCCAGTCGCCCTCGCACACGCCGATCTTCGCGGCGGTGTCGGGATGCAGATCGGTCAGCGGATCGGGATGCGACTCGCGCAGGCGCGGAACCTGGCGCTCCTCCGAGTGGAAGTACTCCCACGTGCGGGCACCGGTCGTGAGGACGTACGGATACTCCTCGAACAGCTCCGGCGTGGAGATCGGGGACTCAGGCGGCTCCTCGTAGTACGGCAGCGGATCGAAGCCCCACGCGTCGAACAGGGTGTTGTACAGCTCGCACTTGCCCGTGTTCGTGTTGAAGCCGGGCTGGCCGTCGTCGCGCAGCCAACCGAGCTCGTACTTGCGGTACGCCCAGTCGTCCGGCCAGTCGATGACCTTCTCGGTGAGGTCGAGGAACGTCTCATCGGTCTTATGCGGCCAACCGGCATGGAAGCGGTTGCCGGACTGGATCCACCACGTCATGAGCTCGACGTCCGTCTCCCACGGGAACAGCCGGGGATTGAGGCGCTTGCCCAGCTCGAGGATGATCTGCTCGTCGGACTTGGCCTCGTAGTAGTCGGCGACCTTGACGATGGAGCGCAGCGGCCACCACCACACGCGGGCGGAGTTGCGCTCGCAGCTCATGCCGCAGGGCAGCACGATGTCGGCGCAGGCAACCGCCGTCGGGGTCATGAATACGTCGACCACGACGTTGTAGTCCACCGAGCGCATGGCGTTGTACACGCGCGGGGCGTCGGCGGCCATGTTGGCGATCGGGTTCGTGGACTGGATGAACAGCATGCGGATCGGGTACGGCTCGCCGGTCTCGATGGCCAGGAGGACCGTGTCGCCGTTGGCCGTCGGGTCGAAGCCGAGGGCGTGCAGCGGGGAGGTGTCCACGCCGAGCATCTTGCCGAGCATCTCGTCGGAGAGGTTCCACATGCCGCAGCCATAGGAGTCGGGAATGTCGTAGGCGCAGCGCGGGATCATCATACCGCCGGGCACGTCGATGTCACCGCAGATGGCACCCAGGGAGAGCAGAGCCTGGGCCAGCGGGATGCCGCAGACGGTCTGGTCGACCTTGAGGCCCCACTGGATCGTGGAGGGGTTGCCGGAAGCGTACGCACGAGCGGCGGCGCGGATGTCGTCGGCGTCGATGCCGGCGATCTCGGCGGCCTTCTCGGGCGGGTAGTCCTTGCAGCGCTCGGCCAGCTCGTCGAAGCCGTAGCACCAGTTCTCAACGAAGTCGTGATCGTAGAGATCCTCTTCGATGATGACGCCCAGCATGGAGATGACGACCGCGGCGTCGGTGCCGGGGCGCACCTGCAGCCAGTGCTCGGCCTTGGAGGCCAGCCACGTGCAGGAGGGGTCGAGCACGATGAGCTTCGTGCCGCCTTCCTTCATAACGTCGACGATCCAGTGGCCGAAGAAGCCGTCGCCGTTGGAGATCAGAGCGTTGTTGCCGCAGATGAGCATGTAGTCCGGGAACACGTACTCCGGATCGGCGAAGCGCTTCTCGAGGTGCTGCGAGCAGTCGGCCACGAAGAAGTCGCCCATGAAGCAGTGGCCGATGGTCGTACGGGGCAGGTAGCAAGCGTCGCCGGACAGGAAGCCGAGCACGAAGTTCGGGCTGCCGAAGGCGGCGTAGCTCAGGTACGGGGTCTGCCAGCAGATGTTACGGCCGGTGCCCTGCATGGACACGATGGACTCGGGGCCGTACTCTTCCCAGATGGCGCGCACGTGCTCGGCGATGTCGTCGTACGCCTCGTCCCACGTGATGCGCTCCCACTTGTTCTCGCCGCGCTCGCCGACGCGCTTCAGGGGGTACTTCAGGCGGTCAGGATGATAGAACGTCTCGACGACGTCCAGGCAGCGCATGCAAAGACGGCCCTGGTTGTAGGGGCTCAGCGGGTCGCCTTCGATCTTCTCGACCTTGCCGTCCTTGGTGTAGTACAGAACAGAGCAGCCGTTGTGGCAGCCGGGGGCGGTCCACATGTTCGTACGCGTGACCGTGTACTCGCCTTCCTGCCACTGCCAATCTGTTTTGTAGACGTCTTTGTTGACGCCTTCGAGTTCGTTGGTAAGCATACTTGCTATCCCTCTCTCTCCGATTCTCCTCTTTCGGGCAGTACTTAGACTTCCCCGTCTTTCAACGTCGGACGACGAGGCTTCGTCCAATCGCGACCCGAAGCATCCTGCGCCTTCTGCTGCCAGGCTTCCTTGTTCTTGTTCGGGTCGGCCAGGTGCTCCTTGATGCGCTTCTCCTGGAACTCCCTGTCCAGATCCAGCCTCTTCTTCTCCTCTGCCATTTGCATGTCCTCCTCTCCGACAAACCTACGCCATGCTCTCGCATGGCCTTACAACGTAGATCGAAGGGCGGTCGGCCTAACCCTCTTGCCGCTCGCGCCTTACGTAATAAGTAGTTGCATGGTCCGTGCCAATCCGTTGAAACCCGGTGGGTAAATTGATATATACCCAGTTCATAAGCGTGAAAAAATTTTGAGCGAAATAATTCGCCGTCCATGGACGCGCCGGCGCGCCAACCGGTTTCTCAATTTGCTCCTCGAATGCGGGTGTCGGACGGCGAAGGACGCTCGCATATTGAGATTCGCCCGCCATTTGGGTTACTTTTGAGAATCACGGCGTCCGGCGACCGCGCATCCCAACCGGCGGCGGAAGTTCTCCGGACGGTGGCGTCGCAAACCCAGGCGGACGCAATGCCGGGAATCGGGTGGGGGAAGCACCATGGGCCGATGCCCCGTCCCCCTGGGAAAAACAAATGCGGACGCCTCGTCGGAAGCGTCCGCATCGT
>OLSJ01001488.1_pt1 | contig 14134 bp, 8 predicted proteins | sample 1672151 | NCBI WGS metagenome assembly OLSJ01 (sample SAMEA3136653, study PRJEB25190) | human gut metagenome | biome: human gut; feature: human-associated habitat; material: faeces | place: Austria | collected 2013 | reverse complement strand
GTGTCGTATTTCTGTTTTAATATAATTTTAATATAACAGAAATATACTTATAACAAAGCTGTTTTTTTATGATACTATATAATTTGTGATGGAGTGTACTCTCGGAATCTTTCCTGTACTTGATTTTGTGAGCACATTGAATAATATGGGAGGTAAAGAATGAATAAGAAACATTTAGGAATTGTAGCATTGTTTATATTGTGTTTTTCATTTGCTTTGGCAGGGAAGTCTGCACAGGCAGCAACAACACCACAGGAAACAAGTGTCAGCAAGATTGCTTATGTAGATGCTTCTGGAAGATTAGTACTTAAGTTTGCGGATTTTTCAGATGCGGGTTATACATATACTGTAACAAATGAGAAGACGGGAGCTAAGACAGATACAGCGCAGCTCGCATCAAAGAAAGGTGTGCTTACAGTAAGTCTTGGCCAGCTTTATTCTGCTAAGACCGGATATAAGCTTATTCTCACAAGTAAGGATAATACAAAGAAACTGACAGTTCACTATTATACAGGTAAGGCGCTTGGCAGTTATTCTATCAAGCAGAAAAGCAATGATTCTGTAAAAGCTTCCTGGACAGTGTCTGACAAGATATATACTAGATATTCTTTAGAACTGTATCTGGGAGGAAACTCAACAGTAGCACAGAAAAGGATAAGTGTAGGTAAGACAGCAGCCTCTGCTTCTATTGCATCCTCATCTTTAAAGAATGCCAGATATTATACTTATTTAATTGGTCAGACCACTCTTAACAATAATAAGACAGTTTATTATGGACAGGGAATGCTTAAGACATTTGATTATGTTAAGAAGCCTGCAAAGGTAAAAGGTGTAAAAGCTGTACCAAATGCGAATGCGGCAAAGCTTTCATGGAATGCTGTGAGCAATGCTTCTTATTACACTGTTTATAAGAGTACAAAGTCTTCATCTGGCTATAAAGTAGCCAAGAGCAAATGCACATCCACTTCTTTAAAAATAAAGGGACTGACTGGTGGTAAAAAGTATTATTTCAAAGTTGTAGCAGTTTCACAGGCTGGTGGAAAGACAGTGATCGGAACACAGTCTAATGCGGTTTTAGCGAAGATTCCAGTAGTTGCCGGGCAGGTACGGAATGTACAGTTAAGTTTTGATTCCAAAAAGAATCTGGCACTTACATGGTCAAGAACAGCGAAAGCAACCAGCTATCATATTTTATATAAGAAGGCAGCAGATTCCAAATATAAGATACTGATAAAGACAAAAAAGAGCAATTATAGTCTTGCTAAACTGAAAGCGGATACAAAGTATAACATCAAAGTACAGGCAGTTACCAGAATTGGAAACAAAGTTTACTTAAGCAGTAAGACATCTAAGGTAATTACAGTAACCCCAAGACAGTATAGAGATAAGAATTATAATAAACTGCTTGCCAGCCAGGTAAGAAGTATCGGTTACGTTGGAAATAAATGTATTTACACAACAAAGAAGTATTCAACAGAAGTTAAGACAGCATTTGTAAACTATAAGAGATATTCCAGTAAAACAAAGTATTTAATCTGGATCAGCCATTATACACAGCAGGTAAGTATTTTCGAGGGAAGCAAAGGCAAATGGAAGATGATCCGTACATTTACCTGTGCGACCGGAACAGCAAAGAACCATTCTCCAAGAGGAGTATTTAAGATTACTTATAAGGAAAAAGGCTGGTTCTACACAAGCACAAAAGAACTCTATGTAACACATTATAAGGGAAGAAACTCTTTCCATACACGTCCATTATGGAATAACGGTTCTGTACAGAACCCAACAATCGGAAAACCAGCGTCTCATGGATGCGTTCGCTGTTATAACCAGGATGCGAAATATATCTATGATAAAATGCCAATAGGAACAACAGTGGTGTCTTATTAATCTGGTTTGCCGCAGGCTAATAGACGCCCTCAGGGAATAAAATAATCCATATTTGTGACTTTCGTCGCAGCGGGGAGTAGTCTTCTGAGAAAAGCCCGGCATTAAAATAATTGATTTTGACTCAGTTGTAAAAAACACAAAGTCGTCAAAATCAATTATTTTAATGCCGGGCTTTTCTACCACTAAGCTACGCTCTCACAGCTCCCAGACCACAAATATGGATTATTTTATTCCCTGAGGGCTGGCTTCGTCTGTTTACCACCCCCACCGATAAATCATAAATCATCCCATATATTGCAAATTTGTAGACAATGACGTACAATAGCGTTATGTGATAAAGTCAGGAGGATTATAAGATGTCTATACAAGGGAAAAATGGAACTTCAAGGCGCGAAGTTTTTTCCAGAGAGCTTATCGTAGCTTTTTATTTTATATTTTTGGTAATGACGGCACTCTGTCATAAGTTTGGAGAGGAGCATATTGTTCATGTGTTTACTCGAATAGTTCAGATTGTGTATGTACCGGGAATCTTTTTTGCAGTAGGATATTATATACAGATTCAGAGTGAGAAGTATGGGGACTTTAAGGGATGTATGTTAAGGCATGCGGCCTATAGTCTTGGATTGTATGCACTTTTGGGAATTCCTTATGAAGTATTCGCAAAACATGTGGATCCGTTTACGACAATAAGGAATTTCATATCGTTTATAAAGGTTTTTGAAATTTCAGCTATCTTTTTGTCTGTCAGCATCGTATTTCTTTTGTGTGCCTATTTGTGGGATTATATAGAAGGATGGATGGAGAAGCCGGTATTGCTTCTATTGATATGTATTATTGGTTTTCTGCCTGTTTTTCTTCCAGAAGGGATTATCGGATATGGTCTGGCAGGAACATTGATTGGCGGAGACCGCACACATGCAGTTGCGATTAGTACGGAACTATTTGTATTTTTCTGGGGTGTATTTTGTGCAAAGAAAAAGCAGAATACATTTTTAGAAAAAAAGAATTTTATTATGGCGGCGCTTTCTTTTGTTATTGCAGGAGTGTTTGCAGTACTTCATATAAAGGCGGCATGTTTTGTATTTCTTGGAATGTTCCTTGCATTTATAGCGATTAATATATGTGTGCCATTTGCCGGTATTTATGCGGCATTAGAAGAAGCGGTAGTGAATATTTTAGAAAGAGTGTGGGGCATTATAACAACACCGGCTTCCAGAGAGGGAGAGGAAAACTGGCGTTCCTTACTTAGATATTTTATTGGATATACTGTGCTTTTTGTGGTGATGGCAGTGCTTATTTTCCTGCCATACATTTTACAGAATAAAACATTAATCTGGGAGGCAGATGGTCTTGGGCAGTATGTTCCGAAGGTATATCGTTTTATTCAGTATATTCCTGAGATATTTAAAGATATTTTCAGTGGAAACTTTGATTTTAAACAGTACGATTTTACAACAGGACTTGGTGCGACAGTGGCGATCAGTTATGACCCGGTTTATTGGTTATACCTGTTATTCTCACCGGCGAAGATAGAGAAGGCATATAGTTTTCTGATTATTGTAAGGTATTTTCTTGCAGGACTTAGTATGTCCGGTCTCGTACTTTATTTTAAAAAGTCACATTTTGCAGCTTATACGGCAAGTATCGTGTATGCCTTTTCTGGCTATGCTATTTATGCGGGAACGAAGCATGGGCAATTCCTTACGCCAATGATTCTTCTCCCGATTCTTGTTGTTGCGATGGAGAGACTGATTCGTAATAGAAAATGGTATATGCTCACAGTTTTAGTAGGGGTTTCTCTGCTGTGTTCTTATTATTTCCTGTATATGAACACAATTACACTGGGAATCTATTTTGTGCTTCGAATCGTTTGTACAGAGGAATATCGGAATTGGAAGACATTTTTTGAGCGAGGATTTATTATAGTGGGAAGTTATATTCTGGGGGCATCCCTAGGAGTGATCTCATTATTTACATCTTTTGGAAGTTACATGGGTTCAAGCCGAAGTGGTGGTGGAAAGATTACTGCATTTTTAAGTACAACACCATTATTTTACCGTACAGAATGGCTGGTGGACTTTTTCACGTCCTATATATCGGATAATTTTGCGTCTGGTTTATGGCTTAAGCTTGGATTTGCTCCGCTTGCAATGCTGGCAATCGTATTACTTTTTACAAGAAAGAACCGAAAGGAACTTCGCTGGCTGTTTGTGATTTTCACGGCATTTTCCCTGTTCCCTGTTTTTGGATATATTTTCAGCGGATTTAGTAATGTAAATAACCGCTGGGGTTATATTTATGTGGTGATCGTTTCCTTTATTCTGGCAGAAAGTCTTGATAAGATGCGAGATCTGAGTGGAAAAGAAATGGGAATCATGACAGCGATCACTGGACTTTACGGGCTAGTAAATGCTTTCTCTGACAAGTTGTTTGTTCCAAGTATTTATGGTGCGTTTGGACTTTTGGCAGCGACGCTGATTATGCTGTTCTTATTAAATAGCGATAAAATTACATTTTCTAAGAAACAGTTTAGAGGAATTGTTCTTGGAATGACTGCCCTAGTTATTTTCCTTAATGCAAAGTGGTTTATTACTTCTGGGGATGATAGTTATACGCATCTGGATACCTACGTTTCTGCGGGGGATTCTAAAAAGAAGATTTCCGGGACAGCGTTAAAGCATCTTGATGAAGTGCCGGGAGCGGATACGGATGAATTTTACCGAAGTACCAATCTTGTTACAACAGGTAACCTTCGTTCTTCCAGTTTGTTATATGGATATAATGATGTTTCTACATTTAGCAGTACGTTAAATGGCGGTATTGTAAATTATAATAATGCGATGGGTAATTGTCGCTGGAATATTGTAAGTATCTATGATTACAACTTCCGGACTTACCTGAATACGCTTGCGAGCGTGAAGTATATGGGTGTTGCAAAGAAGAATACGGCAACAATTCCATATGGCTATAAAAAGGTGCAGGAGACAAAGAATAAATATTATTCTATTTATGAGAATCAATATTCCTTGCCACTTGGGTATACTTACGATAAAATAGTAAATACAGATAGAATTGATCAGTATTCTGCAGCCGAAAAGCAGGAGACTACAATGCTTGCAGCTATTGTGGAAGATAAGGATATGGATAAGAACAGTAATCTTACTGTGGCTACGAAGCTTCCGCTTACTGCACAAAAGTTAAAGATTAAAAATATAAAGCTTAACGGTGTGTCTATGACAAAAGATACGATAGAGATAGAGAAGCCGGGTGCGACGATGAAGTTCTCCTTTGAGGCGCCGGCCAATGCAGAAACTTATCTGTCTCTGGTTGGAGATATTTATGCAGAAAAAGATGCGAAAGAGCATTTTATAACAGCAAGAATTAAGGCTTCGGGCGTAAAATATGGTCATAAGTTCCGTATTGATGCATATACTACCGGGCAAAAGGAATATCTTTTTAATCTGGGATACAGAGAGGGTGCTGTAAAGACATGTACCTTGAAGTTTGTCGGTACAGGCACTTTGAAGTATAAGGATCTTGCGATTTATTCTCAGACGATGTCTAATTATGCAGACAGAGTGAATGCACTTAAAGAGAATTCCCTGCAGAATGCAAAAGCAGAGAAGAATACGGTAACTGGTAATATCACTGTTGACAAAGACAAGATGCTGGTGGTCACTCTCCCATATCAGAAAGGCTGGACAGCATATGTTGACGGCAAAAAGACAGATATTCAGAGGGTAAATTATCAGTATATCGGTATTAATCTTAAAAAAGGAACACATGATATTAAGCTGCATTATCAGCTTCCGGGAATTAAGCTTGCATTTATGATTACCGGATGTGGTATCATAGCATTTGTGGCAATTATTATATTTAATATTGTCAGAAAAAGACGAAAGAATTAGAGGATTTTTTAATACACTCTAAGAAAAATCATTTTGTAAAGGAAGGACAGAATGCAATCAAAGAAATGCCTGGACAGATATGGCAGTGGAAGGCCGCTTTGTCAGAAGTCATGAAGCAGGCAAGATATAATGCATTCTTATTAAAAGGGTGTAGTGAACATAAATAAACATATATAAAGTTTAAGGAGAGATTATCATGGCAGAACAACATTTAACAAAGAGCGAGTTGGCGATTATGGAGGTAATGTGGGAGCAGGAAGAAGCACTTACTGCTTCAGAGATTATCAAAGCATCTGGGGACAAGGAATGGAAGAACAGTTCTATTCATCTCATGGTGAATGCTTTACTTGAAAAAGGATTCCTTGAAGTTGCCGGATTTAAAAAGACAACAAAGAATTATGCGCGTACATTTAAGCCAACTATGACAAAAGAGAAGTATTTTGTACGCAAAGTTATGGGAAATACTCCAGTAGCAGAGAAGAAAAAGATTTATATGCAGCTGTTAAAAGAAGTGGACGAAATCGAGACACTTGATACAATCAAAGAAGAAATATACGCGCGAAAAAAAGAATTGGAAAATAGATAGTTGACTTTTCCTATCAAGTGGGTATATAATCAACGCATTAAAGTAAATACAGCGGACGCTTAAACCGATGATGTGGAAGTTAGGGCGATTGATGCACTTACAGAGAGACCGGGATGCTGAGAACCGGACAGAACGCAGATTGTCAAGTGGGCCACGGAGGGCAGTGTGAACAGCAGATTCAGGCAGATATCAATTATCTTGCACAGAAGTATTTGAAGAAGTACAGAAACTGATAGAATACGGTGATATGGAAGTTTAAAGCTTACTAGCATTGACGTGAGGACATACGTTAGTTGTCAGGGATATGATGTGTATCCTGTGAGTGCATGAAGATTTTCATGAAGCAAGGTGGTACCGCGGGAGAATTTTTGGAGTTTTACCCGTCCTTGACAGATAGAGAATATTTGTCAGGGACGTTTTTTTATAGTTCTCTGACATCAACAAAGCTGTATTGTGGAAAAACTTTGATAATTGTGGATAAGGAGGATGAAAATGAGAAAAGTTGTGATTATCGGTGCAGGACATGTCGGTTCCCACTGTGGATATGCACTGGCACATTCGGGTATAGCCGGTGAGATTGTCCTTGTGGATGTGGATAAAGATAAGGCACACGCACAGGCATTAGACATTGCAGATAGCGTAAGCTTCTGTGAGAGAGAAACGGTAGTAAGAGATGGTGACTATAAAGATTGCGAAGATGCAGCTCTCGTTGTTGTCGCAATCGGTGAGGCAAGAAAGCCGGGACAGACAAGACTTGATATGTTAGGCCGTTCCGTAGAAATGTTAAAAGAACTTCTCGAACAGTTAAAACCATACAAGATTCCAGGAATTGTCGTAACCATTACCAATCCAGCTGACATTGTAGCCGACTATGTAAGAAAAGGACTTGGTTTAGAAAGAAACAGAGTCTTTGGAACAGGAACTTTATTAGACACCGCAAGATTAATTCGGACATTAAGCGAAGAATCCGGTGTGGGAAGACGTTCTATTCAGGCATATTCCTTAGGAGAACACGGAGATTCCTCTATGATTCCATTCTCATCAGTAACAATCGGGGGACTTCCATTCGATGCTTATGATATTTCTAAGGAAAAAGTCTTAGAAGCAACCAGACAGATTGGAATGACTATCATCGAAGGCAAAAAATCAACTGAATTTGGCATCGGCAGAGCATTAACTGAAATGGCAGCCTGCATCCTCCATGATGAGAAAAAAATTATGCCGGCCTCTGTATTACTTCAAGGCGAATACGGTCAGCATGATGTACATTGCGGAGTCCCATGTCTCATCGGTAAAAATGGAATTGAGAAAATAATCGAACTTCCATTAACAGAGGAAGAACAGGAGATGCTTAACCAATCTTGTGAGGTAATTAAAAAGCATATAAAAATGGCAAGTGAAAATTAGAACTTAGAATTGCTGGCACTCTGATATTTAACACAAGTTTTAATCTGAAACAATTAAACTTTTAAATTTATATAATCTTGGGGAGAAGCTTTTTACAATATAAGCTGATTAAAAACTTCGGGCAACAGATATAGAAAGGAAAAGAAAATGAGAAAATTTAAAAAATTTGTAAGTACAGCAATTATAGCAGCAATGGCAGGAACTCTTTGTTTAACAGGATGTGGTTCTAACAGCAGTTCCGAAAGCAGCACAGGAAGTAGTAAGTCAGGAAAACAGGTTACTGTAGCAGTCGTTCAGCCAATGTCCCACACATCCCTTGACCAGATTCGTGATACTATCACTTCTGAACTTGGAAAAGACGACAACATCAAAGTTGTAACAGATAACGCAAACGGTGATACAGCAGCATTAAGCTCTATCATTGAGAATTATAAATCTGAAGGAGTAGACATTGTTGTTCCAATCGCAACTTCCACAGCACAGACAGCAAAGAGCGTTTATGATGGAGAAGATACACCAATCGTATTCGCCGCAGTTTCAGACCCGGAAGCAGCAGGTCTTACAGGAGAAGATTGTGCGAATATCACGGGTGTTTCTAACAACATTCCAGCAGATGAAATCGTTAAGCTGATCGCTAACTTCCAGCCAGATTACAAGAAGATTGGTTTCCTGTATACATCCAGTGAAACAAACTCCGTATCTACAATCACAGCAGCTAAGAAATACTGTGACGATAATAATATCGCTTATGAAGAGTCTTCTATCTCTAATGTTTCTGAGCTTCAGACAGCAGTAGAATCCCTGATTTCTAAAGGAGTAGATGCACTTTATACTGGTAACGACAACACAATCGCTTCAGCAATGGCTACTTACACAGATGTCGCTTACGCGAAGAAAGTTCCTATCTACTGTGGTGCTGATTCTATGGTTGCAGACGGTGGATTTGCTACAGTTGGTGTAAACTATGTACAGCTTGGAAAACAGGTTGCAGACATGGTAGAAAAGATTGCAAACGGCGAAAAAGTTTCTGATATTCCTTACGAGACAATTTCTGATTATGCGAAATATGTAAATATGCAGGCTGTAAAACAGTTTGGTGGTAACTTTGATAAGAAGGCATTTGAGGGATTTGATGTGCTTGTAGAGGAAGATGGAACAAGTCATTTTAATAAATAATGAATCAAGATTAGAATTGAGGACATAAACATGAATGAAATAGCAGACATGTTAGTTTCCGCTCTCGGCCAGGGGTTTATCTACGCCCCTATGGCCCTGGGCGTTTTTCTGACATTTAGTATTTTAAAAACCCCTGACCTTACGGTAGAGGGAAGTTTTGTATTTGGAATGACCGCCTGTGTCGTAGTGACGATTGCAGGACATCCGATTTTAGGGCTTGTTGCTGGCACGCTTGCAGGAGCGGCAGCAGGACTTTGTACGGGACTTTTGCAGACTAAATTAAAGATTGAACCGATTTTATCTGGTATCCTTACAATGACGGGACTTTACACAGTAAACTATGCTATTCTGGGTGGTCAGTCCAACCGTTATTTACAGTATGAAGCAAAAAACAGCTTGGGTGTAACCGTAAATAAAGCGGCAGATACTGTATACAAGATATTCCAGAGAGCCTTTAGCAAGGATATGTCATCAGGCATGACCGCATTTTTACTTACCATGATAATCGTTATTGTAACCTGTGCAGTTCTTGTTACATTTTTCCGTACAAGAAATGGTATGGCGATTATTGCAACTGGTGATAATGAGGAAATGGTTCGTTCATCTTCGATTAATGCAGATGTATCCAGAATCGGCGGGGTCATGATTTCTAACGCACTCGTTGCATTTTCCGGCGCGCTTCTTTGCCAGTATCAGAAATACGCAGATTTGAACTGTGGAAATGGTATGCTTGTTATGGGACTCGCCTCGGTAATCATCGGTCTTACTTTCTTTGGTAATCATTCCGTTACAATACAGGCAGTTGGTGTTGTTCTCGGTTCCTTATTATACCGAATCATCATTCAGATTGCATACAAGATTGATATGCCAAGCTATGCAGTTAAATTATTGTCTGCAGTTATCGTTGTAATCGCATTAATTATTCCGTGGTTACAAAAAACATATAAAAAGAAAGGGGGCAGCCGTTAATGAGCAGTCAGTTAAAACTTACAGATATCACAAAAAAGTTTGAGGCAAACACTGTCAATGAAAAAGTTGCCCTCAACCATTTAAATCTCACCGTAGAACCCGGTCAGTTTGTTACTGTACTCGGTTCAAACGGTTCCGGTAAATCTACCATGTTTAACGTCATCCTCGGAAGCCTTTTCCCAGATGAAGGAAAAGTGTACTTAGGAGACAAAGACATTACGAAATTAAAAGACTACAAACGAGCCTTAAACATCGGATGCCTTTACCAGAATCCACTTCGTGGAACCGCTCCGAACCTCACCATTGAGGAAAACCTTGCCCTTGCTTACACAAGAAAGGCTTCCCCGTCTTTCTTTGCCTTAAATAAAAAGGACAGTGCCTACTTTAGAGAAGTCCTTTCCACACTTGGAATGGGACTCGAAGACAGAATGAAAACCAAAATCGGTCTTCTTTCCGGCGGACAGCGACAGGCAGCCTCTCTTTTAATGGCAACCATTGCAGAACCAGAACTCCTATTACTCGATGAACATACCGCAGCCCTTGACCCCGGCGCAGCCGAAAAAGTCATGGCATTAACGAAAAAGATTGTTGAGGAAAATAAGATCACAACCCTTATGATTACACATGATATGGAATATGCATTAGAATACGGTAGCAGGACGATTATGCTGGATTCTGGAAAAATAGTCATGGATCTGACCGGAAAAGAACGAGAAGAAATGACAACAGGGAAATTAGCCGAACTTTTCTATGGAAAAGCACATAAGAAGGGGTGATTTGCCGCAGGCAAGGGAGATAAACAGATAAACAGACGAACTCCAGAAGGTAAATAAAGCATATTTGTGACTTTAGTCGCAGCGTGTTGAATGTTCGCTTTTGCGCTCACATCCAACACTTGCTCCGAGGCCACAAATATGCTTTATTTATCTTCTGGAGTTCTGTTTGTTGGCAGCCCGGCAAAGCTAAAGAATCTATAGTCGGATTGCTTGAAGAGCTATTGAGTAGAACCGCTAAAAAATTTATAGTTGTTGAGCAATTGTAAGTGGTAGATAGTGCGTACCTTGACCTGCGTGGTAAACCAGAATTTTACATAGCATCAGCCCATTCATATAAATCGGAACCAATGATATCTGTTCCATCTTCATAATCACTGACTTCGCCATTTTCATCGATATAGCGGATTAATTTCCCGTTAAAATAATAATATCTGTATTCAGAATTATCATCATTAGATTTCATGAAAATGAAAAATGGTTTACTGTTTTTGTAGGATACTTCAACAGTATAATTATCCTGATATACGGTATCAACCATTTTTGTCAGAGTATTATTTCTGTAATAGAACGTTGCCCCATCACCAGAGTCACTTTCCATTGAATCTAAGTTATTTTCAATATCATAATAATCGGTTTTGATTTGATTTATTTTATCTTCAAAACTTATAGAATCCCATGAGGACTCTTCGTTATTATTTTCATTAGAAGAGTCAGAAGAATCATTCCAGGAATCATCGCTGTAGCTTTCTGAATCATCAGAAAAATCATCCGAATCATCAGTATTATCATAACTTTCAGTATCTTCGTCAGTATATTCTGTAGTGGACTCATAAGGTGCATAGGAACAAGGGCGTTTGTCCCATTGTAAACGATGGTCAAGTTGAAACAGATTCTGAACCAATAATATAATTACTAGAACGCAAGTAATAATAGATAAACTAAGGAGTGCTATTAACCAATTAAAATCATCCATGTTTTTATTGCTAAAGATTATTTTATCCAGTATTGTATAGAACAGGATAGAAATAATAGTCATAGCTAATGCAAAGATTACGCTATCTAATGCGAAAATAAAAACAGAATAAACAGCAGTCATTTGCAAAATCAATGTAAAAATAATAGACCACAGCAGGCAAAGTGCATAATTTATCAGATATAAAAGAGGGAACTCCTTAGCAGCATTCTCCTTTTTGGATATGGTGCCAGCAATAGCCGGTGCGACTAAGGATAACAGCAAAAGAATAGATGAGTATGGAGAAATAAATAACTCTTTTACTGTATAAAAACAATCGGATAATATAGAAAAAATAAGGGCGCCGATAATAATAATAACTACAAATTTTATGACATCTAGAATATCCCCTTCCGAAGAAAGACTGGCAGGAGTTATACTGCCGCCTCCAGTGGAAGTATGAGTTGTGGAACTTCCCGTTGTCTGGTTGTCATTGTTATAGTCTGAATTATTATTAGATGAGGCCGAATCATTATTATTTCCGATTTGAAATTGGCCTATCTTTCCATTGTAATATGGAAACATTCCAATATAATCTCCACGATCGTTGTGAACTTCACCGTTTGACCATACACTTCCTAAATAATCACCTTTATAATTTCGTATTTTCCCCTGACTATCTATACTGCCCATATAAGTGCCGCTGCTGTCATGGAACTTTCCAAACTTGTCTAAACTACCGAGATAAGTACCGTCAGAAGCGTAAATAGAACCGCTACTGTCAATACTTCCCCACCGAGAACCATCTTTAAAAAAATCAGACATTGAAATCCCTCTTTTCTGTAAAAATATTAGTGTAAATTAATAGCTCTTTCCGCATGATTTGCATTTCTTACCAAAGATACTTAAGCGTCCTTCGCAATATGGACAGATACCTTTGCCGTTAGCCTGTATTTCTATTTGACCTCCACAGATTTCGCAATGAATAATAAATCCTCCTTTTGTAAAAATATAAGTATCTTGTTTTTTCTATTGTACTCTCCTCATTGTAACAATTTTTTTTAAAATATCTACCGTTTATGTCTAAATGGTCGTTTTTACGACACTTTTGGTTATAAATCTATAAATATAGATATGATTGCGAAATAAATAGAGAGCGGATATAGGCAATGAGCAGAACTCAGGGAGATAAATAAAGCATATTTGTGGCCTGGGAGCAAGTGTTGGATGCGAGCGTATAAGTGAGCATTTAATACGCCGCGACGAAAGCCACAAATATGCTTTATTTATCTCCCTGAGTTCGTCTATTTTTACAGTCTCACAAATTAAAATTCCTCTTGCATAAATCAGAAAAATGTTATATAGTAAAAATATGGAATTGAAGAATGATTAATTACAAAAAGAAGATATTTGTGGACGCATCTATTAAGAAAACAGTGAGAGCGTCAGATAAAGATGCCCAGTATGACGAGAAGGCGAAGAAGCTTTTAGGACATAAAATCATACTGGCGTACATATTGGTAAATACTATAGAGGAATTTCGGGAGATGAATCCGAAGGAAGTAGTTAATTATATAGAAGGAGAACCGTATATTAGTGTTATTCCGGTTGATTCTGGAATGACTAATGGGAAAAAGAAAGCGGGAGACAACCCAGGAAAAGAATTAGAAGATACGAAAACTACAGAACAGGTTAGCGGGTTAAATACAGAAAACAGTGAGATTAACGAGGGAATGATACGTTTTGACATTATCTTTTATGTCAGGATGAAAGATGGTCTGACTCAGATAATTATTAACGTAGAGGCACAAAAAGAAGAACCGAGAAAATATAAAATAGTAAACAGAGCTATTTTCTATATATGCAGAATAGTATCTTCACAGAAGGGAAGAGATTTTGTAAATTCAGAATATGATGATATGAAAAGAGTTTATTCTATTTGGATTTGTATGAACATGAAAGAACACAGTTTGAGTCATATTCATTTAGAAGAAGAGCAGATTATAGGATCTCATAAATGGAAAGGCGATTTAGATCTTCTCAATATTATAATAATAGGAATCGCAAAAAACTTACCGGAAAAAGAAGAAAAATACGAATTACATCGTTTATTATCAGCACTTTTATCTTCGGACTTGGAGGTAGAAGATAAATTGGATATAATGGAGAAAGAATACGATATCCCATTGGAAAATGATATAAGGAAGGATGTGAAGGAAATGTGTAACTTAAGTCAGGGGATTAGGGAAGAAGCGTTTGAAGAGGGACAGGAATACGGTTATAGAGAAGGTCAAGAAAAAGGAGAAAAACAAAAATTAGTTAGAGTGGTTACTAAAATGCATGAGGCAAAGTTCCCGTTAGAACAGATCGCAGCAATAGCAGAAATCAGTGTGGAGAACGTAAAAGAAATCATAGACTAGAGCGTGTTTGAAAAATAAAAGTTGCACAAAACATATATTCCCACGCCCTT
>OLSJ01001454.1_pt1 | contig 14382 bp, 8 predicted proteins | sample 1672151 | NCBI WGS metagenome assembly OLSJ01 (sample SAMEA3136653, study PRJEB25190) | human gut metagenome | biome: human gut; feature: human-associated habitat; material: faeces | place: Austria | collected 2013 | reverse complement strand
ACCGCACGGCAACGTTTACCGATTCGGTCATCCGCCGCATGACACGCATCTCCAAGGTCAGCGCCGAAGCGCTGACCTGCGTGTTCTTTGGTGGGCCGTCAGGGGGTCGAACCCTGGACCTTGGGATTAAGAGTCCCCTGCTCTACCAACTGAGCTAACGACCCGATATCAACACGAAGCAAGAACTGGGGTGGGTAAAGGGACTCGAACCCTCGACCTACGGGACCACAACCCGTCGCTCTAGCCAACTGAGCTACACCCACCGTGTCCTGTGCGCTTCGCGCTCGACTATTATTGCAAGGAACGCCACGCGATGCAAGCCCCAATTTTCAAGAATTTTGAAAAGAGTTTTTCGAGACCATTTCGAGCAAATCCCACCGGTTTCATAGGAGTAAACTTGCCCCACTGCAAATGCTCGAAAGGACCGGCATGAAAGAACTATCCAACCGCACGGCAACGTTTACCGATTCGGTCATCCGCCGCATGACACGCATCTCCAATAAGTATGGCGCCGTCAATCTCTCGCAGGGCTTCCCCGACTTCGATCCCCCGGCGCAGCTGCTCAACAGCCTCAGCGCCATCGCCAGCGACCCCAAGCCGCTCTATCACCAGTACTCCATCACCTGGGGCTCCCAGGCCATGCGTGAGGCGCTTGCCGCCAAGCAGGAGCACTTTATGGGCATGCCGGTGAACCCCAACGAGAATATCGTAGTCACCTGCGGCTCCACCGAGGCCATGATGGCCGCCATGATGACGGTCACGAACCCCGGCGACAAGGTCGTCATCTTCTCGCCATTCTACGAGAACTACGGCGCCGACACGATCCTTTCGGGCGCCGAGCCCATCTACGTGCCGCTCAACCCGCCCACATTCGACTTTGACCGTGAGGTGCTCGAGGCGGCCTTCCGCGACAACGACCCCAAGGCCATCGTCCTGTGCAACCCTTCCAACCCCTGCGGCAAGGTCTTTACGCGCGAGGAGCTCACCTTTATCGCCGACCTCTGCAAAAAGTACGACGCCTACTGCATCACCGACGAGGTATACGAGCACATCGTCTACGCGCCCCACGAGCACGTCTATATGGCCACGCTGCCCGGCATGTTCGAACGAACCATCAGTTGCAGCTCGCTGTCCAAGACGTACTCCATCACCGGCTGGCGCCTGGGCTACACCATCGCCCCTGCCGAGATCACCGAGCGCATCAAGAAGGTCCACGACTTCCTCACCGTGGGTGCCGCCGCTCCCCTGCAGGAAGCCGTCGTCACCGCCCTCAACTTCAACGACAGCTATTACGATGAGGTCCTTGACCTCTATACCGCCAAACGCGACCTGTTCTGCCAGGGACTCGACAGCATCGGTCTTGAGCATAACGTGCCGCAGGGCGCCTATTACGTGATGATGGATATCTCGGAGTTTGGCTATGACAGCGACCTCGAATTCTGCGAGGACCTCGCGTCTAAAGTGGGTGTGGGCGCCGTGCCCGGCTCGAGCTTCTTCCGCGAGCCCGTCAACCATCTGATCCGCTTCCACTTTGCCAAGCGAGACGAAACGCTCAACGCCGCGCTGGAGAACCTCAAGTCGCTACGTGATAAAATCAAGCCGCGCGGGTAAGGACGGCCCGGCAACTAAAGCAACCAAAGAAGCCCCTCATCGCCCGCCGCGTTGAAGGGCTTCTTTTTATAGCGCTTTCTTAACTTGTTTAGAGCGCTATACTTTAGTCACGGAGCAACTCGTCCAAAAGGGAGGAATACCATGGCAGAACAACAGCTTATCGGAGCGCTCGAGGCCGGCGGCACCAAGATGGTGTGCGCCACGGGCTATGCGGACGGTACGGTCCTGGAGCGCGAGCAGATCGCGACCACGACCCCGCAGGAGACCGTCGAGGCCGTCAACGCATGGTTTGCAGACAAGGGCATCGCCGCCCTGGGCATCGGCGCCTTTGGCCCCACCGCGGTCAACCCTGCCTCGCCCCAGTACGGCAAGATCTTGGAGACGCCCAAGACCGCATGGCGTTACTTTGACCTGCTGGGCACCATCCAAAACGAGCTCAAGGTCCCCTGCGGCTACGACACCGACGTCAACGTCGCCTGCCTGGGCGAGGTCACCTTTGGTTGCGCCCAGGGCCTCACTGATGTGGTCTACCTGACCATCGGCACCGGCGTGGGCGCCGGTGTGCTCTCGGGCGGCCAGCTCGTGCACGGCATGATGCATCCCGAGGCTGGCCACATCCTGGTCACGCGCGACCCGCGCGACACCATCGGCGAGCATAGCGCCTGCCCCTTCCACGACAACTGCCTCGAGGGCCTCATCGCAGGTCCCGGCGTCAAAAAGCGCTGGGATGGCAAGAGCGCCGGAGACATGGCCGATGACCCGGAGGCCATGGACCTGCTCGCCGGCTATCTGGCACAGGCACTCATGACCTACACGCTGTGCTACGCGCCGCAAAAGATCATCATCGGTGGCGGCGTGGCCGACCACACCCCCATCGTGCCGCTCGCACGCAAAAAGTGTGCCGAAATGCTCAACGGCTATATCGTCACGCCCGAGGTCAACGACATCGATAACTACATCGTCAACAACAGCCTCGAGGGCAAGCAGGGCATTATGGGCTGCCTGGCCCTGGGCGCACAGGCGCTTCAGTAACAGACGCACCCACGGGGCGTGGCGCGCCCAGCAAATCCGACCAATGGAACGACGCCACCACGCCTCATATAAGCCCTCAAATAAAAAAGGCCGCCTAGGACCAAACAATACGTCCTAGGCGGCCTTTTTGGCGCACATCAGCGACCGTAAGAGATATCGGAGCACAACGCCCGTTGCCGCTCCACAGCAGTCGATCATCACATCGGTGATCATGCCGGCGCGTCCCGGCACAAAGAGCTGAATCGTCTCGTCGATCGAGGGAATCAGCAGCAGGAACACCGCCGTGGGCAGCAGCACGTCAAAGGTGCGCCGGCCCTCAAAATCAAAGGCGTGCGTTGCCAAGATGCCGAGCACCATATACTCGGTAAAATGCGCGCACTTGCGAACAACAAAGTTGGTCACCCATTCATATGGAAGTCCCACGCTGTGCAGGAAACCGCGGATAGCTTCCATGACCGTTAGGCTCAGCGAGCCCGACCCCGAGCCGGGAACCAGCGAATTGCCCCAGATCAAGAGCACCATCAGGCAGGTTACAACCGCCCATTTTCGATTGATCTTAACCATGCAGAAGTTATGCCTCCGCGCGGAGCGGCGCGAAGCTGGCGGTACCGCCCTCGATAACGCTCAGGTAGGCACGGCCCGTACGCTTGGCGGTAGAGGACTGCAGGCGCTCGATCTCTTCCTCGAGGATCTGATTGACGCGCTCGTGACGACGGTTTTCCATAATGCCGGCGGCAATAGCCTCGGCCCGCTCGATGCTCTCACGCGAGATACGGGCAGTATCCTCGGGGAACGCAGCGCTGTGACGGCCGACATAGGCGGGGGCAGCAGGCTGAGAGGCAGCGACGGGAGCGGGGGCTGCAACAGGAGCGGGCTCGTCAATCTCATCCAGAATCGCGGTGGCGGCGGCCCACATGTCCTCGTGGCCCGAGTAATCGGCCATAGGGACATCAACCTCGAGTGAGGCATCCGGAAGGTCGCCGGTGTCGATGCGATCTTGGGCATCAATCGATGCGGTGATGGCTGCAGGCTCATCGAGGTCATCGAAATCGATATCCGCGGCACCGGAGATGATAGGCATGCTGGCGAGGTTTACATTGTACGGCGCAGCCTCAGCCGCCTGCTGCTGGGCAGGAGCGCCCCACAGCGAGCTTTCGGCGGCACGGCGGGCGGCAACGGCCTCCTCGTCCGCGGCCATGGCTTCATCAACGTACGAATTGTCGGCAGAAGCGTTCGCGTCCGCCGAGGTAGCGCTGTAGGCGTTATTGGCTGCCGCGTTGGCGACGAGTGCCACGAAAGCCGCCGTGCTGCCCGCAGGGGCGGCCTGGGAGCCAGACACGGCGCGTGCCGCGGCGGCGATGTCGTCGCGATTGAAGGAGCCGGTCTGCCCGCCGTTGGTGAGCTCGTCGATGGCGACTTGATAGACGTCGCGCGAGTGTGCAGGGTCGCAGCTCACCGGCGAATCGTCGTCAAGCATACTGTCGATCATGGACCAAGCCTCGTCCTCGTCCATAGCATCTGCGGCTCGAGCGATGGTAGGGACACCATCATCGGCATGACGGCGCTGGAACGCACCAGTCAGGCCGGAAAGGAATGCCGAGGTAGACTGCTCCGCCTGAGCCTGAGAATCAGAAGCCGCAGCGTAAGGAGTCGCATCCTGCTGCTGAGCTGAAATCGAGGCGGTCTTGAACTCGCTTTGATGCTGATTGAGATTGGCGGCACCGCCCATGGCATCGGGCTGGAACAGACGCTCTTCACGCTGCGCACGATACTCGGAGATACCCAGCGAGGCGGCATAGATGCCCACGCCCGCCACCGCGCCCACGGCGAAGGGAACCGCACCCGCCACGACCGTCTCGTTCACAGACGAAAACGGCAGCGTCGCGGCATACATAACCACGGGAGCGGCAAGGCCGATCCCGCACGAAAGTCCGGCAAGGACTGCTCGTTGTGTTGCATCAGAAGAAGCCATGAGCTCTCCCCATCTTCCAGCACCCAAATCGCATCATTCAGTTGGCTGCGCGAGAGAAGATGAAGCGGGGCTATGCCCCAAAGCAACGGTATATGGTTCGTTTCATCTGCGTTTTCCGTCGCGAAGCTTAAAAGCTATTATGCGAAACCGCCCTGTCGATTGCAAGCGACGTTGTCGGATTGAAACGGGAAACCTGCTGCTTGCCAGTCTTATGGTCAAAAAAGCGCGGAGCGGCGATATAGAAAAGGGCCGAGGCTCAAAGCCCCGACCCTTTATCGCATTGATGACTATCGCTGCGTGTGGATGACAACCTAGAACGTCTGCTCGTAGTCGCTGTGCTTTTTGGCCGAACGCACCAGGAACTCCTGGTTGGTGTTGGTGCCCTTAAGACCCTTGATAAACGACGCAGCTGCGCGCTCGGTGTTGTTCATGCCGGCAAGAATGCGACGCAGGCCAAAGACAAACGGACGCATCTGCTCGTCAACCAACAGGTCCTCGTTACGCGTACCGGAGGCAACGGGGTCGATAGCCGGGAAGATGCGGCGGTCGGCCAGGTCGCGGTCGAGCTTGAGCTCCATGTTGCCGGTGCCCTTGAACTCCTCAAAGATGACCTCGTCCATCTTGGAACCGGTGTCGATGAGGGCAGAGGCCAGGATGGTGAGCGAGCCACCGTTCTCGATATTACGGGCTGCGCCCAGGAAGCGCTTGGGCGGATACAGGGCCGCCGAATCGACGCCGCCCGAAAGGATGCGGCCTGAGGCGGGCGCCGCCAAGTTGTAGGCGCGGGCAAGACGCGTGATGGAGTCGAGCACCACCACGACATCGCCGCCCAGCTCCACGATGCGCTTGGCGCGCTCGATGACGAGCTCTGCCACACGAGTGTGGTTGTCGGCGGGCATATCGAAGGTCGACGCCACAACCTCGCCCTTGATGGAACGCTGCATATCGGTAACCTCTTCGGGGCGCTCGTCGACGAGCAGGCAGATGAGGTGCACCTCGGGGTTGTTAATCGAGATAGACTGACAGATCTTCTTGAGGATCGTGGTCTTGCCGGCCTTGGGCGGGGACACGATCAGGCCACGCTGACCCTTGCCGATCGGCGACACGATGTCGATGGCGCGACCGGTAATGGAGTCCTTGCCGTGCTCCATGCGCAGCGGCTCGTTGGGATAGACCGGGGTGAGGTCGCCGAACTTGGGGCGGTTGCGAATCTGCTCGGGGTCTAGACCGTTGACGGTCGTGATTTTGGCGAGGCCGGCGCGCTTGTCGCCGCCGCGCGAAGGACGAAGCGAGCCCTCGATGACGTCGCCCGTGCGCAGACGCGCGGAGCGGATGAGGTAGGCAGGGACGAAGGCGTCGTCGTTGGACTTCATGTAACCGTGGGCATGGATGATACCGGAGCTGTCCGGACGAATCTGCAGGATGCCCTTGATGTCGCGGAAGCCCTCGGCCTTCGCGGCGGTGACGTAGATCTCCTCGACGAGCTCGGCTTTCTTCTTGCCGGTCGTCTCGATCTCGAACTCCTTGGCCTTCTCGCGCAGCTCGGCGACCTTCATGGCCGCGAGCTCCTCGCGCGAAAGCGTGGGCTCGGTGGGAGCGGCATTACGCTCCTTGTTGCGCTGCTTGCGATCGCGCTGACGGTTGCGGCGGTCGTTGTTGCGCTCGTCCTTGCGCTCGTTGCGCTCGTCGTTGCGCTTGTGCTGGCGACGGTTGGGACGAGTGTCGTCTTCGCCCTCAGCGGGCGCGGCGCCATCGTTTGCGGCGGCATCGGCATTGGCCGCAGCAGCGCCATTGGCCTCGGCGCCGGAATCGACCTGCGCTTCGGCATCAGCCTGCTGCTCGGGCGCCTTGGCCTTAGCAGACTTCTTACGACCGCGCTTGGGCTTCTCGGACGCAGACTGTTCGACGTCTTGGGGCTCGGCGGCATCAGTCGATGCATCGGCGGTCGTCTCGGCGGAATCCTCGGACGCACCCTTCTTGGCAGCCTTGGCCTTGGACGTGCGCTTAGCAGCAGTACGATGGCTGCGACCAGGACGGACGTCGGCGGGCTCGACATCGGCGGGAACGGCCTCGGAAGTCGTAGCATCCTGGACGGGTGCATCGGCAGTGGTTGCAGACTCGGCGGTCGCCGCAGCATCCCGAGCGGCGGCGGCTGCGGCTGCGGCCTTCTCTGCCTCGACGAAGGCCTTGGGCTTGCGACCGCGACGGTGCGGGCGCAAAGCCGGATCGACAACGGGAACTTCGCTGGCCTCGACAGGCGCAGCGGGCTCAGCAGGCGATGTGCCCTCCCCTGCCGCGGAACGGACCGAAGCCTCAGTGAGCTCGGGGGTTACCTGATCGGCAACCTGCTCGGCCTTAGCAGCCGTGCGACGGCGTGTGCGCGGTACCGGCTTCTCGGTCGGCTGGTCGGCGACAGGGGTCTCGGTGGCGGCAGGCGTCTCGGGCACAGACGGAGCTGCAAGCTCGGTCAGAGCCGCGGCCTCGCGTTCGGCAGCACGACGGCGGGCGCGCACCACCTGAGCCTCGCTAATCTGCGCCAACGCACGCGCCTGCGCGACCTCATCGGAAATCGGCGCCGAGGAGTCAGCTGCAACGGTGCGCTTGGCGCGCGTCGTGCGCGTGGTACGGCGCTTGGGCTTGGTGACCTCCTCGCCGTCAGTGGCAGGCTTGACCGTGCGGCGCGTACGCTTGGGCTTTGCCGGAGCAGCCTCCTCACCAGTTGCAGGAACGGCCTTCTCAGCCGTTGCAGGCGTAGGCGTCGAAGCAGCCTTAGGCGTCTCAGGAGCCGAGGCTTGCGCGGGCGCCGCGACCTGGTCCGACGCAACCGGTGCAGCGGGAGCGGCCTGCGTCGTCGTTATTTCGTTTTCTTGCTGTTGATCAGACACAGTGTTTGCTCAACTTTCTTTTCAAGCCCTGTGATCACATGCTCCCTGCATAAACCTTCAGGGCGGCTAAACAGTCTAGTTCCGTTCAAAACGACGGACATCATTGATCTGTATCGAGATGATTGCGCCATATACGCAGCGTTAGTGTAACACAACCGCCGCCACCTGCAACTTAGTCATTGGGAACGCTCTTAAACGACTAGTTAAAGGGGCACTCTTTGGTTTACCACCCACAAATCTGACTGCCTCCGCCAAAACTATGGCGGTTTACTACGATGAATCGCTCAACCGCGACCACTCCGAAACTTGTTGAACTAAAACCGCAGGTAGATGCCTTGCACTTTTTTGCGAAAAGCCGGCGTGGTTGGAATTTCTCATTTCATCGTAGTAAACCGGCATAGTTTCGTATTTCCAGCAGTTCCAAATTCGTCAATACGTCGGCGTTTGCAAAAAGCCCGACCTCCGTGGGAGATCGGGCTTTCAAGGCTCAGTTAAACCAAACTTGCGCGGTCAAATGACTCGCAGATTACATCTGCTCGGGCGCGGAAACGCCAACGAGGGTGAGCACCAGGGCGAGTGTTACACGGACGGCGTCGCAAGCGGCCAGACGGGCGCGCGAAAGCTCGGGGTCGACGGGACGTCCCTCGCTCGGCAGAACCTGGCAGGCAGCGTAGAAGCTGTGGAAGTCGCCGGCGAGTTCCTCAGCAAAGTGCGTCAGACGGAACGGGGCGCGGTCGCGAGCGCAGCTGGCGATGAGGTCGGTGAGCTCGTTGAGCTTGCGCGAAAGGGCGAGCTCGGTCGGGTCGGTCAGCAGCGAGTAATCGACGTTCTCACCGATGGCCTTGGCGGCGACGGCCTTCATGCCCATCTCGTCAGCCTGCTCGGGCGTAACGTCAGCGGCACGGCGCAGGATGGAGCACACGCGGGCGTGAGCGTACTGCACGTAGTACACCGGGTTGGAGTTGTCGCGCTTCTTGACGGCCTCAATATCGAAGTCGACCATCTGGTTGGAGCTCTTGGAGATGAGGGTGTAACGGGCAGCGTCGGAGCCGACCTCGTCGACGAGCTCCTGCAGGGTCACCATGGTGCCCTTACGCTTGGACATACGGACGGGCTTGCCGTTGCGCAGCAGGTTGACGAGCTGGCCCAGCAGAACCTCAAACTTGCCGGGGTAACCCAAGGCATCGCAGACGCAGCGGACGCGCTCGATGTAGCCGTGGTGGTCGGCGCCCCAGATGTCGATGACGTGGTCGACGCGCTGGAACTTATCCCAGTGATAGGCAACGTCGGAGGCGAAGTAGGTGTACTCGCCATCGGACTTGATCAGAACGCGGTCCTTGTCATCGCCCAGGTCGGTGGAGCGGAACCACAGGGCGCCGTCCTTGGTGTAGAGATAGCCCATCTTGTCGAGCTTCTCAAAAGCGCGGTCGACGGCGGAGGTGCCGGCGGTCTCACCCTCGGTGTCCTTCACATACAGCGAGCGCTCGGAGAACCAACGATCGAAGTCGCAGTTAACGGCATGGCAAAGGTCGCGCATGTTGTCGACCATCTTTACATAGCCGCGCTCGCGGAAGCTCTCCATGCGCTCCTGCGGATCGGCGTTGACCCACTTATCGCCGTCGGTGCGCCAGAACTCGGCGGCCTCGTCGATGATGTAGTCGCCGCCGTAGGAGTCCTTGCCCAGGGTCTCGGCAAAGTTGTCCTGATACGGATGGGTCTCGGGATGCTCGTCGTTCTCGTCGGCAACAAAGGCGTCGCGGTCGGCGATCAGCAGCTTGTGAGCCTCGTCGATATCCACGCCCTGCTTGGCGATGATGTCGGCAAGCTGCATATAGCGCGTGCTGATGGAGTTGCCGAAGGTGTTCATCTGAGAGCCGTGGTCGTTGATGTAGAACTCACGCTGGATGTCGTAACCGGCGTGATCCATAACGCGGCAGAGCGAGTCGCCCAGCGCGGCCCAGCGGCCGTGGCCGATGTGCATGGGGCCGACGGGGTTGGCGGAAACGAACTCGACCTGGGTCTTCAGGCCACCACCGACGTTGGACTTAGCGAAGTCCATACCCTTCTCGCGAGCCTCGCCAAAGATGGCATTCTTGACGGCAACGGAGAGGTAGAAGTTGATGAAGCCGGGGCCTGCGATCTCGACCTTCTCGATCGCGGGGTCCTCGGGCATATGGGCAACGATGGCCTCGGCGATCTTGCGCGGGGCGCAGTGGGCCAGCTTGGCGGACTTCAGGGCCATGGTAGAGGTCCACTCGCCATGAGAAGTGTCAGCCGGTCGCTCGATAGCGCAATCGTCAAGTTCAAATGCGGAAAGGTCGCCGGCCTCCTGGGCCGCAGCAAGCGCAGCGCGTACCAGCTCTTCAATCTTCTCGGGCATAGATCCTCCTTGTGTTAAAGCCCCCGAGCTCTTGGTCACTCGTAGGGCAAAAGCCAGAGTTTGTAGCACTCTATCACAAGCGACGGGCACTGTCGCAGGGTAAAGCTAATAGATATTGCATATGCACAAAAATGACTACAGCTTGTATGGAGTCACTCAAAGATGCCGGTCTGCCTGCAGATTATGCAGGCGTTGAAAATGCATAAAGGTGTGAATGAGCTGCGTCTGTTATCGAATACTCTTACCTATCAGAGTTGTGTGCTTTTCCTGCATAAAGTACGGGTTTGCGCACGTCAGCGTGTTATTCTAGACATACGTAAATTCGTATAAGTTGGAGGTAGCATGTTCTCAATCGGTCAACACGTCATTCATCCGGGCCAGGGAGTCTGCACCGTCGTCGGTTTTAGGGACGACACACCGCAGCCCATGCTGCTGCTCGAGACCAAGCAGGGACATGCGCAGACGATCCTCATGTACCCCGTGGCGCAGGCCGACCGTCTGCACGCCGCCATCTCTCAGCAAGATGCCGAGCACCTGCTGAGCCACTATGACGAGCTGGAGTGCGACACCTTTACCGAGCGCAACAGCTCGCTTGAGGAGACACACTTTAAGCAGCAGCTCAAGCTGGGCGCGCCCGAGACGGTCCGCGTGGCAAAGACCATGATGCACCGCATCCGCCAGGCCGAGGAAGCTGATAAAAAACCCAGCTCCTACTACATGCGCGTACTCAAGGAGGCCAAACGCCGCTCCATCGAGGAGTTCGCCGTGGCCCTTGGCGTCACCGAGGAGGCCGCCGAAGCCCGCCTAGCCCAAGCCGCCCTCAACTAACCCATCCGCGCCAAAAACCACCACAAAGGGAACAGGCACCTTTGTGGTGGTTTTCTTGTTCTAGTAGTATTCATTCTTATCGATACCCACGAGCACAAGGAGTCTCTTATGGCAGAGCCGCTTACCGCCGGAATCACCCGCGACCGCGCGTTCGAACTGCTCAACGAGCACAACAAGGACCCGTTCCATATCACCCATGGCGAGACGGTCGAGGGCACTATGCGCTACTTTGCGCGCGAGTTCGACCCCGAGAACGAGGAGTTTTGGGGCATCGTCGGTCTGCTGCACGACCTGGATTGGGAGGAGCATGAGGACGACCCCATTAACCACACCATCTATGCTGCCGAGATTCTTGAGGGCGAAGGTGCGTCTCCCGAGCTCATTCGCGCCATCCAGACGCACACGTCGGACTTCAACACCTCACTACCCAAGCCCGAGCTGCAGATGGAAAAGATCCTGTTTGCCTGCGATGAGCTCACCGGCCTGATCGGCGCCGCCGTCATCATGCGCCCGAGCAAGAGCGTTATGGACTTTACGACCAAGTCGCTCAAGAAGAAGTTCAAGGACAAACGCTTTGCCGCCGGCTGCTCGCGCGACGTGATTTCGCAGGGCGCCGAGATGTTGGGCTGGGAGCTCCCCGAGCTCTTTGACCGCACCATCGCGGCCATGCAGTCCTTCGCCCCCGACCGAGATACCTTCCAGGCCTAACCGTCAACGCCACCTAAAACCACCACAAAGGGGACAGGCACCTTTGTGGTGGTTTTTGTTTGCGCGGGCGTTAGGGACGGACCTGGCCGGTGCCGCGGAGCTTGTATTTGTAGGTGGTGAGGGCCTCGGCGGCAAAGGGGCCACGGGCGTGGAGTTTTTGGGTCGAGATGCCGATCTCGGCACCCAGGCCAAACTCGCCGCCGTCAGTGAAGCGAGTGCTGGCGTTGGAGTACACGGCCGAGGCATCGACAGCATCGAGGAAGCGCTCGCAAGCATCCGTATCCTCGGCAACGATGGCCTCGGAGTGCATCGTGCCGTAGCGGTTGATGTGTGCGATGGTCTCGTCCTCGTTTGCCACGACCTTCACGCTCATCTCGAGCGCCAGGTACTCGCGACCCCAGTCCTCCTCAGTCGCGGCGACGTAGTCATCGCCCTCCACAAGCCCGGCATCGGCGCATGCGGCGCAGGTTGCCTCGTCGCCGTGAATGAGCACGCCGTGGTCATGCAGCACGGTCACGACCGCGGGCAAAAACGCATCGGCCACAGCACGGTCGACCAGCAGCGACTCGGCGGCATTGCACACGCCTACGCGCTGGGTCTTGGCATTAACGATAATGTTGAGCGCCTTATCAAAGTCGGCGGATTCATGCACGTAGATGTGGCAGTTGCCCGTGCCCGTCTCGATCACCGGCACAAGCGACTCGCGCACGCAGCGCTGGATCAGGCCTGCACCTCCGCGCGGAATGAGTACGTCGACAATACCGCGGAGCTTCATGAGCTCGCCGGTGGCCTCGCGGTCGGTGGACTCGATCATCGACACGGCCTCGCGCGGGAAGCCCTTGGCCTCGAGCGCATCGGCCAGCAGCTCGGCGATCATGGCACACGAGTGATAGGCCAGCGAGCCGCCGCGTAGAATGCAGGCGTTGCCGGTACGGATGCAGATGCCTGCGGCGTCGGCCGTCACGTTGGGGCGCGCCTCGTAGACCATGGCGACCAGGCCCAACGGCACGCTCACGCGGGTCAGGTCCACACCGCTCGCAAGCACGCGGTGGTCGAGCACGCGGCCGACGGGATCGGGCAGCTCGGCGAGCTTCTCCAAACCGGCGGCCATGCCCTCGACGCGCTCAGGCGTCAGCAGCAGACGGTCGAGCAGACCGGCCGAAGTGCCCGCATCGCGCGCGGCGGACATATCGAGCTCGTTAGCGGCGACGATGGAGTCGACACCGTTGCGCAGTGCTGCGGCCATGGCGCGCACGGCCTCCTGACGCTGCTCATCGCTCGCCGTGGCAAGCGAGGCCGACGCTGCCTTGGCGGCAACGGCAAGATCGTGGACATACGTGGCTATATCGACCGACATGGGCGGCCCTTTCTCCTAGAAGTTTGCAACCATGGTAGCCGATTTGCGCATGGCCTCGCCCGCGGCGGTAGAATTGGTCAACCCGAAACACCGCAACGAACGGAAGACTCACATGGCCCTCATCACTTCGTACCACGTCCCCGGCCTTTATGTCGAGGACCACAGCATCGACGTCCCCCTTGACTGGCGCGGCCTGGAGCCGATGCTCCTGGCCGTCGGCAGCACCATGCGCCGCGGCACTATGCCGGCACCCATCGCCGGCGCGCCCGAGAGCATCAAGCTCTTCTACCGCATGGTTTGCGCGCCCGACCGCATCAACGACGATCTGCCGCTGCTCCTGTTTTTGCAGGGCGGCCCCGGCGGCGAGAGCCCGCGTCCGCTGTCGCCCACAAGCGACGGCTGGATCGAGGAGGCCGTCAAGCACTTCCGCGTGGTCCTGCCCGACCAGCGCGGCACCGGGCGCAGCAGCTGTGTAGACGGGCGCACGATTGCCGCACTGGGCGAGCGCGCGACGGCGGCCGGCTCCGATGCCGCACGCTCGCAGGCGGATTTCCTCAAGCGCCACCTCGCCAGCTCCATCGTGCGCGATTTTGAGTACCTGCGCCTGGTGGGCTTTGGCGGCAAGCCCTGGGTCACACTCGGGCAGAGCTACGGCGGCTTTTTGACGTTGAGTTATCTGTCGCTCTTCCCCGAGGGCACAGCGGCAAGCTTTACCTGCGGCGGCATCCCCCACGTGCCGGCGAGCGCAAGCGAGGTCTACGCGCACACCTTCCCGCGCATGGCCGCCAAGACGCAGCAGTATTATGACCGCTACCCCGCTGACGTCGACCGCGTGGCAGCCCTGGCCGATGCGCTCGAGGCCCAGAAGCCCGTGCTGCCCGACGGCTCGCCGATGACGGTCGAGCGCCTACAGCTCATGGGCAGCGACTTTGGCATGAAGCCGAGCTTTGAGCGCATGCATTGGATTATCGATCACGCGTTTGTTACTGGCGACGGTACGCTTAGCTGCGGCTCCTCGGTATCCGACAGCTTTTTGATGCGCGCCTTCGAGCGCACCAACACGCGTACAAACCCGCTGTACTGGACGCTGCAGGAGTTTATCTACGCCGACGGCGACACCATGCCCATTGGTTGGGCCGCGGCTGAAGAGAAGGCACACCGCGCTGAGTTCGACACCCTCGCGCGCCCGCTCATGTTTACCGGCGAGGCCATGTTCCCGTGGATGTTCGAGCAGATGCCCGAGCTTATGCCGTTTAAGCCCGCCATGGACCTGCTGATGGAAGACACCAGCTGGGACAAGATCTACGACCCGCAGCGCCTGGCCTGCAACGAGGTGCCGCTCCAGGCCGCGGTGTATTTCGACGACATGTACGTGGATTCGGGCCTGCAGCTCGATGCGCTCAGCCGCGTGGGCAACTCGCACGCCTGGGTGACCAACGAGTTCGAGCACGACGGCCTGCACGGCAGCGTGGTGTTCAAGCACCTCTTCGACGAAGCGCTCAACCGCGGAGACCTGCGTCGGATCTTCTAACAAAGGAGCGTCCCCACCTGCCGGCACAGACGATATGAGCAGGACATAAAAACATTGAGAGCCCCTGCTGCATGAAAG
>OLSJ01001445.1_pt1 | contig 14443 bp, 10 predicted proteins | sample 1672151 | NCBI WGS metagenome assembly OLSJ01 (sample SAMEA3136653, study PRJEB25190) | human gut metagenome | biome: human gut; feature: human-associated habitat; material: faeces | place: Austria | collected 2013 | reverse complement strand
GCGGTTGTGGAACAGACAGAGAAAAATGCGAGAGATTTGTATAATTTGACGGAAGTATAGAGTTTAAAGGGAAAGAAATACTTCATACATTCTTAATATTTATTTTTCTTTTAAGGTATATCATTAAAGACAATCTTGTTGTATAATTAGAAACAATTATGAAGCAGGGAGCAAAGAAGATGAGTGGACCGACACTGGGAAATCCGCAGAAGACCATAGAGGTTCTGCAGAAATATGATTTTACATTTCAAAAGAAATTTGGTCAGAATTTTCTGATCGATACGCATGTATTGGATAAAATCATCAGCGCTGCCCATATTACAAAAGAAGATATGGTGCTTGAGATCGGACCGGGAATCGGTACGATGACCCAATATCTTGCAGAGGCAGCAGGAAAAGTTATAGCAGTTGAAATTGACAAAAATCTGATTCCGATTCTATCAGATACATTAAGTGAATACCAGAATGTGAGGATCATCAACGAGGATGTGCTAAAGCTGGATCTTCGCAAACTAGCGGACGAAGAAAATGGAGGAAAGGCAATCAAAGTAGTTGCAAATCTTCCATATTACATAACGACGCCTATCATTATGGGATTATTTGAAAGCCATGTGCCGATCGACAGCATTACGATCATGGTGCAGAAAGAAGTGGCAGACCGTATGCAGGTGGGACCGGGAACGAAAGAATATGGGGCACTCTCCCTTGCAGTGCAGTATTATGCGAAACCCGAGATTGTTGCGATCGTTCCGCCGAACTGTTTTATGCCTCGCCCGAATGTCGGAAGCGCAGTGATCCGTCTCACAAGACATAAAGAAGTGCCGGTGCAGGTGAATGACGAAAAATTAATGTTTAAGATCATCCGTGCATCCTTCAATCAGCGCAGAAAGACGCTTGCCAATGGCTTGAATAATGCGCCGGACATTCATCTTTCCAAAGAAGTGATCCAGGAAAGCATTGAGGAACTTGGCGTTCCGGTCACCATCCGTGGCGAAGCACTGACACTTCAGCAGTTCGCACAGCTCAGCAACATCATCGGCAGCAAAATATAATAGAAGTCTTGAGTTCCTGTGGAAAGTTTATGCCTGACCTCAAAGATTCTGTTGTCTGATCATAACGTAAAAATACACCAATACGAATATGGCAGGTGCTTTCGAATGAAAATTCGTGAGGATTGTGTAAATTTGTCCGATGTCATGTTTGGACTGACGGTTTATGTACATTCATAGCTGAACACTCCGCGTCAAATGTGCGCCCGGGACAAACTCAACTCAAGAATCTGGCAGGAGTAAATACAGCTATCAGCATTGTTTATAACCAGTCAAAAATTAAGCTGTTCAGATAATTTTTGACTGGACAACTGCTGATATTGCTGTATTAACTCCTGCACGATTCTTTCGCAATGAGTTTGTCCCGGGCGCACATTTGGCGTGAAGTGTCCAGCTCTGAATGAACATAAATAATCAGAAAGTCCAAACATGACATCAGACAAATCAACAAGCCGAGCATTTTCATTCGAAAGCACCTGCCATATTCGTATCGGTGTATCATAACTTTTTGCAGACAACAGAATCCCTGAGGTCAGGCATAAACTTTCCACAGGAACTCCGGATAAAATTTGATTCATAAAAGCTGACTCCGTCTCATATACTTGTATATGGGATGGAGATTTTTTATGCACAGAAAAAACTTGGCAAAAAGAATAAACACGATGCTGACCATACTTCTGCTCTTGCTGCTCATACCACTTTTCCTCACCATTTTTTGCCAGAAAATGCAGCTGGAAGAATTGCTGGGCAATGTAAACCGGACAGCGGAAAAAGAGGAGGATGCGGACATGCTTTTTTGCATTGTCGCAAAGGAGATAAGCGCAGATGCACCGGAGGAATGTATCAAAGCCCAGTGTGTGATTGCCCGCACGAATCTTAAGGCAGCAGAGGAGATGGGGACAGAACTTCCGGGGAGTATGACGACGAGCGAATTACAGGAGCTGTGGGGCGACTATTTTTCCGAGGCGGAAGGGAAGATAAGGGAGGCGATACAGGAGACAGACGGAGAGACGCTGCAGTACCGGAACCATTACATATATGCGGCATACCATGCAGTGAGTGCAGGAAATACGAGAAATATGGAAGAATTATATCCGGATTCGGATATGCCCTATCTTTCAGGTGTGGCATGTTATGAGGATGCACAGGCGCCGGATTATCTTTCAGTGCTGTATCTGGATCAGGAGATTACGATCGAAGAGAAGGATAGTGCCGGGTATGTCACAAAGGCGCAGATGAATGGAAAATCCTACACAGGAGAGGAACTGCGTGGGGAACTTGGGTTAAAATCCGCAAATTTTAATGTGACAGAACTGGAACCGGGCAAGATCCGGATCGTAACGAAGGGGCATGGACACGGATTTGGGCTGAGCCAGTATACAGCACAGAAAATGGCTGAAAAAGGGGAGGATTACAGAAAAATTTTACAGTATTTTTTTCCCGGCACAGAGCTGGAAAATGTGGAATGAAAAACGATTCCAATTACTGTGAATAAACCGTCTGAATGTGGCAACACTATTGTTAATAGCAGGAAATGTATTCTGCTAAATAAACAATGGACGGTGAAAAATATGAGAAAGAATCACGGATGGGCAGCCTTCTGGCAGAAAAAACAGTATATCATCGCAGGCACGCTGGTAATCCTTGCAGCAGTCGGCATGACTGTTTTATATAGCAGAGGACAGGAACAGGAGAGAAAGCAGTTAGAACAGGAAATTGCAGCAGAGATGGACACGGAGAACCAGGATGTGGCAATGGAGGAAGAGACAGAGGCAGATCAGGTTGCTTCTATTTTAAAACCGCAGACACAGAGCACAGAGACAGCAGAGGTAGAAAAGGAGAGTGAGGAAGCAGACAGTGAACAGGAAGAGGTGGCACCGACAGGAAACACTTCCCAGGCACTCCATTTTGCTGCGGAAGATGGCATCTTATGGCCGATGGAAGGAAATGTGATCTTAGATTACAGCATGGACTCGACGGTGTATTTTGCGACGTTAGACCAGTACAAATACAATCCGGCGGTCATCATTGCCGGGGATGTCAACAGCAAAGTTTATGCGGTAGCAAAAGGAAAAATCCAGAGTATTGAGACAAATGAAGTGACAGGATGTACCGTGACAGAAGATTTGGGAGATGGGTATCTCGCAGTCTACGGACAGCTTAAGGAACCGGAGTTTGCAGTGGGAGACTATGTGGAGGCAGGTCATGTGATCGGTTATGTGACGGAACCGACAAAATATTATTCGGTTGAGGGCAGTAACCTGTATTTTGAACTTCGAAAAGATGGGGTACCGGTCGATCCGATCGAATTTTTTGAATAGCAAAAATTTCCTTTTTCTTGAACACACGGAATTTCTGGATTATAATAAATTTTATTGAAATACCGAAAACAGGCAGAAAGGAACAGACTGCATGGGAGTTCATGGATCAAATGACGTGGTAAACGCATGGAAACAGGAAGTTTTGAACAGCAGAGGAAAGGACGCAGAGCATACACTCAAATGCTGTCTTGAGATAGAACGGTATGCAAAGGAGCATAAAGATGCGGCACTTCTTGGTTTTGCATATTTTTACAGTGGGGAAACTTACTATCTGCTGAATGATGTGGAACACATGTTCCACAACATTGCGCAGGCAATCCATCTGTTAGGACAGACCGGACAGTGGGAGCTGATCGCAAGGTCTTACAACCTGATGGCAATCTCTTCTGTCAACAAGGGAAATGTGTCTGCAGCGATGGATTACTATCTGACAGGATTGAATTACTGCCGCAAATATGGGATTACTAAGATGGAGATCAGCATCATGCAGAATCTTGGTAATCTGTACATGGAAAATGGTGTGTATCACGAGGCACAAAGTTATTTCGAAAAGGCTCATTCATACTGCAAAAGTAATCCGGATGTAAAAGAAAATTATGTCGGGCTGATGGCCAGTTACGTGAATCTGGCACGCTGCTATATGCTGCAGGGGATGTTAGATAAGACACATGTTTATATAGAAAAACTGGATGCAGAATGTGCGTCTTATTATGAGGACATAGACATTTTATACGTGGACTGCCTGAAGGCAAGGTATTATCATCTGACCCACAATTATGTGAGACGCGATGCACAGATCCAGGAGATTGTAGAAATAATCAATAAAAATGTGCAGATCATGGAGGTATTTGATGATCTTTGTGATTTTTGCGGGCTGATGCTGGAGATCGGCCGGGATGATGTGCTGTGGATGATCGTTGAGAAGCTGGATCAGATCGTGAAGAATTCAGGTGTGATTAATCTGCAGCGCAGAGTCATCTCCATTAAGATCAAAGGTTACCGCAAGAATCAGGACAATGCAGGTTATCTGCAGGCGGCTGGTCTGTATTATGAGCTTTCCGAGATCATGGAGCGCGAGAACAAAGATATGATCGTCAACATGCTTTATGTCAGAAGTTCTCTCGAACGTGCAAATGAGAGCCGCAGGGAGATGGAAGCAGTCAATGTGAAGCTGCTGAAACAGTCGGAGACAGATCAGATGACCGGACTGGCAAACCGTTACCGCCTGAATGCTTATTCGGAAAAAGTATTAGATTACTGTTATGAGCACCGACTTCCACTTGCAATGGAGATTTTAGATATTGACTTTTTCAAGCAGTATAATGACAATTATGGACATCAGCAGGGCGACGAGTGCATTATTGCAATTGCAGATGAGCTGAAAAAGATGGAAGATGGGCAGACATTCTGCGCGAGATATGGCGGAGATGAATTTATTATCATTTATGCGGGTATAAGTGCGGAGGAAGTGTATGCGAAGGCAGGCGCGCTGCGGCAGAATATTATGAATCTCAAACTGGAGCATTTATATTCCAATGCATTGCCGATCGTGACGATCTCCCAGGGAATATCGTATGGAGTTCCGGAGAACGGAAACAGGAGCTGGGATTTTCTACATACTGCAGATATGCTGTTATATCAGGTAAAGAAGAGAAGCAGAAATGATATCTGTATTGCGGATATCCGTGGGCAGGAGTTGGATTTATCCTCAAAACAGGAAAAAGTGGAACCTTAGAGGAAAATTGGCATAAGTTATAATGAGCAATCCGCAATCGAACTATTGCTACGGCAGCTTTTTTTAGAGGTGACGGCGCATATCACATTTTTACAGGGGAAAAACAGAAATGCATGTGGAGTGTACGACGACTGGATTTTGCTTGGATATGGATGAAAAACAGGGAGTATTCGATTGCTTTTCATATTAACCCAGCTTTCTTTTTCATGGAAGCCGGGGTACATAGATCGTGCCGGATGTGATACGGGTATTCTGACAAAATAGTTGACAAAATGGCGACAATATGCTAACGTATACGACTGCGCATTCGCACGAAAGGAAAATATATGGAAACAGTAAGATTTGATGAATTAGATTTATATCCACAGGTACTCCGTGCTATCAAAGAGATGGGATTTGAAGAGGCGACTCCGATCCAGAGTCAGGCGATCCCGGTTGTGATGTCAGGAGTCGATGTGATCGGACAGGCACAGACAGGAACCGGAAAGACAGCATCTTTTGGTATCCCGGTGCTTCACAAAGTAGACCCAAATAATAAAAAGACACAGGTGATCATCCTTTCACCAACCAGAGAGCTTGCAATCCAGGTGTCGGAAGAAATCCGTAAATTAAGCAAATATATGCATGGTGTGAAAATCCTTCCGGTATACGGCGGACAGGATATCAACCGTCAGATCAAGGCATTAAAAGGCGGTGCACAGATCATTATCGGTACACCGGGACGTGTCATGGATCATCTCCGCAGAAAAACAATCCGCTGCGAGGCAGTCAATACGATTGTTTTAGACGAGGCGGACGAGATGCTGAACATGGGATTCCGTGAGGATATCGAGACGATTTTGGAATATATCCCGGAAGAGGGAAGACAGACGGTTCTGTTTTCTGCGACCATGCCAAAGCCGATTTTAGACATCACAAAGAAATATCAGCATGACGCAGTGACCATTAAGGTGGTAAAAAAAGAACTGACCGTGCCAAGCATCGAGCAGTATTATTATGATGTCAAACGCAAGGACAAGACTGAAGTCCTGACAAGACTGTTAGATTACTACAATCCAAAGCTTTCCCTCGTATTCTGTAATACCAAGAAAATGGTAGACGAGCTTTCCGAGGAGTTAAAGAGCCGCGGTTATATGGCAGAGGGGCTTCACGGCGATATGAAGCAGGCACAGCGTGACCGTGTCATGAAAGCATTCCGCTCCGGACGTGTGGAGATCCTGATCGCAACAGATGTTGCTGCGAGAGGAATTGACGTTGATGATGTGGAAGCAGTATTCAATTATGACATTCCACAGGATGATGAGTATTATGTACACCGTATCGGACGTACCGGACGTGCAGGACGTACCGGACGTGCGTTCACTTTTGTAAAAGGAAAAGAGGTTTACAAGTTAAAAGATATCATGCGTTACTGCAAGACCAAGATCCTTGCAATGCCAATCCCATCTTCCGATGATGTGGCACAGATCAAGGCAGAGAAAGTGATGCAGGGAATCGGTGAGATCATTGAGAATGAAGATTTAAAAGAGATGATCGAGATCATCGAAAAGCAGGTCAATGATTCCGATTACACCGCAATGGATATCGCAGCAGCCTTCTTAAAACAGGCACTCGGTCAGGTGAATCTGGAAAACGACAGAGAGAATGGCGAGATCGACTGGGATAACACCGGAGCCGAAGAAGGTATGGTTCGTCTCTTCATTAACATCGGTAAAAAAGACCGCGTGAAGCCGGGCGATATCTTAGGTGCCATCGCAGGTGAGTCAGGAATGCCTGGAAAACTCGTCGGTGCGATCGATATGTACGACAAATACACCTTCGTGGAAGTGCCGAGAGAGTATGGCAAAGAAGTATTAGAAGCCATGAAAAATGTGAAGATCAAAGGACGTTCCGTGAATATGGAACCGGCAAATCAGAAATAGATAATAAAAAGGGAGTCTCTTTTGTGAAATTTTTAAGCAAAATTTCGAAAGAGACTCTTTTTTTGGTGTATTGCGCTACTTGAATTCGATTACATTTAATAGTATAATTTTTCACGGTTGTATAAATAAAAGGCAAATTAAGGAGGATAACACCATGGAGTGGAAGAATTTAGATACCCTTACTTCTTTTGAAGAATTGTCAAAGGTTGCAGAGGTTGACCTGACAAAAGTAATGTCCGGAGAAAACGGCGCAGAGCGTGTGAAGAAATACAGCACACCGATGGCAGAGGGACTTGCATATAATTATGCTGCAAAAAAAGTGGATGATAACACACTTGCAGCACTTGCAAAATTAGCTGAGGAAGCACAGCTTTCTGAAAAATTTGCAGTTCTTTATAATGGTGAAGTTGTGAATACAGGCGAGAAACGTCTTGTACTTCATCATATGACACGCGGACAGTTAGGGGATGCAGTCGAGGCAGATGGCGTTGACAAGCGTTCTTTTTATGTAGAACAGCAGAATAGAATTGCTGATTTTGCAAACAAGGTACATGCCGGAGAGATCACAAATGCAGCAGGTGAAAAGTTTACAACTGTAGTTCAGATCGGTATTGGCGGAAGTGACCTTGGACCACGTGCAATGTATCTTGCACTGGAGAACTGGGCAAAGAAAAACAACACATTCAAGATGGAAGCAAAATTCATCAGCAATGTAGACCCGGATGATGCATCAGCAGTATTAGCTTCTATTGATGTTGCACATTCCATTTTCGTACTTGTATCAAAATCAGGTACAACATTAGAGACATTGACGAATGAGTCTTTCGTAAAAGATGCATTGAAAAATGCAGGACTGGATGCTTCTAAGCATATGATCGCTGTTACAAGTGAGACATCTCCTCTGGCAAAGAGTGATGATTATCTGGCAGCATTTTTCATGGATGATTATATCGGAGGACGTTTCTCTTCTACATCAGCAGTTGGCGGAGCTGTATTATCCCTGGCATTTGGACCGGAGGTGTTTGCACAGTTCTTAGACGGTGCAGCAGAAGAAGACAAACTTTCTTTAAATAAAAATATGTTAGAGAATCCGGAAATGCTCGACGCATTGATCGGAGTTTATGAGCGTAATGTACTCGGCTACCCGGCTACAGCCGTTTTACCATACTCCCAGGCTTTGAGCCGTTTCCCTGCACATTTACAGCAGTTAGACATGGAGTCTAACGGTAAATCTGTAAACCGTTTTGGTGAGCCTGTAAATTACGTGACAGGACCGGTGATCTTCGGTGAGCCTGGTACAAATGGACAGCATTCCTTCTATCAGTTATTACATCAGGGAACAGATATTGTTCCGCTTCAGTTCATCGGATTTAAGAATAGCCAGATCGGAACGGATGTTGTGATACAGGACAGCACAAGCCAGCAGAAACTCTGCGCAAACGTTGCAGCCCAGATCGTAGCATTTGCATGTGGTAAAGCAGACGACAACCGCAACAAGAATTTTGAAGGTGGACGTCCATCTTCCATCATCATCGGTGAGGAATTAAATCCTAAGACTCTTGGCGCTTTACTTGCTCATTTTGAGAACAAAGTTATGTTCCAGGGATTCTTATGGAACATCAACAGCTTTGACCAGGAAGGCGTTCAGCTTGGAAAAGTTCTTGCAAAACGTGTTCTTGCACATGACACAGACGGAGCATTAAAAGTTTATAGTGATCTGTTAAACATCTAGTCAGGGATCAGATTATGAAAAGAGAATCTTTTAAATCACGTCTGGGATTTATTCTGGTAAGTGCCGGATGTGCCATTGGAATTGGAAATGTATGGAGGTTTCCTTATGACGTAGGAGAAAACGGCGGAGGATTGTTTGTAATCCTTTATCTCGTGTTTCTGATTGCCATGGGACTTCCGGTTCTGACGATGGAACTTGCCGTGGGACGTGCAAGCCGTAAGAGTGCCGTGTTAGGTTACAAGGCGTTAGAAAAACCGGGAAGCAAGTGGCATCTTCACGGCTGGGCAGCGATATTCGGCTGTTATATGCTGATGATGTATTACACGACAGTTTCCGGGTGGATGGTAACTTATTTTTATAAATTCCTGACGGGTGAATTTCAGGCTGGCATGGATGCGGAGGCTGCCGGAGCAGTATTTTCCAACCTGCTTGCAGACCCGTTGCAGATGAGCTTCTGGATGATACTCACGGTCATTCTGGGCTTTTTTGTGTGCAGCAGAGGATTGCAGAATGGTCTGGAAAAAATAAGCAAAGTCATGATGAGTGCCTTGCTTGGCCTGATTGTGATCCTTGCGGTACACAGTTTTACATTATCCGGTGCGGGCGAGGGTGTCCGTTTTTATCTGATTCCGAATATGGAAACGGTGAGAGAAGTGGGGATTGGAAATGTTGTGTCAGCGGCAATGAATCAGGCGTTCTTTACCTTAAGTCTCGGAGTTGCAGCCATGGAGATCTTTGGAAGTTATATGGGTCGTGATAACAGTCTTGCAGGAGAAGGTGCCAGAATCTGTGCACTGGATACATTTGTGGCGATCATGGCAGGACTGATCATTTTCCCGGCATGTTTCAGCTACGGCGTGGAAGTCGGGGCAGGACCAAAACTCATTTTCATCACGCTTCCAAACGTATTTGTAAATATGGAAGGCGGTCGTATCTGGGGAACACTGTTCTTTTTGTTTATGACTTTTGCAAGCTTTTCCACGATTATTGCGGTATTTGAAAACATCATGTCATTTTGTATGGATATGTTTGGCTGGGATCGGAAAAAAGCGGCACTGGTCAACTGTGTGATCATACTGATTGCCAGCATGCCATGTGTACTTGGATATAATGTGTGGAGCGATCTGCACCTGATCGGCGGCAGGGATGTGTTAGACAGTGAGGATTTCATTGTGAGCAATCTGTTGCTTCCGGGTGGTTCCCTTATTTACCTGTTATTCTGCGTCACAAAATGGGGATGGGGATTTGATAACTATCTGGAAGAAGCCAATACTGGAAAAGGTCTTAAGATCGCAAAAGGATTAAAACCATATTTCCAGTTTGTGCTTCCGGTATTGATTTTATTTATCCTAATCCAGGGATTAATCTGATTTTATTGATTCTCATCAGGGATTACTCTGATCAGGAGTTTACAACTTCGTACCAGTAGGAAGAACCATTTTCTATCATGTTACAGTAGGTGTTGACCATCACTTCGCGGAACGGAGCGAATTCGTCAGCAAGTTCGAGTTTTTGTGGGTAAGTTCTTGTGACGAAGTCGATTTCTTCCGCGATTTTTCTTGCAACGGATGCATCTTTGATCGGCACAATGCCAAAAAGAGTGGAGCAATAAGTTTTGCTTCCCGTGCAGGAGGCAAGCAGAACTTTCGCAAAATTTTCCCACTCTGTCAGAAGAACGGTCTGTTCTGTTTCATTCTCAGGTGCGTATTCGAGCAGACAGAGATCTTTCATATATTGTTTTAATTCTTTTTGCAGATGCCGCTTGTTGAAAAAAGAAATTCCGGCAGCACCGGATGCTTTGATCATCATCCATGCTTTCATGAAGGCATCGTTCTTGCCGTCTTTTCCATAACGTTTTTCCAACAATTTCATACGGTAATTATCATTTGGAAGATCCAGCTCCCGGCTGATCGCCTGAGCGAGAATCTCTTTTCTTTCTTTGGCATTTTCTATCTCATAATAATGTTCCGGCCAGTTTTCGAGGTAATCGATCTGGGCGGGTTTTTCTTTTTTCAAAAGCATAGGGAAGTCCTTTCTCTGGGGTTTGGAGTGTTTGCGAAACTCTGGCAAAGTTGCTTTAAATTGTTCAAAATTAACAAAATTTTCGAAAACACGCTTCCGCTACGTGTCGCTGGTAGCGGTACTAAGAAGCCAGTCACGGCTTATGCCGCACCTGCCTTCTAAGTGCCGACCGCTCCCCAGTGTTTTCTCAAGCTTTTGTTAATTTTGAACAATTTCATTCACATTTTTAGGAGTTTCGCAATTATCCGTTATAGTCTTTCTTATAGCATGAAGTACAGTCTCGATTGGCACTGCTCATTGCATATGTATATTATAGCATGAACTTATATTGTTTGCATTGTTAAGTTAGGAATTGTTATGGGAACGAAAGACAAGTGAACGGTAATAGAAAATTTGTTAATGAGAAAAATAGTAAATAATGATGCTTGACTTTTCTGTTATCCTGTACTATATTCAATATACCCCACAGGGGTATATTGAATATAATGAATGACAATATCATAAGTGGTAGAAAATAATACTCAGATAACAAAATGAGGGTGCGATGGACAGAAAGGATGTGGAGGTTATGACATGTTGTTGTAAAGGCAATGAGGATGGCAATGTAAAACATAAACAGCGTGATGAGCAGGAGAAGAAAGCACTCATGACACGTTTGAGCCGTATCGAAGGACAGGTGCGTGGAATCAGGGCGATGGTGGAGGACGACCGCTATTGTGTGGATATTCTCACACAGGTGTCAGCAATCCAGGCGGCTTTGAATGGGTTTAACAAAGAACTTCTGGCAAGACATATCAAAACCTGTGTTTCGGAGGATATCCGCGAAGGAAATGAAGAGGCAGTCGATGAACTGTGCGAACTTTTGAAGAAACTGATGAAATAAAGAACTCTGGCAAAGTTATATCCGAAGTTTCAGCAGAACTCCGGATATTCAAAAACAGAACATAACAGGAAAGGACGATATACATGAAAGAGAGATTTGATGTTACAGGCATGACCTGTTCCGCCTGCTCTTCCCATGTGGAGAAAAGCGTGAGCAAGCTCACCGGGGTGGAAAATGTCAGCGTGAATCTGCTGACAAACAGTATGCAGGTCGAATTTGATGAGAATAAACTTGATACGGCGGGCATTATCAAGGCAGTGGAGGACGCCGGATACGGTGCGGCGGTAAAAGACGGGCACGCAAAATCCGGGACAAAAACGTCCGGACAGTCGGACAGTCAGGAAAACAGCGGACTTTCAGCCGTAGAGCAGAATGTGAAAAACATGAAAAAGAGACTGATCGTCTCACTGATTTTCTGGATACCGTTGATGTATGTGTCCATGGGACATATGATATATCAGTGGCTCAACATTCCGATGCCGCCGTTTACCATGAACTTTCTGCATGGAAATGAGAATGCAATCACCTATGCGTTTACGCAGTTTTTACTGTTGCTGCCAATTTTGATCGCAAATCAGAAATATTTTAAAAACGGATTTAAGACATTGTGGCACAGAAGTCCAAACATGGACAGCCTGATCGCAATCGGTGCGGGTGCGGCAATTCTCTATGGTATTTTTGCAATTTACCGTATCGGTTATGCGATGGGACATGGCGACATGGCGGTCGTACATCAGTATGCCCACGACTTATACTTTGAGTCAGCCGGAACAATCCTGACACTGATCACCATTGGAAAATATCTTGAGACAAAGTCCAAGGGAAAGACAAGCGAGGCAATCACAAAGCTTTTGAATCTCGCGCCAAAGACGGTGACGGTCGTAAGGGATGGTGTGGAGCAGGTCATTGATGCAACAGATGTGGAAAAAGGAGAAATTTTTCTTGTAAAACCGGGTGAATCGGTTGCAGTGGACGGTATCGTGCTGGAGGGAAAATCTTCTTTTGACGAATCGGCGATCACAGGTGAGAGTATTCCGGTGCCAAAACAGGAGGGAGACACGATTGTTTCTGCATCCATGAACAAATCCGGTCTGATCCGCGCAAAAGCAACCAAAGTCGGTGAAGACACTACAATTGCGCAGATCATAAGGCTGGTTGAGGAAGCTTCCTCAAGCAAAGCCCCGATTGCAAAAATGGCAGATAAAATTGCCGGAGTCTTTGTGCCGGCCGTTATTACCATTGCACTGATCACAGGAGTTATCTGGCTGATCTCCGGCGCAACGTTTGAGTTTGCCATGTCAACTGCGATTGCAGTGCTTGTGATCTCGTGTCCGTGCGCACTTGGTCTTGCAACACCGGTAGCGATCATGGTTGGAACCGGAAAAGGTGCAGAGAACGGGATCCTCATCAAATCCGGTGACGCATTAGAGACGGCACATCAGATCGACACCGTTGTGTTAGATAAGACGGGAACTATCACGCAGGGAAAACCTGTCGTGACAGATATTATCTGTGCTGCCGGAAAGAATGCAGATAAAACGCAGCTTCTTCAGATTGCAGGAAGTCTTGAAAAAGGCAGCGAACATCCGCTTGCCGAGGCGATTGTAAACTATTGTTTGACAAACAATATTTCTCTGGAAAAAGTAACAGATTTCAACGCTTTATTTGGAAAAGGAATCGAAGGTACAGTGTCCGGTACACACTACTATGCCGGAAATGAGAAGATGATGGAAGAGAAAGGAATCAGCCTTTCCACAGAACAGAAAAACCAGATCCAGGCACTTGCCAAACAGGGCAGGACACCACTTCTTTTTGCAGATGAAAAACAGTTTCTTGGAATTGTGGCAGTTGCAGATGTGGTAAAACCGACCAGTAAAGAGGCGGTACAGAAATTCCGTGATTATGGCATCCATGTCATTATGTTAACCGGTGACAACGAAGTGACCGCACAGGCGATCAAGGAGCAGGTTGGTATCGATGAGGTGATCGCCGGGGTTCTGCCAACACAGAAAGAGAAGAAAATCTCAGCCTTAAAACAGGCAGGACATAAAGTAGCGATGATCGGTGACGGCGTCAACGATGCACCGGCACTTGCCTCCGCAGATGTGGGAATTGCGATCGGGGCAGGAACAGACGTAGCGATCGAGAGCGCTGATATCGTACTGATGAAAAACGATTTACTTGACGCTGTAGGTGCAGTAAAATTAAGTAAAGCCGTGATCCGCAACATCAAAGAAAATTTGTTCTGGGCATTCTTTTACAACAGTATCGGAATCCCGCTTGCAGCTGGTGTTTTGTATCCGCTTTTCCAGATAAAATTGAACCCGATGTTCGGTGCAGCAGCCATGAGTCTGAGCAGCGTATGTGTGGTAAGTAATGCACTCCGGTTAAGATGGGTAAAACTGCATGATGCGAAAAAGACACAAAGTGAACCGCATCAGGATGTCGCTGCAAGTACAATTGCAGATATTAACCAGCACAATGCACTGGATAATAATATAAAATCAACAAACAATGATAAAGGAGAATCAACTATGACAACAACAATTTCAATCGAAGGCATGATGTGTGCCCATTGCCAGGCACATGTAGAGAAAGCATTAAAAGAGGTCGCAGGCGTAACAGAAGTTACCGTAAGCCTCGAAAACAAAAATGCAGTCGTAACAGGCGACGCTTCTGTAGAAACATTAAAACAGGCAGTTGTAGATGCGGGTTACGAAGTGACAGATGTGAAATAAAGCATTTTCGAAAGCAATTCTAATATAAAAAGGATATCGCA
>OLSJ01001442.1_pt1 | contig 14452 bp, 8 predicted proteins | sample 1672151 | NCBI WGS metagenome assembly OLSJ01 (sample SAMEA3136653, study PRJEB25190) | human gut metagenome | biome: human gut; feature: human-associated habitat; material: faeces | place: Austria | collected 2013 | reverse complement strand
TACTAAAGAACAGAGGAAAGGCACAACCGCTGATTGTAGGTGGTTACAGCAATTTCCTATTCTTGAACCGTGAGGGCTTACCTAAAGTTGCAGGAAACTATGAGGGCATGGTGCGAGGACTGATTAAGAAGTATAACAAGTATCACACGGACAAGTTACCGAACATCACGCCACATTCATTCAGACATACTTATTGTACGAATATGGCAAACAGAGGAATGAACCCAAACACTCTGCAATATCTCATGGGACACGCTAACATAACCATGACACTTGGCTATTATGCACACGGCACATTTCAATCTGCAAAAGCAGAACTGGAAAGGCTGGCTTGTTAATATCGGAGCTTATATTTACTACTCATTTACTACTTTTGGTTGCATTTTCATGCTGGTAAATGCCAGCTTATGCAAGGTATCTTCCGAAAAGAAAATACCGATAAAGCCCTAAAATACGGGATATATCGGCATTTACCAACTTATGAAAAGATAATCAGAAATTTAGTAAGTTTTTATGTCTAAACGGCATGCTAAATTTACGAAACTAGTTTATGGTAGTATTTATAGAAGTGTATTCATAGAGGAAATTTTAGAAAACGATAAATATGATACTGTTGAAAAGTTATTAAAGTTGAAACCAGAACAGTATGTTAAGTTTCTAGAATATATTGTGGATGTAATTATTAATCGAAATAAACAGTTACAAGATATTTTACAGGAGGAAAATGGGCATGAATAGTTTTGAATTGATTCCTACAGAAGAAAATTTGATACATACATTGGACAAAGATTTATTGAAACGAAACAAAGATTTAGTGCGTTTTTATGATTTGATATTAGTACAAGAAGGAGCTTCTTCTATTGCTATTGATGGCAGATGGGGGAGTGGAAAGACTTTTTTTGTGAAACAATCTATGTTGCTAATAAATGCAAAAAATCCGATGAGCGATATGGATGATGAAAAGAAAGCAAGTATTGTATACGCACTTCCATTTCCGAAAAAAGCAGAAGACATGCCAGAGAATTATGATGTGGCAGTTTATTATGACGCATGGGAAAATGATAATGGTACAGACCCGGTATTGTCTTTGGTGTACGAAATAATAAAGCAGTTAGGAATAAATTATGCTTTTGATGATAATAGCAATGCATTCAAGTTGGCGGGGTCTGTGTTAGAGGCACTTACTGGTAGAAATATAAACGGTATTATTGAAAACTTAAAAAGCGATAATCCGCTTACAAAGATTAAAGAAGAAAAAGATTTACACGAGAATATTAAAAATTTCTTTACGGAGTTGTTAGTTGAAAGAGGAAATCGGTTAGTGGTTTTCATAGATGAATTGGATAGATGTAAGCCAAGCTATGCTGTTCAATTATTAGAAAGAATAAAACATTATTTATATGATGACAGAATTACGTTTGTTTTTTCTGTTAATTTAGGTGAGCTACAACATACAATAAAGCATTATTATGGTAATACATTTGATGCGTGCAGATATTTAGACAGATTTTTTGATATGAGAATATCCTTGCCACCAGCAGATAAAACTGCATTTTATAGGGAAATGGGGTTGGAATCTAGTTATGTCTTAGAAAAAATATGTCGAAAAGTAATAGATACATATAATATGGAGTTGCGTGAAGCCACTCGTTTTTATCGACAAGTGAAAACAGCAGCATATGAGCCTACACATGAGAGTAGAAAATTTGATTTTTCTTTTTCAGATGAAAAAGGAAGACAACTTTTATTGATGTATGTGGTTCCAATTCTTGTAGGACTAAAAATTGTTGATATATCGTTATATAACCAATTTGTATGCGGAAAAAGTTCGAAACCACTTATGGATATTTATAAAGATTCTGATAAGGGAGAATGGTTGGCTACACGATTGCTGAATAGAAATGAAGCCTTTGAAGTGGAAGAAGGTAAGAGTGTAGTTACTGTTGAACAAAAAATCCAACAGTTATACGATGCAATTTTTGTTACAGAATATACGGGAAATGTGTATCATACCATACTTGGAGAGTACGAGTTTGATGATAATTCTAAGAACTTTGTGAAGAGTGTTGAGAGTATGCTTTCAGTATATGCAGATTATAATATATAATCCTTAGTAGTAACCCATTCCGTTTTACTACTAACTTTACTACTAACAGGTAGTAACAACATGCTCCATCTTGCACCATTTTGCCAAGATGCCACCTAAATCACACATTTCACAAATCCCCGAAATCCCTTGCAAACAAGGGCATTCCGGGGCAATTCAAGGAGAAATAAAACAATGATAAAAATACTTTTCATCTGCCACGGCAGTGTTTAAGGGACGGGGCAAAAGCCTTGAGTTTATTGGGGTTCTTGGATGGAAACGTAGAATTTACACCTTATTTACACCTTTGGAAGATCGGATTGGTAATCAAGACGTAGGGAAAACTTACGTCTTTTTTGATTGAAGGAAAAAGGCGTTACGTATCGGCTAAAAAGAATAATGTATCGGCTGAAAATAATAGTATTTTTGCCGATAATATGATATACTAAGTAATAGATTAGTACGTTTTTGATTTATGACGGAGGATAGCAGATGAAACATCTTTCAGTTACTGAAATAGCAAAAAAATGGAATATATCAGAGCGAAGTGTTAGAAATTATTGTGCTCATGGACGAGTGGATGGTGCTTTTCTTATAGGAAAGACGTGGAGAATTCCCGAAAATGCAGAAAAGCCGGAGCGTTCCAATAAAAAGAAAGAGCAGCCAATTACATTGCTGGATATTCTGCAGGAGCAGAAGGCAAGTAAATACTCTGGTGGGATTTATCATAAGACACAGATTGATTTAACATATAACTCCAATCATATTGAAGGCAGCCGCCTGACCCATGATCAGACCAGATATATCTTTGAAACCAACACCATCGGTGTAGAAAAAGATGTGCTGAATGTGGACGATGTGATTGAAACAGCAAATCACTTCCGCTGTATTGATATGATTATTGATAATGCAAAGGCAGTTCTGACAGAGAAGTTTATCAAAGAACTTCATCTGATCTTGAAGAGCGGTACTAGTGATTCCAGAAAAGATTGGTTTGCAGTAGGCGATTATAAAAAGATACCGAATGAAGTCGGTGGTATGGATACAGCACTTCCGGAAGAAGTTGCCGATAAAATGAAAACTCTGCTGACAGAGTACAACGGAAAAGAAGAAAAGAATTTTGAGGATATTCTGGATTTCCATGTGAAGTTTGAACGTATCCATCCATTCCAGGACGGCAACGGTCGTGTGGGCAGATTAATTATGTTTAAGGAATGCCTGAAATATAATATCGTTCCGTTTATCATCGAGGATAATCTGAAGATGTTCTATTATCGTGGATTGAAAGAATGGAACAATGAAAAAGGATATCTGACTGATACCTGCCTGACCGCACAGGACAAGTATAAGGCGTATTTGGATTATTTTAGAATTGCATATTAAACGTGATTCAAAGTGAAAAATTTGTGCTTTGAGAAAAAATAATGATATACATTTCAAAGACGGGAGTAAATACATGTTCTATAAAATGATAGAAAATAAGTGTACACAATGGTATGAATCAGAACGGTGTACGGTTAAAAACTTAATTGAATATATAGAGAAAACAGGGCAGATGCGTGATGCTCAGATTGAGGCTATTAAGGTATATCTGTTTCTAAAAATTGCCTGTGAATGTAAGCCGTTGACACAGCTGTTTAGACAGGGATTCTTTAATTCTATTGATTTGAATGAGATAGAATTGTCAAAATCCACTCGTGAATATTTGTTTCAGAATCCAGCGGCAGCGACATTGTTTGAATATGCATGTTTGACAAATGATAAAGGTGAACAGGTATCTGAAAAACTGGAAAAACAGATAAAGAAAGATCCAACGGGAATTGATTATAATGAATTCTTTCGTAATGCGTTTTATGGTGTTTCCTATACGGATTATCTGTTTAGCCTTCCTATGGGTGCAGGTAAAACGTATTTGATGGCGGCATTTATTTACTTGGATTTATATTTTGCTTATAACGAGCCAACAAATCCGTCATTTGCACATAACTTTATCATATTTGCACCATCAGGTTTGAAATCATCAGTGGTTCCAAGTCTTAAAACAATACAAAACTTTAATCCATCATGGATTCTTCCGGAGCCGGCAGCAACAGACATCAAGAGGATGATTTCTTTTGAAGTGTTGGATCAAAGCAAAACTGCAAAAAAATCAAATAAGACAAAAAATCCAAATGTTCAGAAAATCGCTAATCATCAGCCGCTTTCTGAGTTGTTTGGTCTTGTTGCTGTTACTAATGCGGAAAAAGTAATTCTTGAGCGTATTCAGGAAAAACAGGGACAGATAAATATGTTTGAAGAAAGCGAGGACGATAAAGACCGACAGGCAAATGAACTTCGTAATTTAATTGGTAAGTTACCATCATTGTCTATCTTTATTGATGAAGTTCATCATGCAGTAAGTGATGAAATTAAGCTTCGTGCTGTAGTTACAAGATGGGCGCAGAATCATACAGTCAATTCTGTAATTGGTTTTTCTGGTACTCCATATTTAGACAAAGTTGAAAAAATAAAAGTTGTAGATTCATTGTCCATTGGTACAGCTGAAATCACAAATATTGTGTATTACTATCCACTTATAGACGGTGTAGGAAATTTCTTAAAACGTCCAGTTGTAAAAATTGCAGATATTGCAGATAGCAGCCTTATTATTGAAAAGGGTGTCAGAGAATTTCTTGATACTTATAAAGACACTGTTTATGCAGATGGTTTAACAGCTAAATTGGGTATTTATTGCGGTACTATCGAAAAATTAGAAGAAACAGTATATCCACAGGTATCCCGTATTGTAGCTGAATATGGCCTTGGTACTGATGTTATACTTAAATTCCACAAAGGAAATAAACAGTATAAGATGTCGGCTGATAGTCAGATGCAGTTTGATATCTTGGATAAATCTATTTCTGAAATTCGTATTGTTTTGCTTGTGCAGATTGGTAAAGAAGGTTGGGACTGTCGAAGTCTTACAGGTATTATTCTTTCTCAAGAAGGAGACTGCCCAACCAATATGGTATTACAGACATCTTGTCGATGCTTGCGTCAGGTGATTAAAAATGGTCAGGAAACGGCGCTGATATATTTGAATGAAAGCAATGCCGAAAAATTAAATATGCAGCTTGAGCGGCAGCACCATATTTCGCTTAAAGAATTTTCTTCTGCAGACAACAGCAAGACTACTTTGAAACGTTATAATCGTACGGCTTATTTAAAGTTGCCTAAAGTAGAGTTTTATCAGCTGAAAATCAGCTATGATACACTTACTGTGGAAAAGGCAAATCCTGAAGTTTCTATTGAAAAATCTGTTGATTCAGCGCAAATTGCAGGTAATATTATCAAAACAACAGATCTTTCTATGAATGTAAATAATATCAGTATCCAGGTGGATGATGCTGAATATGGTACAGAATATGCAACCTTTAATTCTTGGATTTATGGCATTATGAGAAGTGGATTTGGAACACCTTCCATGGCAGAATTAAATGCATATACAGAGCAGTTAAAAGTAGTATATGAAAAAATCACATACGAAAAAGGTGGCTCACGATATTTCAGTTCGAAGTACAATAAAAAGTTGGTAGAAGCCAATATTCGCAAAGCTTTTTGTGACAAAACGGATTTCAATACAACAGAAGAACTGATACCAGAAGAAGCTAATTTGTTGAACATTGCGAATTTTACTTCTGAGATATATGCAGATAATCTGGATGACTACTATCCAAGACAGAATGTTGTTGAAAACATAATGGCTGACGATCAGGGAAAATTGAAAGTTGATAAAAAGACACAGCAGTTAATTGATCTCGCTATAGAAACTGGAAACGATAGAATCGTTTTGGAATTGCAACAGCGTGTATCATCTCACCCAAATAAGAATCGTTCGTTCCACTACTTGCCATATCGTACAGACAGTGGTTTTGAACAAACATTTTTAAGAGAAGTATTGTCCTTTGATATTATCGAAGAATTAGGTCTGGAAGTGTATTACAATGGCGACCGTGCTATGACGGAGTTTAAGATCAAGTGCTATAAGAAAACCAGTGGAAAATGGAATTACATTGGTATTTACACACCGGACTTCCTTATCATTAAACGAAAAGATGGCGTTATCCATAAGGTTATTGTAGTGGAAACCAAGGGGCAGATTTATGCCAAAGATCCAGTCTTTAAAGATAAGAAGAATTTTATGGAAACAGAGTTTTCAAAACAGAATAATGCTGCGTATGGTTATGAACGTTTTGATTACCTGTATTTGGAAGATACGATGCCAGAGAAAGATAGATTGACACAGACACATCAAAAAATCTGTGAGTTTTTTAAGGAGAAAGCGTAATGAATGGAATTAGACCTACTGTAGGCATAGAGTTTGATGATAAATATACTAATGCAAAAAATAAATTGCTTGATTTTATTAAGGCATTAGACGAGTTGGATGACATACAAAAAGCAAAATTGGCACAAGAATTTATAACATCATATAGTATGGCAATTTCTTTTGAACAATTTGTAAGTTATATGAAAAATGGAGGAATAATGCCAATTAAATATGTACCGTTTATACCGGAGCCGGTGGAAGGACAGGCTGTGCTTGGTAATTTTAATAGAATATTGAGATACAAAGGCGCTGACGATGTTTCTATGACATTGCAACGTGGCATGCCTTTATATGAAATGGAAAAACAGGAAACTGTGGGCGAAAACTCCGATGGTAATATGGTTATTCGTGGAGAATGTGTTTCTGCCTGTGCTTATCTTAAAGAGCAAGGCATTCAAGTTGACCTTGTTTACATTGACCCACCATTTGCAAGTGGTGCCGATTACGCAAAGAAAGTATATATTCGTCGAAATCCGAAAGTAGCAGAAGTTATTGCACAGGCTGAACAAGAGCTGGATGTAGATGAATTGAAAGCTTTTGAAGAAAAGATGTATGGTGATGTATGGGATAAAGAAAAATATCTGAACTGGATGTACGAAAATCTTATGGCGATTAAATCGGTAATGAGTGAAAATGCGTCCATATATGTACATATTGATTGGCATATTGGGCATTATGTTAAGATTCTTCTCGATGAAGTGTTTGGTGAAGATAATTTTAGAAATGAAATTACTTGGGTAAGGACAGCTTCACATAATGATAGTAAGCAAAATTATAGTAGAGTTAAAGACAGTATATTTTTCTATTCTCGTTCAGAAGAGTATCCATTTAATATACAATACACACCTTATACAGAAGAGTACATTGCTGATGAATGGACAAAAGCACCTTCTGGACGATACTATAAATTTGAAAATATGCTTGATCCACAGAATAAAATGGCAGCTTACGATTTTCATGGCACAGTTGCACGTTGGAGAACAACGCCAGAAAAATTTGAAGAATTGTGGAATGCCCCTCAAACAGAAGTTCCCAATAGCCATGGCCGTGTAAGACTTGGAAAAAATGGAAAGCCTATCAAACGTTGCCGCATTGTGTTTATGGACGAACTTCCGGGAGTTCCTTTAAATGATAATTGGTCAGATATTGCGTATGTTGCAGGTCGATCTGCTGAGTCGGCAAATTATTCTACGCAAAAACCAGAAGCACTATTGAATAGAATTATCACATCTTCATCAAATGAAAATATGATAGTTGCAGATTTTTTTGGAGGTAGTGGTGTTACTGCAGCAGTGGCAAACAAACTGGCCAGAAAATTTATTCATTGTGATATTGGATTGAATTCTGTTCAGACAACCCGTGATCGTCTTGTCGCAGATGGGGCTGAATTCGATGTGCTGGAAATTAAAGATGGAGTTCAACTTTATCGTAATCCGGTTCAGACAATGGATAAAATTAAATTTTTGATTCCTGGCTTGAAAAATGAAGATTCTCTGGATTCTTTCTGGGAAGGTGCTATCTCTGATAGCAAGCTTGGTACAATTCCTGCTTACGTGCCAAATTTAATGGACAGCGCATCCAAACTTCTTGATAAAGTGACCATGAACCGTATTATTCATCAGGCGATTCCAGAATTGGATAATGACATTAAAAAGGTTATTGTTTACTATATCGACATTACTGATGAAGTGGAGATTATGAATTTCATCAAAGAAGATGACAGTACGACTGTAGAAATTGAATTGCGTGATCTTAAATCAATTCTTGATGATGTTGTCATTGGTGATTATGCAGAATTCCATGCAGAAGAAATTGCAGGCGGATATGCTGTTGCTATTGATAAATTTATGAGTGATCGTGTGTTGTCTAAAATTACAGAATTCAATCAGAAAGCATTCCTTAATTCTTCTGCGAAGAAACCGTATAAATCGATTGAAATCAGTGAAGAAGGCTTGGAACTTATTGAATTCCTTAGCCTGGATTGCACTGCGAACGGTGGTGAGTGGCATTCTGATAGTGAAATCAAGATTGATAAAAATGGCTATGTTATCGTAGACGGCAATAAAACCAAGGAGTTCTGGGATGGTTACATACGCAGCAAAAAGAAACCTCTCCGACTTAAAATTCGTAACATTTGTGGGGATGAAACTGTTTGGGAGGTGTAATCAATGGCTCAAAATGTGACATTATATAACCTTTTGATTTCTTGTCCAGGTGATATTAAGGAAGAAGTTACATTGATTGAATCTGCAGTAGATGAGTTTAATGAATTATATGCTGAAACTTTAGGAATCACAATAAAAACTCGCCATTGGAGTAAAAGTTCTTATGCTCAGTCTGGAGGAAAACCACAGGCATTACTTAACGAGCAGTTTGTAAATAAATGTGATGCAGCAGTTGCGATTTTCTGGACAAGATTTGGCTCACCTACTGATGAGTATGGTTCTGGAACAGAAGAAGAAATTGAAATTATGCTTCAATCTGGAAAACAAGTGTTTATGTATTTTTCGGATAAGCCTATCCCACCATCAAAAATAAATGGTGACGGCTATGAGAAAATACAAGCATTCCGTGACAAATATAAAGACAAAGGAATATATTTCACTTATTCATCCGACGAAGAATTTAAAAAGATGTTTTTTGCCCATCTTTCCATGCATTTTTTGACAGAAAAGAGGGTAAGTGAAACAGCCAATGAATATCGTTCTGAGTTAAAGTTATTAGGTATTGACGAAACTGGAAGATTGACTGAAGAAGCGGTGGTATGCCCATTCGTGTTAAATGCAGAGATTACCATGAAAGAATACATTACTTCGATTAAGAATATGTATCAGGAGATTTCTGATATGAATGTAGGTGGTAGATCTGTTACAGCTAATACTTTTTTTGCTGGATTTACAAGCCCTGTTGACATAGATGAAGATGAAAAAGAGTTTATTACTGCTGTGGCTGAACAGCTGGAGCGTAAGTTGTCCGATTCCTTTTTTGAACTTGGAAATTTAAACCAAGATACTTTAACATCAAATCTACTCAGTGGTCCTAAGTTGAATGGAACATCCGAAGAAAAGCAGAAATATTGGAAAATCAAAAGATTGCATGAAACTATTTCTAAAGCTTTGGAATGGGCTCCGGTTGAGAAAGCGTTTTCTGGAATGAATTGTATTAAATTAGCAATTCAGAATTGTGGTAAGGCCATTGACGAAGATGCTGAAATTATGTTTGAAGTTCCAAAAGAATCCTTGCTTACATTAGGTGAATTCCCTAAGTTTAATAATGCAGAGATAGGATATTTGCTTACAGATTGTGATATGAGTATTTTGTTCGGAATTGAAGGCACATCTGAATATATTGAATATTCAGAATCAGAGCAAAATGGAAGAACTTCGTATGGAGCACGTCCATATGGTTTGCCTGGATATGTTCCGGATTATAGTGATGATTTCACTGATGAGATAAAAGATGTGTTTTGTTATGGATTCTATTCAAGTGAAGATAAGTATATTGTAAAGCTTAAAGTAGATTATATAAAACATAATACAACTGTTGCTTTCCCGACAATCCTTTTTGTGAAAAATGAGATTGATGAGATACCATATAAAATCACATCTAAGAATAATCCGGATGTTGTTGAAGGATGTATAAAGGTTAAAAGTTAGGAAAGGAATACTACATGGAAAAGCCACAATACATCGATTGGATAGTTGAAGAAACTGGTATTGTAATTAAAGATGACATACCGTTAAAATGCTATAAAATTGATTATAAAGATGATGAAAGTATTCTTGATGACTGGGCATTGCACATTCGAAGAAATTACATAGAAGATACTGAACTTAAAGAAGACGCAGATGACAATGCAATGACTGTTGAACAGTATTTGCATGATTATGTAATTCCACAAAAAGGAGAAGAATTGGGAGCTACGGTACGTTCTGCAGACATAACAGAAATTTTAATTTCCGATTTATTAGAGTTTGTTCATCAGTATTCTGTTCCGAGATATAAATTGAAGAACAGATCCGGGAAAAACAATTCACAACAAGGAACTGATGTCATTGCATATAAGTACAAAAATGAAGATAAAACTCCAAATGATAAAGATGAATTGGTGGCAGCAGAAGTTAAAGCTACCCTCTCTAATATGGAGTACACACCAATCAAAAATGCAATTATCGATTCCAGAAAAGATGAACATCGATTAGCAAGATCAGTAAATTACTGCAGAAAGCGATTAAAAGAACTGGGCAAAATAGAAGAGGCAGAAGAGGTAAAGAGATTTTTATTTAAACCAGATAATAATTATCGTATTACATATGTAGCTGCAGGAGTTAGTAGTCGCGAAAACGTAGATGATGCCATAGAATTAGGTTTTTCTGGTGAAGAACTTGAAATTAGAAAAAATGAGCTGATTTTTTATGTACATGGTCAAAAGTTGATGGAATTGGCTCATAACATTTACCAGAGGTGTTGTAAATGATTTTTGGGAAAAATGCAGGTTTAATGTTAAAATATCAAAAAGCAAAGGCTAAAATGGTAGAATACGATGTTTCAAAGCAGGAGTATCCACATTTTCCGCTGAATTCTAATGAATTATCGTATCCAACAACTTATGTGCTGTCACGATACTCAGAATGCATTATAGAAAATAATCATGACGAATTAAAAGAGCTGGAGTTACTTTTGATTACAACTGCAGAATATTATGATTCAGCTTTTAAGTCCAAAGATAGACCAGAATATGATTGGGATTTTTTGCTATCTGGAGCATCTGCCTACTTCCTACGAAAGGATTTTGGTAGTGCTAAAGTGTTGGCAGCAAGAGTAGTTGATTTAATTGATGAGGAGCGATCTCCGCAGAAATTGTTGACGAATATCTATAATTATCTTCTGGGTGGAGTGTATTTGCCATATTTGAGAGTTATAGATACTTATGAGCGAATAAATAATTTTTTCTTGGATTACTTTGGAAAGGGTAAGTCTTTAGAAGCATTAAAGTCAAACTTATGGGTATATAGAAATGAAATATACGAGAATGGAGATCCAGATAGTATATTTTATGTAGATATATTAGTGGCAGTTATTATTGTGGCGTGCGAAAATTCGTCATGGAGTCTTTTGCCGAGTAGTTCAGGTATCTTGGATGAAGAATGGGAGTCATATCTACAAAGTAAGATGTCAATAAAGATGTTATGGCCAGCACAAAGATTAATAGCCGAAAAGGGATTGTTGCGTGGAGAAAGTTCTATCGTTCAACTTCCGACAGGGGTAGGCAAGACAAGAAGTATTGAACTAATTATTAGAGCAGCTTTTTTATCTGAACGAGCGAATATTGCTATTATAGTGGCACCATTAAGAGCGTTGTGCAACGAAATAACAATGGATATGTACAAAGCTTTTGGAAATGATGTCACGATAAATCAGTTTTCTGATGTACTTCAAAATGATTTCTGGAATTTGTTTTCTGAAGATATTAAACGGCAGATACTAATATGTACGCCAGAGAAACTGAGTTATGTATTACATCATGATCCGTTTTTCTTAAGTGCTATAGATTTATTTGTGTTTGATGAAGGTCATATGTTTGATGATGGAGGGAGAGGTGCAACATATGAGTTATTAGTAACACATATACGTCAGAACATAACGAGCGAACAGCAGTTGGTTTTGCTATCTGCGGTATTGCCAAATTCAGGGGATATTGCACAGTGGTTGTTTGAGGATAGAGGTTGTTTGGCGACAGATGATAGTATTGTATCTACACCTAAATCAATAGGATTTTCATCGACACAAAGGGATATTCATTTCTTTTCTGATGATAAATCAAATGAAGATTATTATATTCCCCGAATCCTTCGAGTTGAACAATTGAAGAAGTTACCCCGAGAAAGAAGTAATAAATACTTTCCAGATTTATCATTATCTACAGATGTGGCCATTTATAATGCAATAAAGTTGTGTCATAACGGCGGTGTTGCTATCTATCTTGGGCAGCAACGTTCAATGAAAACGGTATTTGAAAGAATTATAAATTTGGATAAGCGAAACTATGATTTGAAAGCATTAAAAGATAATACAAATCAAGCAGAGCTTTCCAAAATCAAGGGATTTATAGAAAGCTATTATGGTTCAGAGCACTATTATACGAAAGCAGCAGAATTGGGGGTTTTGCCTCATTCATCTAATCTTCAAAATGGAGTTAAGCTTGTTGTTGAACATGCATTGAAGAATAAATATGTTTCTTGCGTAGTGTGTACATCGACGCTTGCACAGGGGGTGAATATCCCGATAAAATATTTATTGGTCACCAGCATTCGAAACGGATTGAAATTAGTAAAAGCTCGAGATTTTCAAAACTTGATGGGTAGAACAGCACGAGCAGGTATATACACAGAAGGAAGTATTATTATTACGGATTGCAAAATATACGACAACCGTACCAACTGGAAAAATGGTGGAAGATATTTATGGAATGATTGTGTGAAGCTATTTGATACAAAATTGACAGAACCTTGTGGCAGTTCTATTCTTTCGTTAGTCCAGGATTTTAACATAGATTATGATGTGACCGTAAGTGGTGAGAAATTTATTGATATAGTGATAGATCACCTTGACGAAAGAGATTTCTTGCTTGATTACGCAAAGAAGTTAGAAAAAGCATACTTAAAAGTCAATCCCAAAAGAACACAAAATCTGATTGTGCAGGAAATATTATTGCGTCAGGATATTATATCAAATATAGAAAATTATTTGTGTTTAGTACGTTCCGCAGAAACATTGGTCAATGATAGTAAGAAAAGTGCTGTGGATATTTGTACAAATACATTGGCGTATGCTATGGCAACAGAAAAAGAGAAAGAATTACTGATTAAAGTTTTTCAGAAGATAGAAGAGAATATTCAACAATATTCTGTTGAAAAATTGAGCAGATATTCTAATGCAATGTCAGGAATAGGTTTGTCTTCTCTAATAGAGGAATGGATTGTTCAGAATGAACTTACAGAGAAGATATATACAGAAACAGAACTATTATACGTTATTACAGAATTGTATCTGCAAATCTGTGGAGACTTTAGATACCAAGAGCATATACAAAGCATTTGTAAAAAATGGATTGATGGACAGACTCCAATGGAAATTAACAACAAAGAAACTATTGGAATTGCAGAAGTAGAATCATTATGTAATAAAAGAATCTCATATGAAATGAATTTTCTTATCGGCAATATCTGTGATCTGATAGAAGTTGACGGAGAAAATGAGGAGCAAGTTGATCAAAGGAACATCTTGACATTGTTACAAAAGAAAGTAAAATATGGCGTTCCCAATATGACAGCAATTTCTATTTGTGAGAGTGTTTTTAATGATCGTCTATTAGCTATAGAATTAGCTCAAATTTTATCTGATGCGAATATTGGAACGGATAAGATACTTAATATGTTGAAAGCTCATAGTGAAGAAATCTTTAGTTGTCTTGATTCGTATCCGGAATATTTCAAGGATAGATTATCTGTGTTGATGAAATAAAGGTAGCATACTGTATTTACAGATTGCTGAATGTGCATTAAAAATAGATATTTCTTTTACACAAGAAATTAGAAATAGCAGATCTGTCAATTTGGTGAGGATGACACTTGGGTACAATGTCCATCAGATATTCCAAAAGATTAAGTATTAAAACAAGTGAACTTCCGGCGAAAGAGTGTATAATCGTACAATTTAAACGAAAAAAGCCTCATGATCATGAACGAAAAAGAAAGCATAATTTATTAGGCTATAGAATGGCTTATGTGAATTGAATGATGACTGATGATTCTGGTGTCGAAAGTAAAAATAATGCAATGACATTATGGATAAATACATGTTGTCTTCCATAAAATCAATTCTATGTTAAAAACATATGTAAGCGCTTAAATCTTGGGTAGCTTTACTGTCTACGTTTTTAAACTCATAATGATAGTAAATAGATTTTTACTACACTCCGCTTGATAGGAGATAGA
>OLSJ01001404.1_pt1 | contig 14755 bp, 12 predicted proteins | sample 1672151 | NCBI WGS metagenome assembly OLSJ01 (sample SAMEA3136653, study PRJEB25190) | human gut metagenome | biome: human gut; feature: human-associated habitat; material: faeces | place: Austria | collected 2013 | reverse complement strand
AAGAATTTCGACTTGTTAGAGTTATGGGAGGCAGGAAAGGACCCCTTGCCGCTTGATCCAGGGAAAGCGACGGCGAAATCCCAGGTCGCTGTACGATCCTCTGCAGCCGATTCTTTCGAGCGCTCGTCCCGAACTCTAACAACTCGAAAAAACCGCTCTGCAAATGGCCGCCGATTGTCGCGGGGGATCCGGCTTCCCCGCTAGCCCTCCGCGCGCAGGAAGGCTTCGTAGCCGCGGCGGGCTTCGTAGATGTCGGCTTTGCTGGTGACTTCCCAGGGGGAGTGCATCGAAAGCACGGGCACGCCGGAGTCGATGACGTCCATGCCGTACTTCGCGGGGATGTAAGCGATGGTTCCGCCGCCGCCGGCGTCCACGCGGCCCAGCTCGGCGGTCTGGAAGCTCACGCCCGCGTCGTCCATGATGCGACGCACGAGCGCGACGTACTCGGCCGAGGCGTCGTTGGATCCGCTCTTGCCCCGCGCGCCGGTGTACTTGTTGAACACGAGACCGCGGCCCAGATAGGCGGAGTTCTTCGCTTCGAAGACGCTCGCGTAGGCGGGGTCGAATCCGGCGGACACGTCCGAGGACAGCATGCGCGAGCGGGTGAGGGCGCGGCGCAGGCGCAGCGGGCTGCTCTCGCCGGCGAGCGCCATGATTTCGGCGATGGTGTTTTCAAAGAACATCGAGGCCATGCCGGAGGCGCCCACGCTGCCGATCTCCTCCTTGTCCACCAGCACGCAGACAGCGGTGCGGGCGGGGATGTCGTCGCCCAAGGCCAGCTGGGCCGCAAGGGAGGTGTAGGCGCACACGCGGTCGTCCTGGCCGTAGCCGATGACCATGGAACGATCGAAGCCGAGGTCGCGGGCGCGGCCGGCGGGCACTACCTCCAGCTCGGCTGAGAGGAAGTCCTCCTCGGCGATGCCGTACTTGTCGGACAGAAGCGCCAGCACGTAGGCTTTCACGGGATCTTTGGAGGCCTTGTCGCCTTCGGCTTTCCCGGCGCCGTCGTCCGCCTCGTCGGCGTCGGTCGCGGCGAGCGGCCGGTTGCCCACGAGCACGTCCAAGTCCTCGCCTTCCACGACCTTCGAGCCCTTCTTATCCATCTGCTGGGAACCCAAGTGGGGAAGCAGGTCGGTCACGCAGAACACCGGGTCAGCCGGGTCGTCGCCGATGTTCACCTCCACCACCTCGCCGTCGGTTTTGGCCACGACGCCGTGAAGCGCTAGCGGCAGCGCCGTCCACTGGTAGTTCTTGATGCCGCCGTAGTAATGGGTGTCAAGCAGCGCGAAATCGCTCGTCTCGTACAGCGGGTTCTGCTTGATGTCGAGGCGCGGCGAGTCGATGTGCGCGCCCAGGATGTTCATGCCCTCGGAGATCGGTGCGGCCCCCACATGTACGAGAATGACGGCCTTGCCCTGGGCGCAGGCCCACAGCTTGCTGCCCGGGCCCATCGCCGTGCCGGCGGCGATGCAATCAGCCAGCGAATCGTAGCCGGCGTCCTCAGCAGCGGCGATGGCGGCCGCCGCGCACTCGCGCTCGGTCTTGTTCTCGGAGATGAAATCGATGTAGTCGACGGCCAGCGCCTCAAGCTCGTCCAGCGACGCCTCGTCGTACTTCTTCCAAGCCACTTCGCGTTCCACGTAACATCCTTTCTCTTGTGCGATCGAACACAGTATGAACCAATCTGTGGGGAAAAGTTCGGAAATTGTTACATCCTGTTTTCTCGATGCGCGGGGCGGGAGCGCCGTACTATAATGACCCAGACATTGAGACGATGTCGTCGATGCTTAAGAAAGGAAGATTCCATGAATCTGCGTGACGTTATCCCTACCGCTGAGAACTCCAGCAATTTCGACGTGGTTCCCGAGTCCATCACCGAGGTGGGCACCACGCTTGAGAACCTGAAGGCTGCCGTGTGCGGCGAGACCGGCGCGTCCGCCAAGTACGCCGCCTGCGCCGCTGCCGCCAAGGAGCAGGGTTTCGACCAGATCGCCCGCCTGTTCGAGGCCACCAGCGCCGCCGAGCAGATCCACATCGGCCTTGAGGCCGGCGTGATCGCCGAGATCGAGCCGGGCTACGAGCGCCCCGCCGCTCCCGAGGCCGAGGGCATCGCTACCGACCTGAACCTCATCGCCGGCGCCCTGGGCGAGATCTACGAGACCTCCGACATGTACCCGAGCTTCATCAAGGTCGCTCAGGAGGAGGGCAACAAGAAGGCCGAGTTCGTGTTCACCCGCGCCAAGCTCGCCGAGGCCGTGCACGCCGAGCTGTACATGGACGCCTACAACAACATCGACGCTCCCACCGACGAGGCCTACTACCTGTGCCCCATCTGCGGCTACATCCACAAGGGCGACGATTTCGAGAAGTGCCCCATCTGCTTCACCCCGGCCGACAAGTTCCGCAAGTTCTAGTCAGTTTCGCCCGTCCTGACGGACAGGCGAAGGAGCCGACGCTGCGAGGCCCTGTCGCATTCCATCTTCGCCCTTGTTTTGGCCACGGCGCGTATCGAAGTACGCTTGGGCCAAAGGCGGGCGAATCTGGAACGTGACAGGGCCTCTCGCTGTCTTTACCAAGTATGTGGGATACTAATAAGTTGAGTATGAAGGAGGTGAGAGGATATGTCGAAGAAGCGCAAGAAGGCGGTGCCCGTGCAGCCGAAAAAGGCGAAGGACGAGGTGGTGTGGCGGCAGTCGTCCGAGGAGGCGACGCTGGCGGCCAAGCCGCGCTACAACGGGTTCGCCTGCGGCCACGGCGCCCACGGCTCGGCGAAGTACAGCCGAGCCCGCGCCAAGCAGGCCTGGCAGCGACAGATGCGACAAGAAGGAGCCTCTCGGGGCTCCTTCCCTTTTATGGGGGCACGACGGGATCCCGGAGCAGGGCGGCCTCAGAGGCGGTGCTGCTTGCGCCAGGCGGCGGGGGAGCAGCCGACCTCGCGGGAGAAGGCGGTGGCGAAGGTGCTCGGGCGCGGATAGCCCACGGCGCGGCCCACCTCGGACAAGGGGAGGTCCGTGCCGGCCAGAAGCTCGCGGGCGCGCTCCATCCGCAGGTCCCGCAGCTCCTCGGCCACGCCGCGCCCGCGCTCGGCCTTGTAGGTGGCCGCCAGACGCGAGCGGCTCACGCACAGTTCGCGGGCGATGGACTCCAGCGTGAGCGGCGTGTCCAGATGGCGCTCCAGCAGCGCGTGGGCGTCGCGGGCCAGACAGGCCGCCTCGCTGCTGCCCTGGGCGGCTTCGGCTTGCTCTTCGGCTTCGGCGGTGTCCATGAGGCAGGCGACGGCCTCGGCCGCAAGGGCCGTCAGGTGCAGCTCGGTCGCCGCGGCGTCGGCCGTTCGGGCGTCGAGGCGCTGCAGCATGGCGCCCACGTGGGGCGCGTTCAGGACCTGGGGCGTCGTGGCGATGCGCTCCAGCAGGGCGTCGCCATCGGGGCGGCGGCCGAAGGCGAGCTGTTCCCAGAAACGCGGCGTGAAGCACAGCGAGCGGGACACATAGGGGGTGCGCGGCTTCAGCCGGTAGGCGTAGGAGCCTGCATCCTGGCAGTACATGACGAGCCCCGTGGGGCCGGGGGCGCTGACGGGCCGCGGCATGGTCTCCAGGCTGCTCGGCGACATGATGCCCAGACAGAAGTAGCCGGGTCCGCAGCTCGTGAGGTTCACGGCGTCTTCCACCTCGAGATCGAGCACGGTCATCAGGCAATCGGGGCCGATGCCGGCCATCCAGGCGCTGCCGTGGCCGCGCTCCGGCGCCAGCTGCGACACGATGCCGCTGCGCCGGGCCACCGGCTCCATCCCCAGCGTCTCAATTTGGGAGAGGAACAAATGGTGGAGTCCCTTGTCTATGTTCGCCAACGCGCTCGCGCCCATGATTTCGCCTGCCGTTTTCCAATCCGTCCAGAGTTCTTTCCAATTCGTCCATAAGTTAGCCTTACTTAACACGAAGACCTTAACGTAGGGTAAATTAGCCGACTGAAACTTTCAAGAAGAGAACGGCGACGCGACGGAAAGGGGACGGGAGCGCCGCCTTAAGCGGAAAGGTGCGCATACGTGGAAGGCACGATGGACGGAATCGAGGGCGCCATGCCCGAGCCCCGGAAGGCGTCGCGGCCGGCGCCGGTGTCTCGGGTGCGCGAGGGCGTTTCGGCTCGCGGGGCGTCGGGCGGCCTGATGATGGCGGCGCCCGAGCGCGACCGTCGCCGTGTGGACCCGCGGGTGGCGCTGGGGGTGCTCGTGTTGCTTAACGTGGCCGTGTTCGCATCCGGCGCGAAGGCCATCGAACTGGCGGCCGTGGCCGGCGATGCGGCGCTCATGCTGTGGTGCCGCCGCGGGCGTTTGGCCTGCGCGTGGCTTAGCGCCTACGCCGCTTTATCGCTCATCGCGCTGGCCTGCATCCTGGGCGGCCCCTTCTTCATGCCCACGGGCTCGTGCTTGGTCATGCTCGCGCGGCTATTTCCCACGGCTATGTTCGCGGCCGCGCTCATTTCCACGACCTATTTGGGCGAGCTGGCCTGCGCTCTGCAGTCCTTCGGGCTCTCGGGGCGCATGACCGTGGCGGTGTGCGTGGGTATGCGCTTCTTTCCGACCATCGCCCGGGAGGCGAAGGCCGTGCGTGAGGCCATGCTCACCCGGGGTCTTCGCCTGACGCCGGCGGCCATCCTGCGCCATCCGGCGGGGCTGCTGGAGAACTTCATGGTGCCCTACCTGCACCGCGTGTCCATCGTGGCCGACGAGCTGGGGGACGCCGTCATGGCCCGCGGCGTGGAAACGACGCGCCGGCGCGGCTCCTATCATGAGCTGCGCATCGGAGCGCTGGACGTCGTGGTGCTGGCCGCGGCTCTGGTGCTGGTCGCGGCGGCGGTGGCGGGGAAGGTGCTCCCATGAGCGCCGCGCCCCCGTCGGCCCCAGCGGCCGCCATCGTCCTCGAGGATGTGTCCTACACCTATCCCGGCGCGGAGCGGCCGGTGCTGCGCGGGGTCTCCCTCGAGATTCCGCAGGGCCAGTGCGTGGTGGTCACCGGCGCCTCCGGCTGCGGCAAGACCACGCTCACGCGCCTCATCAACGGCTTGGTGCCCCATGTCTATGCTGGCGAGGTAGCCGGTTGCGTGATGGTGGAGGGAACGGAGGTGGCCGCTTGGACTCCCGACGAGCTGGGCGTGCGCGTGGGCTCGGTGTTCCAGAACCCCCGCAGCCAGTTCGTGAACCTGGACGTGGCCTCCGAGATCGCCTTCGGCTGCGAGAACCTGGGCCTTCCCCGCGACGAGATTGTGGCCCGGGTGCACGAGGCGGCCCGGGCCTTGGGGATCGCCGATTTGCTCGATCGCGGCATCGAGGAGCTTTCCGGCGGCCAGAAGCAGGCGGTGGCCATCGCCTCGGCCTTCGCCATGGAGCCGACGGTGTTCGTGCTGGACGAGCCGACGGCCTCTTTGGACGTGCCTTCCATGAAGCGCCTCGCCGAGGTGGTGGCGGCCCTGAAGGCGGCGGGCAAGACCGTCGTCGTGTCCGAGCACCGCCTGTGGTGGCTGGCGGACGTGGCCGACTGGGTGGTGCTCATGGAAGACGGCGCTGTTGCCGGCGACTGGACGGCCGCCGACTTCGCGGCGCTGCCGGCCGCCCGTCGCGCTGCGGCCGGCGTGCGGGCCTGGACGGTGGCGGAGATGGAAGGGGAGGGCCGCCCCGCTGCGGCGGTCCCGGCCGGCGCGGTCCCGGCCGATGCCCCCGCGCCCGAAGCGCCCCGCCTGCAGGCCGAGGGTCTGACCGTGGCCTTCCGCCGCCGGCCGCCGGTGCTGGACGGCCTTGACCTCTCCCTGGAACCCGGCCGCGTGCTCGGCATCGTCGGCCGCAACGGCGCTGGCAAGACCACGCTCTTGCGCTGCCTGGCGGGGCTTACCCGCGAGCGCGCGGGCGCCGTGGCCGTGGACGGCGCGCCCGTGGCCGCCCGACGGCGTCCGGGCCTTGTGCACCTGGTCATGCAGGAGCCGGGCTACCAGCTGTTCGCCGACAGCGCCCGCGCCGAGCTGCATCGGGAAAGCGACGAGGTCGCCGACGCGATGCTGGCCGCCTTCGGCCTTGCCGCCTGCGCCGAGCGCCATCCCTTGGCCCTCTCCGGTGGCGAGCGCCAGCGCCTGGCCGTGGCTGCCGGCCTCGCCCAGGGCGCCCGGGTGCTCGTGCTCGACGAGCCCACGAGCGGCTTGGACCGCGCCAACATGGAGCGCGTTGCCGCGGTTTTGCGCCGGGCCGCCGCCGACGGCGTCGCCGTGGCCCTCGTCACCCACGACTACGAGTTCCTCTGCACGGTCTGCGATGAGGCGGCCGAGGTGGAAGGCGGCCGCATCCAGGCCCGCTACCCCCTCGACGACGCCGGGCTCGCTCGCGTGCGCGCCCGCTTCGGCCTCTGAATCCCCCTCAAATTCCGAGCCCTTCAGCTCTCTGAATCTCACGGTAACCCATCCCCTCAGGAAAGGATTGAATCTATGGCAACGACAACGGCAAAGACGACGGGCGCGGCACCCCTGGCAGCCTCGGGGCGCCTCACGGCGAAGGACATCGTGCTTCTGGCGGTGTTCGGCGTGGTCACTTTCTTCGTCATGATGGCGGTGTCCATGGTGTGCGGCTTCAGCACCGACATGGCCTGGTGGACCCACGCCATCGGCTCCATCCCGGCCGGCATCGTGTGGACCTACCTCATGGCGCGGGTGCCCAAGCGCGGGGCGGCCTTCATCGCCGGCGCCATCATGGCCCTGCTCGGCTTCGTCATGGGTATGGCCTGGACGGGCCCGGTGGGCATTCTTGTCGGCGCGGCCCTCTGCGAGCTCATTATGATGGCCGGCCGCCGCGCGAAATGGACGGTGGTCGTGGGCTGGGCGGTGCTCGTGCTGTGCTGGTGGTTCGGGCAGATCTCGCTCATCCTGTTCGCCGGCGAGTCCTACGTGCAGATGGTGGTGGACATGGGCATGACGGCCGAGTACGGCCAGGGGCTCGTGAACTGGGTGTACAGCCCCGCCTTCCCGATCTGCGGCTGCGTGACGGCGCTTGGCGCCGCGCTCGGCAGCTGGCTGGGACTGCGCATCTTCCAGAAGCATTTCGCGAAGATCGCGGCCTAAGGGGGAGCGATGGCGACAGAACAGGAGAAGCAGCCCCAGGGCGGCAACGCCGTGATGCAGCTGCTGCGCTTTGCCGGGTCGCGGCGCTGGCTCGCCTTCGCGGGCTCGGCGCTGGCGGCGGTCAACGGCATCCTCACGGTGGTGCCGCTCGTGCTCGTGTGGTTCGTGCTGCGCGACTTCGTGGCGGTAGCACCCCATTTCGAGGAGGCCACCGACGCCACGCTGTGGGCCTGGCTCGCCTTCGGCGCGGCCGTGCTGGGGGCGCTGTGCTACTTCGCCGGCCTCATGCTCACCCACACGGCCGCTTTCCGCGTGGCCGCCAACATGCGCAAGGCGTGCCTGGCCCATGTGGCGAAGGTGCCGTTCGGCTATTTCGACGCGAACGCCTCGGGCCGTCTGCGCCGCATCATCGACGGTTGCGCCGGGCAGACCGAGGACGTTATCGCCCACAAGATGCCCGACTTCATCGCCTCCATAACGGCGCCGGTGGCCTATCTGGTGGCCATGTTTCTGTTCGACTGGGTCATGGGGCTCGTGTGCCTCATCCCCGTGGCGGTCTCCCTGTTCGCCATGTGGTGGATGATGGGGCGCGACGTGCCCGAGGGCGGCCGCTACTTCATGCAGCGCTACCAGGAGGCCTTGAACCGCATGTCCACGGCGGCCACCGAGTACGTGCGCGGCATTCCCGTGGTGAAGGTGTTCCAGCAGACGGTACACTCGTTTCGGGCCTTTCACGCGGCCATCGTCGATTACCGCGATATGGCCACCAACTACGTGAACTTCTGCCGCCTGCCCCAGGTGGTGCAGCTCACAGCCATCAACGGCACCTTCGTGGTACTCGTGCCGGCGGCCATCCTTTTGGCGGCCGGGGCGGGCGACTTCGGCCGCTTTCTCACCGACTTTTTGTTCTACGTCATCTTCTCGGCCTTCACCACCACGGTGATGAGCAAGGTGATGTACTCCTCCGAGGCGCTCATGATGGCCGAGGACTCCATGCGCCGGGTGAGCGAGATCCTGGCCGTGGAGCCCATGGAGGAGATCGCCGAAGGGGCTGCGGCGCATCCGGCGGGCACCGAGGTGGCGCTCGAGAACGTGACCTTCGCCTATCCCGGCGCCGCGCGCCCGGCCCTGCGCGACGTGAGCCTCACAGTGCCGGCGGGCGCCACGGTGGCGCTCGTCGGGCCCTCCGGCGGCGGCAAGAGCACGCTGGCGAGCTTGGTGCCGCGCTTCTGGGACCCGCAGGAGGGCGTAGTCACGGTGGGCGGCGCCGATGTGCGGCGCATTCCCGCCGCCGAGCTTATGGATACCGTGGCCTTCGTGTTCCAGAACGACCGCCTGTTCAAGGGCACCCTGGCCGACAACATCCGCATGGGCCGGCCCGATGCTAGCGACGAGGAGGTGGCCGCGGCGGCCCGGGCGGCCCAGTGCGACGACATCATCGCGAAGTTCCCCGAGGGGCTCGCCACCCGCGTGGGCGCGGACGGCGTGTACCTGTCGGGCGGGGAATGCCAGCGCATCGCGCTCGCCCGCGCCATTTTGAAGGACGCGCCCGTGGTGGTACTCGACGAGGCCACGGCCTTCGCCGACCCTGAGAACGAGGCCCTCATCCAGCAGGCCCTGGGGTGCCTGGCTGCTGGCAAGACCGTGCTCATGATCGCCCACCGGCTGTCCACGGTGGTGGACGCCGACCTCATCGCCGTGGTGGACGACGGCGCCATCGTGGAGGGCGGCACCCACGAGGAGCTGCTGGCCCGCGGCGGCGCCTACGCGCGCCTGTGGAAGAACTACTGCCAGGCCGCCCAATGGAAGATCGAGGGAGGGAGCGCCCATGCTGCGTGATCGTCTGGCCCTGACTGAGGAAGGTGCCCGCTCGCTGCGGAAAGGCGCGCTCGTCTGCGCCTTGGCCAACCTCGTGCTCATGTTCCCCGTCGGGGTGTTCTATCTGGTGACCGGCGAGTTTCTGGCCCATTGGGAGGACGGGGCGGTGCCGCTTCCGACCCTTGGGTCCTACCTGGTGCTCATCGCGGTCGTGCTGGCGGCGGTGTTCGCCACCCAGTACTGGGAGTACCACGCCACCTACAGCGTGGTGTACCAGGAGAGCGCCCACAAGCGCATCGGCCTGGCCGAGCGGCTGCGCGTGCTGCCGCTGTCGTTTTTCGGCAAGCGCGATTTGGCCGACCTCACGACGGTGATCATGAAGGACGCCGCCGACCAGGAGCGCCTGTTCAGCCACACCATGCCCCAGGCCTTCGGTACGGGCATCTCTACGGTGATCGTCGCCGTCATGCTGCTTATCTTCGACTGGCGGCTTGCCTGCGCGTCGCTGTGGCCGGTGCCCGTGGCCCTGTTGATCCTTTTGACGACGAGCCGCGCCCAGACGGCGAAGACCCGGGGCAAGAACGCCGCCGCCCTGGCGCTCGCCGATGACATCCAGGAGTACTTGGAATCGAACCGCGAGGTGCGCGCCTTGAACCGCACGGACGACTTCCTGGGTCGCCTGAACGATGACGTGGACGCCTTCGAGCGGGCGAAGCTGGCCTCGGAGCTGGTGACGGGCACGGCGGTCGTCTGCACGCAGACGCTGCTGCGCCTGGGCATCGTGTCCACCATCCTCGTCGGCACGGCGCTCGTGGCCGCCGGACAGTGCAGCCTGCTCGTGTTCTTCTGCTTCATGCTGGTGGTCACGCGCCTGTACGACCCCATCGGCCTCATTCTGCAGTCGGTGGCCGAGCTCATCGACATGACCCAGTCGCTCGCCCGCATGAAGGCCATCGAGGCCGAGCCGGCGCAGACGGGGGCGCTCGCTTTCAACCCCCAGGGCCACGACATCGTGTTCGACGACGTGACGTTCGCCTACGACGACGGCGAGCCCGTGCTCAGCTCCGTGAGCTTCACGGCCCGGGAAGGGGAGGTCACTGCCCTGGTGGGGCCGTCCGGTTCCGGCAAGTCCACGGCGGCCAAGCTGGCGGCGCGCTTCTGGGATGTGGATGGGGGCACGGTCACCGTGGGCGGCGTGGACGTTTCCGGCATCGACCCGGAGACGCTGCTCACCGATTATACCGAGGTGTTCCAGGACGTGGTGCTGTTCAACGGCACCGTGATGGAGAACATCCGCCTCGGCCGGCGCGACGCCACCGACGAGGAGGTGCTGGCGGCGGCCCGGGCGGCCAACTGCGACGAGTTCGTGCAGAAGATGCCCCAGGGCTACGCCACGCCCATCGGCGAGAACGGCGCCCTGCTCTCCGGCGGCGAGCGCCAGCGCATCTCCATCGCCCGGGCCATTCTGAAAGACGCCCCCATCGTGCTTCTGGACGAGGCCACGGCCTCGCTGGACGTAGAGAACGAGTCGGCGGTGCAGCAGGCGCTCTCCCGGCTGCTCGTGGGCAAGACGGTGCTCGTCATCGCCCACCGCATGCGCACGGTCATGGGCGCCGACCACGTGGTGGTCCTCGCCGAGGGCCGCGTCGCCGAAGACGGTACCCCCGCCGAACTGCTCGCGGCCGGTGGCCTGTTCGCCCGCATGGCCTCCCTCCAAGGCCAATCCGCCGATTGGAAGCTGTAAGAGCGGAGGGGCGCGACGGGCACGACAGAACTCATCCACCCGTCGCGCCCCTAGCCCTTTCTTTCTTCTCTCCCGACCGCTGCCGAAAAAATGGGGCGGGTGTGGGGTGCGTCTGGCGCCGCCCCTTTTCTCGGCCTATAATGAGGCAATTACTCATCTAGGGCACCGAGGGAAAGAAGGAGCGCAGCCGTGGCCTACTATTTCGATGAACCGTCCCGCACATTCAACGAGTACCTGCTGGTTCCGGGCCACACGCCGGCCGACTGCATCCCGGCGCGCGTCAGCCTGAAGACCCCGCTGGTGAAGTACCGCAAGGGCGAGGAGGACTGCCCGCTCACCCTTTCCGTGCCCATGGTGTCGGCCATCATGGCCGCCGTCTCCGACGACAAGATGGCCGTAGCGCTCGCCACCGAGGGCGGCCTGTCGTTCATCTACGGCAACCAGTCCATCGAAGACGAGGCCGCCATGGTGGCCCGCGTAAAGGACTACAAGGCCGGCTTCGTCACTTCCGATGCGAACCTCTCGCCGGACATGACGCTCGAGCAGGTGGTGGCCCTGAAGGAGCAGTACGGGCACTCCACCATGCCCGTCACCGACGACGGCAGCGCCCACGGCAAACTGCTCGGCATCGTGACCGAGCGCGACTACCGGCTCTCCCGCATGTCGCTGGACGAGAAGGTGGCCGACTTCATGACCCCGCGCGAGAAGCTGGTGGTGGCTCCGGACGGCACCACGCTGAAGGCGGCCAACGACATCATCTGGGACCACAAGCTGAACTCGCTGCCCATCGTGGACGGCGACGATCGCCTGGTGGCGCTCGTGTTCCGCAAGGACTACGACTCCCACAAGAGCAACCCCGACGAGATGTTGGACGCCCACAAGCGCTACATGGTGGGCGCGGGCATCAACTCCCGCGACTACGCCGAGCGCGTGCCGGCGCTTGTGGAGGCCGGGGCCGACGTGCTGTGCATCGACAGCTCCGAGGGCTATTCCGATTGGCAGAAGATGACCATCGAGTGGGTGCGCGAGCATTACGGCGACGACGTGAAGATTGGCGCGGGCAACGTGGTGGACGCCGAGGGCTTCCGCTTCCTCGCCGACGCGGGCGCCGACTTCGTGAAGATCGGCATCGGCGGCGGTTCCATCTGCATCACCCGCGAGACCAAGGGCATCGGCCGCGGCCAGGCCACCGCTACCATTGAAGTGGCGAAGGCCCGCGACGAGTACTTCCGCGAGACCGGCATCTACGTGCCCATCTGCTCCGACGGCGGCATCGTGTACGATCATCACATCTCGCTCGCATTGGCCATGGGCGCCGACTTCGTCATGCTGGGCCGCTACTTCGCCCGCTTCGACGAGAGCCCTTCGGCCAAGGTCATGGTGAACGGCACCTACATGAAGGAGTACTGGGGCGAGGGGAGTGCCCGCGCCCGCAACTGGGGCCGCTACGATTTGGGCGGCAAGAAGTCGCTGTCCTTCGAAGAGGGCGTCGATTCATACGTGCCCTACGCCGGCAGCCTGAAGGACAACATGGCCATCACCCTGCTGAAGCTGAAGAGCACCATGTGCAACTGCGGTGCGCTCACGATCCCCGAGTTCCAGGACAAGGCGAAGCTCACGCTGGTGTCCGCCACCTCCATCGTAGAGGGCGGCGCCCACGACGTGCTGCTGAAGGACAAGGCTCCCTACGCGAGCAACACCCGCTAAACCGGCCGGGATCTTGCGCCGCTGTATGCTGTCGCGAGGATGGCGGGGGCGGTGCCGAGGGTCGCGTAAAGAGGCTGTAGCTTCCGAGGCGAGCTTTTCGAGGTTTTCGACATAATCGACCTTATCGAGGGGCTGCGGTATATTGGCAGTCCCTCGATTTTGTTTGTAGGCGATAAAAGATCAACACTATTCGATATGCCAATTGCTGAGATAAAATGATAGGTGTCGAATTCCGAAGAAAACTTGCCAGATTGACGCGGCTTCGAATGATCGGCCTGCGAGCATCGCGCTCCGGCGCCCCTAGGCGCTCAAAGCGGCGAAGAGGTTTTCCATATTCTGCTCGTAGATGCTGTCGCGCAGGTAAATGAAGCTGATGTCGTGAAAGATGCCCGCATCGGAGAGGGGGATAACGCGCAGCGTGCCCTCTTGCACCTCCCGCTGCACGGCGGCCTCGTAAACGAAGGAAATCCCAAGATCGGCCTGGACGAATATCTTGATGATATCGAGGCTTTCCACGACGAAATGATCGGCGAAGGAGGCAGGCGAGAGATTGCGCTGAGCGAGCGCGTGGACAAGCACGTTGCGGCTGCCGCTGCCCTCCTCGCGCAGAATGAGTCGTTCGCCCAAGAGGTCTTCCAGGGTGCGTGGCGTACGCGGGAAGCGATGCTCGGCCGCGCAAATGGGCACCAAACGCTCGGACGAGAAGGGGCGTGAGGCATAGCGGGCCTTGTCGAAGAGCCCTTCCACGAAGGCGCAATCGATGGTTCCCGCGTCGAGGAGCTCCATCAGGTGCTGGGTTCCGCCCGAGCGCACGGTGATTTGGATGTCGGGTCGGGCGCCCAGACAGCGGGCGAGGGGCCGGGCCACCACGTACTCGCCGGCGGTCAGCGTCATGCCGATGCGCAGCTTGACTGTGGCGCCATGGGCCACCTCCTCGATGCGTTCGTGCAATAGCACGTCGTCGTGGGCCATGGTCGCTAGCCCGTCGCGCAGGACACGTCCCGCCGGCGTCAGCTCCAGCTTTTTGCGATGGTAGGTGAACAGCTTCGCGCCGTACTCGCGCTCCAGGTACGTGATGTGCTGGGAGACGGCCGGCTGGGTGAGCGCCAGCTCCTCGGCGGCTCGGGTGTAGTTCAGAGTGCGGCACACGGTGAGGAACGTCTTTACGCGAAAGTCCTGCATTGCGTCTCCTTCGATGGGTGCGGTGGTTCCTTAGGGACTCGGGTAGCATATCAATAAACTTCTCTAATGGCTACATAATGATATATAAGTTTTCTTTTGGTAAGAAACCGCGCATAATAAAGCCATCCTACTCCTGCGGGTCGTTGCGTTATCTCCGGCGATTCGTGGTCGAGACATTTCCGGCTCCAAAGGCCCCGACGAAAGGTGCTCTATGCGCGACATTATTAAGAAAGTACCCATCCCCACAGCGGGCGTGGCCTTGGGCCTGGCCGCTTTGGGCAACTTGCTTCAACCCTATGCCGAGATCGCCCACATTGCTTGCGGGGCGTTGTCTCTCTTCTTGGTGGCTATGCTCGTCGCCAAGCTGATCATGTTCCCCTCCATGCTTCGCGAGGACATGAAGAACTCCGTTTTCGCAAGTGTTTCTGCCACGTTCTTCATGACGCTGATGCAGCTGGCCGGATACTTGGCTCCCGTGGCTATCGTGCCGGCTTTCGGGCTGTGGTGCTCGGCGGTGGCGGGGCATTTCGTGCTGATGACGTGGTTTACCCTGTACTATATCCGCCGCTTCAAGCTCACCGAGGTCTTTCCTACGTACTTCATTTGCTACGTGGGCATCATCGTGGCGGCTGTAACGTCTCCCGTCTTCGGCGCCGAGGCCTTCGGCCAGGGCATTTTCTGGTTCGGCTTTGCCTGCTACCTCGTGCTGCTCGCCGTGGTGACGATGCGCTACATCAAGCATGAGATCCCCGAAGGCGCTCGCCCGCTGTTCTGCATCTATGCTGCTCCTATGGGTCTGTCGCTGGTGGGATATCTGTCGGTTATGCCTGATCCGAACCTGGTGTTCGTGGCCGTGCTCATGGGCCTCGGCCAGCTGATGCTCATCGGCGTCGTCACCCGGGTGCCGAAGTTCCTCGCCCTGCAGTTCTATCCGAGCTACGCAGCCATGACCTTCCCCTTCGTCATCTCCGCGATGGCGCTCGGCAAGGGCGTGCAGGCTCTCTACGCTGCCGGCTACTCCATTCCGGCGCTCCCGGTGATCGAGGCCCTCATCGCCGTGGAGACGCTGTTCGCCGCCGTGATGGTCGCCTACGTCTTCGTGCACTTCATGAAGTTCTTCTTCGGTACACCGAAGGCGGCCAAGGCCCCGAAGACGCGTCCCGAGGTTCCTGCGGCTCTCACTGTCGAGGTCACCGAATAACGCTTGAA
>OLSJ01001391.1_pt1 | contig 14887 bp, 10 predicted proteins | sample 1672151 | NCBI WGS metagenome assembly OLSJ01 (sample SAMEA3136653, study PRJEB25190) | human gut metagenome | biome: human gut; feature: human-associated habitat; material: faeces | place: Austria | collected 2013 | reverse complement strand
CGCGGCAGACGAAGAGGGCAGGCTGTACCGGATCAAGGAGCTGTACGGCTGCACCGGCACGCCGAACGAAGGCCTGAAGAAAGACCCGGTGGAACAGGCAAGGCTTATCCGGGAAGTGGAGGAGAACGACCCGATGCTGAAAGGCCGGGTGATCCAGGGCGTGGCGGACCCGGCTATCTTCAACGAGAGCCAGGGCGAGAGCATTGCCCAGATGCAGGAAAAGCACCCGTACTACCTGGTATGGCACCCGGGAGACCACACCCGCCTTGCCGGAAAGATGCAGATGCACTACCGGCTGGCCTTTAACGCCGAGGGGCGGCCCATGCTGCAGGTGTTTGACACCTGCAAACACTTCATCCGGACCATCCCGAACCTTGTGTACGACGAGAGCAACGTGGAGGATATCGACTCCGACCAGGAGGATCACATCTACGACGAGTGCCGCTATGTGCTGATGGAAAACCCCATCAGCCCGCGGCAGATCCAGAAAGAGACGGTACTGCGGGATGACCCGCTGGACCTGGACAAGAGAAAGAGCAGAACGCATGTGATGCGGGTGTAAGCAGGAGAACCATATGCCGAAAAGTAAGACCTATGAGGAATTCGTGGAAAAATTCAAGCCCAAAAAGACCACGGATGACTGCTATACACCGCCCAGCGTGTATGCCGTGATTCGGGACTGGGCCTGCAAGGAGTACGGCATTGACCCCGCCAAAATTGTGCGCCCGTTTTACCCCGGCGGCGATTATGAGCACTACGACTACCCGGAGGGCGCTGTGGTGCTGGACAACCCGCCGTTTTCTATCCTGACGAAGATCTGCACGTTTTATTTGGACCGGAAAATCCCGTTTTTTCTCTTTGCGCCAAGCCTGACCTGCTTTGCAGGAACGAAGATCTTTGACCGGATGTGCCATCTGGTGTGCGATTGCGATGTTGAGTATGAAAACGGCGCAATTGTGCGCACGAGCTTTGTGACGAGCTGCGAGCAAGGCGTGGCAGCCAGGACGGAGCCGGAGCTGACCAGGCTGGTGAATGAAGAGGTAGAACGGGAGCGGAGAGAAAAGACAAAAACGCTGCCAAAATATACTTACCCTGACCATGTGGTGACGGCCGCCCTGATGCAGAGATACGCAAAGTACGGCGTTGACTTTACGGTGTGGCAGCGGGAGTGCTGTCTGATTGGAAGGCTGGATAGCCAGAGAAAAAGCGGAAAGACCATCTTCGGACATGGCCTGCTGCTGTCTGATGCTGCTGCCCGCCGCCACGCAGCCGCAGAGAGGTCAGCCGCAGAGAGGGCAGCCGCAGAGAAGGACATGGCCACGGCATGGGAGCTCTCGGACCGGGAGAAAAAACTGGTGGCAGACATGAGCGGAAAGGAAAAGCTGCATGAATGAACAGGAACTTTTGCAGGAGCTGCTGCGGCGATACCCGGACCAGAGGGTGAGCGCAGACCCGGCGGGGGCCGGGATGCTGAGCAGCCTGGAAGCACGGCCGCCGGAGCCTGTGACCGGAACGGGCCTGCAGACGGCAGGCAACTCCCTCACGGAAGAGGCGACAGGCGCGCAGGTGATCGGGCCGGAGGAGATCGCAAAGGCGGGGGAGACCCTGCAGAAATACAAGGCGGGCAAGGCGTCGCTGGACAAGCGCATTGTGGACAACGAGCTGTGGTTCCGCATGGGACACTGGAAGAACTGCGAAAACAAGATGATGGAGGGCAAGCCCAAGCCCTCCAGCGGATGGCTGTTCAACAGCATTGCCAACAAACACGCCGACGCCATGGACAACTACCCGGAGCCCAACGTTTTGCCCCGGGCGGCGGACGACGAAGAAACGGCCAAGGCACTCTCGAAGATCATCCCGGTGGTTTTGGAGCAGTGCGACTATGAGCAGGTGTACAGCGACACCTGGTGGCGCAAGCTCAAGACCGGCACCGGCGTGAAGGGTGTGTTCTGGGACCCGACGCTGCGAGGGGGCCTTGGCGACATCAGCGTGAAGAGCGTGAACCTGCTGATGCTGTACTGGGCCCCTGGCGTGAGCGACATTCAGGAGAGCCCGAACCTGTTCAGCCTGAGCCTGGAGGACAACGAGCAGCTGGTGGCGAAATACCCCCAGCTGGAAGGCCACACCGGAAAGAGCCTGGACGTGGCCGAGTACATCCACGACGATCAGCTCGACACCACCGGCAAGAGTGTGGTGGTGGACTGGTACTACAAAAAGGCCCGGCCGCAGGGCGCGCCGGTGCTGCACTACTGCAAGTACTGCAACGGCGTGGTGCTGTACGCCAGCGAGAACGACCCGGCCCTGGCCGAGCGGGGCTTTTACGACCACGGGAAATACCCCTTTGTGTTTGACCCGTTGTTCATGGAAGAGGACAGCCCGGCGGGCTTCGGGTACATCGACGTGATGAAGGACACCCAGACCGCCATTGACGAGATGAACCACGCCATGGACGAGAACGTGAAACTGGCAAGCAAACTGCGCTTTGTGGTGAGCGACTCGGCCGGGGTGAGCGAGGAAGAACTGGCGGACTTCAGCCGGGACATCGTGCATGTGGTGGGGCGGCTGAACAGCGACACCTTTATGCCGCTGCAGACCAGCGTGCTGAGCGGCAACTGCATCACCTACCGGGACGACCGGGTGAACGAGCTGAAGGAGGTCAGCGGCAACCGGGACGTGAGCCAGGGCGGCACTACCAGCGGCCTGACCGCGGCCAGCGCCATTGCGGCCCTGCAGGAAGCGGGCAGCAAGCTGAGCCGGGACATGCTGAAAAGCGCGTACCGCTCCTTTGCGAAGGAGTGTTACCTGATCATTGAGCTGATGCGCCAGTTCTACGACGAGCAGCGGGTGTTCCGCGTTACCGGAGAGACGGGGCAGACCGAGTACACCCCCTTCAGCGCGGCGCAGCTGCGGGCCGTGCCGGGCGGCGAGATCGGAGGGGTGCAGCTGGGCGACCATGAGCCGGTGTTTGACATCACGGTGAGCGCGGCCAAGAAGAGCACCTTCAGCCGTCTTTCTCAGAACGAGACGGCGAAAGAGTGCTACCAGATGGGCTTCTTTGCGCCTGCCAACGCCGACGCGGCCCTGGCGGCGCTGGACATGATGGATTTTGAAGGCATTGAGAAGGTGCGCCAGCGGGTGAGCGAGAACGGCACGCTGTACCAGCAGCTCCAGCAGATGGCGCAGCAGATGCAGAAAATGGCGGCCATCATTGACCAGCAGAACGGCACCAACGTGAGCGAGGCGGCAGGAGCGGCTGCGCAGGCGGCGGGCAGCACGGGTGGCGGCAGCGGCAGCAGCAATGTGACCCGCAGTACCACCAACAGCCTGGGCGCTGCGGTGGGCGAAGGGAACAACAGTCTCTCGACACAGGCGGCCAAGCGGGCCATGGATGCGAACAACCCGAACAAGGAATGACCCTCTCAGTGCGCAGTCCGGCCGGGGCCGGAGCTGCTTGCGGCTCTCCCGAAGGGCGAGTTCTGCTTAGAGGAATGATTTTGAAAATTGAAGCGGGAGGAAATGATGATCAGAGCGACAGTTGCAAGGACGGTGTGGGCCAGCGGTGTGACCGGCTACGAGGTAAAGGCCGAGGGCCACGCCGGTGCAGGCAAGTACGGGCAGGACGTTGTGTGTGCGGCGGTGAGCGTGCTGCTGCAGACGCTGGCCAACGAGGTGACGGAAGCAGCCCGGGCGGGCCTGCTGGCCGTGGGCGTTGTGGCCCATGGCGACGGCTGGATGAAGGTGGAAATGACCCCCACCGACCAGACGCAGGACATGGCGGACGCCTGGGTGGAGCTGGTGCAGGACGGCATTGACGCCCTGGCCGAGAGCTACCCGGAGAACGTGGAACTGGAGGTGCACTATGTGTATGCCGATACCAAGGAACTGGAACCTGACAAGCTGGCGGACATGGTGAGCGGCAAGATGAACCTGCAGTATTTCGCAGAAGGCGGAGACGGCGGCGCAGGGGCTGCAGAGGGCGGTGCGGCGGAAGCGGCACCCCCGGCGGTGCAGGCACCGGCTTTGCGGCCGGCGCAGGAGCGGCTGGCACGGCGCAGCGGGGCGCTGAAGGGGAAGGCGGCAGGCGGGGAGAAACTCCCCCAGCCGCCTGCGGGCGGCAGCCCCCTCAAGGAGGGGGCCTCTGGCAGTGAGAGTGACCCGGCGGAAGCGGAGAAGCACCAGGAACCTGCTAAGGAGCCCAAGGCCGAAAAGACCCCGGAGGAGCGCCGGAGAGCCTTTGGCGAGATGGTGCAGGGCGAATACAGCGACGTGTTCCAGGAGATGATGCAGCGGGCCATTGATAAGGCCACGGAGAACATCCGGCAGAATCCGCAGGTGGCGCGGCTGACCCAGGCACTGGCCAATGCCTACGGCGTGGACACCGATGACATGGACGGCCTGATCGAGGCGGTGGAGAACGGCCGCGTGAAGGACGAGAAATATTACGAGGACCTGGCCCAGCAGCGGGGTGTGAGCGTGAAAACGGCCCGGGAGCTGGACAAGATGGAGAGCGACCTGAAGCGCAGCAACACCCGCAACGCGCAGCTGCAGGCCATGCAGCAGGAAGCGACCCGCCAGCAGCGGGTGAGCCAGATCCAGGCACAGTGGGAGGCCCAGGCCGCCCAGCTGAAGACCCAGTACCCGGATTTTGAGCTGCAGGAGGTGCTGGCCAACGAGCAGGTGGCCGACCTGATGCGCCGGGGCGTGAGCCTGCCGGACGCTTACCGGGCCGCCTACTTTGACCACATCATGCAGCAGGCCACGGCCCAGACCGCCCAGAAGGTGGAGCAGGGCGTGGCGGCACGCATCCAGCAGAGGGCCGGCCGGCCCGGCGAGAACGGCACCCGGCCCGGCGGCGCGGTGACCACCCATGTGGACGTGGCCAGCATGAGTCGCCGCCAGCTGGAGGACCTGGAACGCAGGGCACGCCGGGGCGAGAAGATCACGCTGTAACGACTTCCCACACGAGGGTGTGAGAACATAAACCTTTGAAGGAGGACCAAACCATGAAATGGAAGAAGATGAACCTGCAGCTGTTTGCGGATGCGCACGAGCAGCTGCAGAACACCACCGGCAGCTCCGGCATGAGCGCCGAGATGAAAACCTTTTACGAGCGCCGCCTCATCGACCAGGCGCTGCCGGCGCTGGTGCATGACCAGTTCGGCGACAGCTACCCGATCCCGGCCAACAACGGCAAGACCATCGAGTTCCGCAAGTATGACGCGCTGCCCAAGGCCACCACGCCCCTGACCGAGGGCGTGACCCCGGAAGGCCAGGCCCTGACCGTGACCACGGTGACCGCTGAGGTGCACCAGTACGGCGGCTGGGTGCCCCTGACCGACATGGTGCAGATGACCACCATCGACAACAACGTGGTGCAGGCCACCAGCGTGCTGGCCAGCCAGTCCGGCCGCACCATGGACACCATCGTCCGGGACATCCTGTGCGGCGGCACCAACGTGATCTACGCCCCCAAGATCGGCACAGGCGGTGCAGAGACCCCGGTGACCAGCCGTGCAGGCTTGGACGCCACCGCTCAGCTGACGGTGGACCTGATCGACCAGGCGGTGGCCCAGCTGAAGGTGCAGAACGCAGACCCCATCGGCTCTGCTGGCGGCAGCTATGTGGCCATCATCCACCCCTATGCGGCCTACGACATCAAGAAGGACCCCAACTGGGTGGAGGCCCACAAGTACGCCAGCCCTGAGGAGATCTTTGAGGGCGAGATCGGCAAGATCAACAACGTGCGGTTTGTGGAGACCAGCGAGGCCAAGATCTGGACCGGCACCGGCTGCCCCTCGGGCCTTGCGGTGTTTGGCACCCTGGTGCTGGGTGCCCACGCCTACGCCACCACCGAGCTGGAAGGCGGCGGCCTGCAGCACATTGTGAAGCAGCTGGGCTACGGCGACGACCCGCTGAACCAGCGCGCCTCTGTGGGCTGGAAGGCCGTGAAGACCGCCGAGCGCCTGAGCGAGCAGTACATGGTGCGCATTGAGAGCTGCAGCGCACGCTACAGCGCCAAGGCGAAGGCAAACTGAGGAACGGAGGATGAACACAAAATGGCAGTGAAGAAAGAAACCGCCCAGCAGGCTGCAGAAGCAGCCACCCAGGACACCAAGGACGTGCAGGCGGAAAAGCGTGACACCGAGGTGATCCACCTGTTCAAGGACAACGGCCGCTACTCCAGCGCCCGTTTTGTGAGCGTGAACGGCGAGGCGTACCTGATCCAGCGCGGTGTGGACGTGGAGGTGCCTGCGGCGGTGGCCGAGGTGCTGCGCCACAGCGAAGAGATGGACAACGCGGCCAACGCGAAGATCGAGGCGGCCCAGGCGGCGGCGCAGAACGTGCCGGCACTGCAGAAGCTGTAACCCTCTCACCGGCCCCGTCCGCCAATGGCGGCGCGGATGCCGGAGCTCCCCCGAAAGGGGAGCCACGAATCAAAGAAGAATACACCCGGTACGGCAGGCACTTGCTGTGCCGGGTGTTTTTGCTAAGGAGGCGGAACGATGACAGCCGGAAAGGCGATAGAACTTTGCGACCAGATGCGGCCGAACAACGACTTTGGGGACGAGATGAAGCAGATGTGGATGCGCCAGTGCGACGCGCGGCTGCGGCAGACGGTGGTGAACCGCTCGGCCTGCGGTGACTTTGACGCGGTGGGGGCGGACATGGCCGGGGACGGGCTGGAGTATGACACCCAGCTGCTGGCACCGGATGCCTTCAGCGCACTGTACCAGCACTGGCTGTGCGCCCAGATGGACCTGGCCCTGGGCGAGACGGCCCGGGCGGTGAACGAGCTGCAGATGTACAGTGACTACTGCCAGGAGTTTGCAGCCTGGATGCGGCAGAAATACCCCCCGGCGGGCGGGGTGCAGTGGAGGTATTGAGAGATGATCGACGGGACGAACCTGAACCAGCTGACCGGCAGCCGGCAGCTGTTGCGGGCCTTTGGGGGCATCAACGAGACCTACAGCTGCAGCGAGGCGGAGCTCTCGGCGGCGCTGAATTTTTCCGGCAGGGGATTTCCGGCGCTGCAGACCAGGGCCCTGCGCAAGAAGGTGCGGGATGTGGAAAAAGTAAACGGCATGTACCACCTGAACGGGCTGCTGATCTGCCGGGGAATGGGGCTGGAATACGCACCGGACGGGCAGGCGGGCCGCACGGCGGCGGTGACGCTGGAGAATGTGCTGACCGATGACCGCAAGGAACTGGCCGGCATGGGCAGCAAGGTGCTGATCTGGCCGGATAAGCTGGCCTTTGACACTGAGACCGGCCAACTGGAGCCGCTGGGGGCGAAGTGGGAGCTGGGCGACCGGAAGATGACCGTGTGCCCCTGCGACACGGAGGGCAAGGTATACGAGGTGACCGGTGCGGGCAACACGGAACCGGAAGAGCCGGAGGACGGGCAGCTGTTTTTGAAGGGCGACCCGAAGAACCTGTACGACTATGAGAGCGTGCTGGAAAAGTGGAGCGCCAAGAGCGGCAAGTGGGTGCAGGTGCTGGTGAACACGGTGCGCATGACCTGCCCGGGGATCGGGAGCCTGCTGAAGGAGGGCGACACAGTGACCCTGACCGGCATGCCGCAGGCGGTGTGCGACGCGCTGGCGGCAGACCTGAACGGGGAGATCGTGGTGCAGGCGCTGGAGGGGGACGACCTTGTGGCCAGCCTGACCCCGGCCCAGGACAGCAGCCGGTACTATGGCAGCTGGACGGTGACGGCCACGGGCACCAGCTGGCGCAGCCTGGACGGGGCGCGCACCGAGAACGAGGGCCTGGCCGTGAGCATCACGCTGGAGCGGCGGGTGCCGGATCTGGACTTTGTGACGGAGCAGGGCAACCGGGTATGGGGCTGCAGCAAGAAGGAGAACACCATTTACGCCTGCCGCCTGGGCGACCCCACCAACTGGTACAGCTACCGGGGCATTGCAGCGGACAGCTACGCCGTGAGCGTGGGCAGCGACGGGACGTTTACCGGCGCGGCCAGCTGCATGGGGTATGTGCTGTTCTTCAAAGAGAACTGCATCCACAAGCTGTACGGCTCCAAACCCAGCGACTACCAGCTTTCCAGCGTGCGGTGCCGGGGCGTGGCAGCCAACGCCGCCCACAGCCTGTGCGTGCTGAACGAGACGCTGTATTACCTTTCGCCCGGCGGGGTGATGGCATGGGACGGCAGCCTGCCCAGCAAGGTGTCCGGCGCGCTGGACACCGGGAAGCTGACGGGGGCCGCGTGGTGCGCGGCCGGAAGCCTGGACGCGCGGTATTACCTGTACCTGCGCCGCCAGGGGGACAGCGCCGGGCGGCTGCTGGTGTACGACACGGAGCGGGGCCTGTGGCACGAGGAGAGCGCCGTGGGTTACGAGATGGCCAGCACCGGCCGGCAGCTGTACCTGTGGGACGGCCGGGCCCTGTGGGCGGCAGACCCCGACCGGGAAACAGAAGGGGAAGCCGAGGCGGCGCTGCAGTTTGAAGCGGTGAGCGGAGACATTGGACTGACCGAGACGGATGACAAATACATCAGCCGGATCACCCTGCGGCTGGACGCCCAGACCCACAGTGTGGTGACGCTGGCGGCGAGCTACGACGGCGGACCCTGGGAGACCCTGCGCACGGCGGCCGCCACGGGAGACCATGCCCGGCTGAACCTGCCCTTTGAGCCGCGCCGGCACGACACCATGCGGCTGAAGCTGAGCGGCACGGGGCAGATCGCTTTGCGGAGCATGGCCTTTACGATGGCAGGCACCACCGGCGGCCGGGTGACCGGGGCCGGGCCGAGAAAGTGAGGGATGAACATGGCGAGTTTAGCGGGACTGAACGGCATCAGCCTGCCCAGCTTTGGCAGCAGCATGGACCCGGAGGACGCCCGGGCCCTGCGCAACTACCTGTACCAGCTGCAGGAACAGCTGGGTTATGTGCTGACCAACCTGGACAGCGAGAACATGAGCGAGAATTTTTTGAGCAGTAAGGGGGAGACGGAATGAGCAGACTGAGCAATGCCCGGACGGAACTGGAGAACTACGAAAAGACCCGCCCGGCAGACTATGTGAGCCAGTACCAGCCGAAGATCAAGGACGTGATGGGCCAGCTGGACGGCATGAAGGAGTTTGACTACGACCCGGACGCAGATACGGCCTACCAGCAGTACAAGAGCCAGTACACCCGCTCGGCCAAGCTGGCGAACCAGAACGCCCAGGCCAACGCGGCGGCCCAGACCGGAGGTTACAGCTCCAGCTACGGCACCCAGGCGGGCCAGAACGCCTACACGACCACCATGAACAACCTGGACAACGTGCTGAACAGCCTGCAGGATCAGAGCCGCAGCGAGTACACGGCCAAGCGCACCGGGCTGGAGAGCCGGCTGAGCGGACTGCAGAACGCCGAACAGCAGGACTACCAGAACTACCAGAAGGACATGGCCAACTGGATGGACGGGCTGCAGTACCGCCAGAACGAGTACGACAAGGCCAGCAGCGAGAGCAGCCAGCGCACCAGCCGGTGGCTGAACGGCATTCTGAGCGCGGTGCAGCTGGCGGCGCAGATCCTGCCGTGGCTTTTTGTGTAAGGAGGGGACACCATGGGAACCATTGCGAGACTGAACACAGCAAAGAAGAAGCTGGCCCAGGCCGAACAGGCTATGCCGGGGGCCTACCAGAACAACTACACGGACAGCATCAACCAGAAGCTGGGGCAGCTGGCGGATGCCAGCCTGACCGGCAGCACCGGCGTGGACACGGACGCCCTGAATGCCGCCTACCAGCAGTACCGAGCCAACAGCGTGGCCAACGCCCAGAACGGCGCGGCAGCCGCTGCCGGCACGGCCAATACCCTGGCGGGCGGGTACGGTGCGGATTGGGCCAAGACCGCGGCAAACCAGGCGGCAGGGGAGCAGATCGCAGGCGTGGACAACAGCCTGAGCAGCCTGCGAGCGGACGCTTTGCAGAACTGGAAGCAGAAGATGAGCGACACCGCCAGCGTGCTGGACGACCTGCTGGGCCAGCAGAGCCTGGAACGCAGCGAGTATGACGGCAGCGTGAGCAATGCCCAGAACTGGCGGGACTACCTGAGCGGCCGGGTGGACACGGCACGGCAGGAGAACAGCGACTTCTGGAACAATGTGTGGACGGGCATCAAGGGCGTGGGAAGCGCAGTGTGGAACGGCTACCAGAACTACGAGAAGTACGGGCAGCAGAAACTGCAGATCCAGGCACAGGGCTACCAGATGGCACAGGATGCGTTCAATAGTGGAAACCCGGAGCAGGCCCGGCAGATCATGGATATGTACGGACTGGACAGCACGCAGGTAGACAAGTGGACAGAAAGCTATACGACCCGGCAGAACAAGGTGAGCGGCCTGACACAGGCGCTGAGCTTTGCAAAGGCCGGGAGCATGGATGCGGCCCGGGAGGCGCTGCGGCAGTATGGCCTGGACGAAACGATCCTGGACACCTGGCAGGGCATGACGGATGTGGAAAAAGATCACATGGATGCGGCGCTGAATGCCATGAATGCATCGGCCAATGGAAACGACTCCGCAAAGAATACGATCCTGCGCCTGGCCGGACTGGACACAAATGCGGTGGATGACTTCAGCACCGTTGCGGGGCGGCAGAACAGCTCGAACCTGGCTTACCAGCAGGCGCTGCTGGGAATGCAGCAGCGGTACAAGACCACGGGCACCGGCGGCACGAGAAGCGGTGGGAGCGGTACCACCAGCAAGAGCGGCGGCTATACGACCAGCCAGCTGCAGCAGATGGCAAACAAATTTTCCAGCATGAAGGGCACCGAGCCCCTGTACGACTTTTACAAGCGGACCCTGACCAATGCGGGATGGATCAAGGCAGACACCGGCACCAAGGCCAGTACCCAGAGCGCGGCGGGAGGAACCGGAGCGGGAAAGGCGGGAACCACGACCAGCAAGCTGCCGGCAGCGACCACCAAAACGCCGTGGAGCACCAGCGGCACGGTGGACGGCGTGGCGGGGGCGTCGGTGAGCATGGCCAGCCCGAAAGGCGGCAATTACAATACGGCGCTGCGAGAAGCACAGCAGATGGCAAACAATGGCTATGACATGGCCCAGATCACCGAGTATCTGATCCGGAAAAATTACAGCGACAGCACCATCAGTCAGGTGTCGCAGACTATGGGATGGTAAAGGAGGAGCAACATGAGCCTGAGTGTAGAACAGGTGCGCCAGATGCGGGAGCAGATTAAAGCGAATGACGCCGCAAAAACCGCAGCCCAGAAGAAGAAGACGACGACCCAGACGGCCAAGACCACCCCGGCGGCACCGGCAGCCAAGAGCGCCGGCACGGGCCTGAGCGTGGCCCAGGTGGCGCAGATCCGCAGCCAGATGACGGCTGCCCCCGCCAGCACCAGCCGCCTGCAGACGACGGCCAGCACCCCGGCCTGGACCGGCGGCACGCGGCAGGTGCTTGGCACGGTGAGCGCGGACACGCTGGGCAAGCAGGTGCTGGCGGATATGGCCAGCAACACGGGCAGCCCGGTGGCCACGGACCGGCAGGAGGACTACGAACCGGACTGGAACTATGTTGGCAGCGACAACGCCCCGAAACAGCGGGCCATTGCGCAGGGCACCTACGGCAGCTACGCCAAGGCGGCGCAGAAGGTGGGAAACGCCCTTGCCAAGGACCGGCAGACCGACCGCTTTGACGAGCTGAACCAGTGGATGGACGAAAGCCCCCGGCACCGGGAGGTGGTGGACCTGCTGCGGCAGAAGGAGTACACCACTCAGGAGGACAAGGGCGTTGCCCCGGAGCAGGCCGTGCAGGTGACCGGTACAAAGCAACGGTACAGCCCCGGAGACCTTTTGAAGATGGGGTACACGGCCCAGGAGATCAACGAGGCCCGGGCATACATCCGGGAGTATGATGCCCTGCCGGTGACCGACCGGGCGATGCGCCGCACGGCGGACACCACGAAGGGCATTGCGGCCACGGTGGCGTCGGCGGTGCCCATGGCGGGCGAGATGACCGCCCAGGGCGTGAAGGACATCCGGGCTACCCAGAAAAACGAGGCGGCGCTGGACAAGGAACTGGAAGGCGATGCCCGTGGCAAGGAACTGAAAGACCGGATCACGGCGGTGGACATGGACTATAACCCCCAGTACACCGACGAGGATCTGCGCGGCATGGGCTACAGCCAGAGCGAGATCGACGAAATGCGCAGCCGCATTGCCGGGACGGTGCAGAAAACGGCGCTGGATAAAGACACGAGCCTTGGCTACCAGCTGTACCACTACGGCCAGCAGCGCACGGAAGCAGCCCAGGCGGGCATGAGCCCGGCGGCCAAAACAGCCATGGGCGTTGCCACCAGCGCGGCGGAGAACCTGGCTGTTGCGGGCGTGAGCCCCTACCTGGTGCTGCCGGTGCTGAGCGCCCAGGGCGCGGCCGAGAGCATGGGCCAGGACGCGGAGAAGGGCACCAGCGCCGGCCAGGCTGTGGGCGTGGGCCTTGCAAAGTTTGGCGCAGGCTGGGCCATCAACAGCGTGGGCGTGGCGGACATGGCCCGCAGCATGGGCGTGGACTATGCCCGGGACACGGTGGCCGGAAAGCTGGCCGATCTTGTGCGCAGCTCGAAGCTGGTGAGCGGGCTGGGCAACAGCCAGCTGGCCGCCAACACGATCTCCGGCGGCGTGGACAATGCGGTACAGGCCTTTGTGGAGACCTATGCGGACAAGATCATTGATGCCACGCTGGGCGGCGACCAGCAGGCCGCCGACGAGCTGCTGCAGAGCGACACCTTTTTGCAGGCGCTGCAGAGCGGCCTGACAGGCGGTGCCTCCGGTGCCCTGGGCGGTGCCGTGGGCACCCAGCTGGGCAGGATGAGTGCGGCGCTGGAGACAGCGGACGGAACCGAAACGGCTGCCCCGGTGCAGGCGGACACCGAGAGCCGGGCGGCGGATGCCGCAGCGGCGCAGCGGGCGCTGGAAGCGCGGGCGCAGGAGCAGACCGGGGCGGAACTCCCTCAGCCGCCTGCGGGCGGCAGCTCCCCTGGGGAGGGCGCCTTAAAGGCAGATAACAAAAACAGCCCTTCCGTAAGCGGAAAGGCTGCTGATAACGGAGATGTCCGGTATTCGATCCAGGTGGATGCGGACGGCAAAAACTTTGTCCAGATCGACAAGGATATTCTGGAAGGGGTTCCGCCGGAACAGTGGAAGGGCGTTGTGAAAGACGCTATCAAGGAGATGTTCCCGGATGGTTTTGAACGAGACGGAAACCATATTGACAACACCAGAGAAGGACGAAACGAGTTTGTGCGCTCTAAAAGCACGATGTGGCTACAGCGCCATGAAGGAGAAACTTACGCAGATAAAATGCGTATGGCACAGAATCTGGATGAGCTGGTGCAAACATCTGGTAACGCTGTAAACGAAGCGGCAAACCATAAAAATGCAGAGTCCTTCAACCGGGGAAAAATCAATGTCCGTGTGGGTACGAATGATTACCGGGTGGATGTGCTGACGGCAATCAAAAACGATGGGCGGGAAGTCTTTTATGATGTTGTGGGAATCGAGCCGGAAAAAATAAAGGCCCCCACAAGAACCGCAGAGGAAACCTCTGGCAGCAAGTCCGTGGGGGCCGACGAGGACATCCGGCGTTCTGGCGCTGGAAATGCTGAATCCAACGACAAAAGTCTACCGGATGCCTCCGAAGAAATAGCGAAAGCTCTGCGCCCCCCTGTGGATGCCGCTGAAAGCGACCCCAGACATACGTCCGAAACGTTAAACGCAGATCCTTCCGCCGGAGATCCCGGGCGAACTGAAACTGCTCCTGCTGAGGAGAGCAACAGAGGACAACCCGGAACCCCGCTGAGACCCACGAGCGAGACCGCGATGCAGCGCACCGGCAGCAGCCCGGACGGGACCTCTGCCACCACTGTAACACAGGAAAAGGGCAAAGTCAACGGAAACACGGCGGAAAAGGCCGGGGAAACTGTGGAAAGCCCGGCGGAGTACGCGGACGTGGAACTGCGGGCAGACCCGGCGGCGCTGGAAACGGACAGCTGGACGCGGGGCGAGCAGGTGCAGACGGCGCAGGAGCTGGCGCAGCACTACCGGATGAGTACCCAGGCGGTGCAGACCGTGGTGAACAACATGCCGGCAGGCATTGGGGCGGAGATCTACGCCCCGGCGGCGGCCAGCCTGTACCGGCTGGGCGTGAACGGGGAAGGTGCCAGCTTTGCCGAGGCACTGCAGATGACCGGCAAGGGCAGCGCCCTAAGCGGACGGGTGCAGCAGGTGCTGGCCCTGGGCAACGCAGGGCGCACGGCGCTGGCGCTTGCTTACACCCAGGGCAGGGGCGAAGCGGAGCATTACAAGGAAATGAAAGCGGCCGAGCTGGGCAAGCAGCCCGGCAAGGCAGCGCTGCGGGATGACGCGGGCACCTACTACAAGGCGGACGGCAGCGTGAGCAAGGGCGCCCGGGCGGACGATGCCCTGATCGAGCTGAGCGCCAAGGCCAGCGGCGTGGCAGCGCAGCGGGTGGTGCAGGGCCTTGCAAACAACGCCAAGGGCCTGATCCAGAGCGCGGCGGGCAAGGTGTTTTACTCGAGTGAAGCCGACGCCGCCACCGTGATGCACGAGACGCTGCACGAGCTGAACCGCTGGGACAACGCCGGCGGGCAGGAGCTGATCGACACCTTTGAGCACTACCTTGTGCAGCAGAACGGCATGGACAGCGTGCAGGAGCTGGTGCAGAGCTATCTGGACCGGTACGAGCGGGCGGGCCAGCAGCTGACCTACAACCAGGCCATGGAAGAGATCACGGCGGACGCCATGCGCAGCATTTTTGGAACGGAAGAGGACTTCCGGAATTATGTGCGCCAGCAGGCGGCGGAAGCCAGGATGAACGCCCAGGCCCAGAAGCGGAGCAAC
>OLSJ01001386.1_pt1 | contig 14940 bp, 20 predicted proteins | sample 1672151 | NCBI WGS metagenome assembly OLSJ01 (sample SAMEA3136653, study PRJEB25190) | human gut metagenome | biome: human gut; feature: human-associated habitat; material: faeces | place: Austria | collected 2013 | reverse complement strand
CGCGGTTTAACACCGGTTACCGATTCCGCCGCCAGCAGGGCTTTCAGTCCGGTGTACTGACCATTTTCGTCAGTGGTGCCGATGATATTGGAAACGGTCTGCGCGAGTTTCGTTTCTTCGTCTTCGCCGGTGCCGTCTTCCACGCGCACAACAACAGTCACTGGTTTTGACTGGTCGGCGATGGCCTGCAACGATGCCGCCAGCGTGCCTTTTTTACCGGCCTTTGCAATTGCGCTCTGCACATTGGTAATCAGCACCGGTTTATTGAGGGGGAATGTTTCCGCATCCGCATCGCTGGCCGTGCAGACCATGCCGACAATGGCCGTGGATACGGTGGAAATGACGCGGGTGCCGTCGTTAATCTCCAGCACCTGCACGCCGTGATGATAGTCACTCATCCGTTTAACTCCGTGGTTAATGGGTGAGTGATATTTTCAGTTGTGCCGGAGATGTCAGGCTATTTGTCCCGGTTGGCTAAGGGATGACACAATTTATTCTTTGTCGCTGATGAGGGGAATTTTTATAGAGCGTGGACAGGCCAATATCAAAAATCAGTGTTGCCATGACTCCCCAGCATCCAGCAGTCGTCCTGCCTGTTCCCACTCACTCGCGGTGGACTTCTGACGTCTGCCACCAATACGACCTTTAGCGCCTGCTGAGTCCAGACTACCAGTGAGTCACCTTCTGATAATGTTCTGAGCCGTTTTTCAGCCCCGGAATGAGCACTTCGTGCTGCTGATTTTGTCTTCAAAATTCAACTGACACCCTGCATACTCCTGTAATGTAGCGGCAGGCATAAAAATCCACCTGCCAATTTTTTTACAATGCAGGCTCATCAGGCCATTCAATGCCCGAAGCAGTAGATACATCGACAGCTTTCACATCTTTGATGTACTGCATCCACATGTTCAACTTTGCTTTAGCTTCATCACTGATGGTTCCCAGAAATAAATCAGCCCGCCAGTCTGCTGTTACGGAATTAGCACGTGCAAGCCGGGATTGTTTTTTCTGTTCAGTATCGTAAACCAGCTCTTCATATGTTTTTTCGGGCGTTGGTGGAGCAATAAACTCGCCATCAACGAACAACCACCCAATGCTCACTCCCTCAGCAAGTGGGAATACCTGAAAACCATCCGCAGACCACTCACTCTCCCCATCCCATACAGCAATATTAGTGACAACTCCATTTTCTATAACGGCATAGTTCATCACGCATACTCCCAAATGATTGCAATACCAGCCATTCCGCTACCTCCGGCACGCTGCTGCGTCGCTCCACCGTAAACACAGGCACCACCGCCTCCACCACCATGGCCATTGGCATTAATACCTTCGCCTACAATGGCTTGTGACCCGGCCCCCGCACCAAGGATTGAATCGCCGCCAGGCCCACCAATCGCCAGACTGCCAGAAAACCGAACGCCTGGTGAGCTATAACCACTTCCAGACCCGATAATATTGGCACCTGTAAATCCCGGCTCAGTATATGCTCCATACGGACCCACAACCCCAGGAGTAGTACCTTCAGCAAGAACATTCCCACCAAGACCACCTTTGGCAATTATGGTATTACCGAAAGAGGTTGTTCCCCCGGGAGCACCAACCGACGCACTAACACCAATACCGCCATAACCGATAGTCACTGTCGTTACGGCTGGATTATCCACGCGAGCTTTAACATACTCCCCGGACATTCCCCCGCCACCACAAGCCGCATTATTGGGATAACCGACCTGACAACCACCACCGGCACCACCACCACCAACGATTTCAACAATAATAAATTTTGTGCCTTGCGTCGGAACGTATGTACCTGAACTTTTAAACACCTGACACTTTATCAGTCTTCCGGAGCCATCGCCCAAACCAAGGTAATCAAGAACCCCCTGTGTGCTTGTCTTGCCAATAATGGCGCGTCCAACACTTGTCAGTGCGGTTAGCGCAGCACGATCTGCCCCTGTAAAATAAGGGAGTTTATCTGCTGATGTAGCAAGTCCTGCCAGCGCCGTCAGGGTGGCATCCTTCGGTTGCTTACCCGCAAGCGCGTTAGTCATGGTTGTAGCAAAATTCGGGTCGTTACCCAGCGCCGCCGCCAGCTCGTTCAGCGTGTTCAGTGCTTCAGGTGACGAGTCTACAAGTGCGGTAATCGCGGCCATAACATAAGCCGTGCTTGCGATCTGAGTATTATTAGTACCCTTTGGCGCTGTTGGCGTTGTTGGCGTTCCGGTCAGTGCCGGGCTGTTTAATGGCGCTTTTTTATTCACTTCATCCATTACCGTCTTAACAGCTTTTGGCGTTGCTGCCAGCGTTTCAGACGTGCTGTTTGTGGCGCTACTGAGTCGAACAAGGCCTTTTCGTGCCGTAGTCGCATCCTGAGCGGTATATTTTCCGTTAGCCAGGTCATATGCAGCCTTAACCGCTTTCGGTGTTGCGGCCAGTGTTTCAGATGTGCTGTTGGTTGCACTGCTTAACTGAGTAAAACCTTTTGCGGTCAGCGAGGCGTCCGGGTGACGTCGTGACTTTTCGTGCTCAGAAATTTTGTCATCCACATATTTACGTGTTGCCAGTACCACAGCCGGGTCGATTTTCAGCGTGATGGCTTCGGTGTTCGTGACAACCAGAATCATGCGGATAGTCTGGGTGCGGCCACTGCCTTCCTGTAACTGCGGTTTGTACGTTTCCGGACAGTTCGCTACCGCAATGAGTACGCCTTCATCATCATAAAGCCCAATCTCACGTATCCAGAATCCGCCCTCGTTCTCAGGGATGATTTGCTCCGCAATAATCTGGCTCTGGTTGTTCGGATCAACGCTCAGAAGATTCAGCGGCGCGATGCGTTTCTGGTTAATCAGCTTTGTCTGTGCCGGGTCTGGTGTCGGTAAGACACCATTCGCATCACCAACGGCCATTTGCGTCAGATTCAGCTTACTGCCGAGCATCGTCGCGTTAGCCAGCCGTGCTGCGCCCTGATTAGTCAGAATGGCGTAGTATTTCACTGTCATGCGTTTACTCTCAGGTTATCAATTAAATGAATGGCCGAGGCCGGGAAATAATCCCCTCCGACAATAATGGCCTCCGGGGTGTAGGGATAAACCGTCAGGGCGTCACCGTGATAGCATCCCGCACCGGCAAAAATGTTGCCGGTTGTACTTAAACTGATAGCCAGTCCCGTAAGATGGCGGCTCGCCGGTTTTGCATCAGCAACGAGGCGCTCCAGCTCCTGATACATTTCTTCGGTAATACCCTGCTCAAGCACGCCAACAACGATACGGAACGTCCCCGGCTCCTCGTTGAGCTGCCACCACTCCCTCACCTCAATCAGATAGCCGAGCGGCTCCACCACACGCCGGATTGCACCTATAGTGCCTTTATGACAGTGAATGAAATACGCATCGCGGATAACAACGCGTTTTGTCGCTTCCGGCCACTTATCATCCCAGCGGTCAACCGAAAATGACCACGCCAGCCACGGCAGCAGATTTGCCGGGCAGGTGTCCGGGTTCCACAGCTCACGAATACTGACCGGCGTTTTTTCAATTTCCGCACAGGCTTTTGCGGCGGCAACTTCAAGCGGTGATGAGCCGGTCGGCAGCAGTCGCGAATCACTCATCCGAGCCTCCGGTCACAACGCTGTATTCGGTACAGAAAGACGCCTGCGTATTGTTGAGCACGATGTCGGCCAGTGGTGCAGCCAGTTCGACACGCTGCACGCCTTCCACATGCAAAGCGGCATAAATGGCAGACAGACGGATGTCGCGCCCCAGCCGGTGCTGTGCCGTGATGTACGCTTCCAGTTTTTTCACGGCAGCAGCGCGGATGGGTTCGCTTTCGGGACCAGGGTAAAGGTAAAGCGTGGCGTTTATCTGGTATTCAACGATGGCGGCAGACTGCACGGTCACGCGGTCGGCCACCGGCCTGACGTCCTCGCCATTAAGGGCGTTACGCACCGCCGCCAGCAGGTCTTCGGATGCCACACCGTTATTTTCGCGAGACAGCACGGAGATGGTGACGCAGGCCGGAGAAGGGCTGGTGACAGAGATATCTGCGACACGCCCGTCGGCACTGCGACCATGATACTGATAGGCACCCACCGACCCGGCGACGCTTAAACCTTCAAACGCCTGCTGAATACGCAGACGATAATCGGTGTCAGATTCCATCACTGCCGGTGTCGGCGGGATGGTCGAATCATCTGCCGGGGTGATAGTCAGGCGCGTGGTGTTGTAATTGGCACCAATCACATCAAGGTCATTACCGGCGGCACAGGCCAGCATCACCGCCCGTGCGGCCTCATTCACACGCTGACGCCAGATAAGCTCACGATAAGCATTTTCCTCCAGCAGTTTGACGAGAGGCTCAGATTCCAGCGTCAGGGTACGGGCGACCGCCTCCTGCTGGTCTTCCGGGTAAAGGGAAATCAGTGTCGCCTTGCGTTCAGCGAGAATGGTTTCAAAGTCCAGCTCCTCGACCACATCCGGTGCGGGTAGCTGGTTCAGGTCGATAATCGGCATGGTTTCAACTCACAGGGATGGTTAATGAAAGTGGCTGGCCGGTGTCGTTGTGCTGGCCGGTTAACGTGACCGTCATTCGCCCGTCAAAACTGCGCTCAGTGGTGACGGATGACAGGGTGACGCGGGGTTCCCATTTCAGCACCGCCATGTAACAGGCGACCTTAATCTGCAACTCAAGCGCCGGGGTCTGCGGCTGGTCAATCATTGACGCCAGCAATGAGCCGTAATCACGACGCATCACCCGAGAGCCGACTGGTGTGCGCAGGATATCGCCGATACTCTGGCTGATATGCTCAAGGTCAGTGACAGTCAGGCCATCACTGCGATTCATTCCGAGATAACGCGCTGTCATAGAGGACTCCCGGTTGTGCCGCCGCTGTCGCCGGGGTGTTTATGGGTATGCAGTACCTTCCCGTTTGATGAGAGTTCACCGCCGGTATGTTTAATGTTGCCGCGCATCGTCCCGCCCTTCTGCACTTCCAGCGTGCCGGTAATCAGCCTGTTGGTGCAGACCACCTCTGGTGTGTCCAGGGTGACGCGGGTTGATGCTTTCACCATGACCACCGGCACCGTGGCGGTAACAGAATCAGAAGCCGTCACGCTGGCCGTTTTAATTCCGCTTACCGTGAGTGCACTGGTTTCGGGTTCATACTCAATCACCGCCCCGTCAGGGAAACGGATATGCAGGGCATCCGCCGACGCAGACGGCGCGGGGTTATCACCGGAATAAATCCCCGGCAGAACGAACGCCGTGTCGAGTTCACCGCCCACGGCCAGAATCAGAACCTGTTCCCCCACGGAAGGCGCCCACCATGTGCGCGAACGTCCGGCGCGATGGGTCAGCCACTGAAGCCAGTCGGTGCACATGCCGCCGGTCTGCACACGGCAGCGACCGGCGTTAAGGTCGGTTTCGACGACAAGGCCGGTGCGGATCATGTTGCGCAGTGCGCGCGCGAGTTCCTGAATATTTGCGAGAGTGTTCATAACGGGAAGGATGCCGCCGGGTCATACCGGCGGCAATGTGACGATGAGGTGTCGGGAATGGCACAACTAACGATCGAGGTGAGTCAGGATAATCTCTTCAATCATCTGCACATCCTCACCGGTAAAGCCGAGCAGAGGGCGCGCCGGATAATCAATTTTCTTACCGTCTTTCCGGGTTTCTTCCGACAGACCAAACTGATGCACACTGGCGATTTTCGGTGACTTCCCGCCGTAAAATTCCATTGATGCCTGTTCCGGGCTGGCGCGGATATGCAAAAAACGACTGGTGATAAGTTTCGCAAACATTTTTCGCTTAACACGACCAGTCTTTTTTCTGGCGCTCTGCTGCTGGCGTGGCGCGTAGGGTGTGCCGTCCGGGGCTTTCTGAGCCATCACCCGACGCTGCTGACTCTGCCGCAGACGTTTCGCCAGTTCGGCACTCAGTCGCCGACGCCCTGACGGTGACAGCGACTCAATCAGTCCGGTCAGCCGGTCTTCAAAACGCTTAAACTCATTCATCCCACTTACTCACCAGTTCGCCATTGATATAAAGCTCCATCGGGCGGGTGACCGGCTCCGGCGGCGTGGGTTCCGGGATATTCTTCACATGCAGCGCGCCGTCCACCTCACTGACCAGCGTGCGCTCGGTCAGCATCAGGCTGATGCTGATATCAAAGCTGCTGTCATTGTTGATGTCTGCATAAAACGTGAAGCCCTTTTTCTGGCCTTCGTCGGTGGTCATGATGTCGGGCTGATTTTCCCGCAGCCAAGCCAGCACCGGCACAATGAGCAGGTCAAAATCACCGGTAAAGTCGGTCACAATCACATTGAGCGTGTAACGCTTTTCGAACGACAACGACGTCGCCAGCGTGGAGGCAATACTCCCGTTATCCACGAATATCCGCAGCATCTCGGGACTGGTTTTCAGCACCGTGACGGCATCAGTCAGCGCCCTGCGCAGGCTGTCGGGTTTGAGCATTGTTTTCGTCCTGACAGTGTTTAATCATTTTTACCTGGCTGGCACAGCGTGCCAGCGCGTTCTCAAGCTGCCGGATACCGGCACTTAAATCGCCGTTCGTCTGCGGGTCACTGCCCGGCATCGGGCAAAGGCTCACTTTCGGGCAGGCGTTGGCGACAATCACTGGCGTCAGTGCAGGCCGGACGCTGGTGCAACCGGCGCACAGCATCAGGCAGGTCAGCACCGTACCAGCGGCGAAAATCTTCGTTTTCATTGAGTAACCTCGTGATGGTTTTCTCGCGCTGTGCTTCACGCTTCGCGGCGTTCTCCAGCTCCTGACGCAGTGCCACCTGCGCCAGCTCGTTTTTGTCTGCCCTGGTAAGGGCAACATGAAGCTGGTTTTTCAGCATGGTGATGGTCGTCTGCTGCCCGCTGGCGACGCTGTTCGCCCTGTCCAGTGAGGTGCGCAGGCTGGCGTTTTCATGCTTCGCCAGAAACAGACCGACCACCGCCAGTGATAACAACACAACCAGCACAATCATCAGCTTTGACATGGTTCCCGCCCCTCAAAACGCTGACGACAGGCCGTGCGTATCAACCGGAAGAACACCGACGCCACGAGGTAAATCAGCGCGGTAAAAATCCACCCGGCAGCGACCAGCGAGATAAACGTCGCCACCATCACCACCAGAGCCGCCGCCCGTCTGCGCCACGGCACCGGCTGCAAAAACAGCGACGCGACAATCTTCACGGCCAGCGATTCCGGTGGCAGCTCCCGCCCGTAGCGTTCCAGCACATACTCAGTGGCATACACGCCGACACCACCGGCAACCACACAGATAACCGTCGCCAGAATCGCCCAGGCGGCGACAAAATTGACGGCCACGCTCTGCGGGTAAATCAGGGACAGTGCCAGCATCAGCGCCAGCGACACATTCAGCATCAGTGAAAGGGATAATTTCTTCATGGTGTTTACTCCGTTTAAGCTGGTACACCGCCGGCGGTACGCCAGACGGTGACCAGTTTTTCCAGTGAATGCTCACGCTGACCGTAACCGGCACCCGGCAGGGACGCCCAGATATTGCGACAGCGTGAAATGGCGCGCTCAATGCTTCCCGCCCGGATGTCATCCAGTGCACCGCGTTCGCGGATCAACTGAATGGCGAGCCTGTCCTGTGACAACGGACTGAAATCCGGCAGGGCAAGCTGTTTGCGGTAGTGCGGCCAGAACAGGTAAAGCTGCTGATAGCGACCGGAGGCCGTGGATTTTTCACCGCGACGGTTAAACACCTTCGCCGGTCGGCCATGTGCGAACGGGTGGTCACTGTAGTCGGTGAAGATTTCCGGCTTTCCGTCCAGTCCGGTGACTATCACGTCATAGCCCCGGTTTTTCGTCAGCGGATGATTCGCCGTCCCTTCGGACACGGCCAGCATGTCGAGAAAGGCAGCGATATTCTGATGCGTGTTAATTACCGGCATTACGGTTTCCCCCTGCCCTTAAAGCGGCGCTGAATGGCAATCTCAATTACCTGATAACCGGCGATACCCAGCATGGAGCCGATGCCGCACACCGCAGGCAGTGACAGGTCAGGAAACTGCACCAGAACAACACCGGCAACCATCGAGACAAAACCACCGAGCAACATGCGCCCGATAAAAAGACGCGGGGTGATGGGTTCACCACCGGCAAGCACCTTGCCGACAACAATCAGCACCCCAATCATGAAAAGCGACAGGACGCTTTTTTCTTCTGCTGTCATGCGTTACTCCCACAGATTGACAGTTTCAGCCACGGGCGCGGTCTGAACGTCGGGCAGTTCGACGGCGGTGCCGTGTGGCAGCACCGCCCCCAGTTCAGCCAGTCCCGGATTTGCGGCGAGCACAGTCTCAACCACGCCTTCAGTGCGCCCGTAATACCGGACACAAATGGCGTCGAGCGTGTCGCCCTGTAGCGCAAAGGTCTTCATCAGATTTGACTCACGATGCAGCGCGGCTTGTCCTGGATGCGCGCCACTGCCCAGCGCATATCCCGCCACAGCTCATCAATGGTGCTGTCAATGCTGTCGGCCTTCTTGTCGCCTTTCGCACTGGCATCCACACCGCGATAACGTTCATAAAGTGACGCGGTCGCCATCGCACACACGGCGCGCTCGTAGTAAAAAACTTTGATGCTTTCACCGTCGATATCGTCTGCCGGGACGTCAGCCAGACGCGTAAAACCGGCGGCAATTTTCTGTTCGCGGTACTCGTACAGCTCCGCATTCGTCTCCGCCATGCCTGACTTGATGGCCTCACGCAGACGGGCGGGGGCGACGGTCTGCTCAAGGCGCATACGTTCCCGGACGCGCTTCGGGTCGATATCGGGAAAAAAGAACGTGTTTTTAATCACCGGCTCGTCGCCTGCCGGTTGCGGGATGACCACCGTACCCTCACCGGACACGGGAGCCTCCTTTCGCGGAATAATCAGCGTCATCATGACTACCTCAGAAAAGTCGGGCGGTGGACGCCGGTACAGTGTCAGGTGATTCACCCACACTGACCGGCGTGCCGCCCTGGCGCGGGGCGCATTCGGTTGTTAACTGGCTTTCTTTTTCGGGCGTCCACGTTTTGCCGGTGTCACGCTCCGGGTCTTACGCGGGGCGCGGGTGGCCGCTTTGGGCTGCGGCTCCGGCTTCGGTTTCAGCTCCCGCTCCAGTCGTTCAATCTCTTTTTTGACACCTGCCTGACAGTCGAGCTGTGTCGCACGTTGCAGGTGAGCCAGCGCACCGGCGGCATCACCACCATCACGCAGAAGCAGACCGGTGATTTTGTGCAGCTTTGCGCGCACTTCATCAGGCATGTCAGCCGTGGCGGTCAGTTCAAGGGTCTCCGTCAGCAGGCGGGTATCCACAGACTCACCGGCAGCGTGGGCGCGCATGGCCGCTAGCGCCACCTCCTCGGTGAACATGTATGGCGGGGTGCGGCGGTGTTTACCCGGCATGGTCAGACCGTACTTCAGGGCATAACGGGCAATCTCCAGCGCACCGCTAATATCGCCGGTATCCAGACGCCACAGCATGACCGTCATCAGAATGTCATCCTGTGCACCTTTGCCCTGCTCCAGCACGCCGTTCACCCACGGCAACCAGAACGGCAGCAGTTCGCGTTTTTTCGCGGCCTTCAGCTCTTTTGAATAAATCGCTTTCAGTGTGCGCTGGTCTGCGGCCAGCTTGACCAGCATCTGCTCATAGACAGTTGCATGTCGCAGCGGGGCGGCGTCCCGCTGCGCGGTCATCGCTGCCGAGACCCGCATCATGTGGCGCTGTGCGGGACTCGTCATCGGTTACGCTCCCGGCTCTGCGGTCACTTTAGTCGGTGTGGAGAAGTCACCGACCTTAATTTTTTCCACCAGACAACCGGCGGCGTAGTCTTCCACCACGTAATCAATGTTCATTGACTCGTAGTTCTCCACGCGGTCGAGTTTCGGGTTTTCCACAATCACGCGGCGATGGCTGTCATCCATGTAGTAGATGGACAGGTTTTCCAGCTTTGTGATGAGCATCGCATCCGCCGGGAAGTACGGGACGCGTACCGCCGGCAGGTTACCGATGCGTTTCTGGCTGATGATGACGTCAGCGGCCAGCATTTCGCTGTTGTCCTGCTCCTTATTGACGATGGGGAAATACTTGTCCGCCAGTAGCTGACGCCCCACAATCACCACAAGGTCAGGGTCTTCCTGATACCACGGCTCAATCAGGTTATTGGTCGCATCCATCACCAGTGCATCAAGGCTGGCATAATCACCGCCCTTGCCCACGCGGATAACCTCAGAGGTGGTGCGGCCTTCCTCGTCAGTGACCTTGCTCATCACGCGCGCCGGGGCTTCATTGCGGTATTTCTGCAGCCAGCCGACCGCCACATCCTGCAGCATCGGATTGCTGCTGCGGTCAGAGGTTTCGGCACGCTTCACGCCGTTAAAACCGGCCATGATGAAATCAAGGGACTGGCGTTTGATAATGGCGTTACGGATACGGAGCTGGAAATCCTGATAACGCGCCCACAGGTCAAGCGTTTTGTAGCGGATATAAAAATCGAAGTTAATCTGGTCGCATTCGTACTTGTTTGACGCCAGCTTCGAGAAGTCCTTCGGCTGACGCTCGGTGCCACCGGCGGTGTCGGTGGTGCTGGCGATGGAGCCGGTGACACCGATACCAATTTTTTCCCCTTTCATTTCGCTGACCGGCACAATATTGATGCGGGTCAGAAAATCAGAGGACTCCTGCATGGTGTTCATCAGGGTCTGGGTGACCGACGGTTCAACGGTGAATTTTTTCGACACATCACCGGCGTCGATGCCGTTCAGTTCGGCAACACGGGACAGGTAGGCATTAAATTTAAAGCGGGTTTCCTGGCGCATAGTTTTTCCTGAAATTAAGGGTTAATCGTGAAGGTTTTCCCGGACTGACTGACGCCGGTCAGCAGTTCGTCATCAGGGCGTCACCGCCACCACCGGTGGCCTTGCTGCGGCGCTGCTGGGTCAGACTTTCGGTGTGGTCGAGACTGTTTTTCAGGCGGGTGAATGCCTGACTGGTTTCATCCGCCCTGTCAGTCACATCCTGCTTAAGTGCGGAAAAGGCGTTTTCCATCTCAGCGAGGCGCTGCTCAGTGGCGCTCAGTTTTTCCTGCACATGTTCAGCGACAGCGGTCACCGCTTCATGCACGTCATTCAGACGGGCGTCATCGCTGGCCTGTTTGCGGCCAAAAATGGATTTCACCTTTTCGGTCAGGGCGGTGAACACGGTTTCAGGCAGGTCTTCAAATTCCAGCTCAACAGGCGTTGCCACTGAAATCAGGTTTTCAGGGCTTAATTTGAAGCGGTTCAGAGGGTTGTGTTTTGCCGTGCGGCAGAATTCCAGGTATTCCGTGCCGAGGCTTGCCGGGTCATCGGTGACGGCCAGACCCACCAGATAACATTTGCCGGTGTTGGCAAAGTTCGGCTGAATTTCCATTGAGGTGTAGACCTTCTGCGCGGCCTTGTTCATCGCGATAAGGTCATCGGTCGGGGTGATTTTCGCAAACAGCGCCCATTTGCCTTTCAGCGCCGAATCATCGTCAATCTTTTCGGCCTTCAGTTCGACCACATCGCCATAACGCTTAAAAATACCGTCAGGCAGGATGCCGCGCAGATGTTCCAGGTTAATGCGGCAACCATAGACTCGCGGGTCAAAGGTTTCGGCCATTTCCTGAATATCCTGCGCACTGATGACACGCCCGTCACAGGTGTCACCCTCAACGCCGATACGAAAGAATTTTGAGACTTTTTTTGCCATTGTCAGGAGTCCTGAATAGTGATTAGAGGAGTCACATGTCGGCATCAGTTTCCCGACGATGCGCATCCTCCGCCATCAGTCCCGGATGGCTTATCACTGACACAACAGCACCTTAGCGAATCGCGGGGCGCGACTCAGTAGCCTTGCCGTGTATTCATCACGGCGAGGTATTCATGACCATCACCACAGACACCACTCTTTTACACGACCCGCGTCGTCAGGCGGCGCTGCTGTACTGGCAGGGATTTTCCGTGCCGCAGATTGCCGCCATGTTGCAGATGAAACGCCCGACGGTGCAGAGCTGGAAACAGCGCGACGGCTGGGACAGCGTTGCCCCCATCAGCCGTGTCGAAATGAGCCTGGAAGCGCGGCTGACCCAGCTCATCATCAAACCGCAGAAAACTGGCGGTGACTTCAAGGAAATTGACCTGCTGGGACGCCAGATTGAACGACTGGCACGGGTAAATCGCTACAGCCAGACCGGCAACGAGGCAGACCTTAATCCGAACGTCGCTAACCGCAACAAAGGCGGGCGGCGCAAACCGAAAAAGAATTTTTTCAGTGACGAAGCCATCGAAAAGCTGGAGCAGATTTTCTTTGAGCAGTCTTTCGACTATCAGTTGCACTGGTATCGCGCCGGGCTTGAGCACCGCATCCGCGATATCCTGAAATCCCGCCAGATTGGCGCGACATTTTATTTTTCCCGCGAGGCGCTGCTGCGCGCCCTGAAAACCGGTCATAACCAGATTTTTCTGTCGGCCAGTAAAACGCAGGCGTATGTGTTCCGCGAATACATCATCGCCTTTGCCCGTCTGGTTGACGTTGACCTGACCGGTGACCCGATTGTCCTGGGCAATAACGGCGCAAAACTGATTTTTCTCGGCACCAACTCCAACACCGCGCAGAGCCATAACGGCGACCTGTACGTCGACGAGATTTTCTGGATCCCGAATTTTCAGGTACTGCGTAAGGTGGCATCAGGTATGGCCTCACAGAGTCACCTGCGTTCGACCTATTTCTCCACCCCGTCCACGCTGGCGCACGACGCCTACCCGTTCTGGTCGGGTGAACTGTATAACCGGGGACGCGCCAGCGCCGCCGAACGCGTGGAAATCGACGTCAGTCATAACGCCCTTGCCGGTGGGCTTCTCTGTGCGGACGGCCAGTGGCGACAGATTGTCACCATTGAGGACGCCCTGAAAGGTGGCTGCACGCTGTTCGACATTGAGCAGCTCAAACGCGAAAACAGCGCCGACGATTTTAAAAACCTGTTCATGTGTGAATTTGTTGACGACAAGGCGTCGGTGTTCCCGTTCGAGGAGCTGCAACGCTGCATGGTCGACACGCTGGAAGAATGGGAAGACTATGCACCCTTTGCCGCCAATCCGTTCGGCTCCCGCCCGGTATGGATTGGTTACGACCCGTCACACCGTGGCGACAGTGCCGGATGCGTGGTGCTGGCACCGCCGGTGGTGGCCGGTGGCAAATTCAGAATACTTGAGCGTCACCAGTGGAAAGGCATGGACTTTGCCACTCAGGCTGAATCCATCCGCAAACTCACCGAAAAATACAACGTCGAATACATCGGTATTGATGCCACTGGCCTCGGTGTCGGCGTGTTCCAGCTCGTGCGCTCGTTCTATCCCGCCGCGCGCGACATCCGCTACACGCCGGAAATGAAAACCGCAATGGTGCTCAAGGCAAAAGACGTCATCCGCCGTGGCTGTCTGGAATATGACGTCAGCGCCACCGACATCACCAGCTCGTTTATGGCTATCCGCAAGACCATGACCAGCAGCGGACGCAGCGCCACCTATGAGGCCAGCCGCAGCGAGGAAGCCAGCCACGCCGACCTCGCCTGGGCAACCATGCACGCCCTGTTAAATGAGCCACTCACCGCCGGTATCAGCACTCCGCTGACATCCACCATTCTGGAGTTTTACTGATGAGCAAGAAAAAAGGGAAAACACCGCGACCTGCGGCAAAAACAATCACCGCCAGCGCCCCGAAAATGGAGGCATTCACCTTTGGCGAGCCGGTGCCGGTACTCGACCGCCGTGACATTCTGGATTACGTCGAGTGCATCAGTAACGGCAGATGGTATGAGCCGCCGGTCAGCTTTACCGGTCTGGCAAAAAGCCTGCGTGCTGCCGTGCATCACAGCTCACCGATTTACGTCAAACGTAATATTCTGGCTTCAACGTTTATCCCGCACCCGTGGCTTTCCCAGCAGGATTTCAGCCGCTTTGTGCTGGATTTTCTGGTATTCGGTAATGCGTTTCTGGAAAAGCGTTACAGCACCACCGGTAAGGTCATCAGACTGGAAACCTCACCGGCCAAATATACCCGTCGTGGTGTGGAGGAGGATGTTTACTGGTGGGTGCCGTCCTTCAACGAGCCGACAGCCTTCGCGCCCGGCTCCGTGTTTCACCTGCTGGAGCCGGATATTAATCAGGAGCTGTACGGCCTGCCGGAATATCTCAGCGCCCTTAACTCTGCCTGGCTGAATGAGTCGGCCACGCTGTTCCGCCGCAAGTATTACGAAAACGGCGCACATGCCGGATACATCATGTACGTCACCGATGCCGTGCAGGATCGCAACGATATCGAAATGCTCCGCGAAAACATGGTTAAGTCGAAAGGCCGCAACAACTTTAAAAATCTGTTTCTCTATGCCCCACAGGGGAAAGCCGACGGCATTAAAATTATCCCCCTCAGTGAAGTGGCGACGAAGGACGATTTTTTTAATATCAAAAAAGCCAGCGCCGCTGACCTGCTGGACGCGCACCGCATCCCCTTTCAGTTGATGGGGGGCAAGCCGGAGAACGTCGGGTCGCTGGGTGATATTGAGAAAGTGGCAAAGGTCTTTGTCCGCAATGAGCTTATCCCGTTACAGGACAGGATCCGCGAGATAAACGGCTGGCTCGGTCAGGAGGTCATCCGCTTTAAAAACTACTCACTGGACACTGACAACGGCTGAACATCGCCGCCTGCGGGCGGCTTTTTTACAACCCGCCATCACGCCCTCACACGCTCACCACCGCACAAAACAGCCCGCATACACACCAACGCCCCGGCGAACAATCTAAACGCCATCACGACGCGCTCAGACGCTGAAAAAATAAAATCAGCACCACCGCCAGCGCGCAGTGCTTTCCCCGCCTCGCCCGCCCGCTTC
>OLSJ01001385.1_pt1 | contig 14959 bp, 10 predicted proteins | sample 1672151 | NCBI WGS metagenome assembly OLSJ01 (sample SAMEA3136653, study PRJEB25190) | human gut metagenome | biome: human gut; feature: human-associated habitat; material: faeces | place: Austria | collected 2013 | reverse complement strand
AAGGGCTCCGCCGCGCGAAGCGCGCAGCGGAGCCCTTTGCATGTCCGAGGACGTTTTGGAAAGTAACCCAAAGCGGCCCGGCGATCCTGCAGGAGTTAAACCCCCTTTAGAACTTGTCGTGGAAGGTACGCGCAATGACCTCGTCCTGCTGCTCCTTGGTGAGCGTGTGGAAGTTCACGGCGTAGCCGGAAACGCGGATGGTCAGCTGCGGATACTTCTCGGGGTGAGCCTGAGCGTCGAGCAGCGTCTCACGGTTGAAGACGTTGATGTTCAGGTGGTGGCCACCCTTCTCGGCGTAAGCGTCGAGCATGTGGACCAGGTTATCGGCCTGAGTCTCGGAAACTTCAGAAACCTTCATAATGTGTCTCCTTCGATTAATAGGCGCCGGCCGAAACCGGCGCACTAATCAGTAATCGTTATTGTTAGTATAGCACTAACAATAGTTACTCGCCCAGCTGATCAAGGTCGATATCGCCAAAGAACACCTGGTCCTCCTTGCCGAGCGCACTCGGGATGATGGAGAAGGTGTTGGAGATGCCGTCCTGAGCATCGCGGAACGGGAGCTTGGAAACCGAAGACAGCGAAGCGATGGCGCCGTGGCTATCGCGCTTGTGCATGGGGTTAGCACCCGGGGCGAACGGCTGGCCAGCCTTGCGGCCGTCGGGCGTGGAGCCGGTCTTCTTACCGTACACGACGTTGGAGGTAATGGTCAGAACCGAGGTCGTGGGCACGGAGTTGCGGTAGGTATCGTTCATGCGGATGTACTCCATGAACTGGTGCACAACGTCGTGAGCGATCTGGTCGACGCGGTCGTCGTCGTTACCGTACTTGGGGAACTCGCCCTCGGTCTCGAAGTCGACGATGATGCCGTTCTCATCACGGACGGGGTGAACCTTGGCGTACTTGATGGCGGACAGGGAGTCAGCCACGACGGAAAGGCCAGCGATGCCCGTAGCGAACCAGCGGTGCACGTGCTTGTCGTGCAGAGCCATCTGGATGCGCTCGTAGCAATACTTGTCGTGCATGTAGTGAATGATGTTCAGCGAGTTGACGTACACGCCAGCGAGCCACTTCATCATGTCGTTGTACTTGGCCACAACGTCGTCGTAATCGAGCGTATCGCCCTCGACGGCGCGATACTTGGGGCCGACCTGCTTCTTGGAGACCTCGTCAACGCCGCCGTTGAGTGCGTACAGCAGGCACTTGGCCAGGTTGGCACGGGCGCCGAAGAACTGCATCTCCTTGCCGATGCGCATGGAGGACACGCAGCAGGCAATACCGTAGTCGTCGCCATGATAGACGCGCATGAGGTCGTCGTTCTCGTACTGGATCGAGGAGCTGGCGACAGAAGTCTTGGCGCAGAACTTCTTGAAGTTCTCGGGCAGACGGGTCGACCACAGAACGGTCATGTTGGGCTCGGGGCTGGTGCCCATGTTCTCGAGCGTGTGCAGGTAGCGGTAGCTCATCTTGGTAACGAGCGTACGGCCGTCGACACCCATGCCGCCGATGGACTCGGTGACCCACTGCGGGTCGCCGGTGAACAGGGCCTGGTACTCAGGGGTACGGGCAAACTTGACCATGCGAAGCTTCATGATGAAGTGATCCACGAACTCCTGGATCTGCTCCTCGGTGAAGGTACCGTTGGCAAGGTCGCGCTCAGCGTAGATGTCGATGAACGTAGAGGTACGGCCGATGGACATGGCAGCGCCGTTCTGCTCCTTGACGGCAGCAAGGTAGGCGAAGTACATCCACTGGATGGCCTCCTGCGTGTTGGTAGCAGGGTTGGAAATGTCGAAACCATAGGTCTCGGCCATCATCTTGAGCTCGCCGAGGGCGCGGATCTGCTCCTGCAGCTCCTCACGATCGCGGATGTTGTCGGCGGTCATGACCGTCGGGGTGGAAGCCTTCTGGGCCTCCTTGTCCTTCATCAGGTAGTCGACGCCGTACAGGGCAACACGACGGTAGTCGCCGATGATGCGGCCGCGGCCATAGCCATCGGGCAGACCGGTGATGATGTGAGCCGAGCGGCAAGCACGCATCTCGGGGGTGTAGACATCGAAGACGCCAGCGTTGTGGGTCTTACGCTCGAAGGTGTAGCGCTCGACAACGTTCTCGTCGACCTTATAGCCGTGCTGGCTGGCAGCCTGACAAGCGATGCGGATACCACCGTTGACGTGCAGCGCGCGCTTGAGCGGCTTGTCAGTCTGGAGACCGACGATGGTCTCCTTCTCGCGGTGGGCGTTATCGATGTAGCCAGCGGGGTGGCTCACGATACCCGTGACGATCTTGGTGTCCATATCGAGGACACCACCCTGCTCGCGCTCCTTAAGCAGCAGGTCGAGAACCTCGCCCCACAGCTCCTTGGTACGCTCGGTCGGACCGACGAGGAACGACTCGTCGCCCTCGTAGGGGGTGTAGTTCTTCTGGATGAAGTCTCGGACGTCAACTTCTCCCGTCCAGATGCCTTCCTTGAAGCCTTCCCATGCCTCCTGCATTGTGTAACCACGCTCCTAGTTACGTGTAATGCGGCGCTCTCTCACACCGCTGCTTATTGAATTCTTGAATGTTCGGCTTGCACTACCGGCTTCTTCCGTTCTTCACCACACGTCGGTGCAGGGAAAAACGTTTGTCCACCTTGGAACTACAACCCAAAACCCAAGATTTCACCCGTCTGAGAAGGATAACATAGCGACCCTCTCCATCTGGGCTGTTATATGTTTCTTTTTTTATATCATAAAGGCGTTTTTTACAAACCCGCAGGAAATGCGAGCGCGAACAACTACCGTTCACCGATTTGTATGTTATTTTTCCTTGCCTTTGTACGACGTTCGCTCTAGCTGTTATGCCAGCTTTAGCAGGGTAAAGTGTCCTAGAGACCCTACAGAAACTGCAGGGCGGCCACGGGATCCCCCGTGGCCGCCCTGTGGCGTAGCTAGTTTTTAGCTTTGATTGCCGCTTGGCATTAGGCGGCTGCGGCGGCCTTGTCGGTCGTTGTCTTGCTATCGCCGTTGCCCTGGCCCTCAAAATGCTTGTAGCACCAGCTGGTGACCAGCGGGGTCAAAATAGCCGTCACGATTGCGCAGGCAGCAACCTGTGCCGTAGCCGTCGCGAGCACCGCACCGCCGTACAAGGCCTCGTTGACGCTTGCCATGGCAGCAGGCGTGGCCACATTGGCTCCGGCGCAGCTCGAAATGGCCGCACCTGCGACACCCGTACCGCCCGTGAGCTTATCGACCGCGATAACGGGAATTGCAAAGACCACCGAGCAGATCACGCCGAGCAGAATACCGGGGAGACCGCCATTAATGAGCTGGCCAAAGGTCATGGTCGAGCCCATGGCAAAGAAGACGAGCACGATGACGGCGGAAAGTGCCGGTGCCATCATCTTCTTAAAGCTCGGGAAGAGGTTGCCCAGAATAATGCCGACGACGATCGGCAGGATGGCGCCCACGAGCGACCAGCCGATCGGAGCCTGACCGGCAGCGCCGAGCACGATCATCGTGACCGGAGGGCCGACAACCAGCGTGGTGATGGCGACGGCGCCACGCTCGGCCTCATTGCCCATGGTGCCCATCAGACCAGCGTACATAGCGTTGTTGGCGCCGGTGCAAGCCGCCAGCATCACCATGGCAGAGATGCCAAACAGGTTGTCGTTGAACACATAAAGGATGAGCAGCGACACGGCAACGACCACGATCTGCTTGACGGCGATGATGATGGCGCCGCGTGCAGCGGCGGCAGGAGCACTCTTAAACGAAATCGTCGTACCGACGATGAGCAAAAAAGCGCCCACGAGCGGGCCTGCGCCCTGCTGGGTCATACCAAGCGTAAAGCTGCCGAGCGTTTTGAACAGGTCGGGGAATAGCGTGTTGAGCAGGCAGCCCAGCAAAAGCGGCACCAAAATATTGGCACCCGGGATGGAGGACATCTTAAAGAACGGCTCCTTTGCCGCCGGCGCCTCCACCGCAGTCGATTCACTCATATATATCTCCTTTGGATGCATGCGAATCGTAGCCGCACGCGCCTATGTCAGAAAGAAGGCGACGGTCCCGAGTCGCAGGAGCCGTCGCCGAATAATCATCGCGGGGTATTACCCGTCCAGGACGATGCCGCCGTCGCAGTCACCGATCTCGCCGTTCACGAAGCTGGCGAGGTCGGAAGCGAAGAACAGCACCATCTGCGCAGGCTCGCTGGCCTGGGCAGCGCGGCCCAGAGGAATACCGTTGATGATGCGCTGAGAGTTCTCGTCAGAGAGAATCGAGGTCATATCGGTCAACGTGAGCGACGGGCACACGGCGTTGCAGCGAACGCCAAACTTGCCGCCCTCCTTGGCGACCGCCTTGGTAAGGCCGTTGACACCGGCCTTGGAGCTCGCGTAGGCAGCGGTGCCAAGCAGGCCGCCGCCGATCTTGCCAGCAACGGAACTCACGTTGACGATAGTGCCGGCATGCGCCGCCTTAAAGTGCGGGTACACGGCGTTCATCATAGTGAAGGTACCGTTGAGGTTGATATCGATAGTGCGGCGCCACTCGGTGTCATCGATCTCGTCGAACTTCTTGGTGCTGATGACGCCAGCGCAGTTAATCAAGATGTTGGTTTGCGGCAGGTCCGTAAAAATCTGCTCGACGGTCTCGCGCGCCTTGGGCGCATCGGCGACATCGAGCTGATAGAACTTGTTGCCCTCGCCAAGCTCGGCCACTGCGGCCTCGCCCTTAGCAGCGTTCCTTGCGATGAGCGCGACGTGTCCGCCGCCCGCGACGATGCCCTTGGCGATCTCGAGGCCAATGCCCTGAGTGCCGCCCGTGACAATCGCGGTCTTGCCCGTGAAGTCAAATGCCATGACTCCATCCCCCTTTAATTTAGGTGTCTCCTTGCGGGAAGTTGGAGCATCGCACGTGGCGATAAATGAGTCCCAGTCGTCATGGTGGTGACAACCCCTCGCCTAACCGCGTGCATACTAGTTCTTTGAAACGCTTTAGCAATTGAATGATTTTAAGTCTTAATGAGCTCTTAATATTGCCTAGCGGCCAAGTAGATTTTTGGGACATGCCTAGAAATCCACCGAATGGGATGGTTGAGCGGGTGTATCATCTTCCACCGAAAATAGTTTCTAGTGTTAGGGGTTTTCGGTGGAAGATACCGATTTCCATGAGCTTGGGCGTCAGCTCTTTACCGAGTTTGGCAGCATGCACCAGCGCGTTTCGCGCTTTGCCGACCAGGCTCTGGGTGGCGAGATGGCCGTCATGCGCGCCCTCATGCGCGCCGGCGGCTCGCTCACGCCGAGCGAACTCGCCGATCGTGCCTGGGTCTCGAGCGCCCGCATCGCCAATATCCTGCGCGCCCTCGAGGCCAAGGGCTGGGTCGAGCGCGAGCACTCAAAGACCGACCGTCGTCGCGTACACGTCACGGTGACCGACAAAGGATTCCAGGTTATCGAAATCAAACGTCGGGAATTCGAGGACCGCACCGCGGCCTTCCTCGAGCAGCTTGGCGAAACAGATACCCAAGAGATGGTGCGCCTTCTTAGACGTGCCAACGAAATTATCGACCGCAATCAAGAAAGGAGAGATGCCGAGTGAGGATTCTCAAGCTCTTTAAAAAACATATCCTGGCACTGTTCGCAGCTATCGTACTTATCGTAATCAGCTGCAACGCCGATCTGGCGCTGCCTACCTATATGAGCGACATCGTCGACGTGGGTGTGCAGCAAGGCGGCATCGCGTCGCCCGTACCCGACACCATCCGCGCCGAATCGCTCGACGACCTCGAACTCTTTATGAGCGCCAAGGACGCCAAGGCTGTGGAGGCCGTGTTTAGCAAGGCTGACAAAAACGACATTCGAACGTACGAGGGCACCGAGGAAGAGCGTGCCGATGGAGGCAAGATTGCCGACATTATGAGCCTGCCCGAGACTGTTGTCCTTTCGCTCAACCAGGGCATTGACGCCAACTCCATGGGCGACATGATGGGCTCGTCCAGCGAGAAAGACAACAACGCTGCCCAGACCATGCCCACCCCCGAGCAAATGGCAGCGATGACGCCCGAGCAGCTCGCCGAGATGCAGCAGAAGGCCGCGGCGGCGCAAAACATGCAAAAGCAGATTGATGCCGACGGCGGCAAGATCACCATGAAGAGCCTGCGTCTGGGCGTTGAAGGCGGTCTGGTAGACCAAAGTAAGCTCGTCGAGGGCACCAACCAAATGGCGGACAAAATGGGCTCCATGTCGGGCTCCATCGTCACCCAGCGCGCCGTGAGCTATGTACAGGACGAGTACAAGGCACAGGGCATCGACCCCGCCGACGTGCAGAACGCTTATCTTAGCCGCATGGCAACCACGATGTTTGGGCTGTGCCTGGTGTCGCTCGTCGCCACCATCCTGACCGGTGCCGTGGCTTCGCGCACCGCCTGCTCCATCGCCCGCGACCTGCGCCGCGAGACCTTCAACAAGGTTATGCACTTCTCACCGGCCGAGGTGGGCAAGTTTAGCCAGGCCTCGCTCATTACCCGCTGCACCAACGACATTCAGCAGATCCAGATGGCCGCAACCCTGTTTATCCGTATGTGCCTGATGGCCCCCGTCATGGGCATCGTCGCCGTCATGCGCGTCCTGGCCAACCACACCGGCCTGGAGTGGACCATCGCCGTTGCCATCATCGCGGTCTCGGCCGTCGTCGGCGTGCTCATGGGCCTCACCATGCCCAAGTTCAAAAAGATGCAGAGCTTTGTGGACCGCGTGAACCTTACCGCCCGCGAGCTGCTCGACGGCCTTATGCCCATCCGCTCGTTCAACCGTGAGGAGCATGAACTCGAGCGTTTTGACAAGGCTTCGCTCGACCTGATGACCACGCAGCTCTACACCAACCGCGCCATGAGCTTTATGATGCCGCTCATGATGCTCGTCATGAACTGCATCACCGTGCTTATCGTCTGGTTTGGCGCGCAGGGCGTGTCCGACGGCGTGATGCAGGTCGGCAACATGATGGCGTTCATCTCCTACACTATGCAGATCGTCATGGCGTTTATGATCCTCACCATGGTTTCGGTCATCCTGCCCCGTGCCGAGGTCGCAGCCGAGCGCGTGGAAGAGGTCATCACCTGCCCCACGAGCATCAACGACCCTGCCTCGCCCAAACTGCCCGCGGCCAGCTCGCCGCGCGGTGAGCTCACCTTCCGCGACGTGAGCTTCCAGTACCCCGATGCCCGCGCCGATGTCATCAGCGGCGTGAACTTCACCACGCATGCCGGTCAGATGCTCGGCATCATTGGCTCCACGGGCTCGGGCAAGTCCACGCTCGTACAGCTGATTCCGCGCTTGTACGACGTCACGGGCGGCAGCATTTTGCTCGACGGCATCGACGTGCGCGACATGACCCTTTCCGAGCTGCGCCGCCGCATTGGTTACATCCCGCAGCAGGGGCGTCTGTTCTCGGGCACCGTCGAGAGCAACCTCAAGTTTGCCGGCGACATGGTGAGTGACGAGGATATGCGCCAGGCAGCACGCGTCGCCCAGGCGGAGGACTTTATCGCCGAGCGCGAGGACGGGTACGACTCCCCCATTAGCCAGGGCGGCTCCAATGTTTCGGGCGGTCAGCGTCAGCGCCTGGCCATCGCCCGCGCCTTGGCCAAGAAGCCCGAGGTCGTGGTTTTCGATGATTCGTTTAGCGCGCTCGACTACAAGACCGACGCGCGCCTGCGCGAGGAGCTCGCCAAAAACGTCACCGACGCCGCACTCGTGGTCGTGGCCCAGCGCATCGCGACCATCATGCACGCCGACCAGATCATCGTGCTCGACGACGGCCACGTAGTGGGCACCGGCACGCACGAGGAGCTGCTGCGCAGCTGCCCGGCGTACCTGGAGATCGCACAGTCGCAGCTTTCCGCCGAGGAGCTGGGGCTTACCCAAGAAGAAATTGCAGCCGTCATGGAAGGAGGCGAGCGCTAATGGCAGACGAGACCAAGACCCAAATTCCCAAGCCCACCCGTCAGCGTGGACCCATGGGCCGCATGGGCGGCATGCGTCGCGGCGAAAAGGCCAAGGACTTTAAGGGCACCATGAGGCAGCTGCTCGGCTATATCGGCCAGCACAAGATTGCCGTGTTTGCCGCCGTCGCCTTTGCCGTGTGCTCGGTCATCTTTAACATTGTGGGGCCCAAGGTGCTCGGCCAGGTTACCACCAAACTGTTCGAAGGCCTGGTTGCCAAGGTCAACGGCACCGGCGATGTCGACTTTGCCTGGATCGCCAAGACGCTCGGCTTTTTGCTCTGTCTGTATCTGGCGAGCTCTGCCTGCAGCCTGATCCAAGGCTGGCTCATGACCGGCGTCACGCAAAAGATTTGCTACCGTATGCGCAAGGAGATCGCCGCCAAGATCGCTGTCGTGCCGATGAGTTACTTCAACGGCCACAGCAAGGGAGACGTACTCAGCCGCATCACCAACGACGTCGATACGCTCGGCCAGTCGCTCAACCAGAGCGTGACGCAGCTCATCACCTCGGTGACGCAGATTATCGGCGTGCTCGTCATGATGCTGTCGATCAGCCTGCCGCTCACCGGCGTCACCGTGCTCACGCTGCCGGCCGCCGCGATTATCCTGACTGTGATGATTCACTTCTCGCAGCCGTACTTCCGAGAGCAGCAGCAAGTCCTGGGCGCCGTCAACGGCATTATCGAGGAGGACTTTGCCGGCCAGAACGTCATTCAGGTGTTCGACCGCGCCGAGGCCTCGATCGAAGAGTTCGACCGTCAAAACGACCGCCTCTTTATTAGTGGCTGGCGCTCGCAGTTCCTGTCGGGCCTGATGATGCCGCTTATGAGCTTGGTGGGCAACATGGGCTACGTGGGCGTCGTCGTGGTGGGCGCGCAGCTCGCGCTGACCGGCAATGCCACGCCCGGCGACATCCAGAGCTTTATCCAGTACGTTCGCAACTTTACGCAGCCCGTGCAGCAACTGGGCAACGTGAGCAACACGATGCAGTCGATGGCAGCCGCCACCGAGCGCGTCTTTGAATTCCTGGCCGCGCCCGAGGAGGAGCAGAAAGCCGACGCGCAGATTCCCGAAAAGCGCCCCGGCCATGTGGAGTTTGATCACGTCAAGTTTGGCTATACGCCCGACAAGACCATCATCCACGACTTTAGCTGCGAGGCGCAGCCCGGCCAGACCATCGCCATCGTCGGCCCCACCGGCGCCGGCAAGACCACGCTCATCAAGCTGTTGCAGCGCTTCTACGATGTGGACGGCGGTTCGCTGCGCGTCGAGGGTGTCGACGTGCGCGACTGGGACCGCGCGGCGCTGCGCGGCGAGTTTGCCATGGTGCTGCAGGATACCTGGCTGTTTAACGGCACGATCCGCGAGAACATCCGCTACGGACGCCCCGATGCGAGCGATGCCGAGGTCGAGGCCGCCGCACGCGCCGCACGTTGCGACCACTTTATCCATACGCTTGCCGGTGGCTACGACTTTATGATCAACGAGGAGGGCACTAACCTGTCGCAGGGTCAGCGCCAGCTCGTGACCATCGCCCGTGCCATTTTGGCCGACCGCCCGGCGCTGATTCTGGACGAGGCGACCTCCAACGTTGACACTCGTACCGAGGAGCTTATTCAGCGTGCCATGGATGCGCTGATGCAGGGCCGTACCAGCTTTGTCATCGCACACCGTCTGTCCACGATCCGCAACGCCGATGTGATCTTGGTAATTCGCGACGGCGACATCGTCGAGAAGGGCACGCACGACGAGCTACTCGCCCAGGGTGGCTTCTACGCCGACCTGTATAACTCGCAGTTCGACGAGGCGGCGTAACAACCGGCGGCAAACAACCGCAATGCCCAGAAAACGGGGGCGCAGGACAACCTGCGCCCCCGTTTTTGCTTTGCGACCCTCAAACCGCCTCCCCTGGGACCTGATTGACAGCCCCTTCGAGGCCCCGTGGGCAAAAAATGGCAAATATGAGTACTGTTACCCTTTTAGTAACAGCCAAAACAGCCCCAAATGCCGTTTTCACGGCTTACACGCGTCCCTAAATTGATCAAACAGCCCTATAGCGGACTTATATGTGTTTGCGTTAATGAACATATTTTGCTGTTATGTCTATTATTTTGCGAAGGCAATATGCTACTAAGCTAGCAACCGTACTCATATTTGGCATTTTTTGCCCACAGGGTGTTTCCTGGGGAACCGACAATAGCCTTAGGGTCCCGCGCGACGCCACTCCCTCCCGGTATCCGCCGACGTTCCCCCATATAAAACCTGCCAAAATAAACCTGTCCCTTTTGGCAGGTTTCGGGGTGGCAAGGGCTTGCACTTTAGCGTGCGACAGCGGATAATGCCGAGCATTCGACAATACGTTTATTGCTCTTTCTATAGATTGAGGAGACCCCTATGGCCATGGAATTCAAACGCAGGCTGCCGATACCCATGGAGATCCGCGAGGAAATGCCACTTTCTGCCGACCTTACCGCCAAAAAGCAGGCATTTGACGCCGAGGTCGCCAAAGTCTTTACCGGCGAGGACGCACGTAAGGTGCTCATCATCGGCCCGTGCTCTGCCGACCGCGAGGATTCAGTGCTTGAGTACATGAACCGACTGGCCAAGACCGCCGAGGAGGTCAAGGACAAGCTCATCATCATTCCGCGCGTCTACACCAATAAGCCGCGCACCAAGGGCACCGGCTACAAGGGTCTTCTGCACAACCCCAACCCCGAGGCTCCCGACGACCTGCTCGAGGGCGTCAAGGCCATCCGCCATATGCACCTGCGCGTTATTGAGGAAACGGGCTTCTTCACCGCCGACGAGATGCTCTATCCGTCCAACTACCAGTACCTCGTTGACCTGCTGAGCTATGTGGCCGTGGGCGCACGCTCGGTCGAAAACCAGGAGCATCGCCTGGTGTCGAGCGGCATTTCGGTACCCGTCGGCATGAAGAATCCCACTGCCGGCTCTACCACCGTTATGCTCAACTCCATTTACGCCGCGCAGGCGCACCAGAGCTTCATCTTCCGCAACTGGGAGGTCGAGTGCGACGGCAACCCGCTCGCACACGCCGTTATGCGTGGCTACATCGGTCTCGATGGGCGCACCTACCCCAACTACCACTACGAACACCTGGAACGCCTGGCCGAACGCTATACCGAGCATGCCGGCTATGCCAATCCGGCAGCGGTCATCGACTGCAACCACGACAACTCGGGCAAGCGTCCGCTGGAGCAGTATCGCATTTGCAAGGAGGTGCTCGACAGCTGCCGCCGCAACGAGTCCATCTCCAAGCTGGTCAAGGGCTTTATGATCGAATCCTACCTGGAAGACGGCAACCAGCCGGTCGACGGCGGCGTCTTTGGTAAATCGATCACCGACCCGTGCCTGGGCTGGGAAAAGACCGACTACCTCATCCACGAGATCGCGGAACGTATTTAGTTACGCGGTTTTACCAAACCGCGTAACTGCTCGACGCTGCAAACCCGCCAGAACGGCAATCTGCCTTTCAGCTTCGACGGCATGACCAAAAGGTCAATGCCGCCTCGCTTCAAGGCACCTTGCTCGCTCTGGCGGGTTTTCGCTGACGTTTTTCGACCTGCATCGTTGCCAAAGTTGGCACCAATGACTAATGCGGTAACTAGCTACGTCGGTCCGCTTGACCGGCTGGGTTTCTGAGGTGCGGCAGATTCCCGCGAAAGAGGAGGGCATAGACCTTAAGGGTCATGCCCGACGATTGAAGGGCAAGGTGCCGTGCCTCGGGAAGACAGACAGTTACGCCGAGGGCTCCTGCTGCGTAATGCAGTGGATATTTCCGCCACCGAAGACGACCTGCTCGGACTGAACGCCGACGCACTTGTAGACGCCCTCGCCCCAGACCTCGTCGTAGATCTTCTGGAGCGTGTCAACGGCAAGCTGATCGTTCTCGTCGCCGTACTGCGGGACGATAACGCCGTGGTTGGTGACCAGGTAGTTCATGTAGGAGGCGATCAGCGGCTCGTTGGCAACGCGCGGCTCGGCGTTCTCGTCGGCATCGATGGTGTCGCAGGAAGCCTGGTCCATGAACAGCGGGTTCACAGGCATACAGAGCTTGTAGACCTTCATCTTGCGGCCCTTGGCGTCAACGGCGTTGGAGAGGGTCTCGTAGACAGCGTGGCACTGCTCGTAGAACGGATACTCGGGATCGTCGGTCCAGATGCAAGCCATGACGCCCGGAGCGATGAACGTAGCGACATCATCGATGTGGCCGTTGGTCTCCTCGGGGTCGATGCCCTCCTTAACCCAGATGACCTTCTCGACACCCAGGTAATCCTTGAGGTGCTCGTCCATATAGGCGCGAAGTTCCTCACTCCAGGGCTCAAACTTCCTCTTGAACTTGGGCCAGATGGACTCGGGATCCTCTTCCTCCTCCAGAACCGCAGAGCAGGTGCGGCCTGGGGAAAGCAGGCACTGGTCGGTCACGACCACAGTGCCTTCGCCGTCGACGGTAATGGAACCGCCCTCGAGGATCATGTCATCGGGACGATAGCGACGGCAGCCGGAAAGCTCAGCCATCTTAAGGGCAATCTGCTCGTCCTTGTCCCACGGGAAATAGAGGCCGTCGACGAGGCCGCCGTAGGCGTTGAAGTGCCAGTGGTTGGCGCGCTTATCGCCCTTGCCATTGATAACAAAAGTGGCAGCGGTGTCGCGGAACCAAGCATCGTCGGTGGTCATCTCGATAACGGTAACGTTCTCGTCTTCCTCAAAGGCGGCCTTGCAGTTGGCGTAGTCGGCCTGGTTGGCGCACATGGTGACCGGGGTGAACTCGGCAATAGCGCGAGCGATGGCGGCATACTGCTTCTGGGCCGGCTTGGCACCATGGGCCCAAGTGTCGGTGCGATGGGGCCAACCCATCCACACGCGATCCTGCGGGGCGAATTCAGCAGGCATAAAGAAGCCATCGGCCTTAGGGGTGGACTCGGACTCGGTGATCGTACGCATAAGATTTCCTCCAAATCGAACGATCGCTTGCTGCGGGCGGGTTACCCTCAGCCTAAAACCAAGAGATGGTAGGCGCCCGTTCCCTGGCAAAGGTCGGGGCGCCTGGCACCGGTTTTCACGGATGTCGCACCGGCAAGCGACGACGTAACCCGGTGCGCGGAGACAAAACGCACGAAGGATACGGAAGAGAGACTGGGGCGGGCGGTGGTTACCGGAGCAATAGCTCACACCCACCTCAGAGAAAGGTTAGCAAACCTGTTGCTTGGGCACGCCTCCGAAGAGGCTAGAGCGTCCCGAGTCGGGAGCGACAAGCCCGACGAAGCGTACGTTGGTACGCGAGGAAGGTTGGAGCCCCGAATCCGGGTGCTCTAGTCCTCCTCGGACTCCTCAGCGAGGCGCTGAGCAGCCAGCTCGGGAGTGAGGCCCTTGTACTCGGTCTCGCGGCCCTTAGCACTGACGACGCGGACAACCTCGCCAATAAGCAAGAGCACGATGAAGATGACGATCATCGGGACCTTATCGCCAATCTCATCGACAGAGAACGGAATCAGCGTTGCAACGATAGCCAGAATCAGCTCAATGCAGGGAATAGCCAGCATGACCTTCATCATGGCGCCCTTAAACGGGAACGTAAAGATACGCTCACGGTTGGGGTCGTTCTTACGAAGGTTGAGGAATGCCGGGAACATCGGGATGTAGGTCAGCAGCAGGAAGACAACGGAGGTACCGAAGAGCATCCAGAAGACACCGTTGGAGATGGCGTCGATGGGAACCAGCTGCAGGCACAGCACCAGGGAGGCAACGATGGCGTTGACCAGGTTGGCGCCGTTGGGCATGTCGTCATCCGAGATCATCGAGGCGAAGACCTTGGGCATGTTGCCATGCTCGGCAGCATAGCGAGCGACGGAGTTGACGCCGAAGGACCAGGCAGCCATGTTGGCGAACAGCGTGATCAGGAAGGCGATGCAGATGACCTTAAAGATCATGGAATCGCCCACAATAGTCTGGACAGCGTAGATCATGCCGTAGTCGGGATCGATGGAATCGGCCGACACAGCAGCGCCGATGCCAAAGCCAGCGAACAAGTAGATCACGGCGATGGACAGGCCGCCGACGATGATAGCCTTGAGGATATCGCGAGCGGGATCGGCCATATCGTCGGTCATGGTGCAGATGACCTCGAAGCCCATGAAGTTAAAGATGATGATCGACAGGTAGCCAAGCGCGTTGGTGTTGGTGAGCTCGGGCAAGAAGGTGGCAGCGGACATATCGTTCGCAAAGCCGTTCTCCATGGCGTACCAGATGCCCAAAGCGCCGACGATAACGGCAACGGCAACCTTGATGATGGCGCCGCCGTTCAGGACCCACTCGGAGTCGGCAGCCTTGGAGCGACCCATAAGATAGACGATCCACACAAAGGCAAGGTCGATACCAATCTTGGCAATCAGATTGAACTCGACGCCAAAGACCATGCCCAAAATGTCCGGGAACATAGTGGCCAGCGAGGCAATCCACAGCGGGTAGTTAACCCAGTAGTAGTACGAAATGCGGGCGCCCCACTTGTCGCCCAGGCCATCGCGTACCCAGTCGTAAATGCCACCCTCGCCGTCATAGGTAGTGCCGAGCTCGGCAACGACCATGCCATAAGGGAGCAGGAAGGTCAGAATCAGGAAGATCCACCAGAAGAACTGCTGGTTGCCAATGGCAGCAGCAGGTGCGGCGGCCTCGCAAACGAAGACGACGCAGATGATGGTCGAGATGACCGTCAAGAAGGAAAGCTTTTTCTTTCCGTCGCTCATGATGAGCTCCTTCGCTCAGTCTTGGACAAATCGAGGTCCTTAAGATATTAAGGCAATTGCCGGGCCTCGGTGAGCGGGCGACAGGAGACGAGCATCCGCCGCCCGCAAGCGTGCTTCTACGATGAAGTTACGCGGTTTTACCAAACCGCGTAACGGCTCGACGCTGCAAACGCCCCTAAGCGGCAATCTGACGTTCAATCGTCGGTCGCGTA
>OLSJ01001383.1_pt1 | contig 14969 bp, 11 predicted proteins | sample 1672151 | NCBI WGS metagenome assembly OLSJ01 (sample SAMEA3136653, study PRJEB25190) | human gut metagenome | biome: human gut; feature: human-associated habitat; material: faeces | place: Austria | collected 2013 | reverse complement strand
GTCAGGCCGTGACCGACGTCACACCAAACTGCGTGGTAACCACCAAACAATAACCCAAAACAAACGACTGGGATCCGCCCATACTCTAGTGGATCCCAGTCGCCCTCATGGCGGGAACAAGACATCCTCACAAAATCTCAGATAAGGAGCTGTATGACTATCTCTCCAAGAAAATATCCGCACTCCTTAACTCAAACATGCTATGAAAATTGAAAAAGCAGCATGCAATAAATTCCATGCCAAATACTAGTTGAGAGTTTTTACATCAGTGCATCATTAAGGAACCGTTCAGAATCTGCACGAAGATTATTAAGTCGAGCCATATTCAGTACAGAGGCAAATGGTTCAACATTACTTCCGCCCTCGAAATCAGGAGGCAAAAGATGCTTTTCAGGTAAACCCAGTTTGACAAGTAACGTTCTCATGCGAGAACTACTCTTTTCCGTACCAAACGTAAGAAATGGCTTGCCATAGAGAATGGAGAACACCGTTGCATGGAAAGAGTTCGAAATCACACAGTTTGCCTTATCAATCAATGTAAGAAAATCAGCTGGGCCAATTCCCCATACATTGATCGCGTGCGATTGATACCGAATCGGCTTCTGAGAGTAATAAACGATAGTTAGTCCACGTTTTGCCGCCAATTTATCAATATAATGCACCATATCTTTATTCGGCCATAACGTATATGCAAATATATATTTGCCTGCTTCCAGCTTCTTTGGAAGTCGCGGAGCCTGTATATGTCGATAATCCTCTAAATTCAACAAAAGCGTCGGATCAAGCGTTTCAACAATATGCTTATTAGTTAGTTGCTGAAACTGCCCTGCTACAGAAAGCTCACGCACAGAAAGTGCATCAAAACGATTCAACCACTCGGAGACATGCTTCTTATCTTCTAGAGTGAAGTTCTTTTCTTCAAACTTGGCATGCGACAAGCTAGGCGCATACGCAATTTTCTTTGTTCCATCAGAAGCGAAAGAAAGAAAGAACGGAGGAACAGGCCCTAAGGTGCAATCCAAATTCCAAATCTGATCGCTACCACAAATCAGTGCATCATAATCCTTCAAATCCTCAGCTAGAGAACGCTCTGCATCAGCCCCCTCATAAGTCCGGCTCGTCAGGCCAAAACATTTATGCCAGAAAGATTGAAAACTGCTGCGCCTGCGTAAATTACCTGGAAGAAAGAGCAAATCTGCAATAAATGATTTAACCCCTATTCCACGAAAAATCTTATACCCATTGAAATCTGCGCTCCGATAATCGATAACATGTACATCATGGCCTAAATTCGTGAGATATTTTCTGAGTGCATAAGTCTGCAGTGCAGAACCAAAATTATATGCACAATGGAAGGTAATGGTTCCTATCCTCATTATTCATCTCCTTAAATCCCTATTTCCCGACATGTTTGCCATTTTTATGCAGTGACTTTCCGCTGATTGCAGTTGCCAAAGATTTTACGAATGGATAGGCATCCAACGCAGATACTATGCATACAAGAAGGAAGAGCACACCAGAGATCAACAAGTACCTGGATGGATGCCATGCCATTATGCATGCTTGAACAGCTACAATCAGGATATTGATCAGCATAAGAGGCCAGTTCACCGCTATCCTGACAATCGGATGAGCCATAGCCACACGTATGACATACATAACTAGGTTGCTGCCGACCATAGCCCACGCAGCTCCTTGCAGTCCCATGATACGGACGAGCAGCCAGGTCAGAACAACAACGACGATCGCAGCAGCAGCAGTCGATGTCATTAGATGTTTGGTTTTCATACTTGCAGTAAAGACCGTTCCATAGAATCCTGCGAACACATTAAACAGAAATGCAAGAATCAAGACAGGAATAATAGGCCACGAATCATAGAATTTCTTCTGCAAAAGCAATGAGGCGAGCCACGTCGTCAACAACATAAGTCCTGATGCCGCGAGGAAACAGAATGTACGAAACACCGCAAACACATTGCTATAGAACTTGCCGGTATCAGTCTTCTTGAACTCTTGGAATGCAGACAAGCTCCAAGCCTGCCAAAACGTGGAAGAGACCATATTCATTACGTTCGGTATCTTGCTGGCCGCAGCAAATAAGCCGGAAGCACCGATACCGAGCATACTGGTAATGAAGAACCTGTTCACACTTGTGCCAACCCACCAGAAGATAGCATTGGGCATCAGCGGCACTGAATACAGCAGCATCTTCCTAAGAAAATGACGGTCGCGTTCCTTTTTGGGAATACGTACGTATTCCCATGAGCCACCAAATATAAGATATAAAACAATTGCAACAAGCCCGCCGAAAATCAACGAAACAAAATATCCCTCGACCTTCCAATTAAGCAGACCGATGAGCAAACCTGCCGATAGAGCCGAAACAAGCGACGAAGCTATAGATGCCCAGGTGATGAGTTTAATCTGGTTCAAACCTCTTGCCACATTTGCCAAGTACGCATTGAAAGCGGATGAAGCAAAATAGGCAAGATAGAACCATTTGTAATTCCCGAGTCCGCCGAATATGGGCAATCCCAGTAGCGGAAGCAGAAGGAGCATAATCAGGCAACCAAACAAAGTCACCCAAAACCCGACAGATATATATCGTTCCTTATCATCAGGATCATCGATGATATATCTAGTGGTGGCATCGCCGATGGACAGGGTAACGACAGGCGTGACCAAACCCGCCACCGTAAGAGACATGTCGGTCACGCCGTACTGCGCCGCAGTCAAGAAATACGTATATAGCGGTACCAGCAGAAATGTAATCAATTTCGTTGATACCGTATTTAATGTGAATAAGCCGATATTCACCAGTAGATTCTTGTATTTACCCAAGAAGCTTTTCCTTCCTCAAGATGCTTAATGTCTGAGGCTTTTCAGTGAATCAATGACCGATTTCGGCAGAACCTTTTTTATCGTTTTCTTAAGCTGCGTCTTCGAATCAGTTCTGCTATCGATAGAATCAATAAGGTCTCGTGCGGTCCTCTCATCTTCTTCGTGAGTAAAGCACTCAAACAGAATCGGGGCTTCCGAATCCTTTGAAGTAAAAATATCCTTAACCGCATTGAATTCTTCTTTTGAAGATGCGCTAAGATATTTAAACCCAAGTGATTCAGCCCAAGCGCGAGCTGGCGATTGGTTCCCCGTAACGCTCTTTGCTGCAGCATTGTGGCCTTCTGCAGCAATAAATATATTAGCGGACGGCCCAATTTGGCTACCAACATGATTAGAGAGTTTAAATGTCATGCCGAGACCGTTATTGATTAAAAGAATACGCAAATTTGGACCGATTTCCCTGCATCCCAAAGAATTCATGTCATAGAAGAAGGCCAAATCACCCGTGATGCAGAAGCACAATTCATGTGAGGAAAGGCTTGCTCCAATTAATGCTGAAGTGCATCCATCAATGCCAAATCCACCCACATTCGCACTTGAGCGAACATCTTTCGGGAGAGGGAAATAATCCCAACTTGACAAGGAACTCAGTATGGCCGGATGAACAATTGAACCAGCAGGAATCATAGAATGCAATTGCTGAGCCATCCAGATATTCGAGAATGGGAATTCTGGCATACGTTTTCTTAACTGAATGTCATAATTCTCCCACTTGGTACGGTAACCCGACTCCACGTGCTTGTTGCTCGCATAGTGGGAAAAGAAAAACTCGATTGAACATTGGAATACATTTTCAAGTCGAGCAAAATGTTGGCGAAACTCTCCATCCAGAGATACCCTCCAAACTGGGCAATTCAGGCCCGTCAAAAATCCCATGGTGTTATAGTCGCCAGTCATCTCTCCGACGTGTATAACCAAATCTGGCTCAAAAGCGGAACGTATAGGGTTATTCTGCAATTGGATACAGGCGAGCGCTGATCCGAATGCGAACTTGCCGTGATAACCACTAGAGATGTCAGAAAACACCACCGCATCATGCGTCTCGACAAAATGCTCTAGCATCTCGGATTCAGTAGCACTAAAAGTTCGATGCACCCCCAAGAGAACTGCGATTTTAGCGTTATCCGGTAATTCCGGCCACTCTGAAATTTTTTCAGGAAGAAAACGATTTATTCTATTTACCTTAGGGAGAGAAGTTGCACTGAACGTATAATTGCCGTCAGTGATAAGTTGGACTGCCACTGGGCCGCCACCATCACGTGTGAGCTCAGAAAGTGCAATGTTGATTCGCAGCTCCTCATCTTTAGCCATTCTCTCATTTTCAATCATCTCCAGAGAAGTATGATAACGAGCAATGTCGTTGGGAATAACCGAACGATCGAGAATCTGAGTGGACAGATTACCTATGTCCTCAGTGAAATGCATAGAAGTAAGAGCCAGAACGGGGAGTTTACGATAGAACGCTTCCGTTAAGCCTGGCATATAATCCCGCGAAGCTGTGGCACCTGTACAAGAGAGCACCACTGGCTCCCCCGATTCAGCAGCCAAACCACACGCCATATATGCCGCAGATCTCTCATCAATAGCAGAATAAATATTAAAAAAGGAGTCATTCTGTACGCTGTATACAAAGGGAACATTTGTTGTACCCGGAGACGCAATTATATTTCGAATACCATATTCTTTTAATAGTGCAATAACCAATTGTGCATTACGCGCATCTGCATATTTCGGCATTATATTCTCCCTTATATCTTATGCAGGATTTTCTTAACGTTTTTTTCCAATAGATTATTGAGTCTATAAAAAAGGCCCAGAAAATTAAGCTTCAACATGAATGATCTGACCTTATTCAGCGGATCCATTCGACGGAGAAAGAGAGATTTCAATTCTTCCTTGATCTGCATGCATATCCAGTCAGCTCCTTGCGCATCATCAAGCGCAAGCAAATGCTTGTAATGATAGAACAAATGTCTCATCATGTTGTTCCGAGCCGCAACAGCATAATCTTCTCGCTTTTGAGCAATAGCCCAATCAATTATCTCGTGGAACGCAAGAAGCTCATCTTCATAGTACTTTATAGCCTTAGAGTGGTCTGACGTTAGCTCTCCGAGGATTGAGTTGCTGCGAACACGGTATTCATACAGACAATCCGGTAAAATAGCGCACTTTTTTGCCTTAGCTACAATCTTGTACGTCGTTGCCAGATCTTCAGCTTTGCGCCCTTCAGGGAAACGGATATCAGAATATAGTTCTTTCCTGCATAAGAATTGCCAAGAATGACTTGGAATTTTGTCACTTAAAATTGTTGGCAATAGTTTCTCAGCATTCGTGAGCATATCCGGAAAATTCTTTCCGCACAATACTCCGTTTTCATTAATTAATCGGTACCCATAATGAACCAAAGAAACCGAACCGTCGCTCAACAATTCCATGCATTTGGAAATCAAATTTTTATCAATCCGATCATCGGGATCAATAAAAAGAATAAATTCACCCTGTGCATAGTGCAGACCGGTATTTCTTGCCGCCGAAAGACCACCATTCTGTCGATGGATAACACGAATACGTCCATCTTTGGAAAGCCAATCATCTGCCTTCTTTGCGGTATCATCAGTTGATCCGTCATCAACGATGATGATCTCCGTGTCGGTATACGTCTGGGAAATGACACTTTCCAAGCAGTCATCTAAATAATTCGCCACATTATATGCCGGCAAGATAACACTGACCAGCAGACCTTCCCTCTGTTCCATCCATCTCACCTTCGCCTAATAAGTACAAACAGAAATGGGCGTTTCAATAGTCCCTTGATCGTTAATTTTCTTTGCCGGAACACCAGCCCAAGTTGTGTCAGCTTCATTTATCGGTTTAAGCACCAACGCAGAAGCTCCGATTCTTACGTTATCAGCTACAGCAATTCCTCCCAGCACCTTCGAATCAATCATAAGCTCTACATGATCACCGATTGTCGGGCATTCTCCATGTGCCTGTGCAATGACAACGCCACTCGAAAGCGCGCAGTAATCTCCAACTTTTGAATCAGGATTAATAATTATCCGTTCCGGATGCCAAATTAATAATCCCTTACCAAAAACATTAATGGGGATTTCTGAAGAGAAACGTCGATCATATCTTTTCAACATAAAAAGATAAACAAAATATGCCAACCTGTGATAAATATTCTTGGAAATATTGTGATGGTACTCACATTTCCTTAAACACTTTTTCCACCGGACCACTGCCCCACTTGTACCCAGATAACGCTTCACAAAAGATGAAGGCCGCGGCTGCATACGCATGTCTTCTTGAATATATTCTAATAAATCAGCTTTTGTTTTAATCATCAAAAGTCCTTACGCTTCATCTCTTAATGGAATTTATTGCTTTCAAAACAAGAAAAGAAAAATAACAGAAATTGTGCATAAGACAAAAAACGACAACAGAATTATCAATCCTCAATTGACAATTCTGAGCACGCGCCAAGCATCCTTCATCATCCATTGCCTTATGTATCGAACGAAACACATCACCAAAAGAGCTATAGGAAAGACATGAAACAGCAATCTTAAGAAGATTGATATACTGCATGACCTCGCCACTGCATGCCGTCTTATAACAGGCTTTCCCCCATTTCATCGAAAAAGACAGAAGACAAGCATTTACTTTTCTGATATCAGATAACTGACTGGACTTATATCTAGCCGTGCTAGCGGAATCATTAGGCCTATAAAAATAGAGAACCTTATCTAAACTATAAAGAGAATGAGCACTGTCGAAAACAGGAAGAAGCTGTAAAAGATCTTCACCGTGCATCAACCCTGCATAGTTGGAATAATCAGCAGTACAGTCAAAACATGAAAGCCTTATCGCCTTGCTCCACATCTCATTGAATCGTCCTTTGCAGAGATGAAGCTTAGCTTCTTCGAATCGTTCGCCATCATATATCCCGATCGGCAAGGGTGAAGGCGAATCAGATGTCAAGAAATTATCCTGCCGAGAATACCTAAAAGAAACAATATCAACATCATATTTATGAATTACCTCGGCAATATCCTGCAAAGCCGTAGAACAGAGAGCATCATCCGCATCCAAGAAAACAACATATTTGCCACTCGCCGCTTGTAGTCCAGCTCTTCTGGCAAGCAAAAGACCCTTGTTTTCTTGGTGGATCACATGAGTCTGAAGGTTTTTCCCAGCAAAAGAATCTGCTATCTCACTCGTCTTATCGGTAGATCCATCATCAACAATTATAGTTTCATAATCTGTGAAGGTCTGCATCCGGACAGATTCCAAAGAATCACATAAATATCTTTCTGCGTTAAAAGCAGGAATAATAATAGAAAATAGCATTATAAATCGAAATCCTTGTACGAATAATATTTTTTACTCAACAATATGCCAAGACATATCGCAGGGAAGATTTCTATTTTTTCAAATTGAATCAACGATAAAGCAAAGAAAGCAAGCAGGAAGTTTTCAAAAGGATTGGCGAATTTATGTTTGAAAATACAATTAAAACACAGAAAAGCAACCAAACATGCATAAAATACTCCACCAAGCACACCAGTTTCAACAGTCATCTGGAGGAATAGATTGTGCAAATTGTCATCTACTATCGGTTCCATTCCCACTGTATTCGCAGCCACTCTATTCACTGCAGAAACCGCATTCCCCAAACCAACGCCAAAAGGATGATTACAAAGAAAAGGAAGGGCACTATCGTAGATTCCAACACGACCCGCAGCGCCTCTATCCTCTTGGTTTCTGAAAAAACGGTCAAGAATTGGTTGGAATATTCCAAGTTTCAATGCATAAAAAGAACCAAAGGAAAGAGTGACGAATATTAAGAATAAAATCAAAAACGGATTTTTTGATTCTCGCAGCCTTTTATATGCGTATATAGCCAAACAGATTAGCGAAATAATAATACCAGCTCGACTAACTTGGATAGAGGCAAATATGAACGATAAAACAAGATATATAATGCCGTAAGGGCTATCCATGAAAAAAACGCCATATATACTGGGCCATGATGCTTCAAGGTTAGCTCCGCCCCCAAATATTGTTGGGTAGTACGGATGATTTATGTAATATCCAGATGAAAAATATGCTAATATAGCATTTTTATAACGAATTGCATTTAATATAACGATCGCAAAAGAAAGTATTCCAGCTACTTGAAACACTTTCTTGTATGACTCAAATGAGATATTTCTTCCTAAATTGACAATGAAAAAAATAATATAAAAGACAAATAAGTAATTGATAATAGATGTGTTCAATCCCCATTGGAAACCTGCAAACAACGATACACAGAGGATGTATGCCAAAAAAATACATATCACAGCAGGTGGAAATTTCGCCTCTCTGAACTTTGGCAGTAAAAAAGGAATAAAACATAATGCAAATAAATGTCCCGGATTTAACGGGCCAATCACTTTGACATTTTGAAATGCAGACCCAACCAAAACCAATACTAGAAGTATACAAATATAACGGTCTTGAGATTGTTTGCCTGTGCTAGAGGATATTTTCATTTTCTTACCAGCCTATAAACACATCTGCAAGGAATTGGACCTAGGAAGGACAGTAATGAAGCGATTCTAGCATCGGGCCTTGCTTCTCTATCCTTTAAAACTGAAATTCGATTGTTTTTGATTCCATTCCACAAGTCATCTGCTATTCCAAGTATTTCTTTTGTACCATCAGGGCTCATATTCATGTACAAATTAAATAATGCGCTCTGTTCTTTTGAATAATAAGCATTAATGACACTCGGATACTTTGTCCGCACTATCGTCTTAACAACGTTAAGCTGATCAAGTAAGTCAAGCTTCTTGGGATTAAAACTCGCTGTTTGGATGCTATTTGGACGAATCCTATAGTAATAGTCTTTCTCATCCAGGTATGCGATTTTGCCAGCCTTATCAATAAGCTTGGTAGTAGTGGCAATATCCTCATACAATTTCCCGACAGGATACTGAATCGTGTCAAACAATTCTCTCTTATAGATTTTCGGGAAAGCGTTAGGCTCCAAATGCCTCATATAAAGCATATCTTCAAGTGCGTCACACGCATCGTACATGTGAAAGACTGCTGTATTATGCTTATGCTCCTTAGGAAGTTCCCCATCATGGAAAATGCAAATGGAGGTAGTTGCAATATCTGTTTTTCCTCTAACCAATGCCTGATACAGGTGCATTATGTAATCAGGTGATACATAATCGTCACTGTCAATAAAGGAAATCAAACTTCCATGGGATCGGCGAATTCCATAATTTCGAGCGTCAGACAGTCCACCATTCTTTTTATGGAAAACACATATTCTTGAATCCGACAAAGCAAATTCATCACATAACGTTCCTGAATTATCAGTCGAACCATCATCTACAAGAATGATTTCAATATTCGTGTAAGTCTGTTCAACCACACTTGTCACACATTCGTGTAGATAAGGTTCAACGTTACATACAGGTATGACAACTGAAACTAGCGGATCCATACTGCTTTTCATTTCTTTTCAAAAAGTTTCAAATACATTGAAGTTAACTTCCGAGCATTCTCGGAAATATCATAGCCAGAGAACGCTTTATCAGAGGAATCAATCCGTGTTCCCGGTTCCAACGCCGATATAAAAGAACTCCATTCTTTGTACGATTCTGTAGTCATAAACCTAGGGATTCCCGTCACATCAACTTCTCGTGTAATTGCATCCGCGAACAAGCATGGAAGGCCGGCACGCTGCGCCTCAACACCGACTATCCCCAAACCCTCATAAAGACTGGGGAGGCAGAACACGTCGAATGCCTGATATAGGCGGTTAACGTCAGAGCGTTGACCGAGGAACAGCACATGATTCGCAATGCCAAGCTTTTTAGCATGTTGTTGGACAGCTGGCCTATCCGGACCATCGCCAACAAAGGCAAGCATGGCATTAGGTCGTTTGGGAAGTAAATCCGCAAGCACATCGACTAGGAACGTTTGGTTCTTCTGCGGCATGAAACGACCAACATGACCAATCAGCAACACATCATCCGCAACACCAAGTTCTTTGCGAGTTTCTTGGCGCACACCAGCATCAAAATGGAATTTATCCAATTCAATGCCATTAGGAATTACGGTAAAATCCGCATTCTTGCCAAACAGCCATTCTCCTGCATAGTGACTACACGCAAAACGCACTGTCGGATACACATTAGCGAACGGACGCAATACAAGCTTCATTGCATTCTTCGCGAACTCACCTTTGCCCATGGTCGAATGAGAATGCGCGATGCGAACAGGCACTCCAACTTTCTTCGCCGCTGATAGCGGGAACACACTTAGCGTGTTGATGTTGCTGTGCACAATCGGCCACTGCTGTTCACGCATCAGGCGAATCAGCTCACGACGGTAACGAATCGGATGCTGATACGGTGGTATACGGAATACACGACCACCTAAAGAGGTAATTTCCTCTTCAGGAACACGCGTGGAATCCTCATCGACAAGGAAATCGAACTGTACTTTACTACGGTCGATGTGACGGTAATAGTTCATAACTACGGATTCAACACCGCCGCCAACCATTTTACCGATAACCTGAGCCACGCGAATCGGCTTTTGATCTATTGCATTTGCTAAATAAAAGCCGCTACTGGCGTGTAAGCACTTTCGATTAGTATTGCTCGCCATTTACCCTCTTCTATCCTTGCAGAATGCTTTTAAGTATTTCATTTCCCATAGACGGGGTGAATGTGTCTAATACACATCGTTATTTTTTCATATTTGCAACGAAATTCCCGAAAAGCTCCATATAATTAAACCAATTCAAAAAAGATTAAAAACAAGGTTGACAAAAAACGCATTTCTCTCAAAGAACTGCGAGAACGTTCAAAAAATGTACTCTCAGCTGTGCGCATTCAAATACTTGTTTACCCTTGGGCATTTTTCTAAGAGTCTCCTCAAAAGATCTTTGCGTAAGTCCCCGTGGTGGTGTCTTGTTTTCGTCATGAAGACAGCTGGGGCCCGGTTCCGTTGAAGCATGGAACCGGGCCCCAACCCTTGTCTATTCGGTTACTGCTTGGCCGTGGCCGCGCAGTTCGGTGTGACGTCGGTCACGGCCTGGCCGCCAGACACCGCCGCGGACTCGCCCTTCACGTCGTACAGCTTCCCGCCGTTGTCATCGGACGTGGAGCCGTACGAGAACGACAGGCCGACCTTAGTGGAGCCCGCGGAAGGCACCGTGGCCTTCCACCAGCCGCCGCACGCCTTCGTCATCTCCGTGCCGCCGGTGGAGTCCGGATTGCCGTACACGCGCCACTGCACGCGCACGCGCGACTGCTCGGAGGACGGACGGTACCACACCGTCGCGGACTTCTGGGACTGTCCGACCGACTTGAACTTCCACTGCTGGTTCGCGCCGCCGTTCGACGTCCACACATCCACGTTCGCGCCGTCCTTCGTGGACCAGCCAGCCACATCCAGGACCAGCGACTGCGACATCGCGGACACCAGGCGGTACGACGAGCCGGACCTGACCGCGACCCACTTCTGGTTGCGGCCGCCGTTCGACGAGTACTGCAACGCGTTCGCGCCGTTCCTCGCGGAACCGCCCGCCACGTCCAGGACCTTGCCGGAGTTCGCGTTCGAGAGCGTCACGTAGCCCTTCGAGTCGTGCGACACCCTCCACTTCTGGTTCGCGCCGCCGTTCGAGCCGCCCAGCTGCACGTTGGCCCGGTCGGACTTCGACCCGCCGGCCACGTCCAGAAGCATGCCGTCCTTCAACGCGGTCGACACCGTGTACGTGCCGTCCGCCAGGTCCGACGCGTGGGCCTTCGCCAAAGCGTCCAGTTGCGCGTACGGGTCCTGCGGGGCCGAGACCGTCACCTGGACGGACGCCGACTTGCCGCCCGCGGTGGCCTTGATCGTCGCGGTGCCGGCCTTCGAGCCGGCCGTGACCACGCCCGTGCCCATCACGTTCGCGACCGAGCTGTCCGAGCTCGTCCATGTGACCTTCCGGTCCGTCGCGTTGTCGGGCCTGACCGTCGCGGTCAGCTGCACGCTCGCACCGGACTTCAGGGAGAGCTTGCCGCCGCTCACGCCATCACCGGAGATCGACACGGACGTGACCGGAACCGGATTATCGGCCACAGTAACAACGACCGAAGCCGTCTTACCGCCAGCGGTCGCTGTAATCGTTGCAGTGCCACCTTTCACAGCGGTGATTTTGCCGTCGGACACCTTAGCCACAGAACTATTCGAGCTGGTCCAAGAGACTGTCTTGTCCGTCGCGTTCGAAGGGGTCACGGTGGCCGTCAATTGCACGCTCGCGCCCGACTTCAGGCTCAGCTTGCCGTCGCTCACACCGGAACCCGAAATCGAGACCGAAGAGACCGAAACCGGCTGCGGGGTGTTGCAGTTCACCGCACTCACCGCGGCGGAAGAGCCATCCCAGCTGACCTTGCCGGAGAATTCGATGCCGGGCTGGTTGCCACCAGGGGTCTGCGCGCCGGAACCATTGGTGAAGATCACACGGTACTTGCCTTCGCCCAAATCCGGTACCTCGTACTTGTAGGTGCCGGCCTTCGCACAGGAATCGTCGGCGGTCAGCTGGGTCATTTCAACGCCCGGCCAGTTGCCATTGTTCTTGGACGTGGTGTCGTTGTACACGTAAGCGTAGATCTTGCTCCAGCCGGAAGGCTTGGTGGCGTAGATCACGTTGGAGACTTCCGGCTTCACGCCGGTGATCGTGATGGTGATGGAGTCGGATTTCTTGTTCGTGCCGGCAGTGGCGGTAATCTTCACCGTTCCCGCCTTAAGGCCGGAAACCTTGCCCTTGGAATCGACGGTGGCAACAGAAGTGCCGGAAGAAGTCCAAGTCACGGAAGGACGCTTGCCCGCCGGATCGGTTGTCACATCCGCCTTGAGCTGCACGCTCTGCGTGGAAGCGAGATCCATGGAAGTGTCGCCGGAAACCTTGATGGCAGTAACGGTCACATTCCTTGGATGGCAAGGCTCTTTGGCGTCAATGTAGCAATCCGGATCCAGACCGTTCTTCTCCATATACTCCATGCAATATTTGTCGCACGGGCTGGAAGTGCCGTCACTCGGGTCATAAGTAGGATCGCCATACTTGGTGTAAGAGTACGTGTGCTTGATGGTTTCGCCGTCTGCACCAGTGCCCTTCACCGTGACCGTCACTACTTCATCCGACTTGGCCTTGCTGCCGATTTCAATGGTGTCGCCGTCCTTGAAGGAACCGGACTGACCGTCGGAAGTGGAGTAGGTGGTGTTGGTGGACTGATAGGACCGGAGAGTGATCGTCTTAGATTCGCCCGGAATGGTGCCCTTGTTCGGATAGGCCTCGGCGGTGGAGACCTTGCCGGAACGGGTCTTATTGGAAAACGCCGCGATGGACTGGCCCTTCACTGTGCCGGAGGTAACCTTGCCACCGGAAACGGTGATGGTGGAACCGGTCACTTCATCCGTATACGTGCCATTGGCCAGCTTGGTGCTGGTGCCCGCGAGGTTCTTGTCTGAAGCGTTGGCATTGGCCACAACCATGCCGTCCTGAGCCGCGGAACCGGCATAACGCTCGACCATCAGGCAGTTGTCATCGCCGCAGTTGGAGACGTTTGACGCTTTGCCGACCATGGCGTTGCGGAAGTGGTTGACGGCCACGACTTCCGGATCCTTCCACAGGTCGGAGCCGGCGTCGCCGAGCTTGGAGTTCTCGGTGAACGGACCGCTGCCATTACCGTAAGTGCCAACGCCACCAGTGCCATACGTGCCGCCGTCCTTGTACGGGCGGTCGAAGAACAGGCTCATGCCGTTCTTCTGGGCGGTCACACCGGCCCAGCCGTACTTGATCCATTCGTCGGAGAGCTCCTGCGGAATGTTGGCCTCGCCGTTGGCGAAGTTATCATGGGACTCCACCCAGTTCACGGACTTGTCCTCGGTCACCTTGCTGTGCGAGGTGAAGTGGCTTGCGCCCAGATTCTTGAACTGCACGGCGTTACGGACCTCATGACCGTAGCTGGAGTCGGTGATGCCGCCACCGCCAACAGAGCTCTTGTTGAACAGGTCGGCATAGTCGACTTCACGCACATTGGCATCTTCCAGCACTTCGCCATACTGGTACTGTGCACCGTTCTGCAGAATCGTGTTCCAATAGTGGGACTGCTTGCCGCCAAACACCTCGTCGGAAAGCTCGATGTGCTTGGCTGCGTCGTAGCGGAAACCGTCGGCGCCATCAGCCACGGTCTGCTTGAGCAAATCGGCCATGCCCTGAGTGACGGTATCGTCTTGCGTGTTCAGATCCCACAGACCGGAGAGCTTGTGCTGGGTGCAGTCCTCACGGTTGTTGTAATCGGAGATCTGCTTGTCCTCATGGTAGTAGGCTTTGTTCTTCCACTTGCCTTCGATCACATCAAAATCGGAAGTGAAATGGTTGGACACGGAATCGACGATGATGCGCAGGCCGTACTGGTGTGCCAGCTTGCACATTTCCTTGAATTCGTCTTCCGAACCGACCACATAGTTACCGATGGACATGTCGATTGGCTGGTAGACATAGTACCAGTTGAGGTACCAGTTGCCGGTGCCGAGCTTACGGTTGTCCTTGATTTTGACGATTGGTTCGGTTTGGATGGAAGTATAACCGGCCTTGGCGATATCCGGAATGTTCTCCATGATGGTTTTGAAGGACCATTCAAAGGCGTGCAGGGTTGCACCGTCCTTCATATCCTTCGGCAGACCGTACTTCTGACGGGCGGCCTCGAACGTCGGATTGCCGATGGTGTCGGCGTAGCTGTCACGGGTGGCGGCGTTGGCCTGCTGCGGTGCGGCCGTAGCGAGTGAAAGACCCGCGAGCAGCGTGGTGGCCGCGGCAAGGAACGCCACGGTCTTCTTGCTCAGACGAGCAAGCGTTGCTGATTGTTTCATCATCTTCCTTGATTGGATTGGATTTGTTCAGGTAAGGCTGAGGCCCGATTCCCTTGGAATACGGAACCAGGCCTCAGCTGTCTTCGGTTATTGTTTGGTGGTTACCACGCAGTTTGGTGTGACGTCGGTCACGGCCTGAC
>OLSJ01001374.1_pt1 | contig 15031 bp, 16 predicted proteins | sample 1672151 | NCBI WGS metagenome assembly OLSJ01 (sample SAMEA3136653, study PRJEB25190) | human gut metagenome | biome: human gut; feature: human-associated habitat; material: faeces | place: Austria | collected 2013 | reverse complement strand
AGGATGGCCGGCGTATCACAGGGAACGGCATCCAATGTATTGAACGGAAAAGGAAATGTCAGCAGTGAGAAGATAAAGGCGGTGGAAGAAGCTGCTAAAAAGCTTGGATATACGATCAATGAGCGGGCTAAGATGCTCAGGAAGGGAAGCGGCAATATTATCTGTGTGATCGTGCCTTCAATGGAACGCAGACATTACAGGGATTTTTATTACTGCCTGAAAAGTTATGCCGAAAAGAGAGGATACACAGCGGAACTTCTGATCACAAACGATAACAGACAAACAGAATACAGTATGATCCAATGGGCAAAGTCTGTAATGGCGATGGGGGTGGCGTCGATCACCTGTCTGGGAGAAAAGGAAGTCAAAGAGGCATATGCAGGATTTGAAAAGTTGTGCTTTGTGGAGCGGAAAGCGACCGATGATCTGGACTATATTGGATTTGATTATGAATCAGCGGGAGGGCAGATTGCAGAAACTGTCATATCAGCCAAATATCATAATGTTCTTGTGGTAACAGATTCTTTAAAATTTTCCAATGAAAATGAATACTGCACCATATGTCAAACCTATCCAAGATAAATACTGAAGTTCGACCATAAGGTCGTCACAAATTCCGACAGCTGATTCAGAATCCACGAACCACATACCATCAATCCAATAAATACTGCCACAATCTTTGGTACAAATGTAAGTGTCTGCTCCTGAATCGAAGTGACTGTCTGAAAAATACTGATAATCAAACCAACCACCAGCGAAATTATCAAAACCGGGGCACTACAGATAATAATATAATAAATTGCATCTTTTGCGATATCAAGAACCTGTCCCTCTGTTATCATATCTCATCACCTCAGATTCCACTAATAAAACGTTTTTACAAGGCTTCCGATCACTAAATCCCATCCGTCTGCCAGAATAAAAAGCAATATTTTAAATGGCAGGGAGATCGTTGTCGGAGGCAGCATCATCATACCCATGGACATCAGCACGGATGCCACAACCATATCAATTACGATAAACGGAATATAAATCACGAAACCGATAATAAATGCAGCTCTCAATTCACTTAAGATAAATGCCGGGATCAGAGTCGTCATCGGAACATCATCATAACTGTCATAGGTTTCATCTGAAATATCCACAAACAGCTTTAAATCTTTATCCAGCGTCTCACCGTACATGAATTCCCTGATTGGTCCCTGTGCGATGGTAAATGCCTCTTCCGTCGTAATCTCACCCTTGTCAAGAGGCTGGATCGCCTCTGTATTGATCTGCTGGAATGTCGGCCACATAATGAAAAATGTCAAAAATAAAGCCAACGCGATCAATACCTGATTAGGTGGTGCGGTCTGCGTTCCAATTGCGGTACGCAGAAAATGTAATACAATGATAATTCTTGTATAAGAAGTCAGCATGATCAGTATCGATGGTGCCAGTGATAAAATTGTCAATACCAAAAGCATCTTCACCGGTGCCGACAATGATCCGCCATCATTGTTGTATGAAATTGTCAATCCATTTGTACTGTCTTCTGCTGCTCTGGTGACACCACCCTCTGAATTGTCACCATCAAATGTTGTGATACTGTCCGGATCCATGGAAGCTGCATACACAGTTGTTCCACCCGCTGACCATGAAAGCGTCAGAACAAGTACCACCATTGCCACAATTAGTGACACCATACAATATGTCTTTTTCACTCTTGTCATAATCAAAACCTATTTCTTAGGAAAATGTTCCTTCACCCGGTTCAATACCTCACGGAAATTCTCCTGTGCAGCCTTCCCATCCATCGGAAATCTGTTTTGTGCCGCAGAGAGATCCGGTACTTCGCTTAATTGTTCTTCTGTAAGCTGTGTGAGCAGTGTCACATCATCTTTTCCAACAGCTACAACAAGGTAAACCTCACCTGCTTTTACAATTGCAATAAACTTATTATTTCCAACACGTATTGATTCCACAATCTGCAGATTTTTGTTTGCAAAATTTGTTTTCTGATAATTACCGATCCACTTTGTTGTGAAATAGGTGATCGCCAGCACAAAGAGAAAAATGATCAATACGCCCAACAGCTGGATAAAACTGCCTAATGCAGAACTGAGTAATATCATATTAACCTACAACTTTTTTTACTGCTTCAAGAACACGCTCTGCCTGGAATGGTTTGACGATAAAGTCTTTTGCTCCTGCCTGGATTGCTTCGATAACCATAGCCTGCTGTCCCATTGCAGAACACATAATAATTTTAGCTCCTGGATCTAATGCTTTGATCTTCTTTAATGCTTCAATACCATCCATCTCAGGCATTGTGATATCCATTAATACAAGATCTGGTTTTGCTTCTGGATATTTTTCTACTGCTTTCTGTCCGTTTTCTGCCTCTGCAGCAATCTCATAACCATTCTTTGTTAAGATATCCTTAATCATCATTCTCATAAATGCTGCGTCATCGCAAATCATTACTTTAGCCATATTATTTGTTTCTCCTCTTCTTTCCTATCTTATTTCACAATTTCAGTGATTCTCACACCAAAACTTTCTTCAATTACTACGACTTCACCCTTGGCAACGTATTTTCCGTTTACCAGAATATCTATTGGTTCACCGGCAATTCGATTCAACTCGATAATCGTACCAGGTGCGAAATCCAAAATCTCATGGATCGACTTTGTTGTTCTTCCAAGTTCTACTGTCACTTCAAGTGGAACATCCATGATCAATCCGATGTTCTCTGCTCCTGCAACCTGTGCAATACTTGGATTAAAAGCCTGAAACTGTGCCGGCTGTACATTTACCGGCTGTGCATACATTTGATTCATATTCGGTGCCATCATTGGCTGTCCCATCATCGGCTGTCCCATCATCGGCTGCCCCATCATTGGCTGCCCCATCATTGGCTGTCCCATAACCTGCTGACCTCCCATCGGCTGTTCCATCTGAGGCTGTGGTGCAGCTGGCTGTGCACTCACTGCTTTTTCTGCCTCGTTCGATGTGGAATTGGTATCCGCTTCCATATTCTTTGTAATGCTTGCGCACATCTCCTTCGCAAAAGAAACCGGATACAACTGCATGATCTCACTGTCTACCAGATCTCCAATCTCCATCTTAAATGAAATCTTAACAAACGAACCGGATAAAAAATCTGCGATTGATCCCTCATCAATATTATCATGAAGATCCACAAGATCTGCAACTGGCGGACTGATATCGATGGTCTTATTCAGCATAGAGGAAAGAGAGGTCGCTGCGGAACCCATCATCTGATTCATCGCTTCGCTGATTGCACTTAAATGTAACTCTCCAAGTTCTCCATCTGTATTAGTACCATCACCACCCATCATCAGGTCTGTAATGACTTTTACATCATGTTCTTTTAAAACAAGAATATTACTTCCATCCAAACCAACTGTATATGCAATTCGGATAAATACACACGGTTTTTCATATGCATCACAGATGTCACTCCATGTTGCAAAAGATACAACCGGCGTTGAAATATCTACTTTACGATTTACAAGGGAAAACAATGTTGTTGCCGCTGTTCCCATGCTGATGTTACCAATTTCGCCAATCGCGTCTTTCTCAGCATCTGTCAGCAAATCATTTTTATTTGCATCATCCGGGTTATTCAGCAAAGCACTGATTTCTTCCTGTGACAAAACACCATCCATTACTACTGCTCCTCTCTTACCACTGATGTAACTCTTACTGCATAATTATCGCCGACAGCTCCCGGCAGAGCAGTAAATTTTTTTATATTACCGACAAAAATATTCAGATCCTGATTCACACCCGAATCCAGCCGGATAATATCTCCAACCTGAAGATTTACAAAATCGTCCACGGAAATAGTACTGTTTCCCAAAACCGCTTTTACAGGAATCTTCGCTTTTGAGATCAAAGCTTCGATCGCATCTGTATACTGCTTATCGTCATGTTCCTGAAGATTGGAATACCAGAACTTCGTATTCAGCTTGTCCATGACACTTTCCAATGTCAGATACGGAAGACAGATATTCATAAGACCTTCCACATCGCCAATCTTGATATGTAATGTCACAAGTGCGATCATCTCGGTCGGCGAAATAATCTGCGCAAACTGTGAGTTTGTCTCAATCCGTTCAAGCCGCGGTGAAATCTCACAGACACTCGACCAAGGCTCCGGCAAAAGACTTACACATACATTATAGATTCTCTCCAGAATCAAAAGTTCAATCTCGGAGAAATCTCTTGGCTTATCTAACGGAGTTCCCAATCCACCGAGCATTCGGTCAACAATTGCATACCCCAGATTGTCTGCAAGTTCTATAATAATACTGCCACTCAAAGGCGATACATTCACCAATCCGAGTAAAACCGGATTTGACAGTGCATTCGTGAATTCAGAATAGGTAACCGCCTCTGAATTCATCACTTCCACCTGTACTGTTTTTCTCAAATAAACAGGTAAGTTCGTCGAAAGAAGTCTTCCATAATGTTCAAAAATGATTTCCAACGTACGCAAATGCTCTTTTGAGAACTTTGCCGGACGGGTAAAATCATAATTTTTTACTTGTTTTTCGTCTTTTACTTTCATGTCCTCAGCATCAAGTTCACCACTGCTCAATGCCTGCAGAAGACTATCTATCTCATTTTGAGATAAGACTTCACCCATTCTCTTTCACCACCTAGCATTCTAATTTACTGCGTATTTACACTGGAGAAACTTACCCCAACGATAAAGTCAGAACCGAACATCTCCTGCAGATCTTCGAGAATAGCATCTTTAACGCTCTGCTCGTCCTCCCGGAACTGTTCCATTGTATATCCGGAAACAATCGTGTTGATATCATTTTTGATCAATGTTTCCTTCGCTTTCAATCCTTCTGTACCTATGCTCTTGTATCCGTCACTCTTTGTATTCAGCGACAAACCGATAGAAAATACAGCCACATGGTCTTTTCCATCACCGCTTGGACTTAAGTTGACGGTAAAGCTGGCTTCAATATCATAAACTTCAATATCTTCCACCGGTACTGCTGCGGTATCTTTGCTGCTTCCATCTTCCAGCTCCAGATCAATTGCTGATGCGATCTTATCGATCAGCTGATTTGATTTTCTCGTCTGAGGAATGATCGTAAACGCAAGAATTGCAGTCAAAACGAGATTCACCAGAACTAATGCAAGGATAATTACTGTCATCAGATTCTTTTTCATTGTTTGTGCCTTTCTTCTGCTAATTAGTTTATTTCGGAATAATATGAATTATATATCTTTATCTCAACACGTCTGTTGCGCGCCCTTCCCTCCGGTGTGGAATTATCTGCAATCGGAACGTATTCGCCTCTTCCGGATGACTTGATATGTGACGGATCGATCGTTGTGATATTGCGCATATAATCTGCCACATATAATGCCCTGTACATTGACAGCACATCGTTATTTTCATATTTTGAAGAATGCGTGAACGGAATATTATCCGTGTGTCCCTCTATCTCTATCATGTTCTGCTGATAACTCTGAAGAATCTTTCCAATCTTATCCATCAAAGGATAGGCTTCTGACTTGATCTCAGATTTTCCGGAATCAAACAGCACTGCACCATTTAAATTCAACAGCACATATTCCGCATTAAAATCGATTTCCACCTGATCCTGTATGCCATATTGTGCTACAAGATCCTGCACCTGCTCTGCCATCTGTTCTGACTCGGCAAGCGCTTCTTCTTTATACTCTTCCGCAACATCTGAACTTTCTGATGTATCATCTGTCGTCTGCGTATTTGCCATCTGATTATAATAGATGTCATACATCTGTAACTGGCTCACGCCGGAAGAAACCATCTCACCATCTCCGATGGAAGCTCCACCACTCGGCAGAATACTAAAGCTGCTCTGCAAAGATGCAATCACCATCTCAAACTTCTCAGCATCCACTGTTGACATAGAAAACAGTAAAACGAAAAAGCAAAGAAGTAAATTCATAAGATCACTAAACGTCGCCATCCATGCCGGAGCGCCTGCCGGTGCTTCTTCTGTCTTCTTTCTTGCCACTATGCTTCACCTCCGGCTGCTTCATCACCTTCTCCGAGACTTCCTGCTGCCTGTGGTGTCAGGAATGATTTCAGCTTTTCTTCAATGACACGCGGATTTTCACCTGCCTGAATGGAAAGCAATCCTTCCACGATCATTTCTTTTATTGCAACTTCTCTCTCATTATTCACCTTAAGCTTTGACGCAGTTGGATTACAAAGCCAGTTGGCGATCAATGAACCATATAATGTAGTGACCAGGGCAACCGACATAGCCGGTCCGATACTCGATGCATCTTCCAGATTCTTAAGCATGTTAATAAGACCGATCAGCGTACCGATCATACCCCATGCAGGACCTAATTCTGCCCATTTCTCCCAGAATGCGATTACTTTCTTATGTCTTTCTTCCATGCAGGACAGGCTTGTCTCCATGATGCCACGCACCAGTTCCGGATCCGTACCATCCACAACAAGCATTACGCCCTTTTTCATAAAATCGTCTTCAATATCATTGGCTGCTTCCTCTAATGCGAGCAATCCTTCTTTTCTTGCCACATTAGAGAGATCAATGATCTTTTTGATCGTCTCTGCCGGATCTTCTGCCTTTTCCTTGAAGGTAAGTGTAATACCCTTCAGTCCGTTAATGAAATCCGGTAACTTGTGTGCTGCCAGTACACCGGAGATAGAACCTCCGACTGTTATGATGATAGACGCCGGATCAACCATGTTTTTCAAAGCTTCAAATCCACCATTACTGAAAACACCGAATACAAACATTACTGCGCCGAGTATTATACCGGCTAAAGATGCGATATCCATATCTTCCACCTGCCATCCTTGTTAATATATTTAAAATTTAATTTTCATTTTCTGCTTCAAATCCAGTTTCCATAATTTCCCGCTTATATGATTTTACTAAACTTTTTATCTGTTGTCTACTTTCTTTTACAATTATTTTTCGTCCTGTCGTGAAAGTGATCACGGTATCCGGTGTTTCTTCGACAAGTTCGATCAGATCCGCATTCACCAAAATCTGTGTACCATTTAATCTTGTCACTTCGATCATAGTGTTCATCCTTTCCTTATTGTTAACAGACAATGAAAACAATGAAACAACGTTTAGTATACCATATCTTGTTGTAGTATGGAACATATTTACTAAATAATCGTTACTTTTTTTATACTATTTCTATTCAAGGAGGAATCTGTAACGTTTTATAGATTCCTCCATTCAGTTTATATTATCGTTTTAAGTTTACAAGTTCCTCTAATAATGTATCGGAGGTTGTAATAACACGGGAGTTTGCCTGGAATCCACGCTGTGTTGTGATCATGGATGTAAACTCTGAGGAAAGATCTACGTTCGACATTTCCAGCTCGCCGGTTGTCATGGAAGAACCGTCTGCAGAAATCTCCACACCGATGCCATCAAATTCACCGGAGTTTAAGGTTGTGCGGTAGCAGCTCTCTCCGACTTTCTCAAGACCGGATGCGTTAGAGAACTGTGCAACTGCGATCTGTCCCAACAATTCCGTATTACCATTGTCGTATGTACCATAGATACGTCCGTTTGTGTCAATGAAGATACCTGTCATTGCTCCAAGCTTACGTCCTTTTCCGGTTGTACCGTCCACTGCTCCGGCATCTGCGCCGATTGTGGATTTACCACTGTAGTTTAAGCACTGGGAGAAGTCTACAGTAATATTGGCAAAGTTTCCATTTGCATTTAAGCTTGTAGTGTTCAGATTCAATTCTACACTCTTATCTGTTCCACCACCAATGCTGTTAAACTTTCCATCCTCTGTATTGAATTTTAATAAATTAGTCGCACTTTTCTTTACAATCTGATAGGAATGTGTTCCATCTGCATTTGTAACATCTTTAAAGACATAATCAGTATTTCCGGCAGCAATACTGTTCTGAATATTTTTCAAATTTCCATCTGAAACGCCGAAAACATCTTTGATTGTTTTACCAGTATCGACACCAGCCTTTGAAATCGTTCCATTTGCATTAACTGTTACTTCAGCACCATCTGTATCATCCGTTAATTTTCCTGTTGCAGGATTATAAGTATATCCGCAGCCTGCCAAAGTTGTTGAATAAGAAGCAATTGTTGTCTCTGTATCAGTATTACCAAAGATTTCCTTCATCTGTGCCTGTGTGAATCCTTCAGTAATATTCTTATTATTGCTATCTAAAATAGATGTCAGCTCTACTGTATACTCTCCATCCTTTGCAGTTGCCTTGATCGCAAATTTTGCGGTGTACTGATAGCCAAGATTATCGTAAAAGTTAAGATTCATAACTTTTCCGGCATCACTCTTAACATCCGCATCATTCTCATCCAGCACACCGGCGATGGTTGCCTGTGTGGTTGCTTCCGGTGCAGAAGTCAGGTTCTTCTCCTGCATGATACGGAGTGCCGAAACAGTGTCCTTGCGGATCTCACCTGTTGTCTCGTCAACCTGCCATCCCATAACTGTATAACCTGTTGAAGACATACACAAATTACCGGAACCGTCTACGTAGAAAGAACCGGAACGGGTAAATACGTTCTCAGAACCATTGTTTACAATAAAGAAGTTCGTTGAGTTTTTATCAGTCAGACGGATATCAAATGGATTTCCGGTTGTCTCAGATGCACCTGCAGAAGTGATGCTGACTTTGGTTGCTGCCGCAGTTGTACCAAGACCGATCTGCTTTGCATTGACACCGCCGGTACCGGTTGTTGCATTTGCTCCGGACGCATTCGAAGTGGTCTGATATAAGATATCACTGAATGTTACGGAAGAAGATTTAAAAGCTACTGTGTTGACGTTGGCGATATTATTACCGATCACGTCCATTCTTGTCTGATGTGTCTTTAAACCTGACACAGCAGAGTACATTGATCTCATCATAATGAAATGACCTCCTAAAGTTCTTTTGGCGCAGGGTGTCTGGTTTCTTCTGTCAGTCAGAAACCGATTGCTCCCCTAAGGTCCAGCTATATGATCACTGCGCCATCAATATTGGTATAAATGTTGTCATCGGATTCCGTGCGGTCCATTGCTGTCACAACTGTTTTGTTTGGGACATTTACAATGAATGCCAGAGAATCAACGATTACGAGTGACTCCCGAATTCCCTTTTCACTTGCTTTTTGAACTCCACTCTCCAGCCGTTCGCTCTGTTCTTTTGACAGATTGATTTTTCTGTTCTCCAGTCTCATGGAGGCATGTTTGGAAAATTTCAGTTCCAAGCTCTCAGAAACATCCTGTTTCTGTTTTAAAATTTCCTCAAAGGACAATCCCGATGCATTGACTGTGGAATTTCCTTTTCCGGTACCAAGATAACGGTCCGTGATCTGTTCAATCGAAGTGAATTGGTTATTAATTTTATTCATAACCCCATCTCCTGTTACTCTGTCCTGTCTGAACTGTTATCTGTTGTATCTCCTGATCCTGCACTTTCTGTTTCTTCTGTTTTGTCTGTACTATCAGATTTGTCTGTGCTATCCGTCTTGCCTGTGCTGTCAGCTTTGTCTGTACTGTCCGTCTTGCCTGTGCTGTCAGCTTTGTCTGTACTGTCCGTCTTGCCTGTACTGTCAGTTTTGTCTGTTCCATCCGCTTTGTCAGATTTGTCTGTTTTGTCAGATCCATCTGCAGATTCGTTTGCCTTGATCAGTTCTTTTAATCTTGCCTCAAGTTCTTCAAACTTCTTCCAGGAATCTTTGGAAACGAATTTCTTCTGGTAATCGTTCAGTCCATCATACATCTTACGGATGCTCTCAATATCATCTTTGTTTGCAAGCGAGATTGAATTTTTGGATGGCAGTAATGAAATTGCGGATTTAATTGTCTCTGCAAGTGTCACTGCTTCCATATAAGTTGCGTCTGCAACAGTATCCAGATCCTTCAGGTTGTAAAGTCCATCATTGACAGAAAGAAATGTTTCTCCGTTTTTGTGAAGTACATAATCACAGGTTCCTGCGATATAGCTTGTCTCTCCTGTTGTAGATGAAGTCACTTTCATGATGACATACTTGCCAACCAGATCATTTGCCGAAGAGGCCTCGATCGTACTCTGCACACTAAGCTGTGACTCCAGCTGTGAGAAGGTCGCAAGCTGTGCAATATACTCGGTATTACTTGTCGGTTCCAACGGATCCTGATACTGCATCTCTGCGCATAAAATCTGTAAGAACTGGTCATAACCAAGCTCGTTGGTCTTTTTATCTTTCTCGGACGATTTTGTTGATGTACTGCCTGTACCGGTAGTCTCATCTATAAATTTTCCATCTTTTACCTGCTGAATTAACGCCATTGTCTCTCTCCTTTCTCAAAACTTATGCAGTGTAATCTACACTGTTTCCCTGTTCTGCCATCATTTTGGCTGCCAGAGTTTCTTCTTCCGACATCACGCCGGATAATTCACTTAAATCATTCAGATTTAATCTGCGGGTTCTGCCTTTTTCTTTTTCCTGCTGCTCGCCCTGCTGTTTTTCACCTTCTGCATTCTGCTCAAGGTTTTTCTCAAACTCATGGCTTGCAACGGTCACTTCAACAGCATCCACTTTCACACCAGCCTGCTCTAAATTCTGTCTGAGTTCTACGGTCTGGGCTTCTAATGCCTCTTTTACCACTGCATTCTGTGTCATGATCTTTGCTGTCACTGCACCTTCCTGCTCGGTAACCTTAAGAATGATCTTTCCGAGGTTCTGCGGGTTCAGCTGTAACTCCATGCTCGTCTTATCTTCTGTCAGGATCACTCTTGCGGACTCTACGATCTGATCGATCACATCCTGTGTATTTACACTCTGCGGTAATGGTTCTACTGTCTCAACATTAGCAAATTCCTGTACCACATGACTCTGTGGTGTGATAACCGCCCCGTCTGCAGTATGGGCTGTCTCATTTGTAAAACGGAACCTGCCGGGTGTATCAGAAGAATTGTTCTGATCTGTGGAATCCTCTGCCGCATTTTCGGATGTCATCCTATTCTGTACAGTTTCCTGTTCCGGAATATCTTCCGTTACCTCAGAAGACTGTGTATCCTGCGCAGGTGCATTTTCTGCTGCTTTTGTCTGTCTTCCATCCTCTACCACAAATTTCTGTGTTGATGCACTGGTATCCTCTGTGACTGTCTGATCTGTAACAACTGCCTCATCCACAGATGCTTCTGTTTCCTGTCCGGTAACAGCATCTGACGATCCGGCATTATCGTCCATCACTTTGGCAACTGCGCTCTGAAACTCTTCCAGACTCATGTCAAGTGCATTTAAAATATCTTTTCCAATGTCATTGACACTCTGCAGTACATTTACAAACTGTTCACTGCACAAAAGCTGTGGTACGCTGTCTGCTCCGGTAAGTTCTGCCACAAGATTTGCAAGATTATTCTGATTCAGCAGATCCTGGAACTGTAAGCCAAGGGTCTGCATTGCTGCTTCAATCGCTTCATCGGACACGCCAAGCTCCTCTTTCAGAACTTCTTTTACATCTTCTGTAAACTGTTCGAACTGCTCTTTGACAACATCCTCAGATGTGACCTGTTTTATCTCTGATGCGATCGTATTATCCTTGTACTGATACTTCTGATAATCATCTGCCGCTTTCACAGTGTCCTTACTGCCATTTGCTGCTGTCTTTACTGTTTCGTTGTGGTCAATCCCTGCATAAGATGCTGTCTGACGGTTTCCGGACTGTTTCATCATAGAACCAAAATCTACTTTTCCAGTGGTGATCCGGGTATTGCTTTCTGTCCCCTGCACAGACTGTGTGCTTTGGTTAAACATTTTTCCTAATTCAGAAATTGTTGTACCAGCCATATGCTTCCTCCTTTCTTCTTTTATCGTCTTACTGTCTGGCAGTATGCACTGCCCGGAAAAGATCCTTAGATCTCTCCCTCTATTCTGAAGGCTCCATGATCTCAGTTACTTTTGCTGCCGTATCCGAGTTCATCTTACCGAGAATATCTCCTCTGGACTGTGTGTCCATATTGGATAATATATCTGCTACCAATTGAAGGTTGTCTGTCATTGTATCAAAAATAGCTGCCGCCTCTTTCGGCTTCATGCTGGAATAAGTCTTCACATAATCATCCATCTGTTCATCCGTCAGAGTCTGTTCTACCACCTGTTTATAAAGCACTTCCGCATTTGCCGCATCAATGCTCTCATAATACTCTTTGTAATTACTTATATCGGGAGCATCTTCCGAAAAGACAACATCCTCATACCATTTTTCTTTTTCCTTCTCAAAATCTGCCTCATTCTGCTTATAGGTATCCAGCTCTTTCGCCTTCTCCTCTAACTGTGTAATATAATCTGCATCAGAATTTGCACTGTTCTGGGCATCTGCAAGCTCAATCTCAAGCTCTTTGATCCGGTTGATCGCATCATCCAGATTTGTGTATGCATACTGGCTGTCTTCCGTGGAAACCTCCTCTGTGACAGAATCCGGCAAAATCTTATTCAGATAAGGAACATCTTTGATCACAGGAGCTAAGACTCCCGAGCCAAACCCACCTACATCCAGCTTAATCAGCATTGCAAAGATGGCAAGCCAGATCAGAATGATAATAATCGTGACAAAGAAAACAAGGATTTTTCCTCCAACGGTTTCCTCATCTCCATCCAGATCATCTGGATTTTTCTGTTTTCTCTTCTTTTTTTCCAGCTTTTTTGCCTCCTTTAACTGTTTTTTATCTAAAACTTCATTTTCCTTCTGTAATTCTTCCTGCTGCTTTTGTTCTGCCATAATCTCGTCCATGCCTTTCTCGTATATTGCCCTGTCAAAATTACCGGGTTTCTGTCATCCCCTCATGATAGGTGTAACTTACAAGCTCATCAATTTCTTTATTCTCTTCATATTGCATTTCCTGTTTAAAAACTTCAAACGCCTGCTCTTTCAGTCTCTCATGCGTCTTTCTTTCCATCATGACTTCATTGAGTTTCAACCGGGCAGCCTCTACATTTTTTTCTGCGACATGCACATTCATCATCTGGCTGCGCTGCATCGTTTTCATGGTATCTACTGCCCGCTTGCATTCTTTGATCTTAGGTACATCAATGGTTCCATTCACCAAATTTCTCGCCTGGCTTTCATAACCTGCCTTGCGTATCATGATCTGCTGGAGTTTTCCCTGTTCATCCATGAGTTTTGCATTTGCAACTCCATATGCAATCTTCGCCTGGCCTTCCATTTTTTCTTTTATATCTAATATGCTTTGCATCCGATATGCAAATTTTGCCATATCCTATCAACCTCTAATCATTAAAAAGTGCACGCAGCAGATCGATCTCCTGTTCAAACTGGAATTTTTCGTCGGTCTTCTGCATCAGGAAATCATTTACAGCATCGATTTTCTGGATGGCATAATCGATATTCCTGTTAGAACCGCTCTTATAGGCTCCAATATTGATCAGATCTTCTGCCTCATTGTATGTGGCAAGTACATTTTTTAACCTGCCTGCCAGTTCTTTATGTTCCGGCGTTGCAATGGAACTCATAACCCTGGAAATACTCTGTAAAATATCAATGGCCGGATAGTGGTTTTTATGTCCCAGTTTTCTGGACAGCATGATATGACCATCCAAAATGCTTCGGGCTGTATCTGTGATCGGTTCATTAAAATCATCACCATCTACCAGCACCGTATATAATCCGGTGATTGATCCTTTATCTGAAGTTCCTGCACGCTCTAACAGTTTTGGCATCTCCGAATATACACTCGGCGGATATCCTCTGGTTACAGGCGGTTCTCCGGATGCAAGTCCGATCTCGCGCTGTGCCATGGAAAAACGTGTCAGGGAATCCATCATCAGAAGCACATCTTTTCCCTGATCCCTGAAATACTCTGCAATGGATGTCGCCGTCATTGCTGCCTTCTTACGGATCAATGCCGGCTTGTCAGAAGTCGCCACAACGACAATGGAACGTTTCATACCCTCTTCTCCAAGATCCCGTTCCACAAATTCGCGCACCTCACGGCCACGCTCACCGATCAGGGCAATGACATTGATATCTGCCTTTGTATTTCTTGCAAACATACCAAGCAGTGTACTTTTTCCGACACCGGAACCTGCAAAAATTCCGATACGCTGTCCTTTTCCGACTGTGATCAATCCGTCGACCGCTTTCACGCCGAGAGGAAGCACCTCACTGATGATCTTTCTTGACATCGGATCCGGAGGCTGTGCATCGACCGGATATTCATACGGTGTTTCTAATTTGTCAATGTCCGTTGGACGTCCAATTCCGTCTAAGGTATGCCCTAAGAGTTCATTTCCTACAGGAACAGATAAAGGATGCCCCGTATTTTCAACGATACATCCTACTCCTATCCCCTCTACGCTCTCATAAGGCATCAAAAGCAGTCTTTTATCCCTGAAACCCACAACCTCAGCCATTACCACGGTGTCAGCATTTTCATCAATGATAATTCTGCACAAGTCATTCAGTTTTGCGTCCGGACCTACGGATTCAATGGTCAATCCAACAATTTTAACAACTTTTCCAAGCCGTTTAAAATATGTATTCTCCGCCAGTCGTAAATACTTGTTATACCTGCTGTCCACTTTCAACCATCCTTATAAGCATAGTGATTTTATATCTTTTATGAGATTTTCGAGCTGCACACCAAGGCTGCAGTCGAATACTCCCGAGTCTGTCTCGATCACGCAGGAATTTCCATCCATGGAGGAATCTGCAACAATCTCGATCTCGATTCCGGCTCCCACTCGTTCCAGAATTTCTTCTTTATGATTCTCAAGAAACATCACATTGCTGTTAGCAACCTTGATGCGGAATTTTTTATCTCCCTCGATATTTAAAATTGCATCATCAATGAGATACATCAGAATGTGTTTTTTATTATCAAACTGAATATGGAATACTTTGTTAAAAACCTCAAGGATCACATCTACCAGATCCTTTTCCATATTTTTTTGTTTCTCCCTGAATTCATCCTGAAGCGTTTCCTGTTTTCTCTGATACAGGTCAATGTACTGAGTGTAGATAGGGGCATTTG
>OLSJ01001360.1_pt1 | contig 15126 bp, 10 predicted proteins | sample 1672151 | NCBI WGS metagenome assembly OLSJ01 (sample SAMEA3136653, study PRJEB25190) | human gut metagenome | biome: human gut; feature: human-associated habitat; material: faeces | place: Austria | collected 2013 | reverse complement strand
AATGGTACTACGTCACGGATATTGCCCATTCCTGTCAGATACATGACGCATCTCTCGAATCCAAGTCCGAATCCGGCATGTCTTGTGGATCCGTATTTTCTAAGATCCATGTAGAATCCGTAATCTTCTGTCTTCATTCCGAGTTCTTCCATGCGTGTTGCAAGCTTCTCGTAATCGTCTTCTCTCTGGCTTCCTCCGATGATCTCACCGATTCCTGGTACGAGGCAATCGACTGCTGCCACGGTCTTTCCATCTGGGTTCTGTTTCATGTAGAATGCTTTGATATCTTTCGGATAATCTGTTACAAATACTGGGCGTTTGTATACTTCCTCTGTCAGATAGCGCTCGTGCTCTGTCTGAAGATCGATTCCCCATGATACTTTGAACTCGAATTTATCGTTGTGCTTCTTTAGAATCTCAATTGCATCTGTGTATGTGATTCGTGCAAATTCAGATGTTGCAACGTTGGTCAGTCGATCGATCAGCCCTTTGTCTACAAATGAATTGAAGAAATTCATCTCTTCCGGTGCGTTTTCCATCACATAATTGATGACATATTTTAACATGTCTTCTGCAAGGTCCATGTCGTCCTCCAGATCTGCAAATGCCATCTCAGGCTCTAACATCCAGAACTCTGCCGCATGTCTTGTTGTGTTGGAGTTCTCTGCGCGGAATGTAGGTCCAAATGTATAAACATTTCCAAATGCCTGTGCGTATGTCTCTGCATTTAACTGTCCGCTTACGGTAAGGCTTGTCTCTTTTCCGAAGAAATCCTGTGTATAATCTACTGCACCATTCTCTGTCTTCGGTACATTTTCCATGTCCATCGTTGTTACGCGGAACATCTCTCCGGCTCCTTCACAATCACTTCCTGTAATGATCGGTGTATGTACATACACGAATCCTCTCTCCTGGAAAAATTTGTGAAGTGCGTATGCCGTCAGGGAACGAACACGGAATACTGCCTGGAATGTGTTTGTTCTCGGTCTTAAATGTGCGATAGTACGAAGGTACTCAAAGCTGTGACGCTTCTTCTGAAGCGGATAATCCGGCGCGGAAGCGCCTTCTACTGTTACAGTCTTCGCCTGAATCTCAAATGGCTGTTTTGCCTGTGGTGTTGCAACCAGTGTACCTGTTACAACAACAGCTGCTCCTACATTGAGTTTGGAAATCTCCTCAAAGTTCTCCATATCATCATGATATACGACCTGAAGTGGTGTAAAAAATGTTCCATCATTGATGACAATAAAGCCAAATGCTTTGGAGTCTCGGATACTTCTTACCCATCCCCCAACGGTAATTTCTTTATCCAGGTATGCTTCCTGGTTCTTGTATAATTCGCGAATTTCAATTAAATTCATACCAAATACTCCTTCTACTGTCTTAAAAATCCTTTCTTCTGACGCCATGCATAGGAAATGCACCTTCCTATTATACAAAGAAATGTGTCAGATGCCATATATCGTTTATTATAGCACAGAAGTTGTGATTACCCAACCCCTGACTCGTGCGATTATTTACAATTCACCGATTATTCACCGATTATCTCACAGATTATTTACAATATCTTATTTACAATATTTACGATACTTACGATTATTTACAATTTATGACTGATTTATGTCTCAATTAGTTATTCACTCCATGATGCGCTACGAAGCTATCACGATCCAGTGCTTTAAATGTATATCCCAGTGACTGATAATGTTCTATAATCTGTGGCAATGCCTCTACGGTCGTCTGTTTTCCATGGGAATCATGACAAAGTAAAATGATGTTGTTAGAATCAAAGCTCGTTGCCTGCGCCACCAGTTCTTCGGTCGTTCTCACAGACCCATCGCCGGAACTTCCATTCCAGTCATAATACTGGTATCCACGGTTTTGTACTTCCTGCACAAGCGTGGACATGATTCCTGCTGTATATTTCTTTGATACAGTATTTGATGATCCACCCGGGAAACGGATAAAACATGGTACATAGCCAATCTCTTCCTGTACCATCTGCCCAATCTGATCCAGATCCTGAAAATACGCATCAACCGATGCATAAACCTTAGCATAATCATGTGAATATGTATGCATTCCAATTGTATGTCCCTTGTCATACGCAGCCTTTATCATATCTTTGTATTCCGGCATCTCACCTGTCACAAAAAATGTTGCCTTTGCATTATATTTATCCAGAATATCCAGAACTGCCTGTGTATTATCTGATGGTCCGTCATCCAATGTCAGATACACGATTTTCTCATCGGACTGTTCTGTCGTTCCGACTGAAACTCCCGGTTGCACTGCAAAATTACTACGGTCAGGAACTGACGCGTCTCTATCACCAGTCTCTTCTTCCGTACCCTCCGTCTCTTCTTCTATCTCATTTTCTTTCTGCGCAGCTTGGGGTGTCTGCTCTGTCTTTTTCGCCTTCTGATTATGAATCTTCGCAGCCTCTTTTACACTTTTATCTTTCTGAATAAAAATTGCCACTGCTGCCATGATCATCAGTACAAGAATAATCATTTCTATTGCTACTATTTTATTTCTTTTACCACCCTTGTTTTTCTTTCCGTTATCATTTTTTCCGGTCTTTTCTTCTCTATCTGACATATATCCTCCTATTTTATTTCACAAATCTATGGTTTCAAACCTTTTTGACTCTAATATCATTATATGCGACATAGCCACTTCTATCAAGACTGACCATTTGTATCCCCCGGAAATTATACGTTCAAGAACGCCTTCGGAATTGACATCCTACGAAAAATGTATAAAATTGACTTCAGAACCAACTAGTTCTGTTATCTGTAAAAAATATTGGGATAAAAGCTCCCCCACTATAAAAATACGACAGGAGGCATCTTATGACATCAACCGCAACATACCCTACTATCTCCAATTGGCTTGACAACCACAGAGATGAACTTATTCAGAAATCATGCTATATCTTCGAACATCCGGAAACAGCTTACAAAGAAAAACTCTCTTCAAAATGTCTTGCGGATTACCTGGAAACACAGGGATTTCAAATAGACTGGAATACTGCTGGAATCGAGACTGCATTTACTGCGGCCTGGACCAATCCTGACATCGATATTACTAAAATCCAGCCAGCCGGGAAAAACGTTTCATCTTCTAACGAAGTTCCGATCATTGGTTTTCTCGCTGAATATGATGCTCTTCCGGAAATCGGACACGCATGCGGACACAATCTTCTTGGAACAGCAGTCTGCGCAGCTGCCTGTGCATTGAAAGCAGATTATGAATCCTCTGGTGAACCGATTGTAATTCGTGTTTACGGCTGCCCGGCGGAAGAGATCATGTCCGGAAAAATTATTATGGACAAACAGAATGTGTTCGATGACCTGTCCATCGCAGTGACCTGGCATCCATTCGACCGCAACCGTGTCAGCAATGACATCTGGCAGGCGCAGGACATTAAAAACTATACATTTCACGGAGTCAGCGCACATGCCTCCCGCTCACCGGAAAGCGGTCGCAGCGCCTTAGATGCTGCCGAGCTTATGAATATTGGCGTGAATTATCTCCGCGAACATGTAACAGATGACGTCCGCATGCATTATGCTTACATGGATAATGGTATTCCGGCAAATGTTGTACCTGACTTTGCAAAGACGAATTATTTTATCCGCTCTACCAAAAGAAGCCGCACGGAAGATGCAAGCAAACGCGTGGATGCATGTGCAAAAGGTGCAGCTATGATGACCGGAACAACTGTCGATATCGAATTAGTTGGAAGCTGCATGGAAATGAAAGTCAACCGTCCGCTAGTGGAAGTTTACTATGAAGCTATGACTCATATACCGACACCTGAATATACAGATGCAGAACTGGATTTTGCAAAAGACATTTCAGAAAAGGCCGGACTTATGAACAATGGAAAATATTTTGCAGGACTTTATCCGCTGGAGGACACGCCAGTTCCACTTTCCATTGGAACCGATGCCTCCCAGGTCAGCCATACCGTTCCCCTCATCACCATCAGCGCTGCTACTATGTGCCACGGCACCGCTCTTCACCACTGGGCAGCCAGGGAACAAGCCGGCATGAGTATTGGGCATAAAGGTATGCTTTATGCAGCCAGATGTATGGCAGAAGGTACAAAATTGTTGCTTTCTAAACCAGAATATTTACAGGCTGTGTGGGATTATCATAATGTTCCTCAAGACTAAATATTCACTTTCTGATAAGTATCTGACATTATAGAAATTATACTCAGGCAAAAGTGTAAAGAAATTGCAAAAAAAATTCATATTTGTGTAAAAAAATTCATTGTACCACTCCTCGAATAGTGCCAAAATGAAAACTGTTTTTTAGCACTTATGATTGAGGAAGATTTTAATTTACAATGGAAAATAAAAAACGCTTTAAAATGCCACATGCGTATGTCGTTATTTTCATGATGACAGTCATCACTGCAATTCTGGCTAACATTATTCCAGCCGGTACATTTGACCGTGTCGAAGACGTGAAGATGTTCTCCGGTCTTGGTTACCGTATTCTTTGCTTTGTCGTATTCATGGGCATCAGTATCTGGTATGTATGGCGCTATGCACGTAGAATCCAGAAGGATCCGACAAAATCTTACCTTTACGGAGAAAAGATTGAGACGCTCGAATGTGCTTCCCGTGAGGAAATGATGGAGATCAAGATGACAACCACTCACAAACTGAGCTGTCTGTTATTCGTATTTACAATTGGTATGCTTCTTTACGGAACGATCAAACTTGGCTGGTACATCGACGAAATTGCAACCCTGTTCATTATTATGACAATTGTATCCGGACTTGTATCCAGATTTACACCAAGTGAGATTGCAGATATTTTTATCGAAGCAAGTAAGGAAATGATGTATGGTGCACTTCTTGTTGGTATCAGCCGAAGCATCGCTGTTATCATGGAAAATGCACAGATCATTGATACCGTTGTATACTGGCTCGCTACCATGCTCCAGCATTTCCGCGGTATGGCAAGTGCAATGGGTATGTTATTTGCTCAGAACATTATCAACTTCTTTATCCCAAGTGGTGCCGGACAGGCTCTGATCACAATGCCGATCCTTGCCCCAGTCGGAGAAATGGTTGGTGTCAGCCGTCAGGTCAGCGTCCTGGCTTACCAGTTTGGTGACGGATTCTCTAACATTTTCTGGCCAACAAGCGTATTTATGATGTGCGGAATCATGAGACTGCCAATTAACAAATGGTATAGATTCGTAACACCACTGTTCCTGATCATTTTCGCTGCTTCAATCGTATTACTCGGAGCTGCGGTAGTGATAGGATATTAGTTACCGTTAATAGCATAGAGTGAAATAATCTTTCCCAGGCACGCTCTCGCTACCTTCCGCTGGCAGCGGTACATAAGGCGCTAAAGAACACCGCCTAAGTACCGGCCGCGTCAGAGTACCTGTTTCAAGATTATTTCACTCTTTTATATTGCAGTAAACCGGAAGTATGAGTGTGAGTGTGGCTGTGCAAAGCTTTCTTTTTAGGGCTTTTGTAAGTCCTGATGAAGAAATGTAAATATAGAATATTTTTGTAAAGGAGATTTATATATAATGAATAAAGAAGAACTTTATCTTGCAGAGGATAATCTTGCTGCTGAGATTGAAGAAATCAGTGAGTTTGTGTTTAATCATGCGGAGCTTGGCAGTGAGGAATTTAAGTCCTGCAAGTATCTTGTTGAGAAATTAAAAGAGCATGGATTTACGGTAACTTGTCCGTATCTGGATCTTGATACTGCTTTTCGTGCAGAACTTTACTGTGGTGAGGGTCCGAAAGTTGCTGTGCTTCCGGAGTATGATGCGCTTCCGGGATATGGTCCGAACAAGGACGAGGTGGCCCACGCGTGCGGACATAACTGGATAGCCGCTTCCACACTCGGTGCTGCCCTGACTCTGGCAAAATTCAAAGATCAGATCAACGGAACGATTGTTGTCATCGGTGCCCCTGCCGAAGAGACAACCGGTGGTAAATGTGATATTGCCAACCGTGGCGGTTATGATGATATCGACGCTGCACTTCAGTTCCACTTAGGCGCTGAAAACAACATGAATATTATGACTCTGGCTATGGATTCTATTGAATTTCGCTTCCAGGGTACCGCCTCCCATGCAGCCGCTTATCCTGAAAAAGGTGTCAATGCTCTGGACGCTGTAAACCTGATGTTTGCAGGAATCAATGCAATGCGCCAGCAGACAAGAAATGACGCCCGTGTAGCAGGGATCATAACTTCCGGTGGTGCTGCATGTAATATTATTCCTGATTACGCAGCATGCCAATTCTACATTCGTGCAAAAGACCGCGCTTACTTGGAGAAACTGACTCAAAAAGTCATTAATTGTGCAAAAGGCGCAGAACTTATGACTGGTGCAAAACTGGAATACTTCAACTTCGAGAATTCTTATGATGACCTTGTATATCATGATGGACTTCGCGCCCTGATGCGTAAGAACTTAAATAATCTGGGGGTTACAGATTTCGTAGACAGTGATGAAGAAGCAAGTGGATCCAGTGACATTGGAAATGTATCTCATGTATGCCCGACCGTATACTGCGAGTTAGATACCGGTGCAAGACCGAAAGTATTTGCACATCACGAGACATTTCTGAAATATGTACATGGAAAAATGGCACGCCATACACTTCATACCGCCACAAAAGCATTGGCAGCTACCGCGCTGGACGTATTCGAAAATCCGGACATTGTAAAGTAATGAAAGAATCGACAAAAAATCCTGTAGATATTGTATATCATATACATCTCTGCAGGATTTTTATATTTCTTATATTTCTTATGTTTCTTTTTTTCTATATCCTTAAAACTCTTCCACCGGCTTCTTATGTATCTTCATATGCAGCTTTCTTACTCCGCTGACAAGCTTTGTCAGATACCGGAACAATGGCTCAGTCGCAATAGAAAATACCACGAACAGCATAATGCATTTTGTGGACATTCCGGTAATCGCGAACAGCTTCGGCAGGAAAATGGAACAGCCTAAAAGTCCAATAACTGAACCTCCCCATACACAGCCACGCAGCCAGTTGAATGGCTCACAGATTTTGAACAGAATCATAAATCCTACAATGGCAAGGAGCATCGTTCCTGCTGTGGAAATGTCCGTCTCTCCCAGTCCAAATGTCTGCCCAAAGACTGCCATGGCAGCTACCGCCAGTACGTCAGTCAGGCCGGCCGGCAGAGCTTTTAACACCACATTTGTCAGGAAATGTCCTTTGATCACATCTTTATTCGGCTGGAATGCCAGAAAGAATCCCGGAATTCCAATGGTGAACATGCTGATCAGTGAAATCTGTGACGGCTGTAATGGATAGCTCATCATAAATACAACCGAGAACAGGGACAACAGGAATGAGAAAATGTTCTTTACCAGGAATAGGCTGGCTGATCGTTGGATGTTGTTGACCACTCGCCTTCCTTCTAATACAACTGACGGCATACATGCAAAGTTGGACTCCAACAACACAACCTGCGCCGCCTGGCATGCCGCATCACTTCCCGATGCCATAGCCACGCTGCAGTCCGCATCCTTAAGTGCCAGCACATCGTTAACTCCGTCACCGGTCATGGCAACAGTCTTTCCCTGATCTTTCAATGCTTGAACAAACTGACGCTTCTGCCCCGGTGTCACACGCCCAAATACCGTATATTTTGCAATCGCATTTGCAATATCCTCATCTGTCTGAAGCGTCGTCGCATCAACATATTCTTCTGCATTTACAATACCGGCTTCTTTCGCGACCTCTGATACAGTCAGCGGATTATCACCGGAAATAACTTTGACTTCCACGCCCTGCTCTGCAAAGTATGCAAATGTCTCCGGTGCTTCTTTACGGATTGGATTTGCCAGAAGGACATATGCCATCGGCAGAACCTTTCCTGTCAATTTTCCGCCATCTAATGCTGCATCATAAGAGCCAAATACAAGTACACGATACCCTTTTCTTGCATACTCGCTGATATCCGGTTTGTAAGTATCATAATCCTCGCGGAGCACGAACTCCGGAGCTCCGATTACATAAGACTTCTCCCCGAACATGACTCCACTGTATTTTGTCACAGAAGTAAATGGAACAACCTTAGAGGCAGACTGTTCCGTCTTCTTTTTAAAATAATCCTTCAACGCCTCCATGGTGCTGTTATCGCTGCTCATGGCTCCCACAAAATCAGACAGAAGACCATTTAACTCAGGCATCTTCTCTGCATCATATTCTTTTGTCGGGATCATGTCTTTGACACTCATAGAATTCTCAGTGATCGTTCCTGTCTTATCCACACAAAGCACATTGACGCGAGCCAGCGTCTCAATACTCTTCATATCGTGAAGCAGAACTTTCTTATGAGCCAGTCTCATAGAACTGACAGCCAACGCCACACTTGCCAGCAGATATAATCCTTCCGGAATCATACCAAGAACTGCTGCCACCATGGAAACAATACTGTTTCGGAAGCTCTGATCATTAAAGAAAAATCCTTGTACAAACAACGTAATACCAATCGGAATCAACGCAATACCGACAAATTTTACCAACTTATCCAGTGAGCGGATCATTTCCGACTGCTCGCCTTTCTTCATAGCCTTCGCTTCCAATGTCAGCTTGGAAATGTAAGAATCCACTCCGACTTTATCAAGACGGGCATGGCACTCTCCCGCTACCACAAAACTTCCGGACATAAGCTCCGCTCCCGGAGCTTTCGTAATCTCATCAGATTCACCAGTCAACAGTGATTCATTGACTCGCACTTCACCGGATACTACAATTGCATCGGCACAGATCTGATTTCCCGCTTTGAATATTACAATATCATCCAGTACCAGTTCTTCTGAATCCACTAACGACTTTTTCCCGTCACGCACAACACTGGCATGCAGTGCATTTAACATGTTCAGCTTTTCCAATACATTTTTCGCACGAATCTCCTGCACGATACCAATTAATGTATTAAAAATAATGACTGGAAGAAATGTCAGATCACGAAATGAACCGACAAGACATAACAAAATTGCCAATACAAGAAAAATTAAGTTAAAGTAAGTACAGACATTTTCCCGGATAATTTCTTTCGTGGTCTGTGCCGGTGGTGCGACTGACACATTGCGCCAACCATCATCACGGTGCTGCTCCACCTGAGCCGCCGAAAGTCCCGCTTCGGGATCCGGATTATATCTCGGTGTCTCCCGGCGCTCTATCTCATAATCCTGCGGTTCTTCCAGAACCTCATGCTTTTTACGCAATGCCATAAATATTCCTCCTGTGTATCTGAAGCTTCAAGATATCTGCCCGTCATTTTCTGGCAAATCTTAGAATCTATCATACAATATGAAAATTTTTCCTTTATGGTATTTATTATACATCGAAACCCTTTCCCAGACTATGAATTCTTTGTTAAAAAATTCTAAGAATTCCTTAAGAAAAGGGCACCCCTGATTACAGTTAGGGACACCCTTAATCGCTGATGGGGACGTAGTATTTTGGCATTTTACTACGTCCCCAATTAAATTATTGTCTTCGTTTTATTACTTTTAACCTTGTGAATTCTTCTCTTTCTTTTTCTTCCAGCGCGTTGTTGATGTTGTAGACCAGATTCGTGTACATCGGTATGGTGATGTTCTTCAGAGCATTGGCACGTTTCTGTGTCTTTTTGATGTTCGTTGCCAGACGGTACGCTGAGTTCTCGACTTCCGCCAGCTTGATGGTCAGATTCTTTACCTTTCGGAATGTCTCCCTGGCGATATCCAGTGATTCGCCTGTATCTCCGAGTGAGTAGGTCAGGTCATTCTGCTTTTCATCATATTTGATATGTGGAATCTCTGTTCCCATAATACTTCTGGTCTGTATACGAATGGAATCTTCAATTGGTACAGTAAATGCGAATTCCTGTACCCTGCTGATTCCCATCTCAATATTAGCGCGCTGCAGGCACGCATATGCCTGGGTAAATGTGGAATCTATCTCTTCCTGGATGCCTTTTGCCTCATCGATAAGTCCCATCAGTTCTTTAAGAAGTATATTTCGTTTTTTGTCCATCAGTTCATAGCCCTGATTGGCAAGTGCCAGCGAGTTTTTGGCAAGCATCAGATTTCCCTTGGTCGGAAACTCTCTTGGATCCATAGACTCCCTCCTTTCCCATTTTTGCAATATAGCAATTATAATGCAAGAATTCTGGCATATTTTCCAGATTCCTGCACTTCTAAATCATTTTTACGCTTCATTCTTCTTCGGATAATAGAAATCAATGAGTTTTGTATCGATTCGATCCAGTTCTTCTCTTGGAAGCAGTGCTAACAGTTCCCAGCCAAGATCCAGCGTCTCTTGAATGGTACGGTTTTCTGTTGTTCCTTGACCAATATAACGCTGTTCGAATTCGCGTCCGAACTCCAGATATTTCTTATCCAGTGGTGACAATTCATCTTCACCGATAACGGAGGCCAGGTTTCTTGCCTCTCCTACTTTTGCGTAGGAAGCAAATAACTGGTTCGCCAGCGCCTGGTGATCGTCTCGCGTATAGCCTTCTCCGATTCCGTCTTTCATCAGACGTGACAATGACGGCAATACATTAATTGGCGGATAAACTGACTGTCCATAAAGATTGCGGTCCAGTACGATCTGACCTTCCGTAATATATCCGGTCAGGTCAGGAATCGGGTGCGTGATATCGTCATTCGGCATGGTCAGGATCGGAAGCTGTGTCACCGATCCATTTGCCCCTTCCACAATTCCGGCACGCTCATAAATTGTTGCCAGTTCACTGTAAAGATAACCTGGATATCCTTTTCGTGACGGAATTTCTCCTCTTGAAGAGGATACCTCACGAAGTGCCTCTGCAAAAGAAGTCATGTCTGTCAGGATTACAAGAATATGCATGTTACACTCAAACGCCAGATATTCTGCCACAGTCAGTGCTACCTTTGGTGTGATCAGACGCTCTACGACAGGGTCATTTGCCAGGTTCAGGAACATACACACATGGTCGGATACTCCGTTCTCATCAAATGTCTTGCGGAAGAAATCTGCCACGTCATGCTTAACTCCCATAGCTCCAAACACAATTGCGAAATCTTCATCAGAATCACCGCCCAGAGAGGCCTGTTTTACAATCTGCGCTGCTAACTGGTCATGTGGAAGTCCGTTTCCTGAGAAAATTGGAAGCTTTTGTCCACGGATCAGTGTTGTCAGACCATCAATGGCTGAAATTCCTGTCTGGATATAGTTTCTTGGATACTCACGTCTGACCGGATTAAGCGGAAGTCCGTTGACATCACGTTTATCCTCGGAAATGAGTGGTCCCATATCATCGATCGGCTGTCCGATTCCGTTAAAGGTTCTTCCAAGCATTTCCGGTGATACAGTAACCTCCATCGGACGTCCCATCAATCTCGTATGTGTATTGTCCAGGGACATATTCTCGGTTCCTTCAAATACCTGAATGATTGCTTTGTCCTCATTCAGTTCCACAATACGTCCCATTTTCTTTGTTTTATGATCGACTACAAATTCCACGATTTCATCATAGAATGCGTCCTGAACTCCTTCCAGCACAACCAGAGGGCCTTCAACGCTGCTTAGTCCCAGATATTCTATTGCCATGATCTTGACCTCCTTCTATGCATTTTTCTCAATCACTGTATCGTAGAAACGGTCGATATCTACTTTGTACATATCTAATAATTGTAACTCGTCATTTGGCACATCGTATTTGATAGCGATAACTTTCTCAAAGATACCCTCTGCCTTCAAAACAGACATCGGCATACCTCTTGCCACCAGTTCTCTGCATTTCTTATAGAGATACAGAATAATATCCATCATACCGAACTGCTTCTTTAGAGATACACACGTATCGTCTTTGTGAAATGCGTTCTGCTGCAGAAATCCAAGGCGAATCACGCGGGCAATCTCCAATGTCAGCTTCTGATCATCCGGAAGTACATCACTACCGATCAGTTTTACAATCTCCATGAGGCTGTTCTCCTGGTTCAGAATATTCATCAGACGGTTCCGATAGTCCACAAACTTTGGAGATACATTATCAGCATACCATGCACTTAAATCCGGTAAGTACTCGCTATAACTGGTCAGCCAGTGGATCGCCGGGTAATGTCTTGCATATGCCAGAGACTTATCCAGTCCCCAAAAGCAACGGATAAATCGCTTCGTATTCTGTGTGACCGGCTCGGAGAAGTCTCCTCCCTGCGGAGATACTGCTCCAATGATTGTAACAGAACCTACAGCTCCATTTAATGTCTGCATCATACCGGCACGCTCATAGAATGCAGAAAGTCTGGATGCCAGATAAGCCGGGAATCCTTCCTCTGCCGGCATCTCTTCCAGACGTCCGGACAGCTCACGAAGAGCCTCTGCCCAACGGGATGTAGAATCCGCCATAATTGCGACATCATATCCCATGTCACGATAATACTCAGCCAGTGTAAGTCCTGTGTAAATAGATGCCTCACGGGCAGCTACCGGCATGTTGGATGTGTTGGCAATCAGAGTCGTTCTGTCCATCAGCAGATTCCCCGTTCTTGGATCCACCAGTTCTGAGAACTCCTCCAGAACCTGTGTCATCTCATTTCCGCGCTCTCCGCATCCGATATATACAATAATGTCCGCATCGGACCATTTTGCGATCTGATGCTGGCTCATCGTCTTTCCTGTTCCGAATCCTCCCGGAATTGCGGCTGTTCCGCCTTTCGCCAGCGGGAACATAGTATCCATGACACGCTGTCCCGTCACAAGCGGAACTCTTGCAGAATAACGGTGATGCACCGGCCTTGGCACACGGATCGGCCATTTCTGCATCATGGAGAGTTCTTTTCTCTCCCCTTCTGTTGTCTCGATCACAACAAGTGTATCATTGATATGATACTGTCCGTCAGGTACGACACTGACCACGATTCCTTCCACATCCGGCGGAACCATACATTTGTGCACGATCGCATGCGTCTCCGGAACTTCTGCAATGATTGCCCCGCCCTGGAGTGCGTCACCTTCTGCAACCGTCATGTGTGTATCCCACAATTTATCAAGATCCAGAGAATCTACACTGACACCCCTTGTAATAAATGCGCCATTACTTGCCTGCGCAATCTTTTCCAGCGGACGTTCAATTCCGTCGAAAATATTATTGATAATTCCAGGTGCGAGGATAACAGATACTGCATCTCCGGTACCCTCCACAATCTCTCCCGGCTTCAGACCGGAAGTCTCCTCATAGACCTGAATCGTTGTCCTGTCCTTGTCCAGCGAAATAACCTCTCCTACCAGACGTTCTTCTCCTACATAGACCATCTCGGACATCTTAAATCCGGTCCTGCCTTTCAGATAAATGACAGGGCCGTTAATTCCATATATTTTTCCAGTATGTTTAGCGTCCACTGCCCATACCTCCTCCAAATGCGAACTTCTGATATTCTCTCTCCAGCGCGCCCTTAAATGCATAATCTACCAGAATATTTCTCTCTGGAATGACTGCACGGATTCCACCGATAAAGTCTTCTTTGCTGATACTCAGTGTAAATCCTGTCTTCTCCTCCAGATACGCTTTCTTATCTGCGTCTGTCGGATTAACATAAATCGTCATCTCGCCGCGGTCAGAATATGCTACCGCTTTTTCAATATATTTTACCAGAAGATCCTGATATTTTTCCGTCTTCATATATGCAGACAGTTTTTCTTCGACTTCTTTAAAAAGCTGCTTTTTCAAACGCTTCTGGGCAGCTCCAAGCTCTCGCTTAAGTTCCAGCGCAGCCTTTGAATTCGCCATACCAAGCTGCTGCTTCACGCTGGTCTTTTCAGCCTTGATTCTTGTGTCTGCCTGTATCAGTGCCTCTGCTTTATGTTGCTCAAAGACATGGGTAAGCGCCTTCTTATGCTGTTCCACAATCGCATTTCCTTTGCTTCTTGCCTCCTGCATTGCAGATTCCTGCAGTCTTGTTATCTTCTCATCTACTGTCACACAATCACCTGCTTCCTATAGTTTTAATCCTATAGCCTCATTCACATACGATGTGATAAAGTCTTTTTTGCGTCCGGTTCCGTGTCTGTCCGGAATTTCGATCAAAAGCGGCATGGTCCGCTGTAACTTAATCTCGTTGATAAGATCCGGGAACTCCCGTCCGAACCGCTCAGTCAGCAGAATGACACCAACTTCTTTGTCATTCATGGCATTTTCTAATTCTTCACGCAGTTCGTTTCTTTCATGTACAACGACTCCATCTACGCCCGCCAGTCTCAGTCCCGTCAGAGTATCGACATTATCACTGATCAGATACATTTTCATCTTATAATTTACCGAGGATCATGAAGGAGATGATCAGTCCATACAGACACACACCTTCTGCCAGTCCTACGAAGATCAGTGACTTACCAAGTGCGCTGGAGTCCTCGCTGATTGCTCCAAGAGCGGCACTTGCTGCACTTGCTACGGCAATACCACCACCGACACAGGAAAGACCGGTTGACAGTGCGGCTGCGATATAACCAAATCCAGTTGCATTTGAAGCGGCTGCTGTTGTCTCTGCAGCGTATACCGGATCTCCGGAAAATAACATGATCGCTGCGATGGCAAATGCTCCAAAATAAAAGACAACATTTGCTCCAAGTGCACGTTTGTAACGTTTCTTACTTCTCTCTCCCTTAAGGAAATATCCAAATGGTACGATAATTCCAAGTACCAGTGCTGCCACCAGTAATAATTTTACAGTTAATGTCATGACTTCTTCCTCCTACTCGCTCTGTTTATGAAATGGTTTGAATTCTCTTCCTGTTCCTTTATAAAAACGGCTGAACATCTCGTAATATTCCAGACGCAGAACCTGGATACCAACTACCAGTCCTTCCAGTCCACAGACTATGATATTACCGATGACAAATATGATCCAGTTCGTGCTTCCCGCACTCGCTCCGGAGAGCATCAGTACAACTTCCATCATTGCCGCATGGCTCACTGCAAATGCTCCGATACGCACATAAGAAATGGTATTAGAGAAGTAGCTTAACATGGTCTCGAACAATTCAAAAAATGCCTGTACAAAGAACATGACCTTGCCGCCTTCCATTTTCTTATGACGTTTCTCTACCAAATTTCCAAGTG
>OLSJ01001358.1_pt1 | contig 15145 bp, 10 predicted proteins | sample 1672151 | NCBI WGS metagenome assembly OLSJ01 (sample SAMEA3136653, study PRJEB25190) | human gut metagenome | biome: human gut; feature: human-associated habitat; material: faeces | place: Austria | collected 2013 | reverse complement strand
CACAGCTGCCGCCGTTTCCGAACCGGCGCCGAGGGCTATGGCATTTTCATTGGCCACTTTTGTATTGCTGCCAAGAGCCATGCCGTTCTTCGCCGTTACAGAAGCGTTGTTCCCCAGCACCATAGCACCATCAGCGGAAACCGTGGAATTGCTTCCCACCGTATAGGCATTATCCGCTTTAATGGTATTCTTATAACCGAAAGCACCTGCCGTATTTCCTTTGACCGTACCAGCCGTGACGTGCTTGATCTTATCGCCGTTGGCTTCTGTCGTTTCCGTAATGGTGGCAGATCCGACTGTATTACCGCCGCCAACGGCATAGGCATTATTCCCATACACGGTATTTTCCGTGCCGACCGCCGCGGAAGAGGCACCGGATACGGTGCCGTCCGTCATATCCAGACCGACTGTATTCGCATCGCCGACAGCTGTAGATTTATTCCCGTAAGTCTCCGCCCGGCTGCCGAGAGCCAGAGACTTATCGCCCCAGCTCCGTGCCATGACACCGATACCGGTGCTGGCAATCCCCTTCGTCAGTGTATTAACGCCAATCGCCGTCGAACCTGTACCATAAGACTGGGTCATCATGCCGATGGCCATACTGGCATTCCCTATAGAAGCGGTATTCACATAATTCTTACTGTCATTGATAGCTGCACTTCCCAATGTCGTCCCAGGATATAATACAGCCAGTTCCCGGTTAAAGTTTTTCTGCACACCAGTGGTCGCCATGTCCGGAATGGCAGCCTGTAGAACAGGTTTTGCCCGATCAATATCATCCCCGCCGATAGCAATCGAAGAATGCCCGATGGATCTCGAATCAGCGCCTATGGATGTGGATTGCGTACCATAAACTTTAGCCCGGCTGCCGATCGCCACGCCCTGTGAATACTCCGGCTTGTCCGCCGGAGCGGTTACATCTTTTCTGAGCAGGCAGGCTTCCGCTCCGGCACCGATCACCACATCGCCCCGGGAACCATAAGAAGCGGCCTCCGCTCCCATGACAACCGCGCCGTTACCACCTTGGGGATGAGTATGATACTCGGAAACCGTGCTCTTCGCCTGGCGGCCGATGACGATATCCCCGTTTTCTGCTGCTGTTGCCACATTCCCGATGGCGATGGTGCTCGCAGTAAACTGATCCCCGGCCCTCTTCTGTCCCAAAGCCCTGGCCCCCCTGCCTATGGCCACACTGTTTTCAGCAGTCGAACCTGTCTTTGCATCATAACCTGCGGCAAGAGAATTCTCCCCATCCGCATTTGTCAAAGGACCAACAGCAACGGCATTGTTTCCTTTCGCCTTAGTATTGTCACCTACTGCCGTGCTGCCACTACCTGTTGCTGCGGCTCCCGGACCATGTACCGTATTTGCTTCCGCCACGCCCGGCATCAGGCATCCGGTAATGGCAAGAGCACACAGAAAAGCACGGAAAGGCAGGCTCTCCTTTTCAGAAGCCGCTCCATTTTTTCCACAGCGGCCGGCAACTTCCGAAACCACCACATAGCAGCGCTTCACCCGGCTCCAAATAACTTTATAAATTTGATTCATAAATTTCCTCCCTCGTAAATTTCACCTTTATAAGCAGCTGATGAGATATACTTCAAAAACAGAGGCTGCCATTCACCAGGCACTATCGACCGAAGCCTTTCGGTATAACCAGAAACTCCTGTCCCTTGTCAAAATAAACGGCTTATATTCTATATACTATTTAATGTAGCGATTATTTACCGGCTGCGATATGCGAACCGTATATGTCGCGGTAATCACCCTTTTCTTTATTGCCTTTATTATTGACACGGACGCGTTCTACTTTATTCCTGTCATTATCTCCGCCGGAAATACGGTCTACCCGGAAACGATAAGCTTCTCTTACCTTTTCCATCTCAGGACCAAATTCTTCCATAGCTTTACCCATATTTCCATCAACAGGCGCCCCATTCTGCAGTGCGCGGTAAATAATGGCCGCAAATTCATAGCGGGTCATGGAACGATCCCCTTTGAACTCTCCATCCGGATAGCCTTCCAAAAGACCTCTGTCTGCCAATGATTTTACATAAGAATATGCCCAATGGTCTTTCGGCACATCGGGGAACTCTACACTCCTTACAGGCTGTCCCGCCATCTGTCCGATGATCTGCCGGAACTGTTCATTTTGTGCTTCCAGACGGGTAACCGCATCTTTCAGGTCAACAATTTCTTTTGCCATAGCTACTTTGGATGTAGACATATGGTTGCCCTGTCCCAGCTTCACGCTGACTCCGGCATTCACCATGTTTTCTCCTCCCCCGAAGGAGCCTCCCACGCTGAACATGGTGTCTTCATTGGGCCGGTAGAATGCTCCTACCGCTACCGCATGGGCGTCTTTGTAGTTGCCGTAGCCGGCTGCCACATCCCACTTGTCATCCGGGTCAAAGTCCAGCGGATGGAGGGCTGCCAATGCTGCCGCTCCTGCTCCGACACGGTTCACACGGGTTCCCAATTCGCCTACTTTATTGGTTACATTTTTTATATCCTGCGTGGAAGCGATGCCGGAAACGGAATAAGTGCTGCCGTCATTACGGGTGAAGTTCAAGGTATTCCCGTCAAGTGCTGCGGATGATGTATAACGATCCTTCAGGCCGGTGATGGTCGCTGTCGTTCCGTCATTATTTATCAAGGTAGCACTGCCTGTACCATTCGCAGCATAGGTAGCCGTGCCGCCGGTTACTACCGTGTCTTTGGCATTGACGGTATATGTCGTCGTATTCCCGGTTTTCTTGGATGTTACGGTTACATTGTCTCCCGCTTCTACCTTTGTCTTTTCAATTCCCAGACTGCTTGTATCGACGGACAGGTTATATCCGACTTTCTTGCCGTTTTCCACTTTATCCGTAATCTTTACTGTCCCGTCCGTAGATTCCATCTTGGGTCCGCTGACAGTGTATTCTTTCCCGCCGTCGGCATTGGTGCCTTCCGTTACGGTTGCGTAATCTCCCGCTTTCACGGTGGTATGTTTCTTTTCCGCCGCTTCTGCCTTGGCTTCCACTTTCTTCAGCTGTGCCACATTGACAGCATCGGTATCTGCCGCACCGGCCGCTACACCGGTGATCTGGCGGGTGATACCTTTGGACGCATCGCCTACGGAAACAGCCGCTTCTGTGGCCTTCCATGTGGAAGACGTATCTGTGGATGACGCCTTGGTGGAGGGATCATAACCCGCAACTCCCTTATCCACGGATGCCACGGAACCGCTGCCGAGGGCTACGCCGCCCGCTACGGTCACGTTGGCATTGTGTCCGATGGACACGGCATTCGCTACACTTGTCGTAACTACACTGTCCCCGGAACCAAGGATAACACTGCCGTTTGCCCCGGCAAGCTTGCGCTTATTGCCCAGTACGAGGGCGTCATCTGTATTCTCTATTTCATTTTCAGAACCAATGATAGATACGTGATTGACATTAGTAGCGACATTCTTGAAACCAGTAATAGAGTTATAGGTACTTGGCCTACGGCTGGTACCGGTCACAGTATTGTTAACGCCAATAATAGATGTTTTCTGGGTATAATCCGCTTTATTTCCGCCACCAATAGCTAAGGTGGCACCGCCGCTTTCAGAATCTGTAATTGCCGTTCTCAATTTATCAGCAAATTCTTTTGCAGAAGAACCACTATCGGATGGTGCAGAAATATCGGTGATAGAATTGGTAATTTCATTACCGGCACCAAAAATCAGGGAACCGTTGGAATTAAAGGTCCGGTTTGCCACGCCGCTGACCGTATTAGCAATGCCAGAGTAATAGCTACCTGTCTTTGACTCAATACTATTCAGCGACCCATTAATAGTAGCCCCTAAGTTTTTCGTTGCATTGGAGAAACGGCCACCATTGTAATCACTGGAGATGATATTATACGCGCCGGTACTTGTCGTAAAAGCACCATTACTGAAACTGTTGGCACCGATGGTGGTGGCATAGACACTCAGCGCGTCTTTCCTTGTCGAAGCGCTGTCCACCGTGGTATCCCCCAGTGCGCCTCTGTAATTATGCGAACCGATCATCGTACTGCCGGTACGGGCAAATGTATTATCGCCGATAGCAACACTTCCAACAACTTTCGTCGGATCAGCCGGGATTCGTGCCGAAGACAACCAACCTCCGCTATATGTTGTCTGACCAAAAGCAAAGCTGGCTTCTCCGCCGCCAGCCATATTTTCTACTTTTGCATTTTTTCCAATGGCAATGCTGCCCCCCTGGCTGGCATAGTTATTGATATTGGCACCGTTGCCTACCGCAATATCCCCGGTTGCCGCACTTGCACCATTGGAATAGGAAATACCTGCTCCTTTGCCAACAGCCACATTTTCTGCTTTCGGCGCACTGCTGCCTGTACCATATGCCACACCGTTTCCAGAACCTGTTGCCGTATCCGCCGCATCAGCCGCATAACCGCCCATGAGGACTCCCATCCCCACAGCTGCCGCCAGAGCGGCTTTCACCGCTTTTCCCGAAGCGCTTTTCGTGTGGCTCCTTGCCACTTCAGAAGTGACTACATAGGCATGTTTTGCCTTACTCCATACAATCTTGTAAATTTTATTCATGCTACACTCTCCCTTGTTGCAGCTAACCAAAAACAGACGACACTTAGGTCATCTTAAACTATCGTTTTATTATAGCACGTTTATTACAAACAACGAAGTAAAAAATGAAAATCGGCTCTCGTTTTTCAGAAGCCGGCAAAATATCGGCAGAGAAGGGACTTTCATTCTAACCTTTCACATCACTTCCTCATCACGGCAGCAGATCCTTCACGTTCGCTTCAGATGACGATTAACCGTTTCCCTCATTATGACGCCTTTTCTCTAATTGTCATTCTGAACGGAGGCAAGAATGCTTTGTGGGAAAAAGGGGAAACAGGATGATGACACGGAGTGAAGAATCTATTATGCTGATGACGCCTTACCGCTTTCCTCACTACAATAGCAGATCCTTCGCTACTGCTCAGGATGACGTTTAATGTTCTCTGTCATTATGATGCTTAGCGTCCCTCCGTCATTATGATGCCTTACCGTATTCCGTCATTCAGAGCGGGGGCAAGAATGCTGTGTGAGAAAAACAGAAAACGGGATAGTGACACTGAGTGAAGAATCTATTACTCTGATGACACCTTACCGGCTTTCCTCACCACGGGTATAGATTCTTTACTGACGCTCCGGATGACGCTTTGCGGAAAAGCAGCACTTCTCTTGATAAACGGCTGCCGGATAAAAGGGAACATCCCGAGAATTATACAGCATTCATCAATACACCATTTTAAGCCTGACGCAAAAAATCTGCCGCTTTCTTCCCTGCGGCAGATTTTTTCTGTGTTTACCTCTTAATTTCCACACGATACTTTTTCAGCTTGCCGCCATAGACCGGAAAGAAACTGAATTCACCGTAATCCTTTACAGGCTCCGCATTTTTCAGCAGTTCCATATCGGCATCGGAAATCACAAAATCAATATCCCCATTTTCTTTCATATGCTCCGGATCCGCCGTTTTCGGCAGCACCACCGTCCCCAGCTGCCAGTCATAACGGATGCAGAGCTGAGGAATCGTGACCCCGTATTTCTCTGCCATTTCCGCAAGGCATCCATCTTTCAGCGCTTCACCGTGCGCCACGGGAGAGTAGGCTTCCACTACGATATCCCTCTTCCGGCAGTAATCAATCAAATCCAGCGGACTGTTTCCCACATGGCAGAGAATCTGGTTCACCATGGGTTTCACACGGCAGCCGGCAAAGATGTTTTCAAGATCTCCCTCAAGGAAATTGGAAACACCGATTGCCCGCAGTTTCCCGACTTCCAAAGCATCTTCAAGAGCACGCCATACTTCCCTGTTTTCTTTATAGTAGCGGTCCTTCGACTGGTTTACCTCCACCCAGGGCTGGGGTGAATGAATAATCATCATATCCAGATAATCAAGTCCCATCGTTTCCAGTGTCTTTTCGATGGATTCCATGGCGGACGCATAGCTTTTATTTTCAGCCGCTACTTTGGATGTGACAAAGATATCCTTCCTGTCAATGCCGCAGGTGCGGATTCCTTCTCCGACGCCACGTTCATTGCCGTACGCCTGTGCCGTATCGATATGGCGGTATCCGATATTCACCGCCGCCCGCACAGCCTCCGCCGCCTTATCGTCATCAATAAACCAGGTACCCAGCGCCAGTTTCGGAATGACTGCGCCATTATGCAGCGTATAACTTTCCTCAAAAATCATAATTGCCTCCTCTATAAACCATTGCTCCTACAGAATAACAAGTATTCAAAATAAATCACTGTGCGATTAAACAGCCGATTTGATTAAATATAGCATGTCCTCATATTTTTATATCCTTTTGCAGTTCAGAAACATCATCAAAAGGCCCATACAGGTCTTCCCCTTTTTCTGCCGTCTCTATGGCCGCATAGGAATCGGATTCGATTCACCGTGTCATATTTCCTTTCGCCATGACAATTCTTTTTATATGCTTACTCTTCAAAATCATTATATCCAAGCGCCAATCAGGCTACAAGTACGTTGCACATATTTTCCCTCCCAAAAGCGGTTTCCCAGGGAAACTTCATCGGCACACTTCATCGTCTCATCTTTGCATATTTCCTTATATAAGGATAAAATATAAAATCATAACGCTAAGAAAGGACGGACTTGTGAAAAGGATTTTATTTCTGGTTCCCCGCATGAACATCGGCGGTGCGGAAACCTATGTATATACCGCGGCAAAAGAACTCCGTGCCCGGGGCTATGAAGTTTTTCTCGCTTCCGGCGGCGGACGTCTGGCAGATAAACTGAAAGCGGCAGGCATCAGGACATTTTTCGTTCCGGTCCGGCAGAGCAAGTTCTTATCTGTTTGGCGCGTTTCATCCATTGTGAAGAAATACCATATAGACGTCATTCATGCCAACTCGGGAGCCGCGGGCATCATCGCGGCAAGAGTAAAAAGAAATACGTCTGTCCCCGTGGTATACACGGCACACGGCATTCTGGGAAATATGGAAAAAGAATATGTCATTGACCAATTGGATCAAATCATCTGCGTCAGTGAATACGTCAGGCAGGATTCCATAGCACGCGGATTCCATGAGGATCATCTTCTTGTCCGTTACAGCGGCATCGACACGGAACGTTTCACCGCAAATGAAGAGGAGCGGATCCGGCTGCGAAAAGAATTCGGTTTCGATAAAGACACCCTCGTTCTTGCCATGGTATCCCGCATAAAAAATCTGGAACATAAAGGCCACGGCCATCTTCTCTCCATGCTGGACAAGTATGGACGCAAAGAAAACTGGAAGCTCCTTGTCATCGGAAAAGGGAACGGGCTCCCTCTGCTGAAAGCGAAAATACGCGTCATGCACTTATCCGATAAAGTTCTCTGCCTCGGACACCGGACAGATGTGGAACACCTGCTGAATGCCGCAGATCTGACCGTCCTCCCTTCCCACTTTGAAACGTTCGGTCTTGTTCTGGCGGAAGGCATGGCGATGGGAAAACCGGCCATCGCTTTTTCCGTAGGCGGCACGCCGGAAATCGTGAAAGATGGGGAAACAGGATTTCTCGTGGAAAAAGACAATGAAAAAGAGCTGTATGAACGAATCAAACAGCTCGACAGCGACCGATCTCTTCTTAAACAATTTTCAGAAAACGGTATCCGATGGATACGCTCCCAGTTCACCAACCGCCGGATGGTCGATGAACTGGAAGTCATCTATCACAAGTTGTCACCTTAATTATTTCCTGAAGGTCTTCTTGAAACGCCGTTCCAACTGGCGGAGCCAGATAAAAATCAGATGGATACGGCTCACCTTTAATTTAAATTCCCACATCGGCTGCCTGGCGGGAATCGGAATGCGGGGCAGGGCAAGCAGATCCTGTGTCCACAACGGGACATCATAGAAAATCGCCAGCCCCAGTTTATACCCGCACTTCTCCGCCTCCTGCATGACCTTTCTGTCGAAATCTCCGTAAGGGTAGCAAAGACATTCCACCGGCTTCCTATTAAGTTTTTCAAAAAAGCGTTTGCTCTCTGACAGCTCATCATGAAGACGATCCGTACCGCAGCGGCTCAGAAACGGGTGATCCATGGTATGGGAACCGACATAATGCCCCTCATTCTGCCACAGGGCCAATTCACGTTCATCCATTGTCCGCGTCGGCGCTTTCCCGAAATTTTCCCATTTGTTCTCCTTGCCGATCCAATTGGCAATGGGAAATACATTTCCCACATGGCGGTATTTTTTCAAAATCGGTAAGGCCGCGGAAAAATTATCTTCATAACCGTCATCAAAAGTAAGGACCACCGGTTTCTTCGGCAGCCGCTTTCCATGGAGAAAATGCGCCTGCAGCTCATCCACCGTGATGCTGTGAAATCCGTTTTCTTCCAAGTATCTCATCTGCTCTTCAAACTTTTCCTCCGGCAGCGCGTTCCGATCCCCCGGGACAGAAGCAATGCGGTGGTACATTAAAATAGGTACCCGATCACGGAAATGGTAATATGTGTACAATAAAGCAGAAAAGATTATAATAGAAACGTATAACATAAATAAACTCCTTAATTTATTCTAATCATTGTATCACATATATTTTTCCTGATCAGAGGATTTCATGAAAACATTTTTAGTTTATAATACCTCTTATTTCGGAGACACTATCCTGACAGACGCACTATGCAGGAATCTGAAACGGCTGTATCCGGAAAGCCGTCTGGTTTTCGTATCGAATAAACCGTTCACCGACATTCCCCGATACATGGACGGTGTCGATGAAGTCTGGACCTATGACAAATGGGGCGTCCATAAGGGATTTGCCGGATGGTATAAATTTTATAAAGAACATAAAAACCAATATGTTTTTGATGCCGCTTTTGTCATTTACGGCAATGAGCGGGGCATTTTATTATCCAAATTTTTAGGCGCAAAAAAAATATACGCAGACAATCGGCATGCGATCGTCCGCCTGCTCCTCTCCAACGGAAAAATTAATTACGGAAAATGGATCCATGTGCAGGACCGGCATGCCTATCTGGCGGAACTGTATGCGGGAAAACCCATGGAAAGCATGAAAATCAGGTACCATGTCCCTGATGAAGCTTTTGCATATATCAATGAACAGCTTTTAAAAGGACTCAGCAAACCGATCATTGCATTGAATCCGGTTACCAAGCGAAAAGAAAAAGATTTGAAACCGGACACACTCCTTACACTGGCAAAAAAAATAAAAGACGCAGGGATGATTCCCGCCATGATCGGTGCAGGAAAAGATTGTGAATCATTTTATGAAAATCTTCCGCCTGCTGGCAGACAGGTGCTGCTGAATCTGGTAAACAAAACCACCATTCCCCAACTGGGCGCCCTGCTGAAAAGCTGTGCCGTCCTCATCAGCGCCGACACCGGCACAGCCCACTTTGCTCTCGCCTTAGACGTTCCCGTGGTAAATGTTTTTTATCTGAATGATGAATCCAATCTCGCCGCCTGGGGACCGAAGGCATTCTACCGCCACCGCCTGATTGCCCGCGGCGGAGATTTCAGCGCCGAAAATATTTGGAAAAATGCACAGGATCTGATAGAAGAAAACTCTTCCCTGTAACTTTGTATATTTCCGGCTTGTATCAGGAAAGGATATTGATATGTTCTCACGGTATTTCACGGATAGCCATTCTATAAAAACGCTCCCGTCTTATCTTTTGTCTTCTTTTATTTTCATAAGCGTCATCTTTTTACTTTTCCATATTTCCGGATTTGAACGTGTTTTCGAATGGAATAAGAGTCTGCGTGATGCGGCCACAGGGTTTGCCGTCTTCAGCCTCATTACATATGCACTGAGAGAAAAATTGTATTCCCCCTTATGGTGTTTATCCCTATTTCCTTATCTAACGCAGCTTGTAATTTACGCCTATGTACTCATTCATGCCAATATGTCCTGGACGATTGATTACGACTTGATCCACCCCTATTTCCTGCTTTTCGTTTACGAATCAACCCTCACGGCATGCTTCTTTGCCTTCTCACAAAACCGTCCAGGGAAATGGCGCTTTTCCATTTCTGTCCTTTATGGAATTATCGTCGCGGCAAGCCTTCTGTTTGCTGCTATATATCTGGGATACTACCTCCTATACAATGACACGATACGCGCGGAAAATATGCTGCCCATCCTGCAGACCAACAAAAAAGAAGCGTTTGAATTTATTTCAGACCGCATCGGACTGCCCGTCCTGTTTTCTTCCCTTATCTTTCTTGTGCTGCTCTTACCAGCCTCTTTCTTCTGCTGCCATAAAGCCATTTCCGTCGGCCGGGATCGTTACAGTAAAATGCGTATCCTATGGATAAGCATGATTTGCATTCTGTCCATCATCAGCATCCATAAATATATCCCGTCCCTTTTTCCTATTTCACAAACTTATGGCGCTTTCCACTATATACATGAAATGCGGCGGATCAGCCAAAAGCATGAACAAAATATAAGCCGGTTCCGTATATATACCCCCGTCAGCGAAGCCATGCCGCAAAAATTACCGGGTACCGTCATTGTCGTCATCGGAGAAAGCGCCACCCGTGACCGGATGAAAGCCTTTACCCCGTCTTATCCGTCTGAAACAACCCCATGGCTCTCAGAAATGAAAGAAACACCTTATTTTTACCTCATGGATAAAACATATTCCTGCTTTCCCGTCACTGTTCCCGCGCTTTCCATGTTCCTTTACGGGCGAAACCAATATGACCACCGGAATATAGATGACGTAGCCAATATCATAGATGTGGCACACCTTTCCGGCTATAAAACATGGTGGATGAGCAACCAGGGCAAAATGAGCGGTGAAGACAGTCCCATCGATTTCGTCGCGCAAAACTGCGATACGGAACAACGGACGCCGTTTCCGCTGGGCGACGATTATCAGCTGCTTGATTTTGTAAAGCAGCTTCCCAAAAATGAAAATAACTTTGTCATTATCCATCTTATGGGCAGCCATATCAGGTACAGCGACCGCACCCCGCCGGATTTTAAAGGAATCGACAACCCGCAGCACGACAAGCGGACCAACCAGTATGACACCACGCTGCTCTATACGGATCATCTCCTCCGTGATATCTATACGTATGCCAAAGATCATTTGAATCTGCAAGTCATGATGTACTGCTCCGACCATGGAGAAAACATGGAACGAAGCCATGTCGCCAGCAAAAACATGACTTATGATATGGTTCGGATTCCTTTTTTCATTTATCTTTCCCCCGCTTACACACGGCTCTACCCGGATACGGCACAAGCCCTGCGTCAAAATGAACACAAAGTATTCACCAATGACCTGATGTATGACACCATCAGCGGAGTCCTGCACCTGCCAAATACAGACTATGAACCGAAATTTGATTTAAGCAGCAGTGCATATAATCTGAAACCGGCAGACGCAAGAACGAAGTATGGAGAATGGACCATCCTTGATGATCCGGATTACAAGTAAGTAATTCAGGCATGACAAAAACCGTTACAGTTTCTCCAAAAGGAGCTGTAACGGTTTTTTACAACAAATTCACACTCTTTTCTCCTCCGAGTGCAGCGTATCCCATCTTTCAAAAAGCAGTGTAATGCCAAATGCAAGATAATATAATCTGCCAAACGATGTGGAAGAAAATGTTTCATCCAAAAGCCCGTTAAGAACAAAAGCAAGAAAAACTGCCAGCATGCACCAGCTGAATGGATTCAAAGCATATATACGTATCCTTTTCCAGAAATACATCCCCATAAGAATCAGATATGCATTATAACCCAGAAAAGCAAGAATCCCTCCGGTTGATAAAAAAATCAGCCACGTATTATGGGCATGCACATTTTTTTTAAACTCCCTGCTTCCCTCCAGTTGATATTTATGGTCATAAGCATTTTTCCATCCATTCAGTCCCACTCCGGCCAATTTATGGTCCTCCCACATATGGTAACTGCTCTTCCATATAAACGGTCGGTCTGCCCCTTGCATCCGATATGGATCATGTATTCCAAACCGGAGGGAACACAGCAAAGCAAGTACGACCAGCAGACCTGCCCCCATCCCTAAGAGCCGCCGCCTGGTTTTCCCCATTGCAATTTGATTTCTAAACAGGAAAATCAGCACAGTAATAAAAATCGCTATGGATAAAGCTCCCATGGCACCTCTTGTTTGCGTCAGGACCAATGTAACTGCCTCCAGCACTAAAAGTACCGACATTACAGCCAGATGAAAAATATTATCACGATAATAGCAGATAAAAGCAATAGTGAGTGGAATAAAGACATCCATCATAATACCCACGTGGGGCGGTGATGTATAAAAGCTGTCCAGGCGCTCCATGTGTTTGGCAGCATACTCATATATCCCATATCCGCATATTGCATACCCAATCGTAACAAATGTATAGCATACAGTTTTTCTGATATCACGCTCCCAGCCGATGTATAAAATCATAAATAAAGGCAGCGGAATCATAACATAAGACAGAAAACTATATGATCCGCCATACATATTTCCAGTATTGTCCAAATGAAACAGCGTGGAAATAAACAGGCAGGCATAAAATACAGCGAACGCCCATAGAATATTTTTATGAAGTGTAACCTTGGGAATCGCATGATTTTTCAGTGCATAAGCAATTACAAACAGAGTAAATGCGATCATACTGATAGACATTCCCGTATTAATATAATGGTAAGCCGTAGCCCCCCATACGACAACAGCCGCTGCCAACCGACTGCCCCAATTTATATTTAAAAATTTCATGAATCCCGCTCCTAATGGTTTTTATCGGGCAGCCATAAATTTCCACTGCCGCATTTTATATTGTAATGAAACTGCCATTTTACGGACATATCCGCAAAGCTGCAACAAAATCGTACATTCACTTACAATCAGATACCGCTGAAAAGAAAAAAGAAACGGCAACGATACATCTCTATGCATAAAGATATATGATTCTAACTCCCTGTAATCCAAATCCGGCAATTCCCGCGTATTGAAATCCGCCACAAAAGTCTTTACAGCGCACTTCAGTGCCTGAATGCAGCAAATCTTCTTCTCCGACAATGCATGTAAATCCGCAATCCGTTCATGTTCACGCCACGCCAGAAACCTTCCATATTTCAATTGTATAAAATCCTTTATATTTTTCCCCCTCATAAGACTGTTTTCATTTTCATAACTGTAACGATATAAAGATACCGGAGTCAGATAAGCACTTCCCGCCTTAAAAAAAACGGTAGCACTCACATACATATCTTCCACCAGCCGCCCTGCCGGAAATATCAAATCATTCCATAGATAACGCTTATATAATTTCCCATGGGCAAAATTCGGCAATTCATCAAGAAGGATCCCTCTCTGGATTTCCGATAAATCATCCGTCTCTTTCCATCCGGAAGACCTGCAATCCTCGCTTCCATCGGCATAGATAATACTGAAACCGGCCATGATGATATCATAAGTCCCTGATTTTGAAAAAAATATCATTTTCTCTAAAGCATCTTCCATGATAAAATCATCAGAATCAAGAAAATATATCCACTCACCTTTACAGATTTTTATACCTGCATTTCGGGCAGCGCTAAGTCCCTGATTTTCCTGATGGATGACATGAATCCTGCCATCTTTTTCCGCATAGGAGTCACATATCTGCCCGCATGCATCAGGCGAGCCGTCATCAACCAGGATCATTTCCCAGTTGGAATACGTCTGGTTCAGCACGCTGTCAATACATCTATGTATAAATTTTTCAGTTTTATATACCGGCACGATGACCGACACTAATGGAGCATATCCCATAGGTTTTATCCCCTTATTCCGCCTTTTAAGCGTTTCAGCACATTGCCGCCGATTTCCATGTTCAGGTACGCATAGCAGTATGCATTTAAAATGAAGACAATTCCAATCATCACCATGCCTGATGTGGTAAACATCGCTTTACCCGGATCCGGATCAAACCCGAAGATCGATGACAAGGGTGTCCATATCCAGCGAAGGAATGTGGTGAAGCGGTCAATCGCTCCGGTAAGGGCATCGGCAATGCCGAGAACATAAATAGAAAATATGATTTTATAAGACATTTCAAGTATATATGCAAGAATCGTAAGGCAAAGCGTTTTCCCGTAAGACATTTTATGAAGAAATCCATAGCCCATGGCCATGCCGAGAGCACCCGCATAAAAGGCTGTCGTCAGTCCGATTTCAGGCCCTCCGATCATGGTAACGAGAATAACCACGCCCGCCGATGTGCCGAATCCCCACTTCATCCCGTGGAAATCGCAAATAACGGCAATCGGGATGGGGGACGCGGTCATAGTGACGAACACGAAAAACGGCGCCAAAAGTTTCAGCAGCACCAGGAGTGACGCGATGGCCGCCGCTGCCGCCGCTTCTGTCAGATATTTTGTTTTTCTCACTGATTCGTTCAATCTGTATCCTTTCCAAAAGAAGCCGCTAATGCTTCTTTCTCCTGTTTCGTTTTCCGTTTCAAATAGAATTCACAGGACCGGGCATCATAACCGTTGTTCCATTCCCTGTACCACACAAGGCGGACAGGCAGCCGGCCTTTTGTATACTTCGCGCCCTTCCCCGCGTTATGGACAGCTACCCGTTTTTCCGGATCATCTACGGTAAATCCCGTGTAGAGTGTGCCGTCTTGGCAGCGCACCATGTAAGTAAAATATTTCTTTTCCATCTCTTTCTCTTAGCCGCAGACGGCAAAAGGGCACAGGACTGTTTACATTTAGGTGTATGGTCTCCGCATGGTCACGCATGCCACTGTCCCCGTCTCCAGACTGCTGTTTTATTACCTCTCTATTGTATACAAACAATAAAAGAAATGCCAGCTGCATTGACAGCAGCTCAGAAAGCATTTTCTTTTATTTCCACATTTTTTCATGTCATTCGGATAACATATTCTTCACCGCCGTGGTGAGAAAAACGGTAAGAAGATAAAAGCTATCAGCTGTGAGCTGTTAGCCGTTAGCTGTGAGCCGTCAGCTAAAAATGCTGAATGACGGCGGACGGTCAGGTGTCACCCGGAGATGACGAAGGCTCGCTGCCGTGATGAAGAAGACCATAAAACGTCATCCTGAACGAATGTGAAGGATCTATTACCGTGGTGAGGAAAGCCGTAAGC
>OLSJ01001346.1_pt1 | contig 15207 bp, 15 predicted proteins | sample 1672151 | NCBI WGS metagenome assembly OLSJ01 (sample SAMEA3136653, study PRJEB25190) | human gut metagenome | biome: human gut; feature: human-associated habitat; material: faeces | place: Austria | collected 2013 | reverse complement strand
TATATCGTATGATTCCTATAAGATCGATATTGAAAGTGTTGACCCATCTAAAGACCTCTCTATGAGAGAAGTATATGGACTGGATCCAGCAATGGCAAAGTAACTTAATAAACAAAATGGGGTGGCTCCGTTAGTCCGGACAGGTGGCTCTCGCCACACCGGACTGGCGGCTCTGCCGCACCGTAATATTCAGATATATTGAAGATTGTCGATTATACAGGTCTTTCAATGCGGCTACCTCCCAAAGCCGCTAACCCAAAACCATTATGTTGTTTTTGTATTGATGGGAAAAGAAAAAGGCGGCTTTTCAACCGCCATCTGGAAAAAGGTATTTTGTGACACGCAAAAACGGTACTGTTGATAGCGGTTTTTTTATTTGCCGCTATGCAGCACTTTTTAATTGATTTACGCATAATAGGAACTGCTAAACCTTACTATACGTTTTTCTATACCTGTTAGAAAATCAACAGGAACTGTAGAATATAGTGAGGTGATTACATATGCGTAAAAAAGAAGATAAGTACGATTTCAGAGCTTTTGGTCTTGCCATCAAAGAAGCTCGTATGAAACAGGGTTTAACCCGTGAACAAGTGGGAACAATGATTGAGATTGACCCACGTTATCTAACAAATATTGAAAATAAAGGACAGCACCCAAGTTTACAGGTATTCTATGACCTTGTATCATTGCTCAATATTTCTGTTGATGAATTTTTCCTGCCTGCGTCTGATCTGGATAAAAGCACCAGAAGACGACAGTTGGAAAAGCAACTTGACAACCTTTCCGATAAGGATTTAGTTATCATGGAAAGCGTCGCTAACGGAATCATCAAGTCTAAGGAAGTAGCGGAAGAATAACGCTCCACTTTTGATTACCAATAAAATAAGCCGATAACCCAAGAAATACTTATTCTCGGTGTTATCGGCTCTGCGTCTTAGCGTCTGGCTCTATAACAGTTATTTGTTGTTGCCTTACATTGATTAGGCTTTCTTGTTTACATTTAGGGCAGAATAGAGGATAATTTATCAATTCTGTATCCTTTCGTATTTTTGTGCGTGTTTTATTTCTGCATATAGGGCAGTATATCCATTTTTTTGTTATCATTCGTTTTCTCTCTAATATGCTATTTTATTGTAAACTCACATGCCAAATAATATGTGTCATAATCCCAATCTTTTGGGGATTCAAAATAAGAAACACTTATAATTATCCGATAATGCCCTGATGGGAGTTCACCATAAAACGAAGAAATATCATATGCTAACCTCAATCTTTCTGATGGTTTTATAATAACATCATCTTCATTGTTTTTTGACGGGTCAGAAAGTTGAGTTAATTGATACCATACATCTGATTGTTCTGCTTCGATTTCAAAATAAGATTTTGAACAATGGTATTCTTTATCAGAGTTGTTCTCGATAAAAAATGTCGCATTCTCTAAGTTAAAATCCCATTTTTTATCTAATGTAATTTCAACATCTGATAAAGAATTGATTTCTTCTTCATTTCCATAAGGCGAAACCTCGTAATATTCTTTAAAATTTTGTGGGAATACATTTTCCTCATTTTGTGATGAATTGCACCCAGATAAAATGCTTACGGCTATTACTAAAATTATGCAGATACATTTTTTCATTTTTAAAACCTCCTCGATAAATGTTTAGTCCAATTATATGGAGCAAATATCTATTTTTCATCAACATCTATGATTTTTATCCAAGCTGTAACACACGCTCCAACCTTATCATTATTCGCAATTTTCAATGTACCTCCATGCCTTTCACACAATATTTTACAAATATTTAATCCTAGACCTAAATGTTCAGTCGTAGTGTCTTGCGACGATTTGTAAAACGGTAATGTCACACGCTCTATATCACTATCCTTAAAACCGCAGCCATCATCGGAGACGGAAATCAATAAATATTGTTTTTTCATACTAATGTCAATATCTATCATTGAATTGGCATATCTAATACTATTAGATAATAAATTTTCATAAATCTGTACAACAATATCAAGATTGATAAATAGGTTTTCGTTATTATTACAGCTTGTCTTAATAGAGTATTTTATGTCTGTACAAAGCAGTTCTGTTGTATCTGACAAAGCTTTTAATAGTAAGTTAAAGTTTATGGTCTCTTTTTCGATTTCTATATCTTCTAATCGGTATAGATTCGTCATGGCATTAACGTATTTTTCAAGTCGTTCCACATTCTTACGCATTGTTGATAATTCATCAATTACCTCTTGTTGGGAAACTAATCCTTTTGGAATAAATGATAACAACATTGTAGTATGCCCTTTAAGTAGTGTTAAGGGAGTACGCAAATCATGCGAAAAAGCAGCGTTTAATCGTCTTTGTTCAGCAAACTGTCGTATCATTTTTTGATTGTTTTGATATAAACAATTTTTCATTTTTTCAAATGCAAGACACAGCTTACCCATTTCGTCTTTATAGGGGTAATAGAGAGTAAAGTCCAATTCGTTGTTTTCAATTTTGCTATAAGCATTAGTTAGTAACTTTATCGGTCTCGCCAATTTTCGTTTTATAAAAATAGTTACGCAAAGTATCATACTGAATGAAAGAACAACAGGAATAGTGGCAATATTTATCATTCCTAAAGTAGTATCTACAATCCTATCTTGTTTGGTAAAGTTTGGTGAGACCTCAATATAAGAAACATGATTTGGATAAACGTATTCTTGTACCGGGCGTTCTTTTTGATAGTCTACAACAAAACTACATACTTTCTTTTGGCTTGCATTATATATTGTATACTCTGTCTGGTCATTATTGTATTTTGCTATAAATGAACCATTTTCAGGTATATCATATCTTGTTGTCATGTCCTCATATTTATAGTTAAGATTCATTCTATAATTATCAACAAGAGCAATGGCAGTAACACTTATAGTAATACCAACTACTAAAGAAATAAGTGCGTAAAGAATAAATGAAATTTTAATACTCCTGTTCTCAATATAGTATACTAATTTTTTTTCCCTTATTTTTTCCACTTATATCCGCACCCCCAAACAGTTTCTATATAAGGATTATCACTCATAGAAAGAAATTTTGTTCTTATCCGTCGTATATGTTCCGTAACAACAGAATTGTCACCGCAACCATCTAGCCCCCATACTTTTTCATAGATTGTTTCACGGTCGAAAACAATACCTTTGTTTTGTGAAAGAAATTCAATTATATCAAATTCTTTCTTCGTAAAGTTTATTTCAGCATTTTTATAAAAAACCGTTCGTGATGAATAATCAATTACTATATTTTTATCGAACTGTACTATTGCAGACGAACTATGCCTTTTCTCTCTCCGCAAATGGGCAGCAACTCTAGCTTCTAATTCATCAATAGAGAAAGGCTTTACAACATAGTCGTCAGCACCGATAGCAAACCCCTTGATTTTATCACAGTCCTCAACACGAGCTGTTAAAAAAATAATAGGACAGGAAACATAATTTCTAATCGCCTCACAAACTGTAAAGCCATTCATATCTGGCATATTTATATCCAACAGAATAATATCGGGGTTTTTAGTGATTGCATTTAGTGCTTCTTTTCCGTTAATTGCTGTATACACTACATAACCAATCTTGTAAAAATATTGATTTAACATTGATACAATATCTTTTTCGTCGTCTACAATCAAAATACTCTGTGCCATAATTCGTTCCTCCTTAGTCAGTATATCTTATCATGGAAAAAACAATTTTTTAACAACTTCTATCTATTACATGCGTGTGACTATCAATTTGACATTTTTACATCAATTACAATGTTACATTTTCATATCCATATATCCATTCAAACAATAACGCATTTTACCTGCTGCAATTATTATAATCCCTTAAATTAATTGTAACAACTCCAATAATCAGCTTACAAACCATACCTCGGTATGATTTGTAAGCCTTTCTTCATGCTATCCCACAACCTTCCAGTTACCGCCTGTCTTTTTCAGTACCAAATCAAACTGTGAAATTTGTGTGGCTTTTGTTCTCTGGTCGAGATACTTCACCGATACCGAAACTTTGACCTGTTCCCCATCTTTGATGAAGATAGGATTTACCAACTCTGAAAACAGATAACCACAGTTTACAGGTTCAAGCACATTGCCAGATACATAATAGGCAAGCTCCTTTTCCGTAGCGGTAGGGTACAGCTTAAAGAATGTTTCCAAGAACTCTGTCACTTCTTCCGTCGTGGCAGCATCCACCGTTCCGTCAGATTCCTTTGTCTTTGGTTCATAGCTGGATTTTGTCGGTGTGCTGCTAATGGTCGGATTCTGTGTGATAACCATGTTTCCATTGCTATCTACATGAACCACTACCATATAAGCGGAGGTGTAACCGATTGACGTTTCACCCTCCGTTACCGTCTGATCTACAGAGTAGACAACGGTAAAGTCGTCTGTTCCAGCCTGTTCTATATCCCAAATCTTTACATCTGTTACCGTAGAGCTTGTGGGTATATCCTGCCTTACCGTATCGACATTCAAATCCTGCAGGCTCTTAGTCAGATAATTGTTGATGGCTGCGGTTCTTTTATCAATGGATTCCTGCGTATTGCTCCAAGAATAATAGGATTTCGCAAATGCTTTAACAAAGTTCTCTATCCTATTGGTATCGACAATACGCTGTTCAATGACTTCCTTTTCATGTACCGTGTGCATATCAATGGCGGTGAAATTCTTATACACCCCAAAGCTGACGCTTGCAATCAGCACCAGCCATAAGGCAATCACAGTTTTCTTGTGTGTGCCGACTTTCATTACAGGCACTTTTTTCTCTTTTTTCGGTTTTGATTCCTTGTCCTTTTTCTTAAATATCATAGTACCATTCCTTTCTATTTTGATTTTACCCGACCAGCACCAATCAAGTGTTTCTGCCAGTACGGGCTTGTTAAATCTGCATATCCGATAGGGTCGCCAGCGTGATACATTCTGTTGTTTCCTGCATAGTAGAGTAGGAAAGCACCGCCTTTCCCTATTTCTAAGGTAGGTTTGTGCAGTCCTCTCCCCGAACCGTGCTTGCATTTCTCAATGCACACGGCTCTCCATCTTTGCTCCGTTACAGGTTATTTCTTTTCGCCATGATGTATAGCCATGTGACACTTGTGGCATACCACGATTGTTTTCCGTCTTTTGGCTATCATTATCTTTTCCCATTCTGATTTTCCTTTAAGGTTTTTAACCTTGTTTACATGATGAATTTCGTATCTGTCACTTTCCGTACACCCACACACTTCACATATCTTCGCCTTTAAGCGACTTTCTAACGTTGTTACGTCATGGGAATAATTTTTAGCTGTTTGTGGAACAATATCAGTAAACTTCTTTCCTTTACAGTCAGCATAATTCGCAAAATACATTTTCTTTATTCCTGTTTTAGTTTCATAAGGAACAGCCCATTTGCCTGTACCGTCTTTATACATAGCTCTAATTTTAGAAACTTTAGAACGGTGCTTTCCTGCAAGTGTTTTCAAACAACTATATTCCATAAGATAATTGAAATAGATTAGCTTGTTAAAATTGCTTGCCAATCCATAATAATTACAGATACCTCTTAATTCTGCATTATAAATAGTCACTATTTCCAAATCTGTCCTATTAAGCAGTTGTGGTCGATGTATAGGTTCTAATTTCCCATTGTCTGACCTCTGCTTTACAATTCCATTTGAAAATAAAAATTTTTCTATCTTGTCTTTGAATGGAATACTCAATTCCACCTTGTTATTCATAGAACGGGTTTTGAATTTTCCTTTTGGTTTAATCTGCTGGTCACGGCGTACTCTGACATCATATCCGAGAAAACGAGCAGGAGTATTACTGTGTGTAATCAGAGTTTTTTCTTGACTAAGTTCCATTTTTAATGTGGTACTTATAAATTTTGTAAGTTCTTGCTTAATCTTCTCACAATCCTGTCGATTGCCATTCACAGCTATTAGGAAATCATCAGCGTAACGCACATATTTTATTTTCTTGTCGTCACATTGTTTCGCTGGTAGTTTGAGCATTTGAGCCGTTGCAGTTTTATATTCTTCAATCAGCTTTTCTCTTTCTATACCGTTGCTATTTTTAATTTTGTTGTGTAATCTTTGGCGTAATCCTACCAGTTTTGTATATTCTGGTGTATATCGTGCCTTTGTTGCCACATCAAACTCTTTCTTTATCTTCATTACGTGACGGTCTAATTCATTAAGGTAGATATTCGCAAGAATAGGCGAAATGATACCACCTTGAGGGCAACCGCTATATGTTTCGTGGTATTTCCAATCTTCCATATAACCTGCCTTTAAGAATGAATGAATGAGTTTCAGAAAACGTGCGTCTTTAATTTTCTGATTGATAATTTCCACAAGTACCGCATGATTGATGTTATCGAAACACCCTTTTATGTCGCCCTCTATAAACCAGCGTGCTCCTGTAAATTCTTTTTTTATTTGAGCAAGAGCAGTATGACAACTTCTTGCTGGTCTGAAACCGTGAGAGTAGTCTGAAAAAATAGGCTCATAGATTGCTTCTAATATCATGCGTATTGCTTCCTGTATCAGCTTATCAGTAAAGACAGGCAGTCCTAAGGGACGCATTTTGCCATTTGATTTTTTGATGTATGTACGTCTTACTGGTTTTGGTTGATACATTTCATTTTTTAAGGCTTCAATGATATTTTCAATATATATTTCGCTAAAACCGTCCGCTGTGTCGTCTGTTACACCCTTTGTTCCTGCTCCTTTGTTGGAGTAGAGGTGTTGGTATGCAACATAGTATATATCTGGACGGAGTAAATACCGATAGAGCCTTGTAAATACTTCATCATGGTTCTTTTTTGAATTTTCCTGTAATTTGGTTAAAATCTCCATTGTTGGTTTCATTTGAGGTTTTCCTCCCTAATCAATTTCTAATTTTAATTCGCTAAGACTGCTTTCCTTCGCCATGTGAACGGTTTTCCCGTATCCGATTTTACGGCTTTCCCTGTCTTTTCAGGGTTCTCAGACTACTATGAAAGCTCCGTTACCTTGCCAGATTTTCAGCGTCATCTCACTTAGCATAGCCTTGTGATTTATCACTACAAGAGCATTACGCATAGCCATTGTAGGCATTCTAGTTTAGGTAATCTCCAGTTGACGAAAGTAGTAGGCTAGTGTGAATTGTCGGATATGCTTTCGTTCCGTTACTACTGGTTCTCCAGCGTACCGTATGAGTTAATTGATAACCCACTGAAAGGCATTTATTTTCAGCGTTACTCATACCACAGGTTTCAGACAAGTTTCCTGTGTCCACACGTAACAGAGGTTTGGAACTCACATTCAACAAATCTAGTTTTATCCTCATATTCACTTAACCTTGCAGTTCAGTCGTGCTCTATTGTCTTTGAACAACTTTCTGCTTTCCTGCCGTGCTATTTTCCCGTACAGCTTTCGCCTTTCGGTTAGGCAGGTGGTTTCCCGTGTTATCTTACGGGGTAGTGCCCTTTTTTCTGTCCCCCTTTCTTTAATCTACTTCTAACTTTCGTCCCTCTGGACGCACGATTCCCACATGGGTGACATACGTTCCAGAGTTATAAGTAGAGTGGAAGAATACCAAGTCACCAGCTTTCGCCTGTGACAGAGGTATGTGCTGCGTAGCGTCATACTGCGCCTGTGCGGTACGAGGTAGACTGATACCAGCTTTCCCATAGCACCAAGACGTAAGACCAGAACAGTCAAAGCTGGTGTTTGGATTGCTGCCGCCAAAGACATACTTCCAGCCTTGATACTTCAATGCTTCTTTGAAGATTGCCTGTGCGGTAGCGTCACTGAAACTGGGAACAGCTAAATACTGGTTTACCAGACAGACATAGAACATATTTCCGTATTTGTAACGCCAACCGCCATTTTCCTTAATGGAAATCTCATTCTTATAGGTGACTTTGACACCGCCCGATTTGTCTTTTGCGAAACTGACAGCTAATTCAAAGGTATATTTTTTCCCATGTTTCGCCACATAGTCAATGAAGCCGCCGCCATAGTTATAGGCTTGTACCACTGTGTCAATGTCACAGCCTTTTGCTTCTGCGGATTTTAAAAGCTCCGAGAAGTATTTACACCCCTGTTTGATGGATTCCTCCGTCGAGAGGGAATTAGGCGGCAACCCCATTGATTCTGACGACTGCATAACGTCCGTAGCTGTACCGCCAGATTCCACCTGCATGATGGCAAGCAGATAGTTCACATAGTCCGAAATTCCGTATTCTTTCGCATATTTCTCTACCGTCGGTTGGTGCTTCAGCACTTCCTCTGACAGATTCAGTCCAGAAAAATCAAAGTGGGAAGTGCTGTTTTCTTCATCATCTGCGGTCACGATAAACAGGAACAAAAGCAGACAGATAATCACTGTGAAAATCCCACCGAACACAGCGAAGTGTCTTAGCTTCATTTCTTACCGCCTTTCCTTCTGGTCGTTTTCTTCTTGGTTGACGGATTTGTGGTCTTTTTCTGTACGGTCTTTGTCTGCTTCTGGTGTTGCATGGTTTGACGGACGGATTGTTTTGTAGCTGCTGTTGAAGCCTGTTTCACGGTTGGAGAGGATTCTCTGACAACCTGCGTCCTCACATTATCCTGCTGTTTCGTAACAGGCTCTTTCTTTACAGAAGATTGTTCCCTTGTAACAGCAGGACGTTCCTTGACCGTTTGCTCCTGCTTAGAAGCTGCTGCCTGTGGAGCTGCTTTTGCAGATACAGGCGTTGTCACTGGTCGCTCATGCACAGGGGCAGTTCCTTTTGTCACTGATCCTGTGCTTTGTTTCGCTTTATCCAATTCCATACGTTTTTCCGCAACCGTCTGTCTGTGCTTATCCTGTTTTTCTGCACGACCCTGTTTTCTGGTCGCTTTTTCCTCCACAATGCCACGCTTGAAGTCTGATACATTTTCCTGTATCTGATTTACACCGCTATGTACTGCATACTGTGCCTGTGTCGGCATATCTTTGACCTGTTGTCTGATGGATTTTGCCTTATCTTTCAAGCGGTCTTTACCATCAAGCACCGCACCGACTTTCGCACCAGCACGTTTTCCAAAAGTGGAAGTATCTGAAGCGGTGTCATGGTTTGGTCGTGTATGACTGTTTCCTTTTGCTGTATCAGCCTTGCGGCTATTTGAAGCGACCACCGCACCAGCGACACCGCCAGCAGCACCAGCCGCAACCGTCCTGCCGATTTTTCGTTCCAAGCGTCTTGCACTTCTGCCTAAGAACATATAAGGTCGCCGCATGATACGCCTGCCGACCTGCTGTGTATCGGAAGATTGCAGACTGAACATTGCCATCAAGTCACCGAGCTTGAAGTAAATTCCTGCAAAGGTGACTATCTGTAAAAAAGCCACCATAAAGAACGGATAACCGCTGGAAATGGAATAAAACATAGTGGATATGCTGAAAGCTGTCGTGATAATCAGCGTAATACCTGCCCTTAACATGATGGTATTGAACAGTTTTGTAAGTGCCTTTTTTGCCATGCCCTCATAGGTCGGTATCATGGATAAAATGAAACTGACAGGTAAAAACATGGCATAGATGATAAATAGCACCTGTGAGAAAATCATCATGCCGGTAAGCAGGAATACAAAGATTGAGATTCCGATATTGAAGATGAACAAAAATACCACCGTACCAAGTCTGCTCATGGTCTTAGTAACGCTTAGATTCGCATTGTCCTTATCCTCGATTTCTTCAACTATTATATCTTCTCTGTCGTCCGTATCTGGGCTTGCTTCTAACAGGCTTTCCACACGGTCAGAGCCGAGCTTGTCAATATCGGATTCTCCATACTGTAAGAGCAGCCACGGTTGTTTTACCTGTATGGAAAACAGGCTGTCCCTTATCAAATCAACGCTGTCCTTGCCTTTGCTGTTGGAATCGGGCAGCACAATCTTTGTGCCAAGTGATAACGCCGAGCTGCTTATATCTGCGGAAAAGTCGTTGATTTTGCTGATATAGTTTGGGGCATAGGCAATAAAGGACGCTGACAGGATAAATACCACAAGAAAATTGACTACCGCATGAACCGCTTTTGTGGTTTCCCTCTTGATAAGTCCTGTATAAGCTACATAGATACCCATTACCAGAATGAGGATAAGCAGAAACCCCACATAAAATCCCTCACTGGAAAAGCCGCTGGAAGTAACGCCAGCTAATGTCTGAATGTTCTTTCCGATTGAGCCTGCGGTATCAGAGATAAAGTCCAGCTTGTAGGCTTCCTGCACCACATAGCCTGTCGCATTGGAGATATAAAGGCTCACCGTCCAGACAAAGTTTGTGATAGCGTACAAGCCATACTGAATACTTTTCCCGATTCCATCAAGCCAGTTCCACGGTAGCCAATCCCAAGAGCTGTCAACGTAAAAATCAAGTTGGTAATTCTCTAAAGGATATTGAGAATAGGCGTTAGCGTCGCTCACGGTATTATCAACCAGTCCTGCCGCATGAGCTACCGTACCCATGATTGCCAGAAATACCAGCACACCAAGAATCACCGCAAGCATGATAAGCAGATAGTGGACTATCTTTTTCTTACGCATAGGCTTCACCTCATTTCCTCTGTCTGTACTGGCGGTCTGGTATCAAAGGCATGGAACAAATCAGCGAATACAGGGTGAATCTGGATAACGCCCACACGCCCATACAAATCTTGAAACAGACATTGCCCGTTTTCCAAATCCCTAAGCCTTTTCTGGTTGCCCTCGTCCTCCTTATCCACACCGAAAAATTCAAGAGTATTCTTGATTTCCTTTATGTCCGTAGAACGGAACGCAAACTTTAAGCCGATATTGTTCTTCATTTTTTCATCGTCCACATCACCAGAGTTTTGCGTGACGAAGTAAACAGCAGCGTTCATGGAACGTCCGGCACGAATCAGCTTGTTAGACAGTGCTTTTCCCTGTGCCACCTGTAGGAACGTCCACGCTTCGTCCAAATCCACCATCTTAAAAATGCTGCGGTCAGAATGGATAAAATCAAGGGCAAAGGTACTAATGACAATCAGCATAGCCACTGACAATAATTCCATTGTGGTGTATTCTTCAAACTTCGTGTCCTTATCCGGCAATACAAGGTCTGCCACCTGTATGATGTTGAGCTGTCGGTCTAAACTGATAGATTGCTCCACATCACCGTCCGAGAACAGGAGGTGTGCAAAGTCATAATCGGTCATGCTCTCGATATGGTCTGCGATATTTTCTGCCACAGGTGAACCGTCTTTCCTCAATTCATCAATGACACACAACAAGCCACGCTGCCTGCTCTGTGTTACGGAACGGATTGCACGCCTTAATACAGGGAACTTCTCACCGTCACGACTGCTGATTCCCGTTAAAAAGGTGAGTATGTCGATTGCCAGACTTTCAGCGTCCTTTGTTCGCTTCATAATCACATACGGGTCAAGAAGTCCTCTGTTCTTGTCCTCACTGGTGAGATTAACTATCTTGATTTCCTGTGCAATATCGGGTAGCGTTTCCTGCCAGTTGCCACGCTCTGATTTTGGGTCTACAATGACCGCTTTCCCTCCAAACAGCACCGCATAATAGATGATAAGGTTGTTGCAGAATGACTTCCCACCGCCGAGCGAACCGAGGAACGCTGCCGCAAGAGCGTTTGTCACTGAACCCTTTACTCCCTGTGCCGCAAGGCTAGGTTTCAAGTATACATTTTTTCCTGTGTCGAGATTGTAACCGATATAGATACCGTCCGTTTCCCCAAGCTGCTGTGTTGCACCGAACCCAAGTCCGGCGAGAAAGTCAGAAGTCACATACTGGATATAATCATTGATGTAACGCTTGCTGGACGGGATAAATTCACCATGCAACCCCAACATATCACCGAATGGGCGAACCAGCTTGACGTTCAAATCATCATAGAAGTCTTTGACTTCATCACAGCGTCTTTTCAACTCGTCCAGAGAATCCGCAGCCACACGGATAACGTAGGATAGTTTATACATGGATTCCTTTGACTGGTCTAAATTCGTTTCCAGTTCATTGACCGAATCCAGAGCGTCCATGACGTTACTTCCTGTTTCGTTGTTAGATTCCCAAGCATGGTTATCCAAGTCTTTCAATTCCTTTTTCTTGTTACGGACTGTAGTTAAGGCTTTCTTGTTCGTCACGATTTCCACATTCATAGAAGTGGAAACAGGAAACGTGAATTGCTGCTGCTGATAGTAGAAGATTTCCGAAGATGGGAAGTCCAGCTCACCCACGATATTGTTAATCGTGAAGTAGGCAACATACGTTGTCTGATCTTCACGCTCAATCTTTAAGTATCGCTGGTTTTCTTCAATCATGCAGCGTGTCGGACGGATAAGGTCATATCGCTTCACAAGTGTTTCACGCTTTAGTTTCTTTATCGGGAGGTCATAACTGTAATCACTGTAGGCAATGCCAGTATTTCCATAAATATGTTCCAAGAGATAGCCGAAGTCGTTCTTATCCAGCCTGCGGAACTGAAAGCGGCGTGAGATTTTGCTTTCCAGCAATTTTTCCATCTTCATATAACGGTTGATTTCATCATTGCTCATGGAAACGAAGTCACCCATCAGCTTGTGATTGACTTCATAGATAAAATCCGTAAAGGTCATAGCTGCTGATTTTCGCATACCCTTGAAGCTGATTTCTTCCTCATTCACCAGCAGCTTGAAACCAAGAAAAAAGCGGTAGTCAATCTGATTTTCACCAATCATTTCAACCAACGCTTCTGTCTGTTCGTCTACCTTTTTACAGGCAATCTCTTTTAACCTGCCTGTGATTCCTTTTTTGGAACGCTCCTGTACCGCACGCAAGCTGTCCTCTGTGGCAATCTGTAGGGCATGGATTTTTCCGTCACGGTTCTGGGCGATAAGCTGACGGAAGTTATCATGCACCATGTACTTTTCTTCTGGTGACAGGAACGAATAATTATAAGGTGTCAGCTCATAGTAGGCGAAGCACTCACCGTCATGGTTGAACACCAGATTGTTTTCTATATACTTAATCGGGAACATACATCACACTCCTAACTGCGGTCACGCTTGTATTGAATTTCTGATTTTTCAGTCTGATGGCTTTTCCGGCATAGGTCACTTTTGGACGTAGGGCAAAGGTGACAGCCGATTTCAAAAATCCAAAAGGCTTTTTTCCGTCAAAAGTTTTTTGCGATACGAACCAAGTGAACGCTACAGGGATTCCAAAGTATTTGAGGAACACACCGTCAATCATGTTAAAGGGCGGCAGCTCCCCAAAGAGAATCACCACGAACAGCGACACCACAAACCAAGCCATCTGACTGAACGTGAGAGGGAACGGGAGCTGAAAGTCGTTGATTGCATAAATGACTTTCTCCACGCTCCATATGCTTGTATAGCTTTTGATTTTCTTCAATTTTCACAGTTCCTTTCTTTGAAGATTTTTCTTTACATGGAAACAGCAGCCTGTTTTCACAAGCTGCTGCAAAAAAATAACCAGTGTCATTTCACTGGCAGATAGTAAAATATTCAGTTGTCATTGTTAATACGGACATTCAAACACACCATGATTGGTGATGACAAAACGCCCCTCTAAATCAAGGTCACGCCCGTAGGCTTCATAGTCTATGTAGCTTCTTATCCTGTCTGGTATCTCACCCAGACTTTGACATTCATCTATGAAGTAATAGGCAACGTCTGTCATATCATCACAATCGGGATAATGGATAATATCGTCTGCGTGTTCGCACAATTCCTCCAAGCTGCTGAAACAGCAGAGAAGTTCTGATAACTCGTCCTGTATGTCCTCTGGTAAGTCCTCCACCATTTCACACAGGCGGTTGACTTCCTCAATCGAGGTGTACTCGTCAATCTCAAAGGGCAGCTCATAATCATGGATAGCGTATTCTTCGTACCTGTCATTCAAGCCGATACGTTCTGCCATCTCGTCATAATCAATGGGCGGCGTGAACCAGTCACCTACAAGCTCACCCTCATTGTATTTCCCAAGATTGGCGATATAGATTCGCATTTCTTCGATACCACATCACCCCTTTACTGGTAACGGAACACGCCGCTTGTGGTAAATAAGTATCTGTCGTCCATTTCCAGCTCACTACCATAGGAATGATAATCTATGTGTTTTTGCAGTTCGTGAGGAATCTCACCGAATACGTTTTCTTCACAGATAAGGTATTCTGCCAGAGCTGCACCATCACCCACATCATAGTAGCGTATCTCGTCCTTATGGTCGATAAATTCCTCGAAGCTGGAAAACCATTTCTGCTGAATGGCTTTCATTTCATTGCCGATAGGCGTGCCCTCCAATTCCAGCACCATGCGGCAGTTGGCGTTGATTTCCCAGAGTGGCATATCGCTGTGTAAGTCAAAGGGCAGCTCATAGTCTGCAATCTCAATCTGTTCTTCATGCTCAACGCCGAGCTTCTCTCTGACTTCTTCAAAATCCACAGGACAGTTGAACCAGTCGCCAGAGTAACCGTCGTCCTCGTCATGATAAGGTTTTGTATTGTTTAAAAGGTAGATTCTCATTTCCTGCAAGGCGTGTCACTTCCTTTCTTCATTTCCAGTATTCCCATTATAACAGCATAATCTACGCCAAATACATAATGGGAAAACTTTTCTAACTGTTCTTTTGGATATGCTGTCGGTGAAAGTCGTTTAATTTCTTCCCACACCGCACGTTTACGGTAAGGTAAATCGGAAATATTGTCACAACCGACACACTCTTTCATATCCTCAAATATATCTATTTTCATGTTGTCCTCCATTTTCCGACTATCGGAGCATTACGCCCCGATAATCTTATTGAATAACTGTAACAGTACGTCTTTTACGCCAGCAGCATTGAATACCAATCCGACAGCGATTAAGGCAATCACCAAGAATCCAATCAGTTTGGAAAACTCACGCTTGAATCCGAGATACACGCCGATAACAGCGATTGCCATGAGTACAAGGCTCTGTGCGTTGGATAAAAACCAGTTGTATAAGTTCTGTCCGAAATTCATTATTTCCTGCTCCTTTCCATCATTTCAATTTCTTTGTCTGCGGCTGCTCCTGCCTGCACAAGACACATGGTAATTACACCGAATCCTGCCCCAAGTGAGAACAGGAGTAAATCAAATAAGATATGCTTCATGTTATCATTCCTCCGTTTCTGTAATCATTTCCTCTGTGGAAGTTGTCTGCTGTTCAATC
>OLSJ01001345.1_pt1 | contig 15208 bp, 10 predicted proteins | sample 1672151 | NCBI WGS metagenome assembly OLSJ01 (sample SAMEA3136653, study PRJEB25190) | human gut metagenome | biome: human gut; feature: human-associated habitat; material: faeces | place: Austria | collected 2013 | reverse complement strand
CGCTGCCAGAGGCATATGCATATCTTTCTGTACAGAAAAAAGGAGAACCACAGATTAATACCTACAGTATGCCGATGGTAGACCTGCTGGAATTTCCTATGCTGCTGGATGGATTTTCAGCAGAGGAACGCCGGAACATACAGGTTTACCTCTCTGAGAATGCGGGAAATTACCGGAAAATTGATGATGACTTGGTGGAAGTGACTTCTGCTGGAATTCAGATTTATTACAGAGAGATATTAAAGAAAGGACAGAACTACCAGATCTGTGCTGTCTATGAGAAAGGGAGCACGGGAATTTATTCTTTTTCCTATAATGATGCCTTTATTGTCAACGAATACTGGCATGAGCGGAATTTTTCAGACAGGGAGGAAAAAGATCTTCCTGACATTGTGCAGAAAGCACCTGCTTCGTCAGAAGTAGTACAGGAAGAAAAGAAAGAGAATCTGAATACGGGAAGTGCCGGATATCATTATGGTGACTCTTACGGAACAGACAATAATACAGACGGACAGAATAGCAGCAGTAACAAAGCTTCTGATGCAAAATCTGCTGAAATATCGGATACAGAGAATTCCGTGACAGAGTTAAGCACCGACACCATTACTGCAGTCAGTGGAAAGAGAATGCTTCTTATGATCCAACAGAATGGAAGTGCAAGGTTTGAGAAACAGGGAATCTCTGTAACATTTTCTCCGGATACAGTGAACGGATGGAAGATCAATGCAGAGGATGAAATCCAGATAAGAATCGAGAAAACGTCAGAAACTGCATTTTCTCTGCGGATTTTTGTCAGAGGTGAGGAGGTAACAGAAGTTCCGGGAACAGTGGTGGAATTTCAGACATCTGTGTTTGGCGGAATCCAGTTACCTGAAACAGTAAAAGCGGAGGATGTGCAGGGAAATCAATATGCAGTGAATTATCAGGAAAAACAAAATGTTCTCCGTATGGAGATCAACCAGACAGGGGATTATTTTTTGACAGATGGAAAGTCAGAAAGTATAGGAAATCAGACGGATGAAGAAAGCGTGGAAGCTGTTTCAGATGGAGAAGACACAGGATTTACAGAAGAAGAGTCGGTGTCGGAAGAGAAAACAGAACAGAAAGCAGAAGCTTCCGCCAAACAGTTTCTGATGATAATACTTACATTACCGGCAGTATGTATCCTGGTGGCTGCCATTATTTTTGCAATTCGTAAAAAACGCAGATAAGCGACAGTGGAAAGGCAAACAAAGCACCTGAAAACAGAAGGAGGTGTCAGCAATGAAGAAGAACTGGAAATATTCATTACTACTCATAGCAGTTGTATTTGCATTGACTATGGGCATATTCTTTCTGTTTTACCGCTTTGATAACAAATATACGGCCAGGGGGGACCAGGCCATTCAGGGAATCCTCTATGTGCCTGATGATGATTCTGTGCATTATCTTGCCAGGGAATGGGAATATTATCCGAATGTATTGCTGACACCGCAGGAAATAAAGGAACAGAAGGAGGACTACTACAGCCGTTATGTTTCCATTGGCGAGTACGGTGGAATGGACCTGGGCGACAAAAATAAATCTCCTTTTGGAAGTGGTACCTATCGGATGACCCTGGTGCTTCCTGAAAAAGAAAAACAATATGCTATTGGCCTGACAGAGATTTTTTCTGCTTACAAGCTGTATATTAATGGGGAATTGATGGGGCAGATGGGAAATCCGGATCCGGACAATTACCAGGAGCAGATTCAGAACAGGGTATTTACCTTTGAGGGAAAAGGAACTGCAGAGATTGTGATCGCAGTGACAGACAAACATTCGGTGTCATCGGGAATTCAGTATGTGCCGGTTTTGGCTTCTCCTTTTAAAGTGAATATTATCCGCGGGTTGTCACTTATGATTGCTGTGGTATTTATGGCTTTTACATTTTTTGTCCTGATTTTTTCAGTGTATATGTATATGCGAACTAAAAAAGTGGAGTTTGGACTTTTTGCCCTGCTTTGTATCTGTGTGCTGGGATATGGTTCTTATCCGATCCTGCATTCCTTTGTTGCAGTAAAAGTACAGCCTTGTTATGGAATGGAGGCATTGTTCTATTATCTGATGTTTGCCGGTGTTATGCTGGTACAACAGAAGATCCTGGGAGGTGAGGAAAGGATTCCGGAAATTCTTGCAGGTGTGGCCGCCACAGCCGGAGTGATGGTTTTTGTGGCAGAAATGCTGTGCAGCAGAGCCCAGTCTGCAACAGGGCTGTATCTGATCTCTAAGCTTACAGAGATTTTGAAGTGGGCAGCAGCCGGTTATCTGCTTTTCAGAAGTGTAAAGGAGATAAAACAGAAGTACAGTAATGTACTTTTAGTGGGAATTGTTGTTTATGCAGCGTCTCTGGCAGCAGACAGGATATGGAGATTATATGAGCCGATCATTGGCGGGTGGTTTACGGAAATTGGTGCAGCAGTGCTTGTAGCCAGTGTGGGACTGACTCTGTGGATGGAGCTTGCCAATGCTTACAGATTTCAGCTTACCTATAGAGAATACAGCCGTCAGATGGAACAGAAACTGCAGATACAGAAACAGAATTATGAGGAACTTACAGAAAAGATGGATGAGATCAGCAGGATGCGCCATGATATGAGACACCATCTGCGCACCATCATGTCTTACACCCAGCAGGGAAAATATCAGGAGATGATGGAATACCTGCAGGAGTATGCATCCGTTATAACAGAAGGGGAAAAGCTAATCTGTTATTGCAGAAACATGGCCGTAGATGCAGTGATCCATTTTTATGCAGGAGAACTGAGGAAGAAAGGGATTCCTTTTGAATGTGATATGATGCTGCCACAGAATATTGGCATTTCAGATACAGATCTGTGCAAAATATATGGAAATCTTCTGGAAAATGCCGTAGATGCAGTAAAAGATCTGCTGCCGGAAAATAAGCCTTATGTAAAGATGCTTACAAAGGTTAAGAACAGGAAGCTTCTGATAGAGATTTCAAATCCATATTCCAATGGAATCCAGCGAAGGGAAAAAGTTTTTTATTCAACAAAGCATGAAGGCTTTGGAATCGGAACAGCGTCTGTGGCAGAAGTGGTACAACGAATGGGCGGATATGTAGTTTTTAATACAGAAGAGGGTATTTTTAAAGTAAATATCTTTCTGCCGGTGAAAACAGTACAGTAAATAAATAGTTACTGCCCGGAGGGGAAGAGGCATATCGGAAATACTTATTTATCAGAGTCTGAAGAGAATAAGTATTCCAGATATGCTTTTTTTTATTGCGTTGGAGCCACGCTTGCGTACAGTAACAAGCTCCTGATTGTCCATAACAAAGCCTTCATCTGTGGATTTCTCGATGTGATCCATATTTACGATACAGCCTCTGTAACAGGAGAGAAAACATTTCATTCCCTCCAGAAGCTCTTCGAATTTCTGGAAGGTTATGTAGGAGCGTATAATGCCTGCATCTGTGGTATGTACCTGAACTGCATTGCGGTAGGTATCCACGTACAGGATGCTCCTGACAGGGATCTTTACAGGGGTACGGTCGGAGATCAGCTCTATATATCTGGAATTCTGCGACTGCCTGAACTGGATTGTTGAGAGGATCCGGCAAAGCTTCTCCGGGTCAAAGGGCTTCAGCAGATAGTAGGATGCCTGTACATCATAGCTTGCCACAGCAAAGGAATCACTGCTTGAAATAAAAATCAGAGCAGCTGTATCCCTGGCTTCGCGGAGCTTTCTGGCTGCATCCATACCGGTCATACTGCCCATATAAATATCCATAATGATCAGGTCGTAAAATCCGGGTATGTATTTAGTAAAAAAAGCTTCTGCGCTGGAATACAAATGGATGTCTGCGGATGTATTCTGGGATTCATAATAAGAAGAAATGACAGATTTTACCTGACGCAGATCTTCCTTTGAATCGTCAAGGATTGCAATATTCAAAAGGAGTACCTCCTAAATTAACTTAAACATAATTTGTATTTTAGCGTATTTTCATGAGTTATTCAAGTACGGATTCCTTACTGAAAGCAAGTAATACCATAAGTATTTATTCATTTTTCCATATTTCATGAAAAATGTCATTTAATCCCATGTATCTTGAAAATAAGACTGAAATTTTTTATAGTAAGAACATAGAAATTCAGTTTAGAAATATGTACACACATTTTAAGAAAGGATGGTAAAAAAATATGAAAAACTGGAAAAAAATAATGGCAGGTCTTTGTGCTGCTGCAATGGTAAGCTCTATGGTTGTTCCGGTATGGGCAGCAGAGGAGACTACAGAAGAAGCAGCAGATGACGGAGATGTCGCGGATGTATCAGAGGCAATGTTAGGACTCTGGAAGGACAGCGCAGGAGATATCTACGGATTCTACAAAGATAATTCGTTTTTTGGTCAGTGGAAGGATGAAGAGCAGGATGTTCTTGGCGTATATGCCCTGAGTTCAGACGGAGAATATACAGCTCTGGTAATGCAGTTCGCAAATGACGACGGCACGTATGATGATGAAAATATGGTAACTTATCTGGTGCAGGCAAATGAGGAAGAGAATCTTCTGGAACTTTATGATCCGGACAGTCTGGACCTGACTGCAACCCTGGAGCCTTATGAGGCAGACGGTGATGAGTCGGATTACAATCAGACTTATCAGGATATGGGTGATATCCTGACAGAATGTTATTCCGGTGAGACAGAAGCAGGTGAGACTTTTATTTATGCAGCTAATGAGGATGGAACTTTCTGCTCAGTACTTGTGATCGATCAGGATGATAACTATGTAAGCTTTGTTGGCGAAGGTACTTTTGATGAAGAGAATGGTACTGTGACGATTACTGATGAAGTTTCTGAGATGGCACTTACTTTTGGCGTGGCAGTGAATGATGATGATACACTGACACTGGATATGGGTGATCTTGGAAGCGCTACTGTAGAGGAAGCTACGCTGGCGGTTGCCGTTCAGGGACTGAAGTATGCAGTTGAGAATGGAACTGAGATGAACTAAGCAATTCTTTTTCAGGAACAAAAATATGTGATTTTGAGGATACTCCTCTTCGGATAGATTTATTCGGAGGGGAGTGTTTTTTCTGTGCCGGGGGTTTTAGAATGGCTGGGAAGATGGTATAATGAGGAGCGAATTCTATAGTTTTTGTGGAAGTGTTACAGATGAGCAGAAACAGACAGGAAGCGAAAATTACGAGAGAGGTTTGAATTTATGAATATTCTGAATATAGAGCATGTTTCCAAGGTGTTTGGTGAGAAGGTGGTGCTGGATGATGTTTCCTACGGGGTGCATCAGGGAGATAAGATTGGGATCATCGGGATTAATGGGACTGGGAAGTCTACGATTCTGAAGATCATCGGCGGTCTGGAGGAGCCGGATGAGGGGCAGGTGATCACTCAAAATGGCCTGAGAATCACGTATCTTCCGCAGATGCCGGAGTTTCCGCAGGGAGCTTCTGTCCTGGATTATGTGGCAGAAGGAAAGTGGCAGAAGGACTGGAGTACTGAGAGCGAGGCAAGGAATGTTCTGAATAAGCTGGGAATTACAGACCATGAGGAGAAGATCGATCATTTATCCGGGGGACAGAAGAAAAGGGTAGCACTGGCAAGGACTCTGGTGAATCCCTGTGATGTGCTGCTTCTGGACGAGCCTACCAACCATCTGGATAATGAGATGGTGACCTGGCTGGAGGACTTTCTGAGAAGTTTTAAGGGCGTTGTGATTATGGTTACTCATGACAGATATTTCCTCGACAGGGTTACTAATAAGATTCTGGAGATTTCCCATGGCGGCCTTTATGCTTATGAGGCTAATTACTCGAAGTTTCTGGAACTGAAGGCAGAGCGTGAGGAGATGGAGCTTGCCAGTGAGAGGAAGAGACAGAGCGTACTCCGCATGGAACTGGAGTGGGCAAAGCGTGGATGCAGAGCCAGAAGTACCAAGCAGCGGGCACGTCTGGAACGCCTGGAGGCACTGAAGAATGGAAAAGCTCCGGTGCGTGATGCGAATGTGGAGCTGGATTCTGTTGAGACACGTATGGGAAAGAAGACGATCGAACTTCACCATATCAGCAAGAGTTTTGGTGAGAAGAAGATCCTGGATGATTTTAATTATATTGTGCTGCGCAATCAGCGTCTTGGGATTATTGGTCCTAATGGATGCGGAAAGTCAACACTCATCAAGATTATTGATGGGATGATACAGCCGGATGCAGGAGAAGTGGAAATTGGAGAAACCATTCGCATAGGGTATTTTGCACAGGAAGTGCCGGATATGGATACCAATCAGCGTGTGATCGATTATATCCGTGACGTGGCAGAGTATATTCCGACCAGGGACGGGAAGATTTCCGCAACAATGATGCTGGAGAGGTTTCTCTTTGATTCTGCCATGCAGTATGCACCCATTGCCAAATTGTCAGGTGGTGAGAAGAGGCGTCTGTATCTGCTGAAGGTTCTGATGGAGGCGCCGAATGTGCTTCTTCTGGATGAGCCAAGTAATGATCTGGATATTCCTACACTGACCATTCTGGAGGATTATCTGGATTCTTTTGCAGGGATTGTGATCGCAGTGTCTCATGACAGGTATTTTCTGGATAATATTGTGGACAGGATTTTTGCTTTTGAGGGGAATGGACATCTGACCCAGTATGAGGGCGGATATACGGATTATACAGAGGCGCTGGCGAGAAAAGGCGGGGCAGTATCTGAAGGACAGAGCACTGCAGTTGGTGCGGAAAAGAAGAAGTCGGCTCAGGCAGACTGGAAGCAGAATCGTCCCCAGAAGCTGAAATTTACCTATAAAGAGCAGAGGGAATTTGAAACTATCGATGATGATATTGCAGCGCTGGAGGAACTGCTGGAGAAGCTGGATAAGGATATGGAGGCCAATGCCACCAATTCTGTGAAGCTTCGTGAGATCATGGAGCAGAAGGAGAAGGCACAGGCAGATCTGGATGAGAAGATGGACAGGTGGGTTTATCTGAATGATCTGGCGGAGCGAATCGAGGCACAAAAAAGTGAAAAGTGATTTTTTTCAGATGCTATTGACTTTGCAGAGGGTTCTTTAGTATGATACAGATTATGGAAGATTGCAGGAGCTGCTTTGCAGCGGGGCAATTTGCGGATGCCGGGTCAGTAACAGAAAATATCTTTTGATTCTGACATCTGTAAGTGAACAGTAAGTGAACAGGAGATATAAAAATATGGCAGAACAGGTCAGAGTTGTAGTGGACGCAATGGGCGGGGATAATGCCCCGGCAGAACCTGTCAGAGCTGCAGTGGAAGCTGTAACAGAGAGACAGGACATAAAAGTAATTCTTACAGGAAAACAGGAAGTGATAGATAAGGAACTGGCGAAATATTCCGGATATCCGAAGAACCAGATCCAGGTTGTCAATGCATCCCAGGTGATCGAGACAGCAGAACCCCCTGTTTTTGCAATCCGTAAGAAAAAAGATTCATCAATCGTAGTAGGTTTGAATATGGTTAAGAAACAGGAGGCAGATGCCTTTGTTTCATCAGGAAGTACAGGAGCTGTTCTTGTTGGCGGACAGGTACTGGTAGGCAGAAGTAAAGGTGTGGAGAGGCCGCCTCTTGCACCGTTGATCCCTACCACGAAGGGTGTTTCCCTTCTGATCGACTGTGGTGCCAATGTGGATGCACGTCCATCGCATCTGGTGCAGTTTGCGAAGATGGGCTCTATTTATATGGAGAACGTAGTCGGTATTAAAAATCCAAAAGTTGCCATTGTAAATAACGGGGCGGAAGAGGAGAAGGGAAATGCACTTGTAAAAGAAACTTTCCCCCTTCTGAAAGAATGCAAAAGCATTAATTTCATCGGAAGTATAGAAGCCAGAGATATCCCGGCAGGATATGCGGATGTGGTCGTATGCGAAGCATTTGTGGGAAATGTGATCCTTAAATTATATGAGGGAGTTGGTTCTGCCCTGGTCCAGAAGATCAAAGAAGGAATGATGACCAGCACAAGAAGTAAGATCGGTGCACTTCTGGTAAAGCCTGCACTGAAAGAAACTCTGAAATCCTTTGATGCAACGGAATATGGCGGAGCACCGCTTCTGGGGCTTAAAGGACTTGTGGTAAAGACGCATGGAAGTGCCAAAGCCATTGAGATCAAACATGGTATTTTCCAGTGTGTACAGTTTAAACAGGAGAAGATCAACGAGAAGATCGCAGAGCGTATCCTGGAGGATCAGGAAGTACTGAAGTCCGGAGCAGAATAGAGCAGGACAGGAACAGAAACAGGAAGGAGGGTTGAAGATGGAACTGGAGAAAATAAAAGCTATCATAGCAGAGGTTCTGAATATTGATGCAGATTCGATTACAGAAGACACTACATTTGTAGATGATCTTGGTGCAGACTCTCTTGATATTTTTCAGATTATTATGGGGATTGAAGAGGAGTATGACATTGAACTGGATAATGAATCTGTCGAACAGATTCAGACAGTCGGTGATGCTGTTGAAGCAATTCGGACAATTAAATAAAAATGTAACTGTCCGGCAGTCTGAAATTTGACAGGAGCATAATACAGGCGCACTGAGCAGTTGCAAAAAATGATGCCGCAGGGTTGTCAGATGACAGCCCTGTGCATATGGAGAGGGTTAGAGGAATGAATAGAAAGACAGAAGAATTAGAAGAAATCATAGGATATCATTTTAAAAATAAACATTATCTTACACAGGCACTGACTCACAGTTCCTATGCAAATGAGAAGAAGCTGGGGAAGCTGGGCAGCAATGAGAGACTGGAGTTTCTGGGAGATGCTGTGCTGGAGCTGATCAGCAGTGATTATCTGTATGCAAGATTTACCCAGATACCGGAGGGAGAGCTGACAAAGAAGAGAGCCAGCCTGGTGTGTGAGCCAAGCCTTGCCTATTGTGCAAGAGAATTCGGACTGCCGCAGTTTTTGTTGCTTGGAAAGGGCGAGGATATGACAGGCGGAAGAAACAGGGATTCTATCGTCTCTGATGCAACAGAGGCTTTACTGGGAGCTATCTATCTGGATGGTGGTTTTGCTAATGCAAAGGAGTTTGTGCTGAATTTTATCCTGAATGATATTGAACACAAACAGCTCTTTTATGATAGCAAGACCATCCTGCAGGAAATCGTGCAGGAAAACGGAACACAGCCGGTGGAATATATTCTGACAAAAGAAGAAGGCCCGGATCATAACAAAAACTTTACTGTGGAGGCAAGAGTAAACGGAAAAGTGATGGGACAGGGAAGCGGTCATACAAAGAAAGCAGCAGAACAGGCCGCAGCATACCAGGCGATTCGTGTACTCAGAAAATAAACAGGAGAATTATGTATTTAAAGAATATAGAGGTACAGGGATTTAAGTCTTTCGCCCAGAAGATCAATTTTGAATTTCATAACGGGATCACCGGTATTGTAGGTCCGAACGGAAGTGGAAAGAGCAATGTCGGTGATGCGGTGAGATGGGTGCTGGGTGAACAGAGTGCCAGGTCTCTGCGAGGAGGAAATATGCAGGATGTCATTTTCTCCGGTACAGAGACAAGAAAACCCCTGGGTTATGCATCGGTGGCGATCACACTGGATAATTCAGACCATAAGCTTCCGGTTGATTTTAACGAGGTTACGGTTACCAGAAGGCTTTACCGTTCAGGAGAGAGTGAATATAAGATCAACGGAAGTGCCTGCAGACTGAAAGATATCAATGAGATGTTTTATGATACAGGTATCGGTAAAGAAGGATATTCCATTATCGGACAGGGACAGATTGACAGGATCCTAAGCGGTAAACCGGAAGAGAGAAGAGAGCTTTTTGATGAGGCAGCAGGTATTGTTAAATTTAAGAGAAGAAAGAATACCACGATCAAAAAACTGGAGGAAGAACGCCAGAACCTGGTCAGAGTGACAGATATCCTCTCGGAGCTTACCAGACAGCTGGAACCACTGGAGAAACAGTCAGAGACAGCAAGAGTTTATCTTTCCAAAAGAGAGACTCTTAAGGAACTGGATGTGAATATGTTCCTGATGGAGTATGCTGCTGCAGCCAAAGAACTCAAGGAACTGGAAGAGAAGAACATAATTGCGCAGAATCAGCTGAAGGATACCCAGAGTTCCTATGACCGGACCAAGATGGAATATGAACGTCTGGAACAGGAGCTGGAAGATTTAAATTCCAAAATGGATGCACTTCGCATTTCCGGTCAGGAGCAGGCAATCCGTAAACAACAGCTGGAAGGCCAGATCAATGTATTAAATGAGCAGATACTGGCAGGGGCACAGAATGAAGAGCATTATAAGGGACGTATCCAGACTATTGAGGCTGAACTTTCAGTAAGAACAGATTCAAAGAAGAAACTTGAAGAAGAAAAAACGGATATTTATGCACAGTTAAAGGCTGTCCGTAAGAAACTTTCTGAGGAAGAAGAGAAATTAAGGACAGCGCAGGAGAATATGGAAGCCTGTACTCTCGAAGTGGAGAATGGCAAAAATGAGATCATTGAAATTCTGAACAGCCGCGCCAATGTCAAGGGTAAAGCCCAGAGATTTGATGCAATGATGGAACAGGCAGAAATCCGTAAGGCAGAGATCAGCCAGCGTATTCTCAGACTGAAGAGTGAAGAGGAAGAACAGCAGACCATTCTGACTACAGCCCGGAAACAGTATGATGAGATTACATCCCAGATTGAAAATGCCAATGAGGAATGTGAACATCTGAATCTGAGTGTGATGAAGATTCAGGAAAAGCTGAAGGAACAGAACACAAAGCTGGAAGCAGAACAGACAGCCTATCACAGAGAGGCATCCCGGCTGGATTCTCTCAGAAATATCGCGGAGCGCTATGATGGATACGGAAACAGTATCCGGAGAGTTATGGAACAAAAAGAACGTGTTCCGGGAATCCAGGGTGTTGTCGCAGATCTGATCCAGGTAAACAAAGATTATGAGATCGCTATCGAGACAGCTCTTGGTGGAAGCATTCAGAATATTGTTACAGATAATGAGCAGACTGCCAAAACCATGATCGAATTTCTGAAAAAGAATCGTTATGGACGTGCGACCTTTCTTCCCATGAGCAGCATAAGTCCCAGAGGTGAGTTTACACCGAAAGAAGCACTGAAAGAGCCGGGCGTTGTAGGGATTGCCAGCGAACTGGTGTCCGTAGCTTCTCAGTATCAGCAGATCACGAAATTCCTTCTTGGAAGAGTGCTGGTAGTTGATAACATTGATCATGCCATTGCAATAGGAAAAAAATACAGACACAGTCTGAGAATGGTCACAACAGAGGGTGAATCCTTAAGCCCGGGAGGTTCCATGACCGGCGGTGCCTTCAGAAACAACAGCAATCTGCTTGGAAGACGGCGTGAAATAGAGGAACTGGAAACAAAAGTAAATCAGCTGAAGCAGAATCTGACCGAAATGCAGAATGCTGTTGAGGAAAATAAAAATCAGAGAAACAGGCTTCGTGATGCCATTGCAGGATTTCAGGAAAAACTCCGTCAGAAATATATAGAACAGAATACTGCCAGAATGAATATCAAACAGCAGGAAAAGAAAGCTGAGGAGATCCGAAGCGGATATGCGCAGATCAACAGAGATCAGGCAGAGATCAAACGCCAGGTCATGGAAATCCGGCAGGATCATGACCGGATTGCCAGGGAACTGGAGAATTCAAAGCAGGATGAGAAAGAACTGGAGAGTTTTATTGAGGCAAAGCAGTCAGAACTGGATGAATGGAAAGAAGAAGAGAAGAAAATCACCCGGGAGTTAGAAGAAATCCGTCTTCAGTCATCCGCTCTTGAACAGAAAGAGAAATTTGACCAGGAAAACCTGAGCCGTCTGAAAGCAGAAATCACAGCTTTTATGACTGAGAAAGATGATATTTATCAGTCTCTTGCTCACAGCAGTGAAGAGATGGAAAAGAAGCAGGAGATGATCACCCAGCTGAAAAAAGAGTCGGAAGAGTCTGTCCTTCATGAAGAACAGGCACAGATGCAGCTGAAAAATCTGCAGAAGGAGAAAGAGAGCAGAACTTCTCAGCATAAAGATTTTTTTGAGAAAAGAGATTATCTGTCCGGTCAGATCGGACTTCTGGATAAGGAATGTTACCGTCTGCAGGGACAGATGGACAAGCTGGAGGAGAACAGGGAAGAGCGGATTGCCTATATGTGGTCCGAGTATGAGATTACTCCCAATAATGCTGTTTCCTACAGAAAAGAGGAACTTACTGATCTTTCGCAGATGAAGCGACAGGCAGCTCAGATTAAAGATGATATCAGAAAGCTGGGACCTGTAAATGTAAATGCTATTGAGGATTATAAGGAACTTCTGGAAAGACACACCTTTCTGTCCGGCCAGTATGAGGATCTGGTCACAGCGGAGAAAACTCTGGAACAGATCATTCAGGAGCTGGATGAGGGAATGCGGAAACAGTTTTCTGAGAAATTCGGCGAGATCCAGAAGGAATTTGACAAGGCATTTAAGGAATTGTTCGGAGGCGGAAAAGGGACTCTGGAGCTGGATGAAGAGGCAGATATCCTGGAGGCAGGAATTAAGATCATTTCCCAGCCACCGGGAAAGAAACTGCAGAATATGATGCAGCTTTCCGGCGGGGAAAAAGCTCTGACAGCTATCGCACTTCTTTTCGCGATCCAGAATCTGAAGCCGTCACCGTTCTGTCTGCTGGATGAGATCGAGGCAGCGCTGGACGATTCCAATGTTGGGCGATTTGCCGGATATTTACAGAAGTTGACGAAAAACACACAATTTATTATAATAACCCATAGACGTGGAACTATGAACGCCGCAGACCGGCTTTATGGTATTACCATGCAGGAAAAAGGGGTATCCACACTGGTTTCCGTCGATCTGGTGGAGAATCAGCTTACCCAGTAACAGGAGGAGTTTCACATGGCAGAAGAAAAGAAAGGTTTTTTTAAACGATTAGTCAGTGGACTGGCAAAGACCAGAGACAATATCGTAGCCGGATTTGACAGTATTTTCAGTGGTTTTTCCAGTATTGATGAAGATTTTTATGAAGAGCTGGAAGAGATTCTGATCATGGGTGATATCGGGATCAATGCGACCACTTCTATTATTGAGAATTTAAAGAAAGAGGTTTCCGAACGTCATATTAAGGAACCGATGGAATGTAAACAGCTTCTGATCAATGAGATCAAGGATCAGATGCGTGTGGACAGCACAGAGTATGAATTTGAGAACCGCAGATCCGTAGTTTTGGTGATCGGTGTCAATGGTGTCGGAAAAACCACTTCAGTAGGAAAGCTTGCAGGAAAATTAAAAGACCAGGGCAAGAAGGTTATCCTTGCAGCAGCCGATACTTTCCGCGCAGCAGCAGGAGAGCAGCTTACTGAGTGGGCGAACCGTGCAGGTGTGGAGATCATCGGCGGACAGGCGGGAGCAGATCCTGCATCTGTTATCTATGATGCGGTGGCTGCAGCCAAAGCAAGAAATGCAGACGTACTTCTCTGTGATACAGCAGGACGTCTTCATAATAAAAAGAACCTTATGGAAGAACTCCGCAAGATTTACAGGATCCTGGAGAGGGAGTATCCGGATGCATATCTGGAGACACTGGTAGTGCTGGATGGTACCACCGGACAGAATGCCCTTGCACAGGCGAGACAATTTGCGGAGGTCGCAAATGTCAGCGGTATTATCCTTACCAAGCTGGACGGAACTGCCAAGGGAGGTATTGCAGTTGCCATCCAGTCTGAACTGGATATTCCGGTGAAGTACATTGGCGTAGGAGAAAGTATTGACGATCTTCAGAAATTCGATGCAGATGCATTTGTAAATGCGTTGTTTGATGTAGACCATAAAGAAAACCCGGACGCTTAAGATTAGGATGTACTTTCGGAGTCAAATCAAGTACAAAAAGATTCAGGGAGTACATTTAGGACAAAATGGAGGAAAAAACAATGCTTACTTTAGAGAGTTTTGAACAGGCATCAGAGATCGTAAAACAGGTCACACAGGAAACAAAGCTGATCAAGAGCAGCTATTTCAGTGAACTTACAGGAAATAAGGTTTATTTAAAACCGGAAAATATGCAGCGTACAGGTGCATACAAGGTTCGTGGTGCTTATTATAAGATCAGCACTCTTTCCGATGAAGAGAGAAATAAAGGTCTGATCACAGCATCCGCCGGAAATCATGCACAGGGTGTTGCCTATGCTGCGCATAAATATGGTGTGAAGGCAGTGATCGTTATGCCTACCACAACTCCGCTGATCAAGGTTGAGAGAACAAAGAGTTACGGTGCAGAGGTTATCCTGCATGGTGATGTATATGATGAGGCATGTGCACATGCACTGGAACTTGCTGAGAAAGAGGGATATACCTTTATCCATCCTTTCGATGATCCGGCAGTTGCCACAGGACAGGGTACCATTGCAATGGAGATCGTTCAGGAGCTTCCGCTTGTTGATTATATTCTGGTTCCAATCGGTGGAGGCGGACTTGCAACAGGTGTTTCCACACTTGCGAAGCTGTTAAATCCACATATCAAAGTCATTGGTGTGGAACCGGCAGGGGCTGCCTGCATGAAGGCTTCTCTGAAGAAGGGTGAGGTTGTGACTCTTCCGCACGTAAATACGATTGCTGACGGTACTGCCGTACAGACACCCGGAAAGAAAATCTTCCCGTATATCCAGAAGAATCTGGACGATATCATCACTATCGAGGATGATGAACTGATCGTTGCTTTCCTTGACATGGTTGAGAACCATAAGATGATCGTAGAGAATTCCGGTCTTCTGACAGTGGCAGCGCTTCGTCATCTGGATGTGAAGGGAAAGAAGATTGTTTCTATCTTAAGCGGTGGAAACATGGATGTTATTACCATGTCTTCTGTTGTTCAGCATGGTCTGATCCAGAGAGACAGAATCTTCACAGTATCTGTGCTCATTCCGGATAAGCCGGGCGAACTGGTACGCGTGGCAAGCGTGATCGCCAGGGCTCAGGGCAATGTTATCAAGCTGGATCATAACCAGTTTGTAAGCACGAACAGAAATGCGGCAGTGGAACTTAAGATCACATTGGAGGCTTTTGGCACAGATCATAAGAATGAGATTGTTAAAGCTCTCGAAGATGCAGGATGCAGACCAAAGGTGATCCGCCCAAGTCTGTGATTGTCTCAGAGTAGCATCTGCCATGTAAATAAATGAAATGGGAGCCCTGGTGTTCAGTATATGGAT
>OLSJ01001328.1_pt1 | contig 15411 bp, 5 predicted proteins | sample 1672151 | NCBI WGS metagenome assembly OLSJ01 (sample SAMEA3136653, study PRJEB25190) | human gut metagenome | biome: human gut; feature: human-associated habitat; material: faeces | place: Austria | collected 2013 | reverse complement strand
CTTTGGAGATACGACTTGGCGCCTAATGGTAAAATAGGGGGAGCATACGATCCGAAGGCAGAGCAGGCTTGAGCATAGACGTGGAAGACAAAAAGCATCTTATCACCATCAACCCGGACAGCGGCATGCCCATATGGCTGCAGCTGCGGCATAGGTTGGTCTATCTAATAGAATCGGGCTTGTATGAAGAGGGAGAGCGTCTGCCTACCGTGCGCGAGCTTTCGGTCAGCCTGGGCGTCAACTACAACACGGTCAGCAAGGTGTATCAGGACATAGAGCGGGACGGATACATCAATTCTATGAGGGGAAGAGGGACTTTTGTTGCAGGAGCGGAAAAACGCGCCATCGACGAGGTAAAGGACGAGGCGGAGATACTGACGGATGAATACATTCGGAAGTGCGTCAATCTGGGAGTCCCTGCCTGCGAAGTGCCTTCCCTCTTGAACCGGCGGTTGGCTGAACTGGATGGGTGATGTCGCGCTGAACGGAGGTAAAGATGGGTTTTCGGAGTTCAAGAAGAGACGGGGCGTCGGCAGAGCGGATACAGGACGATCGCAGGAGGGTGGCCGAGACTGAGTTGGAATCCAACGACGCGACGCGTCGTGGCGCGTACGTGTTCACGTTGGCGCTGTTTTGCATAACCGCATTGGCTGCTACGGCGGTTTGGTGTGCGGTCGCCCCTCTATCGGTCTCGACGTTCGCGGTAGCGGCGCTGCTCGGTTTCATCGTTTCGGCGAGTATACACGTCGTTCCGGAATGGGAACGCGTCGTCGTGCTTCGATTCGGAAAATTTCATCGTGTGGCGGGTCCTGGGATGTACATGTGCATCCCTTTCGCGGACTCGTCTGCGATCTACGTCGATCAGCGCACCATGACGACGTCCTTTTCAGCCGAAGCGGCGTTGACTGCGGATCTTGTGCCTGTCGACGTCGACGCTATTCTCTTTTGGATGGTGTGGGACACGAAGAAAGCATGCCTTGAGGTTAAGAATTACCCCAAGGCGGTGCTGCGCACTGCCCAAACCGCACTTCGAGACGCAATCGGTCAGATGAACCTTGCTGACATCTCTACTAGGCGCAAGCAGATCGACGGCGAACTTGAGAAGATGCTTGACTCCAAGTGCGAGACCTGGGGCATCACCGTGCTTTCCGTGGAGATACGCGACATCGTTATCCCCAGGGAGCTTCAAGAATCCCTGTCGCGCGAGGCGCAGGCCGAACGCGAACGCAATGCGCGCGTCCTTCTCGCAGAGGTTGAGAAGGACATTTCCGAGATGTTTGTGGAGGCTGCAAACGTTTATGCCGAGAACCCCGATGCGATGAGGCTCCGCGCCATGAACCTCGCATATGAGGGCGTATGCGGCTCGGGTGGCGTTCTGCTTGCCCCAAGCGACCTAGCCAACGCCTTCTGCGTAGGCGATGCCAGACGCACGTCGAGCATTGCAGTGCCGGACATGAGCAACCGTGCGCAGTAATGCCTTCTTGGAGCCGGGAGGCACTGGAGAATGGTGTGACAACTCGCCGCTTGCCTGTGCAACGATCATGCGTAAGATAGCGAGCATTTGTAGGTTCCGACGCTTGCAGCTGTAGCGCAACCGCATTGGTTTGCCTTGTTGCGATTCCAGTCACCACTCAAAATATGCAGCTTTTCTCTTGGAAGAGAGATCCCGAAATTGCTATGAGCTCTTTTGACGAATCTGCCCTTCCCGAGAAGGCTGGCAGGCGGCATTTCAGTGGAGACGGCCCGATCTCGCCAAGGGTGCCTTGACCCCGCCCCAAGGTCATGGTTTTCCATGGGGATGAAACCCGAGTGGAAAGGAGAATATGGTGAGAAGGCCGGGCGTGTCTGCGCGCTACATCGTTTCGGGGGGAGCGTCCCTCATGGGGAACTCCGTCGCCGGGGTCGTCATGCCCCTCGTCCTCCTCTCGAGAACGGGCGACGTGCTCGCTGCCGGATGCCTCGCCCTGATCTGCGCCGTCCCCCAGGTGCTGGCCGGCATCGTGGGAGGGGCGCTCCTCGACCGCCTGAACCGCAGGGACGTGGCGGTGGCGTCGGATCTCGTGTCGGCCGCCTGCGTCGCCGCCCTGCCCGTGGTCGATGCCGTCGCAGGGCTCTCCTTCGGCTGGTTCGTCCTGTTCGGCGTGCTCGGAGCCGTCGGGGACGTGTCCGGCATGACGGCCCGCGACACCCTGCTTCCCGCAGTGGCCGAGCGCGATCGGCGGGACCTCCAGTCGTTCGTCGGGGTGCAGCAGACGGTGGAGAGCGTCGTGACCGTCGTCGGCCCCGCGTTCGCCGCGATAGCCATGGGCGCCTTCGGGCCGATCAACGCCCTGTGGATCACCTCCGGCCTCTCCGTCTTGGCGGTGCTGGCCATGCTGACCGTCCCGCGCGGCGTCGGAGGGGCGCACCTGCCCTCCCGTGGAAAGGAACGCGCTCCCCGCCCCCTTCTCCGGGAGGCCCTGAGGGACGCGGGACGGGGCTTCTCCCTCCTCGTGCGGGGCGACCGGCTGCTGCTGTCCTCCGTCGCGCTGGCCTTGCTGCTCGTCATGGCGGTCGGGGGCTTCCAGGGGCTGGTTCTGCCCGCGTACTACTCGTCGATGGGAACGCCGGAGCTCGTCGGCTTCGTCACGTCCGCGTGCTCGCTCGGCACGCTGGTCGGGTCCCTCGTCTACACGCGCTTCGCCCTCGATTTGAGCAGGCGGCTCTGGTACGTGCTCTCGTTCCTGGGCATGAGCTGCGGGATAGCGGTGATCGGCCTGCTGCCCGACCTGCCTCTGATGATTGCCGGCGCGGCGGTGCTGGGCTTCTCGGCGGGGCCCCTCGCGGCGCTGCTCAACTTCTTCGTCTTCGACTCGGTGCCGGAGGCTGACCGGGGATCGGTCCTGGGGACGCAGAACGCCCTGTACCTCGCGGCGTCGCCCGCGTCGATGTTCCTGTGCTCCGCCATGGTGACGGCGTTCGGTTTGAGGGCGGCCTCCCTGCTCCTGATCGCCTCCTGGACCGCGCTGGCCGTGTTCGCGCTTTCGATGAAGACCATGAGGCGCATATAATGGCCCGTGCCGACGAAACGCTCGACGGGAAGGGAGGACGGACGTGCGAAGCCGAGAGATCGCGGGCGCTGCCGGCGTGACGGTCAAGACCCTGCGCCATTACCATAGGATCGGGCTGCTCCCGGAACCGCCGAGGAGCGAGAACGGGTACCGCGACTACCGCGTCGAGGACCTTGTGCTGCTGCTCCGCATAAGGCGCTTCGCCGACCTCGGCTTCTCCCTGGGGGCCATCCGCTCGCTGATAGACGAGGAGGGGCGGGCCGACTGCGCGCTGGCGCGCCTGGAAGCCGATCTGGCCGAAGCCGAGGCGGGCATCAGGCGGAAGCTCAGGACGGTCAGGGCCCTGCGCTCGCGCAACGCGCGCGGGGACGAGCCCGAGGCTTTCGCCGACCATCTTCTGGCCTTGCAGCGCCTTGGGGCGGGCGAGAGGCTTCTGTCCCTGGAGAGAGACGAGCTGCTGCTGATGGGCGCGCTGGATTTCGACGGCGACCTGTCGAGCGTGCGGCTCGAGCTGGGAAGGTTCCTGGACGAGCGCTCCCTGACGAAGCGCTACGTCGATCTGGGGGAGCGGATCATGGCCCTATCGGAAGCCTCGGGCGAGGACGACGTGGAGGGCGCCGTAAGCGAGGGGGAGGCGTTCTGCGAGGAGATCGCCGACTTCCTGCTCGCCCAGGCCGGAAAGCGGGGCGTCGGGGCCCGCGCGGGATCGCGCTCGCCGCGCCTTCTGTACGATGCCGCGGTCGATGCGCTGGAGAGGGGCCTTCTCAACGAGGTGCAGATCGAGGTGTACGGCAGGATAGAGCGATTCGCCTTCGATATCGTCCGGCGCGCCGCATCGTGAAAAACCGGGTCGTTTTCACGATGATTCGCCTATGCCTTCTCTTCCCTTGCTTACGTGCTGGGAGATAATAAATTGCGCAAGGCCGACGCGGATTCGGCGCGAAACTCGCGTGCTTCTCATACGGATATCGTAAAGATCCACCATGGCCTCGCTTGATCAATATGGAAAATTTTTGAATATTTCGCTTCTTCAAATGGGTGTTTTAATCAGGTTAACACTAGCCTTCATCCTGATGGGGGGGGGTATCAGAGAATATGAGCGCGCGTCTTTGCGTTGCGAGCGACATTTTACCTGCCATTCCCTTTATATAATTGCGACGAAGGCATACATGGCGTCGTGCAGCGCCGATGCCTGTTACCAAGCGATGGAACTGAATTGTGAGGAACGGCGCAGATTATGGTTGATGGGAGGATTGAGATAAGGCAGATGGGGGGGGGCGCAGTTCTAGGCTAATCGCCTGTTTAGCCGCAATCGCCTTCGTCCTCTCGTTTGTGCCGGGTTTGGCATTCGCCGACATGAGCGCTGTGGTGGCCGATCAATCCACGCTTGATACGTGGAAGGGCCACGCGCAAAACAGCACCGAGAACGTCGGTCGCATCTGGACCGACAAGACGGTGCAGACCGAAAATATCACGCTGAGCCCCAGCAATGTCACCGTCAACAAAGCCGACGGCGCCGACTTCCTCGTGGGCCTCTCGGCACTTTCCTCAACTTCCAATACCCTTACCATATCCAGCAAGCCGCTGGACATCGTGCTTGTGCTGGACGTTTCCGGCTCGATGGATCGTCAGATGGACAGCGATTCTGTTCAGTACGATGAGGTGTATTCGGACGACCTCGATACGAGCCAAGTCTATTATTTCAACGAGAGGGGAACCTATTACCAGGTTGTCTACAACGACGACAGGGGTTCGTGGGGCTATGAAGAAAGCAGTTTCTTTGGTACCTCGTGGGAGAGCGTCACTCCCAAATCGAGCGCGTCCGACTGGCGGAACACCCAGTTCTACAAAGTCGTAGACTCGCGCCTCGACGCGCTGAAAGCCGCCGTGGACGGCTTCATCGATTCCACCGACAAAGCAAACCAGAGCGCATCCACCGATTCCAAGCATCGCATTGCCCTTGTGAAATTCGCAGGAACCAATACCGACGAAGTCGGAGATGACGGCTATCGGTACAGCGATACGCTTACAAGCGCCAACTACAGCCAGGTGGTGTCCGACTTCTCGTCGGATGTAGTATCGCTTAAATCGAAGGTCGATGTGCTTCACGCGGGCGGCGGAACCCAGGCCGATTACGGCTTGGAACATGCACAGCGCGTTCTCGACGGTGGCCAACAGTCCGGCTTCAGCGGCGCGCGCGACAACGCGCAGAAAATAGTGATTTTCTTCACCGACGGCGAACCCGCGAGCGCATCCAGTTCCGAATGGACCGATAGCGTGGCAAGCGATGCCGTCTCTGCCGCTAAAGGCCTCAAGGGCGAGGACATTCTCGTGTATTCGGTCGGCATCTTCGAGGGCGCCGATCCCTCCGATACCACGCGCAGGGATACCAATAAATTCATGCATGCGGTTTCCAGCAACTATCCCGATGCCGTCTATGAACAAGGATGGCGTGGTGATTACACATGGGAACTCGGTTATCGTGCAGATGACACCCAGGGCGATAAGAGTTACTACAAAGCCGCTACGAACGCGGATGATTTGAACAGCGTATTCCAGGACATCTTCGAGCAAGCCAGCCAGGGAGTCTCTTCGCCCACCGAGACCGAGGAGGGCTTCGGCGGGGCTAACGATGGCTATATCACCTTTATCGATACGTTAGGCGATTGGATGACCGTCAAAGGCGATACCATGACCGTGGTGTTCGCGAACGAGACGTTCACGGGCGAGCGTCAGGAGGACGGCTCCTTCAAGTTCTCCGGCGAAGTCACGGGCAATCCCGTCTATCCCGACGCCAATCTGGCGAACCTCATCGTGAAGGTCACGCCGGGTGAGAACGGTGCAGGCGACACCGTGGAGGTGAAGATCCCCGCTCAGCTCATCCCGCTGCGCAACTACACGGTCAAGACGGAAAACGGCAGCACCACGTTCGAGACGGATGAGGCGTATCCCATCCGAGTGTTCTACAGCGTGGGCTTGCAGGATGGCGTGCAGGACAAGGTGAACAACCCCGATAACGCGATGAGCGCCTACATCGCCGCCAACAAGACCGAAGACGGCACCGTGGCCTTCTATTCCAACGACTGGAATCGCGACGCGAAAACCGCTGGCACCACCGCCACGTTCACGCCTGCGTCCACCAACAAGTTCTACTACTTCACCCAGGACACGCCGCTGTACACCGACGAAGGGTGCACGAAGCGTGCCACCCGGAATGATATCGAAGGTCGGCAGACCGAAACCGTGTACTACAAGAATGAGTTCTACACGCAGGACGGCACTGTCGGCACGGCGCAGACAGAGGCTATCGCCATCCCTGTGAGTGTGTTCCAGAGCCAGCATGCCAACAACTGGAGTGCCGATAGTGATGGCAATGCCTTCATGAAGGCGGGTGCTCCGCGTTTGAATCGCACGAACGATTTCATCGCTGAAAAGGATTCTAATATTACCGGCACTGCCGGGAGGTTCATCTCGCCCAGTTGGAACGACGACCAAAGCGGCATCGTCGTCTCGCTCGGCAACAACGGCAAGGTGCCCGTCGAGCAGGGCGCCACGCTTGAAGTGAAGAAAAACATCACTGCGGCGGAAGGCTTCGATGCCTCCAATTACACGGACACCGACTTCACGTTCGGCATGGCGTTTGAGAACGTGCCCAATGGCGCGTACAAGGCCGAGGTGAAGCAGAACGGAGCTGTTGTGAGCGACCCGGGCTTCACCGTAGCCGTTTCGGGCGGCAAAGCCGCGTATGCCATCAAGCCCAATCAGGTTCTCTACATTTACGGCTTGCCTGCGGGTGGCGCTTACATCGTAACCGAGCAGCCGGTTGCGGGCTTCACCCAGGTGGCCGACCAAACAACTGGTACCACTGGCACGTTTGCGGCGGGTGAAATTGCCACGGCTCAGTTCGTCAACGAATACAAGGCCGCGGAAACCCAGCTGGCTGACGGCACCTTGAAGGTGCGGAAGGGCTTCACCGGCCGCGATTGGCGCGATGGTGACGAGTTCGCCTTCACCATTGGAACCACGGACAGCGCCCCGCTGCCTGACCCGGCAACGGTGACTGTTAGCAAGAACACCGCGGATCACACGGCCGCTTTCGGCGCCATAACGTACACCAAGCCCGGCGAATACCGCTACTCCATCACCGAGCAGCGCGGCAACCTGGTGGGCGTGAACTACTCCGCTGCGCAGTGGCGCGTGATTGTGCGCGTGGTCGATAACGGCGACGGCACCATGACGGCTACGCCCGAAGTCAAGAAGCTGACGGGCGACGATGGCATTGGACTGAGTGAGCCCGAGATCGCCGACAGCAACACCGCCGTGTTCAACAACGTCTACACCATCAGCGGTGCCGTGCTGAACCTTGAAGGCACGAAGGGCTACACGGATAACTCCGTGGCCGAGGGCGGCCAGGGAGGCAACCCCATCGACCGGAACAAGTTCACCTTCCAGCTGAAAGCGAAGGGCGGCTACGTTACCGATGGCGGTTCCGACCAGAACCTGACCATCTCTGCGGCTGACGTGCCGATGCCCCTCGGTGCCGAAGGCACCACCATGCAGCAGGGTAACGTGGCCGACGCGTTCAACTTCCCCGATATCACCTTCGGCCCCGCATGCGTGGGCAACACCTACGTGTACGAAGTGGCCGAGGTCGCGGGCACCGAAGAGAGCATGAGCTACGATAAGACGGTCTACACCGTCAAGGTTGAAGTGACCGAAGAGACGGAGGGCGAGGGCGATGACGCCCACGCGCACATCACCGCCACCCCGACGTATTCCACGGCGGAGGGCGATGCCGACGCCATTGCGTTCGCCAACAGCTACACCCCCGATTCCGCCACGCTTTCCGGCTACACCGCCGTTACGGGCACCAAGACCATGACCGGGCGCGACATGCTTGAGGGCGAAGAGTTCACCTTCCGGCTGACGCCGACGGGCAACACGGTTGCCGCCATCAAAAACGGCACGGTGGGGGGTATCACCACCGACGGCCTGACCTCCACCGCCGCGAAGGGCGGCGAGGACGGCGTTGCCGTTGGCTTCAACTTCGACGACATCGCCTTCACCAAGGTGGGCACCTATACGTTCACCATGAGCGAGAACGTGCCCGCCGAGGCTGACAAGGCCGGTGGTGTGAACTACGACACGCACGACTGCACCGTGACCGTGAACGTGACCCTGAACAAGGAAACGGGTGCGCTTGAGGCTGCTGTCGATTACGGCACCAATGTCGATGCCGCAGGCAACGCGTTTACGAACGTTTACACCGCTTCGATGAGCTATGGCAATGCCGGCGGCTTGGCCGTGGCGAAGACCACGCAGGGTCGTCCGATGTTCGCGGGCGAATTCGAGTTCACCATCGAGGGCGTTGCGTCCGGCACGGTTTCTGCGGTCGACGCCAACGCCAAGCTGCTCGACAAGGACAAGCGCTTCACCAACGGCGATAGCGCAGAGGGTGCCGAGTGGAGCGCTGCCAAGCTGTCCGACTTGACGTTCACCCAGTCCGATGCGGGCAAGACGTATTCCTACATCGTCGACGAGGTGCTGCCTGCGCAGCAGAAGCCCTCGCTGACCTACGACCAGAACACCTACCGCGTTGACATCGAGGTCGTGGACGACCTTGACGGCACCATGCACACCGTGACCAAGGTGCACCGAACCGCCAACGCCGAGGGCGAACTTGGCACGCCCGAACTTGTGGGCACCTACAACTCCGACGAGGGTCAGGCGGCCAAGGTTTCGTTCACCAACGTGTACGAGCCCACTCCCGCTGTGCTTGAGGGCGGCACGGCGCTGAGCGTGACCAAGAAGGTTGAGGGCGCCGACACCGATGCGCGGTTCGACTTCACGCTGAGGCTGACCTCGAACAACGCCGCCAACGTTGAGGGTTTGGACGAGAACGGCGAGATGACCGCCTCCACTAGCGGCACGCTGGCGGACGGCTCTTCCACGCCGATTTCCTTCGGCACGTTGACCTTCGTCGAGGCTGGCGAGTATACCTTTGAGGTGACGGAAAACCAGGGCAGCCAGGGTGTCAACGGCTGGACGTACGACGAAAGCACGTACACCATCACTGTGACCGTGAGCCCGCGGAACGCCCAGGACGAATATGACGGCGCGCTGCATGTGAACGCCGTTTCCGGCAACAACCCCACGTTCACCAACAGCTACAAGGCCGAACCCGTAATTGTGGGTGGCGACGACGCCACGCAGCATCTGAGCGTTGAGAAGACGGTTGAGGGCAAGGGCACCGAGGTCGACTTCAACTTCACGCTGAGCAAGGTGAACCCCGACGACGCCAAGTGGAACAACGTCGAGGCTGCCGAGGGCGCGGACAAGGCTTCCGTGACCGAGGACTTCAACGCGGGCGACAAAAAGACCGAGAACTTCGGCATGTTCACCTTCAAGGCCGAGGGCACCTATCAGTTCCAGGTTGTCGAGGACGAGGCGCAGGGTGACGTACCTGCGGGCTGGACGTACGACGCCGCGTCCAAGACCATCGCCGTTGAGGTGACGGACAACGGCAAGGGCCAGCTTGAGGCCACCATTTCTGGCGCGGCTGCGTTCACGAACAGCTATAGCATCACGCCTGCCACCGTGGTGGGCGCAGAGAGGCTCAAGGGCACCAAGACGCTTGAAGGCCGCGATTCGCTGGTCGATGAGGCGTTCGACTTCACGATGACGCCCAACGAGGCGACCGCGCAGGCCATCGAGAACGGCGACATTGGGCTTGCCGAGAACGCGGACAAGGCTTCCGTTGGCAACCTGAGCAACGGCGTTGCCAAGGGCTTCAACTTCGGCGACGTCACCATCAACAAGGCGGGCACCTATACGTTCACTGTGGCCGAGGTGCTGCCCGAAGGCGTGAACACCGCGAACCCGACCAAGAACGGCGTGACCTACGATACGACCGAGCACACCGTGACCATCAAGGCCGAGGATGCGGGCAACGGTACCTTCAACGTGACGGTTGAGGGCGCTGACGCGCTGAACTTCACCAACATCTATGCAGCTACACCCGCCACGTGGGGTTACACGCAGGGACAGCTGCTGGGCGGCACGAAGTCCATCGACGATGCGTCCGACGGCTTTGAGATGGTGGACAACCAGTTCACGTTCTATATGCGCGCGCAGGAACCGAACAACCCGATGCCCGAGGGCCTGGTAGTTTCGTACGACGACCAGAACCGCGGCATGGCGTCGGTGAAGAACCAGAACACTGCGGGCGCGCCGAACGAGACGGCCACGTATGACTTCGGCTACATCGTGTTCGACGGCAACGACATGCTTGATGCTGTCAAGGGCGACGACGGCTTGCTGACCAAGACGTTCAACTACAACATCTGGGAGGGTGACACCGCCGGCATCGGCGGCATCCAGAAGGACAACGACACCTACACCGTGACCTTCACCGTGAAGGAGAACCAGGCTACGGGCGAGATGTGGATCGAAAGCGCCACCGCTGTGATGATTGTCGGGGGTACGGGCGACAACAAGGAAAAGGCGAACGTCGGCGAGCTTGACTTCGTGAACATCTACAACCCGGAGAAGGCGGTCGGCTACCAGAACATCTTCAAGACGCTGGTTGGGCGCGACTTCCAGGATGGCGACAAGTTCGTCTTCGACATCACGATGACCGCCGTTGACGAAGCCGATCAGCCAATGGCGCAGGAAGACCTGCCCACCGTGACCGCCGGCAGCATGGGAGGTTCCGAGACGTCGTCAATTTCCGATCTAACATATGTGGAAGGCGGGTTCAACTACACTTCCACCATCGAGCCGCTCAACACCCAGACGGGCAACACCTACCGCACCAACACGGGCGAGATCACCTACGAGCACGTGGGCACCTACACCTGGAAGGTGAAGGAGAGCGCTGAGCCGAAGATCGCGAACGTGGTCAACAGCACCGCCGAATACACCCTGGTGGTGAAGGTCACGTCCAACGGCAACGAGCTGGTGCGCACGGTTGAATCCATCACTCCCGCTATTGAAGAGGGCAGCAACACGCTGCCGTTCTACAACGTGTACACTCCTGGCGAGCTGACGCTGACGGGCGAGAAGGCGCTGGCGGTTCAGAAGACGCTCAACGGGCGCAACTGGACTGAGGGTGACGCGTTCAACTTCACGTTGATTGCCCGGACGCCTGACGCTCCGATGCCCGCGGGCACCGAGGGCGGCGTGGCGAACGTTGAAGTGAGGAGCGCCACCGCCACGGCGGGTGAGGCGGTTGCCGCGGCGTTCGGCGACATCACCTACACGAAGGACGACCTGGGCACCGTTGAGGGCAAGCCGGCGATGAGCAAGACGTTCATCTACGAGATCGACGAGACGAACACCGACGGCTACGGTTTGACGATGGATTCGCACGTTGCCACCGTTCGCGTGACCGTGACCGATGACGGCAAGGGCAATTTGAGCGCCGATGTTTCATATGACAACACTGGCGCGACGACCGAGGCCGATAAGGCTGCCGAGGGCGCGGCGGCGTTCACCAACACCTACGCATCCGCTCCGGTGACCGACGGCGCGGGCACGCCTGTTGGCGTGACCAAGGTGCTCGAGGGCCGCGACGTACCGCTGCAGGCTGGCGAGTTCGAGTTCGCCATGAGCGTTGAGGCTGCGGAGGGTTCGCCCGCCGACGGCTTCACCATGCCCGAGAACGCAACGGCTGCCAACGCCGCCGACGGCACGGTGAGCTTCGATCGCATCGAGTTCACGAAAGCGGGCACCTATCACGTGACGGTGAGGGAAAACGTGCCCGCCGAGGGCGAGCGCGCTCCGTTCATGGACTACGACGAGCATGAGCACTCCTACGACGTGGTCGTGACCGACAACGGCGTGGGCCAGTTGGTCGCCGAAGTTGAGAACGAGCAGGGTGGGAAAACCTTCACCAACACCTACAAGGCCGACGAGCCCAGCAAGACCGTAGGCGCGGCGGACGACCCCGCCACGAGCATCGGCGGCAAGCTGGTGGGCGTGGGCGACGAGCTGACCTACACCATCAACTGGGTGAACGATGCGCTCGACCCCAAGACGGGCGAGAGCGTCGCAGCCGGTGTGACCATCACCGACACGCTGCCTGCGGGCACCGAGTTCGTGAGCGCCACCGAAAACGGCACGCACGAGAGCGGCATTGTGACTTGGGATCTGGGCAAGCAGGCCGCCGGAGCGACCGGCTCCGTGCAGGTGACCGTGCGCGTGACCGACGAGGCCGCTCAGTACGACAAAGTGGAGAACACGGCTGAGATCGTGATCGGCCAGAACGCTCCGCAGACCGTGACCGATCCCGGAGTGCGCGTGCCCGGCAAAACCGTCGGAGGCGTTGCCGACGACACGTTGCAGGTGGGCGACGTGCTGACCTACGCCATCCAATACGCCAACGACCAGGATGTCCCTGCCACTGTGACGGTGACGGACGTGGTGCCCGAGGGCTTGACGGTCGATGCCGCATCCATCAGCGACAGCGGCGTCTACGATGAGGCGTCGCGCACCATCACCTGGACGTTCGAGAATATGGCCCCCGAGACCGACGGCGAGGTCACGTTCAGCGCCGTGGTGAACGAGGATGCGGTCTCCAACGCCATCAGCAACCAAGCCACCGTCAAGATCGGCGAGCACGAGGTGAGCACCAACATCACCACCACGCCGGTGGTGAAGGCGGCGCAGGTTTCCATCGAAAAGGAGGTCGTGCTGACGGAGGGCCAGGGCACCGCGATCGACGTCGAGAAGGCATTCGAATTCACGGTGAATCTCGCCGACAAGAACGGCAACGCGCTGGGCGGCGCGTACAGCGTGAGCGGCCTTGGCGAGGGCGTGACCATCGCCAACGGCGGCACGTTGACGCTCAAGCACGGCCAGAAAGCCGTCATCGAGAACCTGCCCGAGGGCGCCAAGGTGACGGCGACCGAGACGCCGGCTGACGGCTACACGCCGAACCGGCAGACGCAAACCGCCAACGCCGACGGCACCGAAGGCGCGGCGATGAACCTGAAGTTCGTGAACACCTACGATGCCGAGGCCGCCACGGGCGTGCCCGCCGACTTCCAGCTCGCCAAAGTGTTCGAGGGCCGCGAATGGACCGACGACTATGCGTTCGAGTTCACGCTGACGCCCGTCGGCGACGCGCCGATGCCGACCGATGCCGAGGGCAATGCGGTGGATACCGTTGTCGTGAACGCTCCGACCGAGGATGACGGCAAGACCGCGAAGTTCGACTTCGGCGCGATCGAGTACGCGGCTGCGGGCACCTACGAGTACGAGGTCAACGAGGTTGCGGGCGGCAACGCGGGCATCGCGTACGCCACCAACACCGCCAGGGTGAAGGTTACCGTGACCGACCTCGGCGCCGGCAAGCTGGTTGCCAGCGCGACCGTGGCGGATGGCACCTTCGTCAACACGTACGACACGGGCGAGGTTGACTTCGACACGGTTGCGGGCGGCGGCTTGGAGATCGTGAAGAACCTCACCGGGCATGCCATCAAAGCCGGGCAGTTCGACTTCAAGATGGAAGGCCAGGACCAGGCTTCCATCGACAAGTTGGGCGGGAGCAAGGAGTACACCACCGGCGATGCCGAGCTTGACGGCAACGTTGCCACCGATGTCGTGCCCGTCTTCACCGGTCTGGTGTTCGAGAAGGCCGATGCGGGCAAGACGTACACCTACAAGGTGTCCGAGATCGACGACGGCGCGAAGGGCTACACCTACGATGACACCGTGTACGATTTGAGGTTCGCGGTGTCGGACGGCGGCGACGGCGCGCTAACCGTGGACGTGTACGTGAACGGCGAGCTTGCGGCCACGCATACCGGCGAAGCCGCCTCGCGCGCCGCAAGCGAACCGGTGCAGCTGGCGTTCGACAACGCTTACGAGGCCGATTCCGCAACGGTCGGCGGCGAGGGCGAGGCGCAGATCGTGGCCTCCAAGGAGCTGATCGGACGCCCGATGGCCGATGGCGAGTTCTCGTTCGTGGTGACGGACAAGAACGGTGCGGAGGTTGCGCGCGGCACCAATGCGGCCGATGGAACCGTGGCCTTCGATCCTATCGTCTACACAACGGAGAAGCTGAACTCCGATGCCGCAAGCGGCGCGGCCACGCGCACCGAGGGCGCTGACGGCGTTGCCGTGTACGCCTACCAGTACATCGTCGCCGAGGACGAGGCTTCGCTCGACAGCGGCGTGGCGGCTGTCGAGAAGAGCTTCAGCTTCGCGGTCGAGGTGACCGACGACGGCGAGGGCGCGCTGACCGCCAAAGTGAGCCAGCCCGAAATGGCTTTCGTGAACACCTATGGCGCTTCCGAGTCGGCTGCGATCTCCATCAAGGGAGCAAAGGCGCTGGATGCTGCCGACGGCTTGACCCCGCCGGACATCGCGGGCAAATTCTCCTTCACCATGAAGGGCTCTGGCGGCGCGCCGATGCCCGAGGGATCCAGCGGCGATGCCAAGACCGTGGCAAACGACGCCTTCGGCAACGTGGACTTCGGCGAGATCGTGTACACGATGGAGAACGTCTTCGGCAGCGAGGCCGCGGCACCCGAGGAGCCGACGGTCGACGAGGCCACCGGCGAGATTGCCGAGGTCGCCCCGATGGCGGCGCAGCGCACCAAGACCTTCGCCTACGAGATCACCGAGAGCGGCTCGGTAGCGGGCGTGGTCAACGATGCCGAGGTCAAGACCATCGAGGTGACGGTGACCGACAACGGCGACGGCACGCTGGACGTCGCGAAGAGCACGGCTGGCGAGGCGACCGACTTCACCTTCGTGAACACCTACTCGGTGCGGCCCACCGACCCGGTGTCGCCCACCGACCCGAGCGTCGAGGGTGCCGTGAAGGTGACCAAGCAGCTGGCCGGCCGCGAGCTGGTCGAGGGCGAGTTCGCCTTCGAGCTGCGCGACGAGCACGGCACGCTGGTTTCCGAGGGCGTGAGCGACGCCGAGGGCAACGTGTCCCTGGGCGGCATCACGTTCATGGCGCCGGGTACGTACAAGTTCGAGCTATCCGAGGTGGTTCCCGAGGGCGACCTCGAGGGCGTCACCTACGATGGCACGATCCACCCCCTGACCGCGACCGTCACCGATAACGGCGACGGCACGATGTCCGTGGCGTGGAGCGCCAGCAGCGAGGAGATCGTGTTCCGGAACTCCTACGTCGCCGCTCCCGCTTCGGTGACCTTGGGCGCCGCCAAGGTGCTCGAGGGCGCCGAGCTGGCCGACGGGCAGTTCGCCTTTCAGATGCTCGACCGAGACGGCGAGGTGTTCCGCGAGGCGAGGAACGACGAGGGCGGCGCGGTGACGTTCCCGACCGTCTGTATTCGCTAGGATAAAAATCGACACATCGCTCGGCGGGAATCCGACATTTCGC
>OLSJ01001315.1_pt1 | contig 15540 bp, 9 predicted proteins | sample 1672151 | NCBI WGS metagenome assembly OLSJ01 (sample SAMEA3136653, study PRJEB25190) | human gut metagenome | biome: human gut; feature: human-associated habitat; material: faeces | place: Austria | collected 2013 | reverse complement strand
GCGATCGTGCTCAGTGTGCTGCTGTGGCTGGGACTGTCGCTGACAGGCCGCAAGAATCCCATCACATCCTTCGGCACGCTCGTCTCCGACTCGTCGGTGACCGTCGGCATCGAAGGCAATGCGCCGAAATCGCTTGACATCCGCACCGAACAAGGCACCGCCGTGGAGCAAGCGCTGCTCGGCAACGTATACGAAACGCTGGTGTCACGCAGCGAAACCAACAAACTGCAGCCGGGAATCGCCAGCTCCTGGCAGGCTTCCGACGACGGTCTCACGTACACGTTCACGTTGAACGGCGGCATGACGTTCGCCAATGGGCACAAACTCGACTCGTCCGACGTGGTCTGGTCGCTGCAGAACGCCGTCAACAACCATTACGTGGGAGCCGACCAGCTTGGTGATCTGAAGGAAATCACCAATCCCAATGCGAATACGGTGGTCATCACGCTCGCCAAGCCGAATCCGCGGCTGTTGCGCGCGCTGGCCGGCCGTGCAGGCGTCGTGTACGACGCGGAAAGCAAAACCAACTATGCGAAATCGGCGGTCGGATCGGGACCATTCACCGTGTCAACCGCGGACCAATCGCAAATCGTGCTGCAACGCAACGACTCGTATTGGGGCAAAAAAGCCGCATCATCGCAAGTGACGCTCTACTACTACACCAACGAGGAATCCATGGCCGATGCCATGAAAGCCGGCAAAATCAGCATGGCGCTGCCGCTGAGCGCTTCAACCGCCTCGGAACTGGGCAAGACCAACGGTATTACCGCGGACAGCGGCATCAGCTTCGACAAGGTGATGCTCGCGTTCAACAACGACAACAACAGCCCCTTCTCCGACGAGCAGATCCGCAAGATGACGCGATACGCCATCGATGCGAAGACCATCGCCAAGAACGCGCCCGACGCGTACGCGCCGCTAGGAGGGCCGATCAGCCCGCTGGAAGACGGGTATGAGGACCTGAGCGGACTGTACCTCTACAACCTCGAACAGGGGCAACGGATGCGCACGTATTTCGGAGTGAACTACATCGCGCCAATCGACATTCTGGTGCCGAAGGAATACGAAAGCATCGGCAACGACGTGAAAACCGCCATCGAAAACCTCAACATCAACACCAATCTGGAAGTGCTCGATTCCGCCGCGGACGTGACGGAACGCATGAACGCCGGCACCTATAACATCGCGCTGACCACCATGAGCGACGAAGGTGACGCAAGCGTCTTCGACAACGGCCAGTCCGTGTTCCATTTCGAGAACGGCGACGCGCAGCAGGCTTACGCCAATGCCATGGCCGCGACCAACGACAACGATTATCAGGCCCGCATGCGCGATTACGCGCGCGCCGTCAGCGAAAACGCGGCCAGCGACTGGCTGTACACACGTAAGAACTTCCTTGCCGTTTCCGATGGGCTGCAGGGGTATCCGAAGAATCTGACCGACCGTCTGCTGCCGTTGAACAGATTGACGCTGCACTGATTTTTCCACGGTTTTTTATGTGGATTTTCCGCGATTTGCCTGCGATTCCGGCATTCGGTTCGATAGGCGCTGATACGACGGCAGTTGTCACATTCGCTTTCTAGACTAGCGACTATGACTGAAAGCCAAGATAACACCATCAACGCGAACCTCACGCCGCTGCCCGACAGGGTCGGCGTGGACGGTCTCGAAGACAAGTGGCGTGGCGTCTGGGACGAGAGCGGAGTCTACAAGTTCCAGGGCACCCGCGACCGCAAGGCCGTCTATTCCATCGATACCCCGCCGCCCACCGTTTCGGGCCACCTGCATGTGGGCCACGTGTTCTCCTACACGCATACCGATGTGATCGCGCGTTTCAAGCGCATGAACGGCTACGACGTGTTCTACCCGATGGGCTGGGACGACAACGGCCTGCCGACCGAACGCCGTGTGCAGAACTATTACGGCGTGCGCGTGGACACTTCCCTGAAGTACGATCCGAATTTCGTGCCGCCGTTCGAAGGCACCGATGGCAAGAAGATCGACGCCAAGGACCAGGTGCCGATCTCCCGTAAGAACTTCATCGAGCTGTGCGAGAAGCTCACCGCCCAGGACGAGAAGCAGTTCGAGGCGCTGTGGCGCTCCCTCGGCCTGTCCATCGACTGGTCGCAGACCTACCACACCATCGGCGAGCATCCGCAGCGCGTGGCCCAGAAGGCGTTCCTGCGCAACCTGGCCCGTGGCGAAGCGTATCAGAAGGACGCTCCGGGTCTGTGGGACGTGACGTTCCAGACCGCAGTGGCCCAGGCCGAACTGGAATCGCGCGAATATCCGGGCTTCTACCACAAGGTGGCGTTCCGTTTCGAAGACGGCACCCCGATCTACATCGAGACCACCCGTCCGGAACTACTGGCCGCCTGCGGCGCGCTGATCGCGCACCCGGACGACGAGCGTTACAAGCAGTATTTCGGCCAGTACGTCTACTCCCCGCTGTTCCACGTGAAAGTGCCGATTCTGGCGCACAAGGCGGCGGAAATGGACAAGGGCGCCGGCATCGCCATGTGCTGTACGTTCGGCGACGTCACCGACGTCGAATGGTGGCGCGACCTGAACCTGCCGCTGCGTTCCATCATCCAGCGCAACGGCCGCATCGTCATGGACACCCCGGATTGGATCGAATCCGAGGAAGGCAAGCGCATCTTCCAGGAAACCGCCGGCAAGACCACGTTCTCCGCACGTAAGATCATCGTCGACGAGCTGCGCGCTGCCGGCGATCTGGACGGCGAACCGACCCCGACCAAGCGTATGACGAACTTCTACGAGAAGGGCGACAAGCCGCTCGAAATCGTCACCTCCCGCCAGTGGTACCTGAAAAATGGCGGCACCGACGAGAAGCTAAACGCCGAACTCATCGCACGCGGCAAGGAACTGAACTTCCACCCGGACTTCATGCGTGTACGTTACGAGAATTGGGTGCATGGCCTCAACGGCGATTGGCTGATCTCCCGTCAGCGCTTCTTCGGCGTTCCGTTCCCGCTGTGGTACCCGGTGAAGGAGGATGGCACCGCCGATTACGACCATCCGATCACCCCGAGCGAGGACCGTCTGCCGATCGACCCGACCGACGATGTGCCGGAAGGCTACACCGAGGACCAGCGTGACGTGCCGGGCGGCTTCACCGCCGAGCCGGACATCATGGATACCTGGGCCACTTCCTCCCTCACTCCGCAGATCGTGACCCGCTGGGAGGAGCCGGGCGAAGAGAACCAGGCCATTTTCAACGCCACCTTCCCGATGGACCTGCGTCCGCAGGGTCAGGACATCATCCGCACCTGGCTGTTCTCCACCATGGACCGTGCGCACTTGGAGAACAAGTGCCTGCCGTGGGCCAACACCACGCTGTCTGGCTGGATCCTCGATCCGGACCACAAGAAGATGTCGAAGTCCAAGGGCAACGTGGTCGTGCCGGACAAGCCGATCAAGCAGTTCGGCGCCGACGCGGTGCGTTACTGGGCCGCCGCCGCCCGTCTGGGTCTGGATGCCACGTACGACGAAGGCCAGATGAAGATCGGCCGCCGTCTTGCCATCAAGCTGCTCAACGCCACCAAGTTCGCTCTGGCCATCGGACGTGAGGACGAGAACCATCACGTGGGCGCTCCGGCAGTCGCCGCATGGAACCCGGCCGACGTGACCGAGCCGATCGACCGTTCCGCGATGTCCAAGATGGCCGCCGTGGTCCGCGAAGCCACCGACGATCTCAACAACTACGAGCATTCCAAGGCTCTGGAAGTCATCGAGAACTACTTCTGGCAGTTCTGCGACGACTACATCGAGCTGGTCAAGAACCGTGCTTATGGCACCGCCGATTCCACCGGCAACGTGCCGAGCGAGGCCGCGGTGAAGTCCGCACGCACCACGCTGGGCCTGGGTCTTGATGCGTTCGCGCGCCTGCTGGCCCCGTACCTGCCGTATGCCACCGAAGAGGTGTGGAGCTGGATGCATGAGGGCGAAGGCTCCGTGCACCGCGCAGCATGGCCTGCGGCCGACGTGTACGCGGCCGCCGCCGGCGACGCATCCGCCGATCTGCTTGCTCATGCCGGTGAGGCTCTGGCCGCGCTGCGTGGCATCAAGTCGAAGGCCAAGGTTTCGATGAAGACCCCGATCCTGTCTGTGACGCTTGCCGTTGCCGACGATGTGCGCGAGTCCATCGAGGCCGCGCTGGGCGATATCGCCGAAGCTGGTCGCGTGACCGGACCGATCGCCTTCACCGCACCGGCTGCCGCCGAGGGTGAGAACGAGGCCGCCGATGTGACGGTCGCCGAAAGCGAGCTAGGCGAACCGCCGGCCAAGAAACCGAAGAAGTGAGTCTCTGAGGTGAGCCGCCAGCGGCTTTTGTAGCGCAGCCGCTCACTTCACCCATATACGAGGGGCCTTTCCTTTGCATGAAGGAGAGGCCCCTCGTATATCCCGTCACTGTCTGCAACTAACCGTGCCCCCTTTTGCTCATATTCAGTCAAAATCGCGGGAAAAATGCTTTCGTGAGCGAAAAGGGGTATAAATCGCAGGCAAAACGGTCGAAATCATATCCCCTTTTGCTCACGTCCGTGCAGAATCGCCCTAAATCGCAAGACGTGCGCGCATAGAACCGTCCTTATCCCGTTCTCGGCTGTTCTCAGCGTACATTCCTGCCCCTGCGCACAAACCCGTACGCGAAAAATGGTTTTTATGGGCGTAATCTCAACGAATGCACAAGCGGAGGCGGAAATCGCAATCAAAAACCCCGAAACGTACCACGTAAGCGACGGAGCACTATCGGATTTAGCGCATCGCACAAACCGCGTGCTCTACAGCACCGGAACGGACAGGAGGTACTGCGGGCCAGCGGACGAATTTCCGGAACCGTTCCCACCCAATCCAGCCTGCAGCGCATCGTCGAAAACTTCCGCAGCGGCGGCCAATTCGACCGTCTCGTCAATCAAATCGCCATTATCCGGCGTGAAACCGGTTTTCGTCAAGCCATAGCCGGCAACCGGCAACGAACTGGACATCGAATCGGCGGAAGAAGAGGAATCGGAACCGCTGTTCTTCGAAGAGCCGTCCACTCCCCCGACTTTCGCCACATTCTTCGACGTGGTGTCCGCTGCGGCGCCGAACGACGGGCGTAGTCCGCCCGCGTAGCTCATCACATCATCCATGCTGATGGCGTTCTTGTCATCGACCAAGCTGGTCGAATCGGCGGTGTTGTTCTTCGCCTGCGCGCGTTCGGCCTTGCGTTGCGCACGGGACCGCCGTTTCTCGGCTTTCGCGCACAACGATTGGCTGGCGGAGGCGGAACGCAACGTGTCCAGCACAGAAGCGTCATCGGCAGCGCCCGATTCGGACGTGTCGTCATCCGAATCCAGCTGGTCGGCGAATCGCAGCACGATCTGGTGGAATGCGCTGGCCTGTCCGGTGTGCTCGCTGGCGTCCGCCAACGCGGTCATCGCCGCGGACACCTTGTCGGACGCGGTTTTGAGCTTCTCATTGTCTTTGATGCCGGCACGCACGTCGGCGATCGCCTGGGTTTTGTAGCTGCCAGCCGTGCCTGCGGTGGCGCCCAGTTCCTTAAGCCGAGCCGTGTATGCGTCGGTGAAATCCATCGAATACGGGATCATGGCCGCGGACAGCTGCGATTGGCCGGCACTGTAGTCTTTGGAGCCGCGCTGTTGTTCCTCGCCGGCGCGCTTGGTGAGCTCGTTCACCAAGCCGGATGTGCCACGCTGTTCGATGGTGCGAATCACCTCGTCGACGGCGTCGGCCGCGCCGATATGCCGGTATGCGGCGCTCACGTCGTTGACGGCGTTGGCCAGGTCTGCCACGGATTTAGCTACGGAGGTATCGCCGTTCAGTTCGGACGCGGTGCCGAGAATGGCGGGAAGCTGTGTGGCGTTGCCGATCGAACCGGACAGATGCGTGGTGTATGAGCCCACGTACGCGTCGATGTAGCCGTCGAACGCCTGATCGTGCGCTTTGGAACGTACGGCGATGGTCTGTTTGGCAAGCGCTTTCTCGTTGTCTCTGAGCTGTTCCAGTTGGGCGATGAGCTTGCGGTTGCGTTGCGAGCCGACGTTGGTCAGACCGTCCACCAAGGTGGTTGCACGCTTGGTCAGGTCAGGCAGTGATTGCTGAACGTTGCCTTCCACCGCGGCGATGGACAGTGAGCTCATGGTGAAGTGCTTCGCCGTCACGTAGGCGTTGAAGGTCAGGTCCTCGCCCGGTTTGCCGACCGCAGCCACCAGGGTCGAGGTGTTGTCGGATGAGACGAGCACGCCGTCATCGGCGGTCACGTCACTGCCGACGCGTCCGGGAATGGTGAAGGCGACGATTGGCGTCAGATTGGCGGTCACGTCGGGTTTCGTGGCATGCAGGGCGATGCGTATGCCGATCATGCCGGAAGCGCCGGAAACGTCGGAAACGCTTACGTCGGGCCCGTTGAGGGTGAAGGAGGCGGATATTTTCCACGGCAATGCGACAACGCCTTTGGGAACGCGTTTCGACGTGGAGGATCCGCTGTTGGTCAGGAAAAGGCGGCCTGGTTTGTCGATGGAGGTGTAGGCGCTCATCACGTCATCATGCGATGCATCGGCCACGTACTGCCCATTCTGTTGCAAGGCCGATATCGCGTCGTTCACGCCGACTGCCGCGACGGGAGCGGCGGTGATGACGGCGACCGCGATCGCCGCGGCAAGCGGGCGTCGGGCACCGGATGGACGGTTCGCGGTGGCGTGGCGCATGCCGGACCTCTCAATCGCAATCGAAACAACTTTCCAAGGCATTTAATGTAGTGCCCGGCATGCCCGTCGGCAATGGACGTTCGCGCGGGGCGCGCGGAAAACGGACGGCTCAGGCGAAAACGTCGAGTACGCCCGGGTCTCCCCCGTTTTCGGCGATGCGCTTGTGGCGGCGCTTGGCCTCGGTCACCACGAATTCGCGGTACATTTCGGCGATTTCCGGATCCAGTCCGGCTTCGTCGGCAATGCGATGCAGACGCTCGATCTGGGCATGTTCACGCTGGTAATCGGCCGGCGCGAAGCCCGCACGCGCCTTGAGCACACCCACCTGCGACGTGTATTTGAACCGTTCCGCCAGCAGCGAGACGATGGCGGTGTCGACGTTGTCTATCGATTGGCGCAGCGAGGCGATTTTAGCCACCACATCGGCCACTTCGGGGTTGTTCTGCGCGGTGCGCGCGTCGATGATGGTTTCGGATTCGGTTTCTTCTTCTGGCCGAAGCCAGTCATGTTCGCTGTCGCTCATGGGTATAAGCCTACCGCGCACCCTACCGCGGCATCTGCCGAACAGCGGTCACTTCGCGAAGTAACGCTGCAGCACGATGGTGGTTTCGGTGCTGACCGACACCGTGCGATGGATGAGGTTCAACAGCTCTTCGAGCTTGCTGGGCGATTCGACGCGAACGGTGAGCATGAAGCTGGGCGAACCGGCGACGGAATCGCAGGACATGATGCCGTCGATGTTTTTGAGCTTGTCTGGAATCTCGGCTTCCTGGGAGTAATCGATGGGCGTGCCCGCGATGTAGGCGTTCACCGCAAGGCCGCGGCGCTCGTCGTCGATAACCGCCTTGTAGCCGCGGATCACGCCGCGACGCTCAAGCTTCTGTACGCGCGACTGCACGGCGGACACGGACAGGCCTGTCGCCTCGGAAAGGTGGGACAGCGTGGCTCGGCCATCCTTTTCAAGCATGTCGAGGATTACGCCATCGGTCGCGTCGAGCTGGCTCGCAACCGTACGTGCGTCTACCGGACCATTGTCACTGTTGGTCATTCATACCCCTTTTCCAACAATCCACTGCACCGGCCGCAATCGACCGTCTCCACTGCAGTTCCATGTTCTTTTTCTTCCTTACCATACCCACTACCGCGCACATACCGTCGCGGAATCGCCGCAGTTTATCCGGACGGCGCAACGCTGTCATGAAATATCTTTGTTTTATTTAGCTCATACCCCCATATCGACCATATATATTTTTCCCATTTATCTTTTCTCGTCGTATTTTTACCTATTTTTTAATTGACAACGTTGTCCAAAAAGTGGCCAATTCCACGAAATTCGTCGAAACGTACGCATAGGAAAGGGGCTACACGGCGATTGCCATGCAGCCCCTCAAACCTTCAGATTCGCTTGCAGCCGACGACTCAGTTGCCGTTGGTGGCGTTGCCGCTCTGCTGGATGAGCGACGCCATGAAATCGCGGTTGGTCGCTGTCTTCTTCAGACGCGGCACGAGCGTCTGGTAGGCCTGCTCCGGCTCGAGGCCGCCCAGAAGACGACGCAGACGGTAGATGATCGGCAGTTCCTGCGGATCGGTGATGAGCTCCTCACGGCGGGTGCCGGAGGCGTTCACGTCGATGGCCGGGAACAGGCGCTTGTCGGCGAGCTCGCGGCTCAGACGCAGTTCCATGTTGCCGGTGCCCTTGAATTCCTCGAAGATCACCTCGTCCATCTTGGAACCGGTTTCCACCAGCGCGGAGGAGATGATGGTCAGGGAGCCGCCGTTTTCGATGTTGCGGGCGGCGCCGAAGAACTTCTTCGGCGGGTACAGCGCCTGCGCGTCCACACCACCGGACAGGATGCGGCCGGAGGCCGGCGCGGCGATGTTGTAGGCGCGGGCCAGACGGGTCATGGAGTCGAGCAGCACCACCACGTCCTGGCCGAGCTCCACGAGACGCTTGGCGCGTTCGATGGCCAGTTCGGCGACGGTGGTGTGGTCGGAGGCCGGACGGTCGAAGGTGGAGGAGATGACCTCGCCCTGCACCGTGCGTTCCATGTCGGTGACTTCCTCCGGACGTTCGTCCACGAGGACGACCATCAGGTGGACTTCCGGATTGTTGGTGGCGATCGCGTTGGCGATGTTCTGCAGGGTGATGGTCTTGCCGGCCTTCGGCGGGGACACGATCAGGCCACGCTGGCCCTTGCCGATCGGCGCCACGATGTCGATGAGGCGGCCGGTGAGCTTGTTCGGCGTGGTCTCCTGCTTCAGGCGTTCCTGCGGATACAGCGGGGTGAGCTTGCTGAACTGCGGACGATGCTGCGCTTCCTCGACGCTCATGCCGTTGATGGAGTCGATGGACTGCAGCGGCACGAACTTCTGACGCTGGTTGCGACGTTCGCCTTCACGCGGGGCGCGGATGGAGCCGTGCACGGCGTCGCCCTTGCGCAGGCCGTACTTCTTGACCTGGCCCATGGAGACATACACGTCGTTCGGTCCCGGCAGGTAGCCGGACGTACGCACGAACGCGTAGGAGTCGAGCACGTCGACGATGCCGGCGACCGGCACGAGGTCTTCCTTCGGCTCGTCGCGATGCTGGTCGCGGTCGGCGCGATCCATACGATCGTTGCGCTGGTCGCGGTCGGCGTTGCGGTCCATGCGGTCGGCGCGATCGTTACGGTCGTTGCGATCATTGCGATCGCCCCTGCCGCGACGCTCGTCACGCTCGTCGTAATCGCGGTCACGGCCACGCATACGGCGGCCACGGCGATCGTTGCGTCCACGGCTGTGACGGTATTCGTTGTCTTCGGTCTCGTCGCGACGCTTATCATCGTCGGCATCTTCCTGCGACGGCAGCGTGGCGAGGATGTCATCAAGGTCGCGCACGACGTCTTCGCTCTTCGGCCCGTCCGCCACGCGACGGCGGCGACGCGGCTCGAAATCGTCCCTACGGTCGTCATCACGACGGCGACGGCGGTCATCCTGCTTCGGAGCGGCATCGTCAAGGCCCAGTTCGGCGAGCAGGTCGGCGCCGGCTTCGGCGTCACGATGGCGACGACGCTTCGGCGCTTCATCGTTCGGCTTCAACGCGTCCACCGCTGCCACGGCATCCGCGACTTCGGAGGATTCCGCGGACTTGGCCTGCTTGGCACGGACGGGGCGTTCCTCCTGCTTGGCTTCATCGGCCTTCTTGTCCTTTGCCGATTTGACCTCAGCGTCTGCGGCGGGAGCGGACTTTGGCGCGCGCACGGTGACGCCGGCCGGAGCCTGGCCGCCGGAACGGGCGGCTTGAAGTGTTGCGATCAGTTCGGTCTTGCGCATGGTGGAGACACCACGAAGTCCCATCTGCTTGGCGAGCTCCTTGAGCTCGGGCAGTTTCATATCATCGAGATTAGGGCTTGTTGCCACTGGTAGTTGCCTTTCCTTGGCTTCCACAGGCATGCGCCCGCGACAGCTGTAAAAAAGAATTGCGGAAAATTTCCGTCGAATGAAAAGTCCGCCGCGAAACATCGCGGTTTTTGAACTGTCCTAACCATACAACGCAACCCAGACCAACGCGAAGCGGGCACGCGCGGTCCGCCCGTGCGGTCCGCGCACCGCGCAATCGCAATGAAAATCGCAATGAAAAAGCCCATGCCAAAAAGCATGGGCTTGATCAAAGTTACGCTGCGAAAAATAAATAACGCGTGCGAAGACGCCCGTCTGAGGCCGAAGGCGTACAAAGGTACGTCGAGCGCCGGAGAAAGGGCGTATGCGCACGCGTTATTTATTTTTCTACTTTTCTTCGTGGTAGGACTTGTCAGTGTTGACCGACCACACGTTGTCTTTCGACGTTTCGCCGCTCTTGATGTCCTTGACGGCTTCGATGGCGGTGGCCATGGAGTGGTCCATGTTGTTGTAACGGTGCTGTCCGTTACGGCCAACGCAGTACAGGTTGCCGAAGGAGTCGAGGTAGTCGACGAGTTCGGGCATGCGGTCGTAGGTGTCGAAGTAGGCCGGGTAAGCCTTCTTGACGCGTTCGCGGTGGGAGTCGAGCACGTCCTGCGGGCCGTTGATGACCTGCATGCGGGTGAGCTCCTGGATGGCGAACTTGGTGGCTTCCTCGTCGGTCATGTTCCAGAAGGAGTCGCCTTCCTCGCAGAAGTATTCGAGGCCGATCCACACGGTGTTGTCGACGTCCTTGACCAGGTACGGGCTCCAGTTGTTGAAGATCTGCAGACGGCCGACCTTGTAGCCCGGATCCTGCACGTAAATCCAGCAATCCGGCACGATCGGCGGGTTGCCGAGGGTCGGAATGTCGGTGGTGTTGGTCAGGCGCAGGTGCTTGACGAGCAGGCCGACGGTGACGAAGTCGCGGTACGGCAGGCCGTTGGCGATTTCGGTCATGTCCTTCGGAGCCGGCTGGTCGGAGGCGTCCACGGCGTTGACAAGGTCCTTGACCGGCATGGAGGAAATGAAGTCGTCCGCGGCCATTTCGGTGCGGTTGCCTTCGGAATCCTCGTACACGACGGATGCGATCTTGCCGTCCTTCTGGCGAATTTCCACCACATTGGCGTCGGTGATGACCTTCACGCCGGCGGCTTCGCAGTTGGATTCGACGGTTTCCCACAGCTGGCCCGGGCCGAGCTTCGGATACCAGAATTCCTCGATGAGGGAGGTTTCGACTTCGGAGTTGTCGCGCTTCTTCGGCAGGAGCTTCTGGAAGGCGTTCTTCAGCACGCCCATGATGCTCAGGCCCTTGACGCGCTGTGCGCCCCAGTCGGCGGAGATTTCGGACGGGTGACGGCCCCACAGCTTCTCGGTGTAGCCCTCGAAGAACATGGAGTAGAGCTTACGGCCGAAACGGTTGATGTAGAAGTTCTCCAGGTTGGTTTCCGGCAGCTTGTGCACCATGGACTTCAGGTAGCTGAAGCCGGCGACCATGGTGAGCTTGAAGCCCATGGCCTTCAAGGTGTTGGCGCTCAGGGAAATCGGGTAGTCGAGGAAGTGGCGGTTCCAGTAGATGCGGGACACGCGGTGGCGCTTGAGCATCACCTTGTCTTCGATTTCCGGATCCGGGCCGCCCGGCTCCATATCATGCTCGCGGTGGAGCTTCTTGTCATCATAGCTGGGTGCGCCCTGCAGCGGCAGAACGTCCTTCCACCAGTCCATGATGCGGTCGTCCTTCGAGAAGAAGCGGTGGCCGCCGATATCCATACGATTGCCGTCATGCTTGACGGTGCGGGAGATGCCGCCGAATTCGCGGGTGGCTTCCAGCACGGTCACGTCGTACTGTTCGGAGCCACCGTCCTTGACGAGCTCCCAAGCGGCAGTCAGGCCGGCAGGGCCGCCACCGATGATGACCACGGATTGCTTTTGCGTCACTTTGAAGTCTCCTTACAAACAAAATCGAAGATATTCTACCCGAAGGTAGGGAAACGCACAGCGCACCTGTGCGCATGCACACAAAATCACCGCCAAGTCCGACAGCAATCGCCCTGATAGAAGGAAAACCAGCCGTACGGCTTCCGCCGAAGACTGGTTTTCCGTAGGTCCGCTACATGCTGTCGGGAATGTCGATGTCGGTTTTCTGCACTTCCTCGACGTTCACGTCCTTGAACGTGACGATGCGCACGTTCTTGACGAAACGGCTGGAACGGTAGACGTCCCACACCCACGCGTCGGTCAGCCGCACGTCGAAGTAGACGTCCTGGCCGGCGGAACGCACGTTGAAATCGACCTTGTTGGCCAGATAGAAGCGGCGCTCGGTCTCCACAACGTAGGTGAACAGTTTGATGACGTCGCGGTATTCCTTGTATAGGGACAGCTCGGCGTCGGTTTCGTAGTTGTCGAGGTCCTCGGCGCTCATCGTCTGCCTTCCGTGTCGCGCTTGCGGCCACGTCCAAGCGTGCGCCACCAAGCATCCTTCGAGGTTTTGCGCTCATCCGAGCTGTACGGCCAGTTGTTGTCGGCATCGCCGGCCTTCTGGTCCGTCTTCGCCGTTCCGGATGCTTCGTTCGGCTGCGATTCCTGCGATGGCGCGGCAGACGTCTCGTCAGCGGAGGTCTGCGCCGTGTCTCCACTCTGGCCTGCCGCTGCGGCATCGTCCGCATCGCCCTTATGTACGGAGTTGAGTTGGATGGCGATCGAGTGTTCGCGGGCGCTCAACGCCTCCTTGACGCCCGGATTGTCTTCGATCACGTGCATGCCGAACGCGTCGAGCGAGCGGATCGGGTCGAATTCGTCGACGAGCGTGTCCATGACGATGAGGTCCTGGTAACGGTTCTCCGACGCGTTCCACAGGGCATCGCGCGAACGGCCGGACGGCACGAAGCCGAGCGACTGGTAGACGGATACGGAACGCGTGTTCTGTTCCGGCACGGCCACCCAAATGCGGTGCATGCCGAGGCCCGCCGGTTCCGGCGCGAAGCCGTACGTCATCACGCGAGGCATGATGTCTCGCGAGTAGCCGCGGCCGCGGTAGTCCTTGCCGAGCACCACTTGGATGCGGGCGGAACGTGCCCAGCCGTCGATGTCGATGAGGAAGATCATGCCGATCACGTTGTCGGAAGAGGCCGCGTCAAGCTCGCCGTCGCCGTCATGGTCGGCTTCGGTGACGATGGACCATGCGATGGTACGACGAGATTCCGGATCCCCCACGCCGGATTCGTTCGATTTTTCGCCATTGGACCATGCCACGGAACGACGCACCCACGCGTTCACAGCGCCACGTTCGGCCACGCGGTCCTTGCCGGTGATGCCGGATGCGCCGACGTACGCCTCAATGACCTCCATGCGTGCGATGTCGTCGATGGTGGCGGGGCGCAAGTGCACCATCTCGCCCTTGATGGGCGGAATGACGATGCGTTCCGGCAGCTCCCTCGCCCGCTGGTCCGTCGTCTGTTCCTTCGCTGTGGTTTCAGCGTACTCTGACATGATTATCGTTCCCTATGTTTCTCGGCGCGGTCCCTCGCCACACCCATACCGACGGTATTGTACCCGACTGAACGCCAGCTGGGAGTTTTGTTAGGCAAAATCCCCGTGAAACCTCCCCCAGCCGACGCGTGAATCGTACGAAAAGGCATGTAAAAGCAGATAAAAAGCAACAAAATGCAGAAAGGCGTGCGTTTTTACGATTCCTCTCATCGCAAAAACGCACGCCTTTCGATGCCATCAATCAGGCAACGTTCGGCAATCGCCGGAATGTCACTTGATCTTGCCCATCACGATCTTGGTGACGGCCTTCGCGTCGGCCTGGCCACGGGTGGCGCGCATGACGGCGCCGATAATCGCGCCCATCGGCTTCATGTTGCCGCTCTTGAGCTTCTCGACGATGTCCGGGTTGGCCGCGAGTGCCTCGTCGACGGCCTTTTCGAGCGCGCCGTCGTCGGAAACGACCTGGAAGCCGTGCTTCTTGACGACCTCGTCCGGAGTGCCTTCGCCGGCGAGCACGCCTGCGACGGTCTGCTTGGCGAGCTTGTCGTTGAGCTTGCCGTCGGCGATGAGCTTCTCGACCTCGGCGACGTCGGCCGGGGTGATCGGCAGCTCTTCAAGGCTCACGCCCTTGTTGTTGGCTTCGCGGGACAGCTCGCCCAGCCACCACTTCTTGGCGCCCGAGGCGGAAGCGCCGGCCTTGACGGTGTCCTCGAGCAGGTCCAGAGCGTCGGCGTTGAGCACGTCGCGCATCTCCAGATCGTTGAAGCCCCACTCGCCCTTCAGGCGGTTGCGGCGCTCACGAGGCATTTCCGGCATCTGGGCCTTCATCTCCTCGATGTGCTCCTTGGTGATGTGCAGCATCACCAGATCCGGATCCGGGAAGTAGCGGTAGTCGTCGGCGTCGGACTTCACGCGGCCGCCGGCGGTGGTCTGCGAGGCCTCGTCCCAGTGACGGGTCTCCTGCAGAATCTCGCCGCCTTCGGAAAGGATGGCGGCCTGGCGGCGGATCTCGTACTGGATAGTCTTCTCGATGCCACGGAACGAGTTCACGTTCTTGGTTTCGGAACGGGTGCCGAACGGATCGGACGGGCTGTTGCGCAGCGACACGTTCACGTCGGCGCGCATGTTGCCCTGCTCCATGCGGGCATGGGAGATGTTCAGCGCACGCACGATGTCGCGGATGGCGCGCATGTAGGCGCCTGCGATTTCGGGGGCGCGGTCTCCTGCGCCTTCGATCGGTTTGGTCACGATTTCGATCAGCGGCACGCCGGCGCGGTTGTAGTCGACCAGCGAGTGGTCGGCGCCTTCGATACGGCCGTCAGCGCCACCGACGTGGGTGTTCTTGCCGGCGTCGTCTTCGATGTGGGCGCGCTCGATCGGCACACGGAAGATGGTGCCGTCCTCAAGCTCCACGTCGAGGTAGCCGTTGCCGTTGGTCGGCTTGTCATACTGCGAGATCTGGTAATCGCGCGGCATGTCCGGGTAGAAGTAGTTCTTACGGGCGAACTGGCTCCATTCGGCGATTTCGCAGTGCAGGGCGAGACCCAGCTTGATCGCGTAATCGACGGCGGTCTTGTTGACCACCGGCAGGGAGCCCGGCAGGCCGAGGCTCACCGGGGTGAGCTGGGTGTTCGGCTCGCCGCCGAAGTGGACTTCGGCCGGGCAGAACAGCTTCGTGGTGGTGGACAGCTCCACGTGGGTTTCCAGACCGATGACCGGGTCGAACTTCTTGACGGCATCGGCGTACTTCATCAACTTTTCAGCCATTTTGTTTTCTTTCCTCCGATGCTTCCTACTTGTCCAGTCCGTCGAGCCACGGGGTCTTCAGGGACTGCCAGATCGGGCCGTTCCAGCTTTCCTCGAGGGCCGCTTCGAGAGCGGCGGCGGGCTTGTACATGACCTC
>OLSJ01001308.1_pt1 | contig 15619 bp, 11 predicted proteins | sample 1672151 | NCBI WGS metagenome assembly OLSJ01 (sample SAMEA3136653, study PRJEB25190) | human gut metagenome | biome: human gut; feature: human-associated habitat; material: faeces | place: Austria | collected 2013 | reverse complement strand
CCCTCGGCCTTATAGGCCCAGAGCAAACCACCCCTTTGAGGGGTGGTTCATGATTTGTGAAACCTATCAATCATAAATCCTTTCGATATTAGGACAAATTAACTAAATCTGTCCTATTTTTGCAAAGAATATGGGACAAAGCATCCCTTTTTGACCATCCTCAAGGGAATCGTTCTACGGTACAAATACGATAGCGGCGAAAGATCGCCGTCCACGGCTCACGCCAACAGGGGTTCGACGTTTGCGCAAGAGTAGAAAAAATCGATAGAGGAGGTTTACCTTGAGTGGGACCGCTACCAAAGAGAAGCTGACCGTGCGTCACCTTCTCGTCGTTCTGACGGGCATCATGATCACGTTCGGATGCTCGGCTCTATGCTTCTCCACCTGGGGCCTGTTCCAGCCGGTCGTGGCTGAGGGCCTGGGCGTTGAGGTCACCGCGTTCGCCATGTACGTCACCGTTATGTACCTGACCATGACCATCGCCTCGCCGTTTGCGGGCAAGCTGCTGCAGACCATGGACATCCGCATCCTTTTGTCCGCCTCCGCCGCCCTCGTGGGCTGCGCCTTTTTGCTGATGAGCTTCTCGAACACCATCGTGCTGTTCTACGTGGCCGCCGTCATGCTGGGCCTGGGCGAGATCACCATCCTGTGGCTGGCCATCCCCACGCTCATCAACCGCTGGTTCGTGGAGCGCGCCGGCTTCTTCATCGGGTTGTGCATGGCCTTCACCGGCATCGGCGGCGCCATCTGGTCCGCCGTGTTCACCGCGCTGACCGCCTCGGGCGTCGACTTCCACACGATTTACCTCATCTGGGGCGTCATCGCGCTCGTCACGAGCCTGCCCTTCACGCTGTTCTGCGTGCGCAACTCGCCCGAGGACTGCGGGCTGGCCCCCTACGGCGCCTCCATGCAGAAGGCGGCCTCGGGCGCTGAGGTGGCCGCCAAGCCCTCCGGCCTGTCCGCCGGCTTCGTCATGAAGACCCCGATGTTCTACGCCATCTGCGTCTTCGCCGGCCTCATCAACATCGCCATCCTCATCGCCATGCAGTTCCCCACCTACACCAAGTCGCTCACCGACGTGGCCTTCGATGTGGCCGTCGTTGGCGGCGTCATGACCTCGGTCATGATGGTGGGCCAGGCCATCTTCAAGGTGGTCCTGGGAGCGGCGGCCGACAAGAACGCCAAGGGCGCCCTCATCTTTGCCTTCGCCGCTGGCGTGGCGGGCATCCTGCTGTGCTGGTTCGGCACCTTCTCCGAGTACGTGATGTACGTGGGCGCCTTCATCTTCGGCGGCTGCTACGCCACCGCCGTGGTGCTCGTGCCGGTCATCTGCCGCCAGTCCTTCGGCACCCGCGAGTACTCGGTCATCTACTCCCGCGTCTCCACGGTGTTCAATCTCATCGCCGCCTTCGCCGCTATGATCTGGGCGTGGCTCGGCTCATCGTTCGGCTTCACCGTCGAGTTCATCGTGGCGTTGGCCATGCTCGTGGTCATCCTGCTGCTCGGCCTGTACATCTTCAAGGCCGCTGCTGGCTACAAGAAGGACTGGACGACCGAGTAGTCCGATCCCTTGAACCGCTGGCGGCCTTAAACGGGAAAGCGGGGAGTGGAGACTCCCCGCTTTTCGCACTTATAGGAAATCTTTATGAGCCAAGATGAGTTTGATAAACTACGATCAAGGTAGAATCGCGCAATCTGAGAACGGGCCGACCAGCCTTACCGTTGCCTTAGGGGGAACCATGAACCTCTCTCAGCTGAACTACTTCAAGAAGCTCGGCGAGGTGCTTCACTACACGCGAGCGGCGCAGGAGCTGTTCATCACCCAGCCGACCCTCTCCGGGGCCATCTCGTCTTTGGAGAAGGAGCTGGGCGCTCCCTTGTTCGAGCGTAACGGGCGCTCGGTGCTCCTCACGCCCTACGGCGAGGTGTTCTACGAGCACGTGTGCCTGGCCCTGCGCGCCATCGACGACGGCGTGGCGGCCGTGAGCGCGCGCTCCTCGGCCTCCTTCGGCACCGTGAACCTCGGCACCACCTTCACCACCCAGGACCACTACCTGCCGAGCCTCATCCGCGACTTCGAGGAGGCCTTCGACAAGCGGGTCATCGTGAAGGTGTCCCAGGGATTCACCAACTACCTCACCGAGCAGCTGCATCGGGGCACGCTGGATGTGGCCTTCTGCGGCAAGCGCGACAACGAGCCCGATATCGCGTATTTCCCGGTGAAGCACTGCGAACTGGCCCTCTACGTGCGCGACGACCACCCGCTAGCGTCTGCCGACACGATCACCTTCGCCGAGCTGAACGAGGTGGATCTGCACACCTACCGCCGGGGCACCCCCATCGGCGAGCGCGTGGCGAAGATGCTCGAGGAGGCCGACGTGCGCGGCGTGTCCCTGGGCTACGACGACGATGTGTCCATGGGGTCGTTCCTCTCCTACAGCGGCGGCAACGCCGGAGCGCTTATGCTGGACTCGCTGGGCGCCCAGCTGTTCAGCAACCTGCACCAGGTGCGCGTCAAGGGCATCCCGGAGCACTTCTACACGGTGTATATGGCCTACCACAAGAAGCACGTGCACTCCCGGGCCGTGGCCGACTTCATCGACTTCGTGAAGGCCTATCCGGGCAACGACCTCATCGGCCAGGTGCTGCCGGCAGCGCCGGCCGAGTAGGGGCGCCGGGCCCGATCGGCCGAGACGGACGTGCGGCGGACGTTTGGGTGTCTGGTCGTTCGACTGCCCAGCCCGTCCGATCCTCCAGGCTGTCTGACTGCCGTCTGTGGTCATTTTGCGCCGTATGCGGCCACTTGTTGCGGGAGGCTGGCAAAGCGCGACCCGTTGTGGTATAAATAGGCCTGCTGTGCAGATCGACTGCACGGACATACTTTCGCTTCTGGAGAAAGTGGGACTTTTCCCGCTTTCTTTTGTTGTAGGGGCCTTTTGCGGCCCGGAAAGTATGGGAGCGTAGGCAACGGAAAAGGAGGCAGACGAGGTGCTGACGGCCAAGGAGAAATCGCTTCTTTCCGCCCTGGAGCCCCGAGCGGCCTCCGAGGGCGTCGAGATCGTCACGCTGGAGATCGTCGGCTCGAAGAAGGCGCCGACCATCCGCGTCTACATCGATGCGGCCGGCGGCATCAGCTTCGACGAGCTGGCCCGCACTCAGGCCTGGGTCGGGGACGTCATGGACGAGCTGGACCCGTTCCCCGGGGCCTACATGCTGGAGGTGTCCTCTCCGGGCATCGACCGGCCGCTGCGCACGCCGGAGCACTTCGCGCGCTTTGCCGGCGAGACGGTGACGGTGAAGACGACCGGCCCCATCGACGGCCGCAGCTCATTTACCGGCGAGCTTCTCGGCTTCGAGGACGGCTGCGTCATCGTGGCCGCAGACGGCGCCGACACCTTCCGCATTCCGTACGACAACATCAAAAAGGCCCGCGTTAAGGGCACCATCGACTTCAGCGCCTAGGGAAAGGATTAGATACGTGGCAACTTCAGAACTGATCGAGGCCTTGCAGGCACTGGCCCACGAGCGCAAGATCGACGAGTTCTACCTCATCGAGCGCTTGGAGCAGTCCCTGGCGAAGAGCTACGAGCGCATCCTCGATCTGGAATGGGACGCGCGCGTGACCATCGACCGCCAGACCGGCAAGATCTACGTCTACGAGCTCGTGCCCGTGGGCGAGCCCGACGAGGAGACCGGCGAGTACAGCGAGTTCGAGGAGCGCGACGTCACCCCCGACGACGTGAGCCGCATCGCCGCCCAGAACGCCAAGGGCGTCATTTCCTCGCTCGTGCGCGAGGCCGGGCGCCAGTCCATCTACGACGAGTTCCGCGGCCGCGTGGGCGATTTGGTCACGGGCACCGTGTTGCAGGGCACGCCGGACTTCACCATCATCAAGATCCGCGAGGGCGTCGAGGCGGAGCTGCCGCATTACGACGCCAAGCGCAACCCGGGCGAGCGCAACGAGCGCCCGGCCAACGAGCACTACCGCCACAACCAGCGCCTGAAGGTGCTCATCATCGAGGTGCGCAACCCCAACGCCGACGCGCCCCGCGCCCGCGGCGAGCAGGCGCGCCCGGCCATCGTCGTCTCCCGCACCCACCCCGACCTCATCCGCCGTCTCTTCGAGATCGAGGTGCCGGAGATTTACGAGGGGGTCGTGGAGATCAAGTCCGTGGCCCGCGAGCCCGGCGCCCGTTCCAAGGTGGCCGTGTTCTCCCGCGAGGCGAACCTGGATCCGGTGGGCGCCTGCGTGGGGCCGAAGGGCTCCCGCGTCCGCATGGTGGTCGAGGAGCTGCGCAACGAGCGCGTCGACGTCATCCAGTGGAGCCCCGACCCGGCGGTCTACGTGGCCAACGCCCTGTCGCCGGCGAAGGTGAGCCACGTGAGCATCGACGAGGACAACAACTACGCCACGGTCATCGTGCCCGACGACCAGCTGTCGCTGGCCATCGGCAAGGAGGGGCAGAACGCGCGCTTGGCCGCCCGCCTCACCGGTTGGCACATCGACATCAAGCCCCAGAGCTTCCAGGGCGCGTCTTTGGTCGATGTCGAGATGGACGACGAGGTGGAGGAGGACGACGGCTTCTGCATCTTCGTCGACGAGGATGGCAACCGCTGCCGCAACCACGCCCGACCGAACAGCCAGTACTGCGGCGTCCATGCCGATGCCGAGGCAGAGGCCTAAGGGGCAGAGCCTGATGGCAGCACAGACGACAAAGCGCCAGCGTACCTGCATCGGCTGTGGCGCGACCCTTGGGAAGGGCGCGCTTCACCGCATCGTGCGCAACGGCGAGGGCCTTGTGAGCTTCGACCCTACGGGCCGCCTCGCCGGCCGCGGCGCCTACGTCTGCTCTGAGGACTGCCTCGCCGCGGCGAGAAAGACCAGGAAGCTTGAGCGCGCCCTGCGCTGCAAAGTGACCGACGAAGATTACGAGCGCGTTCTTCGCGAGCTTGCCCTCGCCGAGGCACCGGGAAAGAATGAGGAGTGATATATGGCCAGCATGCGCGTACACGAGTTGGCGAAGGAATTCGATATGTCGAGCGGGGATCTGCTCGATCGCCTGAAAGAGATGAAGATACCGGCGAAGTCCCATGCGAGCATGCTCAACGACGCTTACGTTGACAAGATTCGCAAGAACCTGGAGCCGGAGATCCGCGCCCGCGCCGGCGCCCTTGAGGCCGAGGAGGCCGCGGCGCTGGCCGCCGAGCAGGAGGAGGCCGAGCGCAAGCGCGCCGAGGAGGAAGCCGAGCGAAAGGCCGCGCGGGAAAAGGAGCTCGCCGAGCGAGAGGCCGCCCGCGCCCGCCGCGAGGGTTCGCGCTCCGACGACGACGCCGAGGGCGAGGAGCACCCGGCGCGCAAGCAGGCGCCCAAGCAGCCCTCCGCCTTCGCGAGCCTCGAGCAGCAGATCGCATCAGAGAAGGAGCGCGTCGAGCGCGAGCGCCAGGAGGCCCGGGCCCGCGCCCGCGCCGAGAAGGCGGCCGCCGAGGTGGCCAAGAAGCGCGCCGTGGAAGAGGCCCTGCGCCGCGGCCACAAGAAGCCCGCGAAGGCCGCGCCCGCGCCTGCCCCGGCTCGTCCGGCCCCGGCCCCTGCGCCGTCTCGCCCCAAGAACAACTTCGACTCGCTGCTCTCGCAGATCGAGGCCGAGAAGCAGCGCATGGAGGCGGCCAAGAGCGCCCAGGCCGACACCCGCGGGACCCGCGGCGGCAAGAAGGGCAAGAAGGGCGGGGCTCACCAGGTGGTGCCCGAGCTCGAGGCCCAGATGACCGCCGGCGAAGACCGCTACGCCCAGATGGCCGTGCAGGCCGAGAAGCTGCAGCGCGACAAGGTGCTCGCCGAGGCCCGCGCCGCCGTGGCCGCGGCCAACACCCACGAGGGGGAGGGCCGCCGCAAGAAGCGCAAGGAGAAGCGCGAGGCGGAGGCCCGCGAGCGCGCCGAGCTGGAGGCCATCGAGCGCGGTCTTGACCCGACGCTGGTGCTGGACGACTCCGTGGTGGAGATCCCGCAGGGCGCGTCGGTGGCCAAGTTCGCCGAGCTTCTGGGCGTGCAGCCCAACGACGTCATCAAGCGCCTGTTCATGCTCGGCCAGGTGCTCACGCTCACCCAGACCATGAGCGACGAGACCATGGAGCTCATCGCCGACGACATGGGCCGCAAGGTGCGCGTCGTGTCGCCGGAGGAGGAGTACGCCGTGGTGTACAACGACTCCGAGGCCGATTTGAAGCCGCGTCCCCCCGTGGTCACCGTCATGGGCCATGTCGACCACGGCAAGACCTCGCTTCTGGACGCCATCCGCGATACCGGCGTGGTGGCCAGCGAGGCCGGCGGCATCACCCAGCACATCGGTGCGTCGGTGGTGAACATCGGCGATCGTCAGATCACCTTCATCGACACCCCGGGCCACGAGGCCTTCACCGCCATGCGCGCCCGCGGCGCCCAGGTCACCGACGTCATCGTGCTCGTGGTGGCTGCCGACGACGGCGTCATGCCGCAGACCATCGAGGCCATCAACCACGCCAAGGCTGCTGAGGTGCCCATCGTCGTGGCCGTGAACAAGATCGACAAGCCCGGCGCCAATCCCGACCGCGTGCGCCAGGAGCTCACCGAGTATGGCGTCATCCCCGAGGAGTGGGGCGGCTCCAACATGTTCGTCGAGGTGTCGGCCAAGAAGAAGCTGCACATCGACGACTTGCTGGAGACCATCATCCTGCAGGCCGACGTGCTGGAGCTGAAGGCCAACCCGGACGCTTCTGCCTCCGGCTTCGTCATCGAGGCGAACCTGGACAAGGGCCGGGGCCCCGTGGCCACGGTGCTCATCCAGCGCGGCACCCTGCACACCGGCGACGTCGTGGTGGCCGGCACGAGCTACGGCCGCGTGCGCGCTCTGGTGAACCCGCGCGGCGAGCACGTCGCCGAGGCGAAGCCCGCCGACCCGGTGGAGATCCTGGGCCTGAACTCGGTGCCCACCGCCGGCGACGAGTTCCGTGTCTTCGAGGACGAGCGCGATGCCCGCAAGCTGGCCGAGGAGCGCGCGCTGCGCGCCCGCCTGGCCGCCCAGGAGACCAAGAGCCACATGAGCCTGGACGACCTGTTCAGCCGCATCGAGGACGGCAAGACCACCGATCTGAACCTCATCGTGAAGGCCGACGTCCAGGGCTCCATCGAGGCTCTGCGCGACGCCTTCGACAAGATGGATCAGTCCGAGGTGCGCATCAACATCGTGCACTCGGCCGTGGGCGGCATCACCGAGACCGACGTCACCCTGGCCGCCGCCTCCGACGCCATCATCATCGGCTTCAACGTCCGTCCCACGGGCAAGAGCCGCCAGCAGGCCGAGAAGGAGAAGGTGGACATCCGCCTGTACCGCGTCATCTACCAGGCCATCGAGGAGATCAACGCCGCGCGCGTGGGCCTGCTCTCGCCCGATATCGTGGAGGAGGACACCGGCGTCGCCGAGGTCCGCGAGACGTTCAAGGTGCCGAAGGTGGGCACCATCGCCGGCTGCTACATCACCGAGGGCGAGATCAACCGCGACGACAAGGTGCGCATCGTGCGCGACGGCACCGTGATCTTCGAGGGCGTCATGGAATCGCTGCGCCGCTTCAAGGACGACGTGAAGACCGTGAAGCAGGGCTACGAGTGCGGCATCGGCATCCACGGCTACCAGGACCTCAAGATCGGCGACACCATCGAGGGCTACCAGGTGAAGGAAGTCGAGCGAACGGAGTAACCGTTCGTAACCGATACGAGCATCGAAGCGCCCGTCGGCCGTCCCGCGATACACTGGACGCGACGGGCGCGTTTTTCGCGCAACCCCCGACTGTTTAGGAGGCGGCACCATGAAGCAAGGATCTTCGAACCGCAAGGTCAACGAGCAGGCGCGCGAGGTCATCGCGAGCATCCTCCTGTTCGAGATATCCGATCCGCGCCTCGAGCTCGTGACCATCACGGGCTGCGAGGTGAGCTACGACCGCAGCGTGTGCAACGTGTTCTACACCACCGAGCCCGAGCGCTACGACGACGTAGCGGCCGCCTTCCAGAAGGCGGCGGGGCGCATCCGCTCGCTCATGGCGCGGAAGCTCTCGTGGCGCGTGGCGCCCGAGCTGCGCTTCCTGCTGGACACGAGCGTCGACCAGGCCGAGCGCATTGCGAGCGCGCTCGCGGCCGACGCGCACCGCAGCGCCGTGGCCGCTCCCACGGACAGCGACGTGCCGGCCGATGCCGACGCGTTCGCCGCCGAGCGCGCGGAGGAGCAGGCCGAGGACCGCTCCCATGACGGGGAGGGCGCATGAGCGTCACGCCCCAGACGAACACGACGCTGCCCGAGCTGGCCGTCGCGCTCGCCGAGCGCGACGACTTCGTCATCTGCGGGCACGTGAGCCCCGACGGCGACTGTATCGGCTCGCAGCTCGCGCTCATGCACGCGCTGCGCTCGCTCGGGAAGCGGGCCGTGTGCCTGCTGGCCAAGGACGAGCCCATCGACGCGCGCCTGGCGTTCCTGCCGGGCGCCGACGAGCTCGTGCCCGCGGCGCTCTACGACGGTCCCGCCGCCACGTTCGTGGCGGTGGACGTGCCCATGCGCGACCGCATGAACTCCGCGGCGGCGCACCTGCTGGACGCGTGCGCCTTCTCGGCCACCATAGACCACCACGCCTACGGTCGACCACCATGCGGTGGACTCCACTATGACCGACCTCGTATACGTCGATCCCGACGCCGCCTCCACCACGATGCTCGTGTGGGAGCTCGCCGGCCTCATGGGCGCCGAGCGCGGGGCCGAGCTTGCCGCGTGCTGCTACACGGGACTCGTCACCGATACGGGGCGCTTCCAGTACCAGAACACCGACGCGGCCGCCCTCGCGGCGGCCTCGGCCATGGTCGCCGCAGGTGCCGACGCGGCGGGCGTGGCGCGCGAGATATTCCAGAGCCGCTCGCTCCCCTCCGTGGAGCTCGAGGCGCTGGCCGTCGAGCGCATGCGCTTCGGCGCCGACGGGGGTTGGGCGCTGAGCTGGGTCATGCGCGACGACTTCGAGGCCACGGGCGCCGTGAAGGCCGATGCCGAGCCCCTCATCGACGCGCTGCGATCCCTGCGCGGCGTGCGCGTGGCGTGCATGCTGCGCGACCAGGGCGACTCGGTGCGCGGCAGCTTCCGCGCAAAGGACGGCACCGACGTGGCGGCGCTCGCACGCACGCTGGGAGGCGGCGGGCACCGGGCCGCGGCCGGCTTCACCGTGTCCGGCCCCATGGAGGCTGCCGTGGAGCGCATAAGCGCGCTGCTCGACGAGGCGCTCGCGGGCACGCCGGACGATGCAGAGGGGGAGCGCGGGGCGTGAAACGGGGAGATTCGGGGCTTTCCCTGGTCGTGGGGGTGAACAAGCCGGCGGGCATGAGCTCGCACGATGTGGTCAACCGGTGCCGCCGCATCTTCGGCGAGCGCCGCGTGGGGCATACGGGAACGCTCGACCCCATGGCGACGGGCGTGCTCCCCCTCTGCGTGGGGCCTGCCACGCGCCTGGACGCCTACCTCGTGGGTCATGACAAGCACTATCGCGTGCGCATAGCGTTCGGCGCGGCGACCACCACCGACGATGCCGAGGGCGAGGTCGTCCGTACGGGCGACGTGCCCGCGCGCGTGCTTGACCCGGCGTTCGCCGCCTCGTTCGCTAAGGGGCTGACGGGCGCTCGCAAACAGCTGCCGCCTGCCTACTCGGCCATCAAGGTGAACGGGCGCAAGGCATGCGATGCCGCCCGCCAGGGCACCATCATCGACCTTGCGCCGCGCGACATCGTGGTGCACGACGCGCGCCTCGTGGCGGTGCACGAAGCGGGGGACGGCTGCGAGCTGCCGTCATGGGACGTGGAGTTCCACGTGTCGAAGGGCACCTACATCCGCGCGCTCGCCCGCGACACCGGCGCGGCCCTGGGCTGCCCGGCGCATGTGGCGGCGCTCGAGCGCACGCAGCTGGGCCTGCTGCGCCTGGAGGAGTGCGTCACGTTGGAGACGCTGGCCGAGCTCGGCGACCGCGCCGCGCTCGATCCGGTGCGCCTGCTGGGTACGCGCTTCCTCTACGCCGACGGCCCGCTGGCCGCCGGCGTGCGCAACGGCAACGCGTTGCCGGGATCGACCGGACTGTTCGAGCGCCGGCGCGGCGCGCTGGACGCGGAGTTCTGCGCCTGCACGGCGGGCGTGCGCGAGAGCTGCGAGGCCCCGCACGACGGCGAAGTGGTGGCCGTGATCGCCGAGAACAAGCTCGTGGCGCTGTACGCTTACGACGAGGGCCGCGCCGCCTACCGCGCGCGGTGCGTGTTCCAGACGGGGGTTTCTCGTGGCAGAGATCTATGAGGTGGGGGAGGGTTTCGACCATGCGTTCTTCGCGGGCACGTCCTGCGCGTTCGGCGTGTTCGACGGCGTGCATGCCGGGCACCGGTACCTGCTGGCGCAGGCGTGCGAGACAGCTGGGAGGTCGGGCGGCAAGAGCGTTGCGCTCACGTTCGACATCGATCCCGACGAGGCGTTCCACCCCGACCGCCTGAAGAAGCTCATGACGAACGGGGAGCGCCTGGCCATGCTCGCCTCCACGGGCGTGGACGCCGTGGCCGTGCTGCCTTTCACGCCCGCGTTCGCCGCGCTTTCGCCCGAGGCGTTCCTCGAGGCCACGTTCGACGGCACGGCGCCCGCGTACCTGCACGTGGGCTGCGACTTCCGGTTCGGCGCGCGCGCGGCCGGAACCGTGGGCGAGCTGGAGGCATGGGGGGCCGGCGCCGGCTGCGCCGTGGCGGCGCACGACCTGAAGAGCGCCGACGGGGCTCCCGTCACGGCCACGCGCATCCGCCTGCTCTTGGCCGAGGGCGACATAGCGGAGGCCAACCGCCTGCTCGAGCGCCCGTACTTCATGACGGGCACGGTGGAGCCGGGCCGCGGGGAAGGGGCCGACCTGGGCTTCCGCACCGCGAACCTTGCGGTGCCCGATCAGCTGCGCCCGCTCGGCGACGGCGTGTACGCCGCCTACGCCCACGTGGACGGCGCGCGCTACAAGGCCGCCGTGAACGTGGGCGTGGCCGCCACGTTCGCCGACCGCGCCACCGCCACCTGCGAGGTACACCTCCTCGACTTCGCCGGCGACCTGTACGGGAAGCCGGTTAAGGTGGAGTTCCTGCACTGGCTGCGCCCCATGCGCAAGTTCGACGACGTGGACGAGCTCGTAGCCACGGTAAAGGGCAACATCCAGTGGGTGAGGGAGAACCTGTAGCGAGCGCCAGCAAGAGGAAGGGATGGGGGCTGCTTTGTTCGCCTACCTTGCTGACCAGGCGGAATCCTTGTTGAACAGGTTGTCGTACTGCACCGTGGCGTAGGCGCGCAGGGCCTCCAGCGCGCCGGGATCCCCGCCGTCCTCGTCGCCGAAGCCGTGCCAGGCGCCGTCGGCGGTCAGGAAGCCGTTGAGGTTGATGGCGGGAATCGCCTCGCGCACGGCCAGCAGGAAGCACTGGTAGCCCGTCGTGGGCAGGCCCGCGGCCTCCACCAGTCTCGATCCCAGGTAGTTGAGGCTCGTGCGCTCGTCCGCGCCGCCGTCCGGACCGTGGGCGCCCTGCGCGCGGGCGGCGTCGTTCGCCCAGATGAGGTACGGCACCGTGTAGCGCTTCTGCACGGCTTCGAGCCCCAGGTCGTCGGCTGCGGCGCCGTCGTGGGTCGCTTCGAACAGCCAGTCGCTGAAGCCGGGCTGGTGGTCGCCGAAGAAGCACAGCACCACGGGCCGGTCGAGCGCGTTGAGCCTGTCCACGAGGTAGGCGAGGTCGCGGTCGGCCTGGCGGATGACGCTCGCGTACTCGTCGAGCTCTGGCGATATGCTGCCGTCGCCGAGCGGCACGCTCACGGCCAGATCGTCGGACAGGCCGCCCACATCGTAGCCGCCGTGGTTCTGCAGCGTCACGTCGAAGACGAACTGCGGGCGCCCGTCGGCTTCCAGCAGGTCGAGCACGTAGTCGTACGTCGCGCGGTCGGTGGTGAGCCCGCGCAGCGTGTCGGCGCCCTCGAACGCGGACTGGTCGGCGAACTCGTCGAAGCCCAGCTGGTCGTACACGCGGTCGCGGCGCCAGTTCGTGCTTTCGGCCGGGTGGACGGCATGGGTCGCGTAGCCAAGCCCGGAGAAGTACGACACGAGGCTCTCGGCGCCGTCGAGGTCGTACAGCACATAGGGGTACACGCCGCCGCCGAGATGGCCCATGCTCGAGCCGGTGAGGAACTCGAACTCGTCGCCCGCTTCGAGCGCTTCCGCGGCAATCTCGTAGTAGTGTGCGGGACGGGCGCCGGTACCGGCGAGGCCGGGATAGCGCGAGAGGTCCGAGAAGGTCTCGTTCATGACGGCTATCACGGTAGGGGCTTCGGTTTTGCCGGCCGTCTCGGGCGCGCCGCCGAGACGGCCGATCAGCGCGGCCACGTCGTCGGCGTCGTAGCCGTCCGGTTCTGCCGGGCTTAGGTCCTGCACGCGCTTGAGGAAGCAGAGCGCCGAGCCCTGCTCGGCGTACGACTCCTTCACGCCCCAGACGTCCACCGTGCACGCGTACGCCTCCTCCAGGTCGTAGGAGCCCAACCACCAGCCGAAGCATGCTGCCACGGCCACGGCGCACGCCGCGTTCACCGCGACCCGCCGCGGCGAGACCGTCGCCCTCGGCAGGAGGGAGAGCGCCGCGAGGCACAGGGCGAGCACGGCGGCAGCCTCCAGGAGCCGTTCGTCGAGCGCGAACGTGTAGCCGGACCCCACCGATGCGGCCGTCGAGAGCGCGAACAGGTCGGCCGGCACGATGGGCTGCCCCTTGAACGCGATCACGAAGTGGTTCGCCGTGCCGGCCAGGAAGCACGCAACCAGGAACAGGCCGACGGACGCGCGCGAGCGCTGCCCGGCGAAGTACACGACGGCGAGGAGCAACGCGAGCACGCACAGGTTCGCCGCCGCATAGTAGGGGTCCATGGCGAGCAGGGCGTCGTTCCACGGCCGTTCCAACAGGTAGAAGCCCGCGGGCACGGCAAGCGCTACGGCGAGGGGCCGCATCGCGCCCGCCGCTTTGCCGTCGATGCCCGGAGCATGCCCGCGCACAAGCGGCACGCAGCCGCAGGCGGCCAGCAGCAGGGCCGTGAAGGCCGTTTGCGGCCAGGGCGCCTCGACAAGGCCGGCTGCGGCGTAGAGGCACAGGCCGAGGGCGGCCAGGGAGCCGGTCAGGACGGCGGCGAGCGCAAGGGCGCGCGGGCGCGTGGGAGCCTTGGGCGCCCGCGAGGCGGATGGGGGCTCGGTCGGGACGGCAAGGCGGGTCTGCCGCTCGGTCATTAGGTACTCCTCGGTGAAAGACGATGCCCGTTCGACACGATGCCCGTCCGCGTGCATAAAAGAATGCCCATCATACCGGTTTTCCCGCCGCCCGCACCGCAGGCTCTGGCGAGCGGCACGCGCAGGGGAGAACCGTAACCGTCGAGCAGGCCGATTGGAGCGTACCTCCAGAAAACCTCGATTTCCCCTTCACATTATCTCCGAATCCCCTAAAATGAGGCAGTTGCTATCTTCCCACCTCAATGCCCGGTGCGAAGGCAGCATCGTCAGTAACGGTCGAACCAAGGAGGAAGACACGTGACTACTGCAGTCGCATGGATGGCCCCCGTGTGCGCCTTGATTGGCATCTGCATGGCGGGCTACCTGGGTTCCTGGGTGCTCAAGCAGGACCCGGGTCCCGACAAGATGAACAACATTTCGCTGAAGATTCAGCAGGGCGCCAAGGCGTTCCTTATGAGCGAGTACAAGCTGCTCGTCATCTTCATGGTGATCGTCGCCATCGTCATGGCCGTGGCGCTGTCGCCCATCACGGCGCTCGCGTTCGTCACCGGCGGCGTCATGTCGGCCGCCGCGGGCTACGTCGGCATGCACGTGGCCACGCGCGCCAACACCCGCACGGCCCACGCCGCCGAGGAGTCGGTGGCCAAGGCGCTCAACATCAGCTTCAAGTCCGGCCTGACCATGGGCCTGTGCGTGGCGTCGTTCGCGCTTCTGGGCCTGTCGCTGTGGCTCATCGCCATGGTGTTCGGCATGGCTGTGGGCGTGGACATCAACGCCGAGCTGGCCGGCCTCATGCACACGAACATCGGCATGGTCGAGGGCTTCGCCACCGGCGCTTCCGCCGTGGCGCTGTTCGCCCGTGTGGGCGGCGGCATCTACACGAAGGCGGCCGACGTGGGCGCCGACCTCGTGGGCAAGGTCGAAGCGGGCATTCCCGAGGACGATCCGCGCAACCCGGCCACCATCGCCGACAACGTGGGCGACAACGTGGGCGACGTCGCGGGCATGGGCGCCGACCTGTTCGAGAGCTACACGGGCGCCATCCTGGCCCCCACCATCCTGGCGGCCACCTTCGGCGCGCTGGGCGGCTACTTCGCCACGGGCGACCTGGTGTGGGCGCTCGTGACCCCGGTCATCATCGCCGGCTGCGGCATCATCACGTCCATCATCGGCCTGTTCGCCGTGCGTGCCAAGGAAGGCGCCGCGCTGCACAAGGCCTTGAACCGCGGCACCTACGTCGCGGCCGGCATCGAGATCGTCGTGATCTTCTGCCTGTTCGCCGTCTGGAATTCCCAGTCGGTCGAGGCTCAGCCGCTGTGGCTGTTCGGCTCGGTGCTGTGCGGCCTGGTGGCGGGCCTCGCCATCGGCAAGATCACCGAGTACTTCTGCTCCGACAAGTACAAGCCGGTGCATAAGATCGCCGACGCCGCCGACACGGGCGCGGCAACGGTCATCATCGAGGGCATCGGCACGGGCATGCTGTCCACCATCGCCCCCATCGTGCTGGTGGCGCTGGCCATCATCGGCGCGTACACGTTCGGCAACATGGCCTTCCCGCTCGCGTCGGCCGAGGGCGGCATCGCCGTAGGCCTGTTCGGCGTGGGCCTGGCCGCCACGGGCATGCTGTCCAACACCGCCATCACCATCGGCGTGGACGCCTACGGCCCCGTGGCCGACAACGCGGGCGGCATCGCCGAGATGGCGGGCCTGCCCGAGGAGGTGCGCGACCGCACCGATGCCCTCGATGCCGTGGGCAACACGACGGCCGCCATCGCGAAGGGCTTCGCCATCGCGTCCGCGGGCCTGTCGGCCATCTCGCTGTTCGTGTCCTACCAGGCCACGATGCACCATGCCATCCCGAACTTCGAGCTGACGCTCACCGACCCGCTCATCGTGGCCGGCATCTTCATCGGCGCCATGATGCCGTTCATGTTCGCGGCCCTCACCATGGGCGCGGTGTCGCGCGCGGCCCACGCGATGGTGGAGGAAGTGCGCCGCCAGTTCCGCGAGATCAAGGGCATCATGACCTACGAGGCCGAGCCCGAGTACGACAAGTGCGTCGCCATCTCCACCTCCTCCGCGCTGCGCGAGATGATGATGCCCGGCATCCTGGCCATCATCGTGCCGGTGGCCATCGGCTGCTTCAACCCGGCCATGCTCGGAGGCTTCCTGGCCGGCGCCGTGGCCACGGGCATGCTCATGGCCATCTTCATGTCCAACGCCGGCGGCGCGTGGGACAACGCGAAGAAGTACATCGAGCAGGGCCATCACGGCGGCAAGGGCTCCGAGGCCCACAAGGCCG
>OLSJ01001297.1_pt1 | contig 15724 bp, 16 predicted proteins | sample 1672151 | NCBI WGS metagenome assembly OLSJ01 (sample SAMEA3136653, study PRJEB25190) | human gut metagenome | biome: human gut; feature: human-associated habitat; material: faeces | place: Austria | collected 2013 | reverse complement strand
GATTTGAACCAACGACCTTCGGGTTATGAGCCCGACGAGCTACCAGACTGCTCCACCCCGCGATATTTACTTTTTGCTGTCGGCCTCTCGCTGACTGCTCAAGTATAATACCACAAGGCGGGGGACTTGTCAAGCGTTTTTTCAAAAAGAATATGACTTTTTCGAAAAGGCCGCTGCCGGAAACAAAAAGCGCCCCATTCCGGGGCGCTTCGACAGAGCGAATATCACTTGGCGAATATCACTTGCGGGTGCGGCGGCGCACGAAGCGGACGACGAGGGCGGCTGCGGCCAGAACGACCAGCACGGGCCAGACGCCCACGACCCAGACCGTCAGCTGCTGGATGCCGGAGACAAAGCCCGTCCAGCCATTGCGGAGGGCGCTGGACAGCTGGGAGAGGTAGGATTCCTCGGTGGGGGTGTATTCCTTCACCTCGTCCAGCGAGAGGTAGACCGTGGAGCAGGACACCTGCTGGCTGTACCAGTCCAGCTGCGACTGCCAGCTCTCGATCTGGTACTGGACGTCGCTGAGGGAAGATTCGATCTCCAGCAGGTCGGAGAGGTTTTCGGCGCTGGCCTGAAGCTCCTGCAAACGTGTGCGCTGGGCCGTCAGGTTGGAGAGCCGGGCCTCGATGTCCATATACTGGGTGGTGACGTCCTGCACCTGCTCGCTCTTGTCCACGAGGTTGCCCGCCTGCGCGGCGGCTTCGAGAAAGCTCGCGTAGTTGTCCTGCGGGACGCGGATGGTGAGGGAGAGGGTGCGGCTCGAGCCGGTGTAAGAGGATTCATTGCTGGATTCCAGATAGCCCCCGGCGGCGCTCACGGCGTCGGTGAGGGCGGTGCGGGCGGCGTCAAAGTCCTTGCTCTCGATGGTGAGGTTGGCCGTGTAGATGAGCTTTGTGCTCGTCTGCGCGGCCTCGGCGCTGAGGGTGCCGGTGCCGCCTGCATCGCGGTCACTCATGGCATCGGCGCTTCCACCGGCCGGGACGGCCATCTTGGGTGCGGCAAGGGCGCTGTTCACGTCGTCCATCGAGTAGGCGGCGGCGTAGGAGGCCGTCTCAGGGGCAGAGCTGAGGGCCGCGCCGCCCGCAGGCAGCAGGCTGAAGGGGGAGTGGACTGCCGCATACAGACCAACGCCGCAGAGCAGGCCGCAGGCGGCGATGCTCAGAGTCTTGCGGGGAAAGTGGATGGCTTTTTTCGGTTTCCTGGCGGGTTTCGGCGCCTCTTCTGCCGGCTGCATGGCGAGGAGCTTTGCTTTCAGGTCGTCCGAAGCGTGAAGGTCGTCAACCTCCATCTTGTACTCATACCACCTCATCTTCGATCTCCTCCTTCAGCATCGTATGTAACTGTGCGCGGGCGCGGCGAAGCCAGCTGAGCACCGTGTTGGTGGGTGCGCCCAGCATCCGGCCCACCTCGGCGGCGGTGTACCCCTCGTAGTAGTGGAGGTAGACCGCGTTGCGGTAGTTCTCGGGCAGGGCGCGCACGGCGTCCAGCACACTGCCGTCTTCCATCTGGTCCGGAGCAGGAAGATTCTCGTCCAGCTCGGTGTCCTTCTGGCGGGCGGCGCGGGTCAGGTCGTGGCAGCGGTTGATGGTCACACGCAGCAGCCAGGCTTTCAGGTGTTCCTCGCTCTCGAAGCGGCCATTGTAGCACAGCAGCTTTTCGAAAACATCCTGCACCACATCTTCCGCATCGGCGGTGCAGCTGCAGTTGTGCATGGCGGCTCGGAACACCGTGTCACTGTATCGCTGCACGGCCAGCGCAAAAATCTCGTTTTTGGTCAGCTGTCCCATAGTTCTATGCTCCTTTGATGTCCTGTGTACAGCAGGACCCGGTGGAAAAATTATCTTTTATTGGGGACATTCACCCTGTATACGGATGAGCGGCCCCGATTATTGCAGTTTATGGTGCAGAGCGGAAAAATCTTCCGCCCGGCATTGCACAAGGTACCCAAAGTATAACATGAATACGCCAAAAACAAAAGGGCCATTTGCCGCCATGTTTTGGCAAATGACCCTGAGAGCTTCTGTTCAGTTATCGGTAGAGCCGCTGGAAGAGGGCTACCCGCTCGGAGAGATAGGTCTCGGCCCGGGGGTGGTGGAGCCAGCGTTTGCCCGCCTTGTCGCAGGCGAGACGGTGGCCCAGCGCGGCGGGGCAGGCGTCTATCTCTTCCACGTCCCGCATGGTGAGGGTGAGGCTCAGCGCCGCCGGAGCGTCCGGCAGGGGCGGGAGCGGGTCTTCCCAGACGAAGGGCGGCAGCAGCTGGACAGCGTACACCGTCCGGGTGCATTCTTCGGTGAGCAGCAGCGCGGCGGGCGCACCATCCGGCATGACATGCAGAGAGGAATAGAGCAGCTGCAGCTGCGCCGGGGCCAGCAGACGGGACGCGCCCTCTTCCTCATCGGGCAGAAGGGTGAGAAAATCCGCCGCCTCGTCGGCGTAGATGCGCCGGGCCGGAGCGCGGAACTGCGCATACAGCGCGGGCAGGGCAAACACGCCCTCCCGGTCTAAGGCCCGCTGCAACAGGCAGTAAAACTCCGTCAGCGGGTGGGCCGGGTCGGGCTGCGGCATCCCGAAATCGGGGCGCGAAACGTGTCCTCCGCCCATTGTGGGCCTCCTTTATCAGCAAGAAAGTGTTGTCTTACCATTATACGGGCAGAGGGCGTTTTTTGCAAGAAAAAATCGAAGGAACATCCCGGCGGTGAATCTGGAAAACAACCAGAGGGAATGTTATAATGTCTTTGAGGTGAGAGCATGAACATTCGTTCGTTTTGGCATCGCGGCGTGAACCGAATCTATACGGAGGCTGTCCAGCGGTGGAATGAGAAAGAATTTACGGCGCAGGATGGTCAGACACTTCGGTATATGTTTTTTCCCTGCAAAAAGAGCGATATTCTGGTGGTGGGCTTTCAGGCGTGCAACGACGCAGGTCCCCGGTATAATCAGGTGCGGACACTGAAAGAATGCGGCGTGAACCGACTTTTGATCAAGGATGATTTCGGGCCGAGACAGCTGGGTGTGTATTATCTTGGCTGCAAGGAAAATCATGCCGTAGAGACGGCAGTATTCGAGCTGATTGACAGGTGCATTGCGGAGAGCAGAACGCTGTTCAAATACATCGTGTTCAGCGGCTCAAGCAAGGGCGGATATGCAGCACTGAATTTTGGTATTCATTATCCAAACTCTGTGATGGTAGTCGCGGCTCCGCAGTATTTTTTAGGAAACTATCTGGACAGCGAAAAGTTCCGTCCTACGTTGGAAGAAATTCTGGGTGGACCGGTTACGGAGAAAAACAAAAATGCGCTGAATCATCGACTGAAACAGCGCATTCGGGAAGACACAGCGGCAAAAACGCAGCGCGTATATATTCACTACTCAGATAAAGAGCACACCTACGAAGAGCACATTAGGGCGCTGTTGGAAGATTTGACAGCGGCAGGCGTGGAAGTGCATACGGATGTAAAGCACTATCCCACCCATGAAGAGCTGAAATATTTCTTTCCGGAGTATTTGAGCAGTGTTTTGGAACAACTGAAGAAAGAGTAAACGGATGATTTAGCCGTTATAGCCCAGCGTGGCCGCCATGACGGCCTTGATGGTGTGCATCCGGTTCTCGGCCTCGTCGAAGACGATGCTCTGGGGGCCTTCGAAGACTTCGTCGGTGACCTCCATCGCATCGCGGCCAAAGCGCTCGCCCATCTCCCTGCCCACGGTGGTCTTGTGGTCGTGGTAGGCGGGCAGGCAGTGCATGAACACGGCCTTGGGGCCGGCGATATTCATCAGGTCCTGGTTGATTTGATATGCGGCCAGGTCGTTGATGCGCTCGGCCCAGACCTCGACCGGCTCGCCCATGGACACCCAGACGTCGGTGTAGAGGACGTCTGCGCCCTTTGCGGCCTTGGCAGGGTCTTCCTCGAAGGAGATGGTCGCACCCGTCTCGGCGGCGATGGCCTTGCACTGCTCCACCAGTGCAGCGTCCGGCTGGTACTTCTTGGGGGCGCAGGCGGTGAAGTTGAGGCCCATCTTGGCGCAGCCCACCATCAGGCTGTTGCCCATGTTGTAGCGGGCGTCGCCGAAGTAAACGAAGTTGATGCCTTTGAGGTGGCCGAAGTGCTCCCGGATGGTGAGGAAGTCGGCGAGGATCTGGGTGGGGTGGAACTCGTTGGTCAGGCCGTTCCACACCGGCACACCGGCGTAGTGGGCCAGATCTTCCACGATGCTCTGGCCGTAGCCGCGGTACTCGATGCCATCGAACATCCGGCCCAGCACCCGGGCGGTGTCGGCGATGGACTCCTTCTTGCCGATCTGGCTGCCCGACGGGTCGAGGTAGGTGACTTCCATGCCCAGGTCGTGGGCGGCGACCTCGAAGCTGCAGCGGGTGCGGGTGGAGGTCTTCTCGAAGATAAGGGCAATGTTCTTGCCGCGCAGAGCATCGTGGCGGATGCCGGCCTTTTTCTTTGCCTTCAGGTCGGCGGCGAGGTCAAGCAGACCTTCGATCTCTTCGGGAGTGTAATCGAGAAGCTTCAAAAAGCTGCGGTTCGTAAGATTCATTGTATATATTCCTCTCTATGCGCCAAAATTTGAATATTTATACTTTCACAGACCCTATTATAATACAGAGCAAAGGTGGGGTCAAGAGGAAGCACTTGACCCCACCTGTCAAAATTGCGATCCAATGCAAAAATCAAGGTGCTATGAAAAAATTTAACATCTTACAACTCCAGCTCCATCTTCCGCCCGCTGGGCTGATAGGGGGTGAGCCGGACGCCGGCCTTTTTGAACATGAACCGCGCAGCTACGCTGGAATCGGTGTCGTGGTACTTGTCGCTGTAGTAGACGACCTCGGCGATGCCGGACTGGATGATGGCCTTGGTACACTCGTTGCAGGGGAAGAGGGTGACGTACACCCGCGCGCCCTTGAGGTTGTTGTGGGCGCTGTTGAGGATGGCGTTCAGCTCGGCGTGGCAGACGTACATATATTTCGTATTCAGCGGCTCACCCTCCCGCTCCCACGGCATGGCGTCGTCGTCGCAGCCGATGGGCATACCGTTGTAGCCCAGAGAGAGGATCTTGTTTTCCGGGCTGACGATGCAGGCGCCCACCTGACTGCTGGGGTCCTTGGAGCGCATGGCCGTGAGCAGGGCAATGCCCATGAAGTATTCGTCCCAGTTGATGTAATCCGTGCGTTTCATCGTGTGGTGCTCCTTGTTCTGCATAAAAATTGGGTTCGGTGGCCCTATTATAGCGTGCTACGGCAGCTTTTACAATAAAATATTTGCCCTCAAGGCAAAATGCACAAAACAAAGCTGGGAAGTTTGGCAGGGTAAAAGCCGAAAATTTCAAATGAAATATTCAAAAATCGTTTGAAGTGTGGTATTATCTTTGTAAAATATGCCACAAAAACAGAGAGAATGCTCTGTGCGGCGGAAATGAGGGAAAAACCGATATGAAATACGCAAGCAACAACATCCGTAATATCTTGATCGCAGGCCATGCCGGCAGCGGCAAAACGACGCTGACCGAGGCATTGGTCTATTTTTCGGGCGCTGCCGAGCGTATGGGCCGGGTCGAGGACGGCACCACGATTTCGGACTTTGATCCCGAGGAAGCAAAGCGGAAGGCCAGTCTGTCGGCATCGGTCGTGCCGGTGGAGTATGAGGGCATCAAGTACAACCTCATCGACGCTCCGGGCCTGTTCGACTTTGAGGCAGGCGAGTACGAGGGCATCCGTGCAGCCGAGAGTGTGCTGGTGTGCGTGTCGGGCCGCAGCGGCGTGACCGTCGGTGCGGAAAAAGCGTTCCAGCTGGCCCGCAAGAACGGCAAGGCAACGATGGTCTTCGTCTCGAAGTGCGATTTGGAGAACGCGAACTACTTCAAGATTCTCGAGGACATGAAGATAAAGTTCGGCTCCACCGTCTGCCCCTGCGTCGTCCCGGCGAAGCTCGACGACGGCACCCCCGTGTACATCAATCTGTTCAGCCAGAAGGCCTTCAAGTATGAGGGCGGCAAGCAGGTACAGGTCGATCTGCCCGACATCGGCCACCGCTTCCAGGGCCTGATCGAGGCTATGAGCGAGGCTATCGCCGAGACCGACGACGAGCTGATGGAGAAGTTCTTCGGCGGCGAGGCATTCACCACCGAGGAAATCGTTGAGGGAATGCGCAAGGGCGTCAAGGACGGCCTCATCACCCCCGTGTTCTGCGGCAGCGCTGTCAACCAGCAGGCTCTGGATATGCTGCTGTACAATATGCATAAGCTGCTGCCCAGCCCGGAGCACAACAGCGTTCTGGCTGAGGATGCAAATGGCGAGCCCGTCGAGCTGACCTGCTCCGAGGCCGCCCCCACCGTGGCCTACGTCTTCAAGACTGTGGCCGACCCCTTCGTGGGCAAGCTGAGCTATCTGCGCGTCGTCAGCGGCAAGATCACCGCAGGCGCTTCTCTCGTCAACGCCCGCACCGGTGAGACCGAGAAGATGGGCAAGCCCCTCACGGTTCTGGGCAAGAAGCAGACTGAGGCCGAGAGCATCGGTGCCGGTGACATCGGCGCTGTGGCAAAGCTGGTCAGCGCAAAGACCGGCGACACCCTCTGCGACGCTTCCCGCGTGGTCAAGCTGCCCGCACCCGTCTTCCCGAAGCCCAGCCTGTTCATGGCTGTCACCGTCGCTAAGAAGGGCGACGAGGGCAAAATCAGCAGCGCTTTGGCCCGTCTGATGGAAGAAGACCCCACCCTGAGCTACGTCAACAACGCCGAGACCCATCAGCAGATCATCGGCGGTCTGGGCGAGCAGCACCTCGACGTGGTCAAGGCCAAGCTGAAGAATAAGTTCGGCGTGGAAATTGGCCTCGAGGCTCCGCGTATCGCTTACCGCGAGTCCATCCGCAAGGCCTGCCAGAAGCAGGGCCGTCATAAGAAGCAGACCGGCGGCCACGGCCAGTTCGGCGATGTCGTCATCAACTTCGAGCCCTGCGACAGCGAGCAGGTCGTCTTCGAAGAGAAGGTGTTCGGCGGCAGCGTGCCGAAGAACTTCTTCCCGGCTGTTGAAAAGGGCGTCCGCCTTGCCGCCGAGAAGGGCGTGCTGGCCGGTTATCCTGTGGTCGGCCTGAAAGCCACCCTGCTGGACGGCAGCTACCACCCCGTGGACAGCTCCGAAATGGCCTTTATCATGGCTGCAAAGCTGGCTTATAAGGCCGCAATGCCCGAGGCCGGCCCTGTCATCCTCGAGCCTATCCACACCCTGAAAGCTCATGTCCCCAACGACAATACCGGCGACATCATGGGCGACGTCACCAAGCGCCGCGGCCGTGTGCTGGGCATGGAGCCCGATGAGGACGGTTTGCAGACCATCATTGCCGAAGTGCCTCTGGCTGAGCTGGCCAACTTCACCACCTTCATCCGTCAGACCACCCAGGGCCGCGGCTGGTTCACTACTGAGTTCGCCCGCTACGAGATCCTGCCTGAGATGCTGGTTCCCGCCGTGGTCGAGCAGGCCAGGAAGCTGGGCAATCTGGATGAATCCGCAGACGACTAAATAAGACATTTTCCAAGCCCTGTCGGCACTTCCCTCTGTCGGCGGGGCTTTTTTGCGGCCTTTTTGGCCCGCAGGGCGGCAGTTTTTATTGACAAGGCCGCGGCTTGCTATTATAATGAATAGGTCAAAATGGCATTCGTGTGCGGTTTTATGTTTTATGACACTCTGCCGTACCCCAAAAAATAGATAAGGAGATTTCCAAATGGCACAAGAGATCAAGATGTCCGCTGCTGGCCTGAAGGCAATGCAGGAGGAGCTGGAATACCTGAAGACTGTCCGCCGCAAGGAGCTGGCAGAAGAGATCAAGGAAGCCCGCAGCCACGGCGACCTGTCCGAGAACAGCGAGTACGATGAGGCCAAGAACACCCAGGGTCTGGTCGAGAACCGCATCACCGAGCTGGAGCAGATGGTCAAGAACGCTGTCGTCATCGACGAGAGCGAGCTGAGCGTTGAGAACGTCTCTGTCGGTACTCACGTCACCATCCAGATGGAGGGTGAGGACGAGGTCGAGGAGTACGACATCGTGGGCCGCACCGAGGCTGACCCCCTGAACGGCAAGATCAGCGACGAGAGCCCCGTGGGCCACGCCCTGCTGGAGAAGGCTGTCGGCGACACCGCCGAAGTCCTGCTGCCCACCGGCCATACCGTCAACTACAAGGTGCTGGGCATCACCCACTCTGCAAACTGAGCCAAGCGGGAGGAAATTATGGAAGAACAGAAGAAGAACCCCGCACAGGGCCTGTCTGAGAGCGAGCAGGTGCAGGTGCGCCGCCAGAAGCTGGCAGACCTGCAGGCTGCAGGCCGCGACCCCTTTACCCTGACCAAGTTCCCTCAGGATGCTTACTCTGCTGACCTGAAGGAAGAGTTCAAGGATCTGCCCAACGAGACCGACAGCGGTAAGAAGGTCGCACTGGCCGGTCGTCTGATGTCCAAGCGCGTCATGGGCAAGGCAAGCTTTGCCCATCTGCGCGACGATAAGGGCGACATCCAGCTCTACGTCCGCCGTGATGAACTGGGCGACGACGCTTACGCTGCTTTCAAGAAGCTGGACGTGGGCGACATCATCGGCGTCAAGGGCGAGGTGTTCCGCACCAAGACCGGTGAGCTGAGCGCCCGTGCCGAGGAGATCACTCTGCTGGCCAAGAGCCTGCGCCCCCTGCCCGAGAAGTTCCACGGCCTGACCGATACCGAGATGCGTTATCGTCAGCGCTATGTTGACCTCATCGCAAACCCCGAGGTCAAGGAGACCTTTGTCAAGCGCAGCAAGATCCTGAAGGAGATTCGTGCTTATCTGGACGAGAAGGGCTTCCTCGAGGTCGATACCCCCATCCTGACCCCGTTCGAGATCGGTGCATCCGCACGTCCCTTCTACACCCATCACAACACCCTGAACATGGACATGGTGCTCCGCATCGAGACGGAGCTGTACCTGAAGCGCCTCATCGTGGGCGGCATGGACCGCGTCTATGAGGTAGGCCGCATCTTCCGCAATGAGGGCATGGACCCCAAGCACAACCCCGAGTTCACCACCATCGAGCTGTATCAGGCATTCACTGATTTCCACGGTATGATGGACCTGGTGGAGGAGCTGTATAAGCGCCTCGCTCAGAAGATCTGTGGCAGCCTGGTCATCCCCTATCAGGGCAAGCAGATCGACATGGGCCACTGGGAGCGTCTGACCATGGTCGAGGCCGTCAAGAAGTATTCCGGCGTTGACTTCAACGACTGGAAGACCGATGAGGACGCCATCGCCGCTGCCAAGGAGCACCATGTGGAGCTGCCTGAGGTTCCCACCAAGGGCGCCATCCTGGCCGAGTTCTTCGACGCTTTCGTCGAGGACAAGCTCATCCAGCCCACCTTCATCTACGACTACCCCGTCGAGATCAGCCCGCTGGCCAAGCGCAAGCCGGACGATCCCGCTTTCACTGAGCGTTTTGAGTACTTCATCGACTGCACCGAGTACGGCAACGCTTTCAGCGAGCTGAACGACCCCATCGACCAGAAGGGCCGCTTCGAGCGTCAGGTCGCCGAGCGCAAGGCCATCGAGCCCGACTGCAAGGCACAGGTCGATTACGACTACGTCAACGCTCTGGAGTACGGTCTGCCTCCCACGGGCGGCCTTGGCTTCGGTGTTGACCGTCTGGTCATGCTGCTGACGGACAGCGCTTCTATCCGTGACGTGCTGCTGTTCCCCACGATGCGCCCGGAATCTAACTGAGCTACGTGGTAATCTTTGTGTCTCCGACAATGAAATACATCGCGGATTCCGACACGGAAAGTGTCAGAAAGCTGACATCCTTGACGGATTTCCGCATGGACTGACGGAGATGCAAAAAAATCCCTGTTAGTACAGACAGATTTTTACTTCTGGCTACCAGCAGAGAACTGTAAACGAGAAAACAGCCGAGAGGACATTTCACCATCAGCGATTGCTGAACGTGAGGTGTCCTCTTTCTATATCCTGATAATGCAATTATACCATTACCCTTGACAAAGGAGAAGAATGTCATGGAACATAAAGCTGCTTCGTTTGAAGTTCCCGAACTGGAAAAAATTCTGGCCAAGAAGAAAAAGAGATACGTTGGCTACGAGGAAGGAATGGTTCTCTATTCGATGGGCAAGATTTCGTTCCGAAAGCTGGCGCAGGACGCTCATGCACTACTCCGCATAAAAAAGATAGCGATTGTTGATTTGGACATGCTGGACGATTATCTGGAACAGCATCGCAGCAACAACTGAATCAGAGTTTTCTTACATAGCGCACTTTTCATCCGAAGGTGCGCTTTTTCTTTTACTCTATAGCAAACCAACTTTTTAATGCAACAGCAACAACGTTGGTTTGCATATCGCAGATATGCTGTTGCGATTGCGCTAATTTCTAGCCTTGCGATAAAATAGTCAAAGGAGGTTTCCACATGAACAAGCACTCACAGTTGAAAATTCGAGGACACACCAAATGACGCTCGACTATTTCTATGGGCAGTCGGGTGAGCTGTTTTCCTACTTCCGCATCCCCAAGGCATTGTTTCAGGACAGCCGTTTCCGGCAGCTTTCCACAGATGCCCGGACGCTGTACGGTATCCTGCTCGACCGCATGAGCCTGTCGGTCAAGAACGGCTGGATGGACAAGCAGGGACGGGTGTATATCATCTACACCGTCCGGGAAGTGCAGGAATCGCTCTGCTGCGCCGAACACAAGGCGGTCAAGCTGTTCCGGGAACTGGAGCAAATCGACCTGATCGAGCGCAAGCGGCGCGGTCTGGGCAGACCCAGCCTGATTTACGTCAAAGACTTCACCACAGGGCTGTCAAAAACGCACAATCTGAATTGTGCAAACAGCAATTCAGGCGTTGCCCAAAGCGCAGTTCAGGAGCGGCCAAAACCGCAAGCAAATAAGACTGATAAGAATAAGACAGAGATGAATAAACCTGATCCTATCCACTCAGGGGATATTCGGGAGCAACTTGAGGATTATTTTTATCAGGCGTTGGAGGTCGAACTGCTGCTTCGGCTTTTCCCGGATGATGAGGACACCATCTATCAGATCGTGGATTTGCTGGTGGACACCTGTGCCACCAAGCGAAGGATGCTCCGAATCGCCGGGGATGATAAGCCTGCCGAGGTGGTGCGCAGTCGGCTGAAAAAGCTGAATGCCGACCACATCCGCTTTGTGCTGAACAGCCTTGCCGAAAATGCGACCCCCGTGCGGAACATGAAACAGTATCTTCTGGCATCGCTCTACAATGCGCCTACGACCATGAATCTACACTATCAGAACTTAACGAACCATGACTTTGCGCACGGTTCCCGGAAGGCGGGGTGATGTTATCGCAAAGAAAGCAACGATTATCGCAGTCACGAACCAGAAAGGCGGTGTCGGAAAAAGCACCACCTGTGAAAATCTGGGCATTGGGCTGGCAATGGAGGGCAAGAAAGTTCTGCTGGTGGACACCGACCCGCAGGGCAGTCTTACCATCAGCATGGGCTGGCAGCAGCCGGACGAACTGCCCACCACACTGTCTACGCTGATGCAAAAGGCAATGAACGACCAGCCCATCCAGCCCGGTGAGGGCATCCTGCATCATGCAGAGGGCGTAGACCTTATCCCTGCCAACATCGAATTGGCGGGACTGGAAGTGGCTCTTGTAAACAGTATGAACCGTGAGAAAATGCTCAAACAGGTGCTGGACGGAGCAAAACGGGAGTACGATTATATCCTGCTGGACTGTATGCCCTCTCTGGGGATGCTCACTATTAACGCTTTGGCGGCGGCTGACACCACGCTGATTCCCGTTCAGGCACAATACCTGTCCGCCAAAGGTCTGGAACAGCTTTTGCGGACTGTCGGCAAGGTGCGGCGGCAGATCAACCCGAAATTAAAAATCGAGGGTATCCTGCTCACCATGACGGACAGCCGCACAAATTACGGAAAGCAGATTGACACCCTGATACGCCAAGCATACGGCAGTAAAATCAAAGTGTTCGACCAGACCATTCCCCGGTCTGTCCGTGCCGCCGAAACCAGTGCCGCAGGCAAGAGCATTTTCCAGCACGACCCCAAAGGAACTATCGTTCTTGAATGTGGCAACGCAATGTTGAAGAACGGTTACAAGCTGAAAATCCTGAATTCGGTACAAGACAGTCTGGGTCATCAGTCCGGCAGGTATCCCTGTCCCTACCCAAGTGCCGTATGAGTATCGAATCTTCCACACCAAGCTGGAAAACAAGGGGCTGGAAACGGTGATCCGGGAAGAACTGGATGAAGATCAGTGGAAACGGTATAAGATTTTTCAGGAAACATTGGGCGGCAGACCGTACCTGTTCAACGGCGGATTGCCGCCCGGTGGCTCAGATGGCTCCAGCGAATCCGGCATCGACTATACCGTGCCCGCCGAAGCCCTGACCGACAGCGAATTTGCGGCCATCTATGGGGAAGCAAAGAAATATGTCGGTACACCCTACGTCTGGGGCGGCAGTTCCCCCGAAACCGGGTTCGACTGCTCCGGCTACGTTTGCTGGGTCTACAATCAGAACGGCTACGATGTAGGGCGCACGACCGCAAATGGCTTATGGAACAAGTGCCAGAAAATTTCCGAAGCCGAAGCAAAACCCGGTGATCTGGTGTTTTTCAAGGGAACCTATGACACTCCCGGTATGAGCCATACCGGGATATATCTCGGCAACGGCATGATGGTGTCTGCTGGAGACCCCATCAAGTACGCAAACATTCACTCGTCCTACTGGCAACAGTACCTTGCCGGTTTTGGACGGCTTTCAAAATGAAATGGAGGATTTTTATGGGTGAAAGACTGGAAAAGCTCAAGGCAATGCTCAAAAAGGAGCAGGAACGCCGCATCAAGCTGAACAACCGCATTGCGATTCTGGAACGGCGCATTCAGGAGGAATCGGCGGCGGAGGTTGCCGACATGGTACGCACGGCCAACGTGACCCCAGAGCAGCTTGCCATCCTGCTGCGGCAGGCGGCAACCACGCCCCCGACCCCGGCTGCGCTGTCCGCAGTCGGTGCAGAATTTGATAAGGAGGATGTGGAAAATGATGATTAAGAAATTTGGCGCACTGCTGTTGTCGGCGGTGCTGTGCATTGGCATGGCGGCTCCGGCATTCGCTTATGGTGACGATACAGCCCCGGTGGAACGGCCTGTTCTGGAAGAAGTCGTGGAGGACGATGTTGTCACCGTCACAGATGAAACCTCCGGCGCACTGACCCCGGAGGGCAATCTGACGTTGGTGGACGATTACTACACCAATTATTCGGATGGCAGCGGCCAGCAGTTCATCACGCTGGTGTCGAAGTCGGGTGCGACATTTTATCTGGTGATTGACCGCAATGCAAAGGGTCAGAACACCGTCCACTTTATGAATCTGGTGGACGAAGCCGACCTGCTGGCTCTGATGGAGGAGGAAGATGCCGAAGCCTACACTGCGGAAAAAGAAGCTGCGGCGCAGGCGGAACTGGAGCGCAAACAGGCTGAGGAAGAAGCCAAGAAAGCCGCAGAGGAAGCCGCAACCGCTGAACCGCCCAAAGAAAACAAGGTCACGAAGTACGCAGGCGCATTTCTGGGCGTAGTTGCCCTGATTGCATTGGCGGCGGGTGGTGGTTTCTATTTCTATCGCCAGCAGATGCAGAAGAAAAAGGCAGAAAAAGAAGCCCTTGACCCCGATGCAGATTACACCGAAGACAAGGGCGATTTTGAGATTCCGACCGATGTGCCGGACGAGGACGAAGCCCCGGACGAACAGGACACCGAACCCATCTGATTTTAAGGCGGCGTTTGCCGCCGTACATAGAAAAACGATTCAAATCGTCCAGATCGGAACGATATAGTTGTCCCGGTCGATCACACCGACTTTGGGCTTCATGCAGACAATGGCACCTTTTCCGCGCGGAACGGATGCCTTGTCCAGCAGCGAAAACACCTTTGTCAGCTCCGTTCCGGGGTTGGAAGTCTTTTTGATCTCGATGGGATTCAGGACACCATCTTGCTCCAGCACAATGTCGATTTCCTTGGCATCCTTATCCCGATAATAGTACATGAACGGCTCCCTGCCGGTATTCAGATAGGTCTTGGCGATTTCGGAAACGACATAGTTTTCGAGGATAGCCCCATTCATAGCCCCGCATTCCAGAACTTCAGCACTGCTCCACCGGGTTAGATAGCAGACCAGCCCGGTATCGTAGAAATAGAGTTTCGGGGTTTTTACCAGACGTTTCAGCAAGTTGTTGGAATACGGGTGCAGATAGAAAATGATTCCAAGCGTTTCCAGAATGTGCAGCCAGTCTTTAGCCTGTTTCTGGTTGATGTCCGCATCCTGTGCAATGTCCGAAACGTTCAGCATCTGAGAACAGCGGGCGGCAACCGCCGTCATAAAACGCAGGAACTTCAAAGCATCAATCGCATCCGAAAGCTCTTTGACATCGCGCTCGATATAGGTGGACAGATAGCTGCTATAAAAAATCTGACTGTTCGTATTCTTTCCGCTTGCAATGGCCGGCATGGAGCCTTGATAGATCCGCTCAAAAATGCCCTTGGTGTCCACCGACTTGCTTTGTCTCTCCCGCTTCAGCAGGTCATCCAGATCAACCCGGAACGGCTCTGTTTCCGCTCCGTTCAGCTCCGACTGCGAAAGCGAGGTCATGGACAGCACGGCAACACGCCCTGCAAGAGATTCCTGTACTCCGCGCATCAACTTGAACACCTGCGAGCCGGTCAGCCAAAAGGCCCCCGGCTCCTGATGGGTGTCGGCATATACCTTAATATAGGTAAATAGCTCCGGGGCGTACTGTACCTCGTCGATCAGAACCGGTGGCTTATGCAGCTGCAAAAACAGCTCCGGGTCATTTTTTGCCAGTGCCCGATCGTTCAAATCATCCAGTGATACATAGCCACGGGAACTGCCCTCCATAAGCTTTTTCAGCATAGTCGTCTTGCCAACTTGTCGGGGACCCGTCACAAGAACGACCGGGTATTCCTGTGTGACTTGCTCCACAACTTTTTCCAGACTTCTTTGAATATACGCCATCTCATTCACCGCCTTTATGCTTCGGCTGATTTTTCTTGCAATTCCATTTTAGCCGAAACGGTTGTAACTTGCAAGCACATTTTGCAATCCATAGAAACTTATAGAGGAGTTGATGCTTATTGCCTTATCGCTTAGTTGTCAGCGAAAAGCCCTCCGTTGCGATGGCTTACGCAAAAGTCCTTGGTGTAACCAATCGCAAAGACGGCTATCTGGAGGGCGGCGGCTATCTGGTCAGCTGGTGTATTGGTCATCTGGTGGAGCTGGCACCGCCCAACATCTACGATGAAAAGTACGTCAAGTGGAGCATTGCCGATTTGCCCATCCTGCCGCAACAGTGGCAGTATCTTGTGTCTGCATCCACCAAGAAGCAGTTTGGTGTTCTGAAAGACCTGATGAACCGCCCGGATGTTGACAGCATCGTCTGCGCGACAGATGCGGGACGCGAAGGAGAGCTGATTTTCCGGCTTGTCTACCAGCAGACCGGGTGCAAAAAGCCCTTTTCTCGCCTGTGGCTTTCCAGCATGGAAGATTCCGCAATCCGGGAGGGCTTTGCAAACCTGAAACCGTCAACTGAATACGATGCCTTGTATCAGGCTGCACTTTGCCGGGAACGTGCCGACTGGATGGTCGGAATCAATGCGTCCCGGCTTTTTTCGT
>OLSJ01001295.1_pt1 | contig 15740 bp, 17 predicted proteins | sample 1672151 | NCBI WGS metagenome assembly OLSJ01 (sample SAMEA3136653, study PRJEB25190) | human gut metagenome | biome: human gut; feature: human-associated habitat; material: faeces | place: Austria | collected 2013 | reverse complement strand
CTTCCTATCTGGACGCTATCCTGCTGTCAAAGTGCGCAAAAAATTGTACGTTACCTTTGATTGTTTGACCCATAAACCATCAACAAACTTATATAAGCTATAAGAAGGACTTGACGGTAAATATATGTCATAAGGTAAATTCGATGCAGGCAAATCAAAAACTTTGAAGTCTATACCACTGCTAGAATTACCTACGTAAGCATACAAATCATCATGGTAAGAAAATTGAAGAATAGGTACATCAGAATCGGATACAGGCAGAAGAGAACCAGCAATATTAGTTGAGTTATCGCCCTGCATAACGTGAAGAGGGACAGAAATACCATCAACATCTAATTGACCAGAAACAATTCCATCAGGTATTGAAGAACCCGCAACATAATCAGCCATAAAAAGAGAAAGCAAGGCAGGCAGCAATCCGAAAGCCCCGGACATGGACAGCGCATTGAGATCGATAACGCCCGCTTCGCCCATACGGGCCAGCTCGGCGGTGCTGGCTGATATGGTAGCACCGATATTGTCCCAATCGATATCCTCCGTCAACGTCTTGTCCCAGGCTGCAACATTATCTTTGAGGATATCGGCACCGGCTTCTGCCATGCCATCGACAAACGAGGTATAGGCTTCGCCAATCGCAGTAAAGTCCACGTTTCCGTTAACTTTAGGGGATACCCCCAAGACGGCGATTATCGAAGCCAAGGCAGCGCCCACATACTGCACAGCGATTGCATTAGCATAGGCCGCCTGCGCGTAAGGCCCAAGGCAACATGCGACAGAGAGCAGCAATGCCGCTAGAGAGCAACCAACTTTGTTAACAACAGATTGCATAAGAACCACCAAAAATCAACGAAAGCTAGTCAGAAGGCGATACATGATGACAAGAACAACCACAGTGCAGAGAATCGGAAAAATTACGTGAAAGTTAGAAAGAATGAAGCTATCAAAAGAAGAGAGAAAAGAAGCAAGCTCTTCCGAACATGGCGAACTGTAAAGCAGATTAAAAATCAGCGACAACAGCAACGTACAAACGGCCATAATTGGTAGACTCATGATGCCTCCCTGTCCAAGGTGGAGGAGACGGCAAGCCGCCCCCTCCACGAACGACGCTAGTTAACGAAGCGCTTAAAGATGCCGACAGCGATACCGATAACCACGACAGCGCCCATAACGGGTAGGATGACGGGAAGGGTAGACGCGATGGCACCCATGGCCTCGGCAGCGAGAGAGCTGAAAGCCGAGGTAAGAGCAGTGGTGATAGCCTCCATTTGCTAAACACCTCCTTTCACAGTCTTGAGCAAATGGTGGACCACGAACCCGACGAGCCAGCAAGCACCGGCGAGCATAAGACCGGCTCCGAGCAGTCCAACAATTGCGGTTAATAGGAATATGCTGAAATCGGGCGTCCAGCTCATAGCAACGTAATCCATGCAAGATCACTTCGCCCTGAACGACAGCCAACAGAGGGCACCCAATTGAAGCACCGAGACGATCAAAGCAGCGGACAAAAGGACATAGAAATCGCCAATCAATTGAAAAAGCCGCTGCATGACCTGGTCGGACACCGTAATCACACCATCCGAAATCGTGGCAAGCTGGAAAGCAATCCATGGTTAGAACCTCCTGTTAGTCATCAGAACGAAGTGAAAGCAGGTAAACCACATGCAGGCAGGCAGCGGCACCGACAATGCAAGAAATGGCGATCATCGAAAACCACGCCCAGGCGAACCAAGATCATCGCGAATCTGGACTACCAGAACCACCAAGAAGAACAAGCACGCAACCGCCATGAGGACGAACGCGAGCAGGGCGGCGAGCAACATGAACATGGCTACCACCACACCGGGTAGAAGGGGTCGGGGTTAGCCCCGTCGTTTCGGTGCTTGACATACCGGATATCGGACAGCTTGAGGCCCTCGCGGTGGGCGCGCTGCGCCTCCTTGCGACAGGCGTCGGCCACGGCCTCACGATCTAGGCAGACCTTCGGCCAATCGTCCGGGCTGTACCAGTCGAAATCGTCATCGCGCAGGTCGCGATAGTGGTAGTCGATAATGCTCTCGGGGTACTCTCGGCAGACCACGGAGCCGCTGTAGCTGTAGTCCGGAACCCGCGCCTCGAAGTCGACGTAGACCACCTGTGCGTCGTGCGTCTTGTTGTAGCCGTCCAGCACGTCGGCCACGGTGCGGTAGAGATCCTGCAACTCGGGATTGTCAATCATCGAAACCACATCCCGAGCCGATGCGCACGACTGCATAGCGCAGCTCGCCCTCCTGATCAAACAAATCAAACATATGTTCGATTTTATAATCAACGTAGGAGTGGCAGAGGTTGAGATCGCGCACCAGGTTATCGATGCGGGCGAAGATGCGCTGGAAGCGCTGTTCGTCGTGACCATCGGGCATGCAAACACGCTGCTGCACCCAGAAATGGAGCCCGCCGGAATCGTCGGACGAGAAGCCGATACGGACGTCGAGCACGCCGGACTGCATATAGTAAGGTTCTACGACATTGAGGTACTTGACGAAATCGGCGAAACACCGTGTGAACTTGTCGGGGTTATTCGGGGCCATGGTACGCCGCCTAAGCCTGGAATCCGATAACCTTGGCCTTCAAATAGCCCTTGTAATCCTTGTAGACGTTGAATACGAAGTTGTAGACCTGCATGCGCTTGCAGCCCGAGAAATCGACGTCGGCGGGAGCCGTGAGCGAGATAGTATCGTCATCGTCGGGGGCCATCAGCACGACGCGCTGGAAAGCGACGGTCTTGCCCTTGGTTTCGAACTCCTCGTGCTTTGCGGACACGAAACACGCATTTGCAACAGTTTTCATTTCTATTCATCCTTTCTCGGGGGTTCCATTTTCAGACCACTTCCCCGACCAGGATGAATATACGAATTATTGATAACATATGTTATGTAAAGTTAATGATGGAGAGCCCGTTGGTCGGTGATCGGTGGTCGGTCGGTGGTTGATAAGGATCGGGGTGCGGGATTGTTATGCTCGGTTATTATTTCAAAATATGGCAGAATATCGAGAGGGATGAGCGGGGATCGATCTGGCGGCGCTTTGCAACCAATGCCCCGTTTTTTGCGAAGGCTTTCCTGGCAGTGCTGATTCTGTGCCTGCTTGGCTTTGTTGCTTCAGCGCTGCTGCCGAGCGATTTTGCCGTTACCGTCCAAATTGCCATCTTGGCATTTACGCTCGTTCTCTCCTTTTTCTATTCGATATTGCTCAACAAGTTCAAGCGCAAAAGCGCGTTAGGCGACCTCGGGTGTGTATTCAAGCAGGTTGAGTGTATAAGGCGAAAGTTTGTTGCCCAAACCGGTCTGACTCCCGACGCCCTCGATTTCATGCGAGAAGAAGCCCAGCGGTTCCTGTCGGCCCGGCGCGAGGCGCGCAAGACGTTCACCGATCGCGCGTATGCAGCGCTGGTGGTGGGAGTATTTGTATCTTTCTTGGTGAGGCTTGCAGATTCGTCTGGAGACTCCTCCAGCATGAGCCTCGCAACGACTCTTTTCGCAATAGTCGGTTTCGCGATGATCGTCCTCATGTCTCTAGCTGGCCCCTTGTGGGATTTGGCGGACCAGAAAAATGAAATGCCCGTCGAAAGCGTCGAGTTGTTCTCAAGGGATATTGGATTTATGATTTTGATCGAGCGAGGATGCAAGCCGCAGAATGAAAAGCGCTCCCATTGCGTGGCTGAAGCTGTGCATACTGGTTCCAGAAACATGCCTTAAAGTTACTCTAAGGCATGTTTCTGGAAAGTTTGGTCCTTGTTCAGTGCGCGTAGGAGCCGCTTTGCTCATATAAGCGCCGTGTGTATTCGCCGTCAGGTTCCAACGAGCAAACGTTTCCGTCGGCGCGCTGAACGGAAACGTTCTTAGGGAACGCCCCTCCCTTTCCTATAATGGGCCTACAGGGTGGCAGGCGACGATCTTTCGGGGAGGTACCTTATGAATCGCGAGGAGTTCATGGCTCTGGAATCACCGAAGAAGGCGGAGGAACTCAACGTCTTCATCGAGGCGGGGATGAGCCAGAAGGAGGCTATGGCGCAGATCGGGGTCAGTCTGAAGGACCTCGTGGCGGCGCAGGTGTTCTTCTCCAAGGGCGAGGGCAGGTTCGTGGCAAACGCCGTCGGCGGCTTCTCCAACTTCCACAGCGACACCACCGCGGAAGCCGCGAAGTAGGCCTCAGCCATAGAAAGAAAGCGCGCAGGAGAGCCGCAGCATCGCGAACCCTGCGCGCGGCAAGACATGCCGCCCCAGCCCAGCTCGGCGGCAATGCATGTGCAAAGCCGCACACCTAGCAGCGCACCCCGCTCGATTCCGCCTCGTCGCCCTTCTTGACCAGGCTTTCCACGAAATCCGTGATCATGGCGGCAGACTGCCCGCACACGAAGATGCGCTCCCTGCCGTCGACCGCCACTTCCCGGACGATCCCCGCCCGTGCCAGCTGCCTGATGGCCTCGTTGGTGGCGCCGTAGCTCTTCCCGATCAGTTCGGCGGCGCGTATCGTGGAGAGCCCGGGGTTTCCCAAAAGCAGGTCCAGCAGCTTGTCCAGTGCCGAATGGGCCGGTATGCGCAGGTTCTGCGACCTCCACTTCGCGCTCAGCTTCTCCGCTTCGGCCAAGAACGAGTCCGCCACGACCACCGACAGGTATGTGTTCTGCGCATTGTAAACCGCCCAGTGCTCCCTTAGGTCCTCCCCCTTTCCCGGCGAGCGGTCGACGCGGGAGGAGTCCTTCAGCTTCCGACGGTATTCCCTCCCGATGGAGGCGCCCCAGCATATGGGCGCCATGTAGCCGCTTGCGAAAAGGCCGCGTCTGAACATGGGCATGAACGCCAGGATCAGCCCCGTCCGGTCGATCATCGTGTCGAACGGAACGATCCTCTCGAAAGCCCAGTGGATGATGGACGCTTGCCCGAGCGGCGAGTACGCCTCGCTGCTCGCGAAAGCGCAGAGGTCGCTGACCTCCAAAGGGATGGCGGTGGGGTCGGATCCTTTCTTGTGCGGCAGGAAGTTGCTCCTGAAACCATGGTAGCGGTTGTCGCCCGTCTTCCCGCTCAAGAGGATCTCGTGAAGGTGCAGAACGGTTTCCATGGTGATAGCGGCATCCTGCCTGCTCACAGCAGAAGCCCACTCTATGGCCTGCATATAGTGAATAGCCTGCAGGGCGGCGTTCAGGCAGTTGTCGGGGAACCGAAACTCCGGCCTCTGCGTGCGTATGCCCTGCTCGGCATCGCCACGGTACTTCCAGTTCGACAGATCGAACGCGGTGATCAGGGGAACGGCCGGAAGCGTCATGTCATGCGACATGCGGATGGCGAAGATGGCATCGATGGCCAGCAGCGTGTCCTGCAGGTGCTTCGCGCTGGGGCTATGCGCGAGCCGTTCGCCGAACCGTATCAGCTCGGCCTCCGCCTTGTAGATGTAGAACTCTGCCTGAGTCAAGGCCGAATAAGAGTAGCCGGAGTATCCCATCTCACCCCTGTCCTTCCCCTGAAAGCTCCCGGCCGGAAATCACCCGTTCTCCCCCCCGCGCTGGCGAACGGCTTTCGCGTCCGCCGACCTTTCCGACCGGCGCGCCGTATTCCGAGAATTCTCCGTTCATTTTAGCACCTGGCCATTCAGGGACGCTCCATCCTTCGCAATGGCGGGAATCCGCAAAATTCGGGCCATGCGATACTCCCGGATATTCTAAAAGCAGAAACTACCTTGCGAACCCCCTCCCGCCCTCAGTAGCCTAGAGGCAAGCGGGTTGCGCCAACGGGCGCGAGCGCGTTCTTTCGAGCGAGCAGCAATGCGAAAGGGGGCACGATGTCAAGGGAATCGGTAGTCGAGAAACTAGGCGAGCGTCACGAGGGGGTCGATTACTTCTACACCACCTGCCACAACAACGGCTGTTGGGACGCCACCTGCCTGATCAAGTGCAGCGTTAAGGATGACAAAATCATCGCCATCGAGCCCGACGACTCGGTGAACCCGGGCGTCGCCCGCGAGGACGACGACGAGAACGCCGTCCAGACCGGCATGCTCCAGGCGCGCGCCTGCCCCATGGGCCATGCGTGGCGCCAGGAGCTCTACTCGGAGAACCGCCTGCTGTACCCCATGAAGCGCGTGGGCGGGAAAGGCTCCGGCAAGGGTCGTTTCGAGCGCATCTCCTGGGACGAGGCGCTCGACACCATCGCGGGCAAGATGAAGCAGATGGCCGAGGAGAACCCCGACCATCCCTGGCTGTACTACTGCTACTACGTGGCGTTCGAGAGCTCCGACTTCCCGTTCGCCTCCTACCTGCCGGGCACCATCACCGGCTGGGGCGACCACTCGACCTCCGGCAGCGCCGCCGCCGAGGACTTCCACCTGGGCGTGCGCCTCACCGACTGCCTCATCAAGGGAACGTCCGACGCATTTCCCGGCTTCGAGGCCCCCGACCTGCTGAACTCCAAGCTCGTGGTGCTGTGGGGCTTCGATCCCATGGTGTCCTGGTTCGGCCACGTGCCCTACTACATGAAGCTGGCCCAGGAGCGCGGCTGCAAGTTCATCCTGATCGACCCGGTGTACAACGTGAGCGCCGAGGCCTTGGGCGCCCAGTGGATACCCATCCGTCCCGGAACCGACACGGCGTTCGGCCTGGCGGTGGCCTACGTGCTCTACACCGAGGACCTCTACGACCACGAGTACGTGGCGCAGTGGGTGGAGCCCGATGGCTTCGAGGAGTGGCGCAAGTACGTCGTCGGCGAGGTGGACGGCGTTGCTCACACTCCTGAATGGGCCGAGCCGATCACGGGCATCCCGGCCGAGACCATCGGGGCCTTCGCCCGCTACTACGCGTCCATGAAGCCCGTCCACCTGCAGCAGATGTACGGCGTGTCCAAGCGCAACCTGGGCGACTACGCCGCCGCCGTGGCCATGCTCCTGCAGGCCATGACCGGCAACCTGTCCATTCCCGGCGGCTGCGAGGGCGGCGGTGCCAACCTGGTGACCCAGCCCCGCCTCTTCGCGCCCGTGCCCGACACCGGCCAGATCAAGGGCGACGTGGTGAACCCCATCACCAATAACAACAACAAGGTGACCGAGGTCATGCACTGCCAGAAGCTCTACGCTGCCGGCGAGATCACCGAGGACGAGTTCCGCCGCCGCATCGGCTGCCCGGCCGACAGCCCGCTGCCGAACCTGAAGATGACTATCATCCCGAACAACTACATCAACAACCAGCATCATGTGTCCAAGCGCATGCAGGGCTTCGCGGACATGGAGTTCTCCTGGGGCTGGCAGTACTTCCACGACCAGCCCTCCATCGAGTTCCTCGACATCGTGCTGCCCTCCCCCGTCATCCAGTTCGAGTCCACGGACATGCACTTCTTCGGCATCAACCGCTTCTGGAACTCTCCGTCCGGCATGATGAACTACTTCCTGTTCGCCGGCAAGGGCGTGAACCCCCCGGGCGAGGTCCGCTCGAAGGACTGGGTCTGGATGGAGCTGGCCCGCCGCCTCGGCTTCGCCGACAAGTACTGCCCGAAGATGCTCGACGTGACCGACTGGCGCGACTGGGACGAGCAGGTCATCGAGCGCATCTACAAGCCGGCCTACGAGAAGTGGGCCGAGGACGAGAACGGCCTTCTGGGCTACTACGAGGTCGAGCCGCCCTCGTGGGAGGAGTTCCAGAAGCTACCCATCGTCCGCGTTCCCGGCGAGCCCGGCGAGTGGTTCTACCCCTTCAAGAACACGGTCGAATGGGGCCGCTCCCCCTTCAAGACGCCGTCCGGCAAGATAGAGTTCGAGAGCTCCTTCGTGAAGGGCAACGACCTGACGAAGACCCGCTACGGCGGGCAGATGGACGCCTACCCGCGCTGGCAGCCCACCTACCAGGACCTGCCCGCGAACGACAGCTACTACCACCCGTGGACGAAGAACTTCCCGCTGTCCATGGTCACGCCGGTGTCCACGTACCGCCAGCACTCGTCCAACGACCAGAACCCCTGGCTCAAGGGCGACTGCTACGAGCATATGGTGCGCATGTCCCCCGCCGACGCCGCCGACCGCGGCATCAAGACGGGCGACCGCGTGCTGGTGTACAACCAGTTCGGCGAAGTGGAGATCACCGCGTACGTCTCGTCGAAGCTGCTGCCCGGCACCGTGTCCATCGGGCATGGCGAATGGTCCAAGTTCGACAACGTCAGGAAGTCCAAGCTCATGCCCTACGGCATCGACGAAGCCGGCAACTGCAACCTCCTCATAGGCGACACGCACCTGCCGCATGTGGTGGGCGCGCTGCTGACGGCCGGCCTCGTGGAGATCAGGAAGGTGGGAGAATAACATGGCCCAGTACGGATTCTTCTTCGACCAGGGACGCTGCTACGGCTGCAAGGCCTGCTCGGTGGCCTGCAAGGACTGGTACGACATCGCACCCGGCCCCGAGAAGTGGATGAGCGTCTACATGTGGGAGAAAAACGCGTTCCCGCTCACGTCCATCGGCATCCTGGCCTTCAGCTGCGGGCATTGCGACAACCCCGTGTGCGCCTCCGCCTGCGAGCACGGCGCGATCTTCAAGGAGGAAAAGTACGGCGCCGTGCTGGTTGACCAGGACAAGTGCCAGGGCGACCGCAACTGCTTCCAGGCCTGCCCCTACGGTGCCCCGAAGTTCGCGAGCGACGAGCCCGGCACCAAGATGAGCAAATGCACCCTGTGCATCGACCGCTTGGAGAAGGGCCAGCTGCCCCTGTGCGTGGCCTCCTGCCCGATGCGCGCCCTGGACTTCGGCCCCATCGACGAGCTGGTGGAGAAGTACGGCGACGTGCGCCAGATAGAGACCATGCCCGATCCCGAGCTGACCATGCCCAACTGGGTCGCCAAGGCGAACCCGCCCAAGGAGCAGCTCGTTCCCTACGATGCGGAAAAGGCCGTCCGGCTCACCAAGCGCCGCACCGCCACCGACGACGTGTACGCGGGCGACTGCGACAGCGTCACGGAGTTCGGCGCCGACGTCATGTGCATCCGCGAGCTGCGCATGAAGAACGCCACCGTGGCCGAGGTCATGGCCGCCACGTCGAGCGACCAAGGATAGCGTCAACGAGCCATCATCGCGGGATGCACGGCGACCGGAACTCATGCGCCGCGCATCCCGCCTCTTGCCGAATGCATGCGATAGGGGGAAACCATGGAATCGGTCTTTCATCATGCAGGGATCTACTGCCGCGATATCGAGGAGTCCATAACGTTCTACGAGGACGTGCTCGGCTGCAGGCTGCTGTTCAGGTCGGACGCCTTGGAGGGCGACAAGCCGCTCAAGATGGCATGGGCCATGAGGGGGGATCTCGTTTTCGAGCTGCTGGAATGCGAGGACAAGCGCACGTGCGAGGCCACCGCGAACTGCCTCAACCACGTGGCGCTGCGCGTGGACGACATGGACGGCTTCGTCGCGCATCTGGGCGAGAAGGGCGTCGCCGTCGAGGCGGGCCCGTTCGACCCGCCCTTGGAGTTCGACCGTCCCCTGGCAGGCGACGACGCCGACGTCTTCGCCGTCTGCGGCGAAGGGGGCGCGCAGCTTAAGATCATGTTCTTCCGCGGCCCCGGCGGCGAGCGTTTCGAAGCCGTGCAGGACAACCTAAGGGCGTTGTAGGCCGAAAGGGCAGCAAAGGTCCAACCCGCTCTCGCTTCCAGGCTTTTCGCAACGAGGAGGCGAAAAAATGCCGAAGGTATCGCCTTTTTAGCGAAGGGCCTGGTTCGTGCATGCGAAACACCAAAGGAGGAGGTGCCTTATGAGCACCAGTAAGAAATACGGGAACTGGGCGCTGATCGCCGTTGTCATGCTCCTGTTCGGAACGGCTATCGCCACGATCCAGTTCAAGGTTCCCGTCGTCATGGGCGACATCATGGCGAACATGGGCATGGATGCGAGCTCCGCTTCGTGGCTCATGTCCATCTTCACGTTCGTGGGCATTATCCTGGCGCTTCCCACGGGGGCGCTCGCGAAGAGGTTCGGCCCGAAGACCATGCTGCTCGCCGCTGCCGCGATCATCGCAGTCGGTTCGTTGCTGGGCGCCTTCGCGGGCAACGGCATGGTTCTCATCGTCTCCCGCGCCATCGAGGGCGTGGCGTTCATCTTCGTGACCATCTGCGGCCCCCTGGCCGTGCAGAAGTACGTCTCCCCCGACAAGATCGGTTCCGCGACGGGCATCTGGGCGCTCTGGGTCTGCCTCGGTTCGGTGGTCGGCGGCGTGCTGACCCCCACGCTGTACGCTTCCACCGGTTTCGCGGGCGTGTGGGTGATCTACGCCGCCGCGGCCGTGGTGTTCGCCATCGTGGTCGCCGTGATCGTCAAGAACCCCGGCGAGGCGCTCGAGGGGGCCGCGGACGCTCCTACAGAGGGGAAGGTGGGTTACGGCGAGCTCGTGAAGCCGAACATCCTGCTGTTCTTCGCCGCCTTCCTCGTCTTCAACATGACGCTGATGGCGGTGCTGAGCTTCGGCCCCACCTTCTTGCAGCAGCAGGGCGTCGACCCGACGCTGTCCGGCTTCGTCAGCACGCTTCCCATGCTGCTCGCCGTCATATCGTCCCCGCTGTTCGGCGCTCTGTCCGACAAGCTGGGCCGCTGCAAGCCGCTGTACCTGGCCGCAATGCTCGTCATGGGACCCTGCACGCTGCTCCTGCTCACCCAGACCGGCCCTTTGATGTGGGTCGGCGCCATCGTCATGGGCCTCGTGGGCTTGGGCGGACCGGTCATGTGCCTGACGTCGTACATCAACGTCCTGGGCCGCCCGGAGCTCATGTCCATCGGCATGGGCGTGCTCATGCTGGTGCAGAGCCTCGGCCAGTTCCTGGGCACCTGGCTGGTCCCCCTGCTACTCGGGCCCGACGTATCCTCGTGGATGCTCACCGGCATCGTGATGTGCGTGATCGGCTTCGCCGGCACCGCAGCGCTTGCCCTGTGCAAGTTCAGGTAGAGACGGCAACGGAAAGCCAGCGTTCAAGGCCGGGCGCCGTCCGCAAAGCGCGGCGGTGCCCGGGTAGGGCTCGAAAAGGAGTGGTAGCCATGTGCTTCAGACCAGCCGATGCGTCGGCAGACGCAAGCTCGAGCAAATGCCCCGAGTGCGGCCAGGATATCCAGGTGCTGAGCGGCATCGTCTTGAAGAGGTGCCCGCACTGCCGATGCGATCTCGTCCCCTATTTGAAGGGAGAGAAGCCGCTTCCCGCAGCCCCGGCTGCCCCGAAGCCGCCTGCCTCCCCCTCGGCTCCGAAGGCCCCCAACGTCCCGAAGGCCTAAGCGGCGCGATCGCTCCGGAACCGCCCCTTTCCTTCCTGCCCTCGGGCCGCCAGCAACGCGACTTAGAGTTACTCTAACGTAGTGGGAAGGGCCGTGCATGTCGGTTCTGCAACGGAAACGGCGGGTCCCTGCCGCGAGCGCCTATGCTGGCCGCATGGACGGCGAGGCGCGGAAAGGCAGGCGATGCCATGAACATCGGGTACGCATCGAAGACGCTCGGTCTTCCCGAGGGGCGCATGCGTTCCCTGGTCATGCGGAACGCGAGCGACGAGCGGCTGGCGGAGGCCATCGGCGCCAACCTGTCGGCGCTGGAGGCGGTCGTCCGCTACTGCGGAGCCAACGGCATCCGGCTTTTCCGCATAGGCTCGGACGTCATCCCGTTCGGGTCGAGCCCGGCGAACCGCCTGGACTGGGCGCATGCGTTCGGGGAGCGGCTCGCGGCCATTGGGGAGCTGGCCGCCGAGAACCGGGTGCGCCTCAGCATGCACCCGGGGCAGTACACGGTGCTGAACTCCCCCGACGACGATGTCGTGCGCCGCGCCGTGGCGGACCTGGCCTACCACGCGGCCTTCCTCGACGCGCTGGGCACCGGCGCCGAGGCCAAGGTCGTCCTGCACGTGGGCGGCGCCTACGGCGACAAGAAAACCGCCTTGAGGCGCTTCGTCGCACGCTGCCGCGAACTGGATGCGGGCGTGCGCCGACGGCTGGTCGTCGAGAACGACGCCCGCCTGTTCACGGCCGAGGACGCGCTGGCGGCGAGCGCGGCCTGCGGCATCCCGATGGTGTTCGACGTGCTCCACCATCGGCTGAACCACGACCCTGGCGGCCGGGGAGAGCTCGAGCTCCTCGATGCGGCGGCGCGTACCTGGGGGCCGCAGGACGGACCGCAGAAGGTGCACTACGCGCAGCAGGCGCCGGGCAGGAGGCACGGCAGCCACACCGACACGATAGGCCTTGACGGGTTCCTTGCTTTCGCTGCGTCGCTCGAAGGGCGGGCCCCCGACGTGATGCTGGAGGTGAAGGACAAGAACGCGTCGGCGTTGAAGTGCCTGAACGTCCTCGACGAGCACGGCACGGCGGCAGCGCTCGAACGGGCGTGGGCGACGTGCAAGTACAGCGTGCTCGAGCGCGACCAGGCGGCGTACCAGCAGGTGAGGAACCTGCTGAAGGACAAGGATGCCTATCCGGTGCAGGAGTTCTACCGCCTGGTCGACGGCGCCCTCGCCCTCCCGCCCACACGGGGCGGCGGACGCAACGCGGCGCAGCACGTGTGGGGCTACGTGTCGGGGCTCGCCACCGCCCGCGAGCGCGCGTCGTTCGCGCGGCTCATGGAACGCTACGAGCTCGGGCAGGCAGGCCTCGGCGCGGTGAAGCGGCGGCTGGAGAAGCTGGCCGCCCGCTACGGGCAGGGGTACCTGCTGCATTCGTATTATTTCGACCTCTGAGCGGCGTCTGCAGAAGACGATAGCCCGTGTTAGAGCAACTCTGATACGGGCTATCCGGCAGCCCTCCTTGCCTGTTCCTAGACGGCCGTGCTCGCAGCGTCCTCGCCGTGGGCGACGGCATCCTTCGCAGGCGCCTCCAGCCGCACGAGCGCGAGCAGCCCCGTGCCCACGAGGCCCAGCACGAGCGCGAAGGCGCCGGCGGCGGCCCATCCCCCGGCGCCGAGCACCGCGGGTACGAGGGAAGAGCCGAGGAACTGGCCCAGGCTCTGCGTGAGCACGAGGAATCCCATGGCGATAGGCATGGCATCCTTGTTCTCCACCACCGACGGGTACACGATCAGGAACATCGTGGGGGCGCCGAGCCCCACCATGCCCATGACGAGCGCGGCCGCCCAGAGGGCGGGGCCGGCCGTGGTGAGCAGCGCGAACGCGCAGGGACCCATGACCAGCATGGATGCCACCATAAGCGCCTTGAGCCGGCCGGTCTTGTCAGCCAGCACGCCGAACAGCGGTGAGCTGGCCACCGCGACGAGCATGGGCAGCGTGCTGGCGAACCCGGCGAGCGTCGCGTCCATGCCCTCGCCCTGCAAAAACGTCGGGCTGAACGACAGGAACGAGATGAGCACCATGTTGAACATGAGGAACCCGCCGAGTACCAGCAACACGTTACGGCTGAACAGGCCTTTCATGCTCATCTTCTCGCGAGGCGCGCCATCTTGCGGTTGCAGGACGCTCTCGAGGAAGCGCCCTTCGCCAACCGGTCGCACGAACAGCAGCATGAGCCCGCCCGCCACGAGCGCGATGCCTGCCATGACGCACCATGTTCCCTGGAAACCGATCGCCCCGAACACGGTCGGCGTGAGCACCCCGCCGACGAACGACCCGAGCGAGAACCACAGCGCCCAGATGCCGCTCGCGAAGCCCACCTTTTCGGGTGCAACGTAGGCCCTGATGGCAAGCGGTGCGCTCACACCGCAGAACACGAGCGCCACGCCTTCGACGGCCCGCGACAGCACGAGGACGGCGGCCGAGGTAGCCAGCGTCCCCACAGCCGTGCCGACCACCATGACGACGACGGCGGCCACCATCATGTTCTTGGCGCCGAAGCGCCGCGCCAGGAAGCCCGTGGGAAGAGACAGGAAGATGCCCGCCAGCGTGAACACCGACATGAGCATGGAGGCGGAGCCCACGTCCATATCGAACTGCTCCATGATGGCCGGCATGATGGAGGGCACCTTGAACTGCCCGAGCGCCACGGCGATGCCTGCCAGCACGAGCAGCACCGACACGAGCACGTGGTTCTGGTACGTGGAGCGGGGACGAGCGCTGGTATCCACGAAATACTCCCTTCGCCGCAGGGGATGCGCCCCGCGGATCGTCGTAGTTGAAAAAGGCTCCCCGGATCTCGCCGGGGAGCCCATAGTGCGGCGCCGGGGTGGCTGGCGCCAAACGCGGTGGGAAGTCCTACAGTCCCAGCACGCCGCAGATGAACGGCACCCAGAGCACCATGCACACGCAGAAGATGATGGCGGGGATCACGCCGGCCTTGAACATGTCGCCGAACGTGTAGTACCCCTCGCCGTACGTGACGATGAGCGTCGGGTTCACCGGCAAGAGGAAGTTGCCGGCCACGATGAAGGCGAGCAGCATCGTGGGGATGGCCGGGGAGACGCCGAGCGTCGTGCAGATGCCGATGAGGATGGGCAAAAACAGGCTGATGATGGCCGCGCCCACCGGGGCGATGGTGTGCAGCAGGTAGATGAACGCAACGGTGACCAGCAGGAACACCGTGAAGTTCAGGTCGGCCACGCCGCTGCTCATGAACAGGTTCGTGACGAACTTGTCGGCGCCCGAGGCGCTGAAGATGTTGCCGAGGGAGAGCACCGAGCCCATCATGAGGATGATGGTCCAGGGCACCTGCTTGCTGAACTCGTCCCACGTGAGCAGGTTCAGGCCGGGGAACATCATGATGGCCAGGCCGATGATGGCCACGGTCGTGACGTTCAGCAGCGGAACCCACGTGCCGAGGATCCACAGCACGGGCAGCGCGAGGATCATGACGAGCGCGCGCACCTCGAAGCCCGTGGGCTTGCCGGCGTCCTCGGCCGTCTGGCGCAGGCTGTCGTAGGCGCTCGAGTCGAGCTGCTCGGGCTTGAGTATCTTCACGATGGAGAACCAGCACAGCGGGATGCACAGGATGGCGATGGGCAGGCCCACGATGATCCAGTTCAGGAAGCTGATGGTCTGGCCGGTGGCGCCGGTGAGCACGCCCATGGCCACCATGTTGAACGAGCTGCCGGCCGGCGTGACCACGCCGCCGATGACGGCCGCGATGGGGATGGCGATCATCATGCACTTGCCGAGACGCGACTTGCCGGGCTGGGCGCCGGCCGCCTTGAGCACCACGTAGGAAATGCCCATGAACAGCACCGCGGCGGGCACGTCGGACATGATGGTGGAGATGAGGCACGTGCCGATCATGAACGCGAGGATGAGCTTCTCGGAGCTCTCCCCCGTCAGCTTGAACAGCTTGGCCACGAGGCGCACGCCCCACTGCGTCTTGAGCAGCAGCGCCGGCAGCGCGAAGATGGCGATGACGTAGAACACCACCGACACGCCGAACCCGCTGAACACGGCCTTGTAGTCGGTCGCGCCCATGACCACGGCTATGACGAGGGCCAGAATGCCCGTCACGCCCACGGAGAACGAGCCGCATACCCACAGCGACACGGCGAACAAGAGCGATGCGATGGCCATGATGCCCTGGTGGGACAGGTCGGGCGACTCGGGCACGAACGATGCTACCACGAGGATGGCCACGGCTATGACGATGCCCAATCCCCTCTTGTTCAGGAACCCCTCTTTGCTGAAGAACTTCGTTAACGCTTCTTGTGCCATTTGTCTCTCCTCCTTAAAGAAAGAACGTGGCAGATCCCCTGTAGAAGCCGCGCCTCCCGCCTCCTTCCCCCGAGCGCGGCCGCGTCGTGTTATATCGGGCTCGCATCCGCCAACGTCGCGCATGCGAGCCCCCTTCG
>OLSJ01001278.1_pt1 | contig 15880 bp, 9 predicted proteins | sample 1672151 | NCBI WGS metagenome assembly OLSJ01 (sample SAMEA3136653, study PRJEB25190) | human gut metagenome | biome: human gut; feature: human-associated habitat; material: faeces | place: Austria | collected 2013 | reverse complement strand
GATGACGATGGTGCACGACTATGGGAAGATGACGCCGCTGCAGGCGGCCGGCTGCGTACGGGAGAGGCGCCGCGACCTGAAGGAATCGCGGCGCCTGACCGACACGCCGGGCGCGATTGTGACCACGGCGCGTAAGCTCTTCGAGCTGAGAGGGGTGCGGGCGACCTCCATTGCGGCCATCGCGAAGGAGGCGAACGTCACCCGCGAGCTTATCTACTACCACTTCGCGAATCGCAACGGGCTGATTGAGGCGGTCATCGACGACTACGTGGAAGACTTGGTAGAAAGCGTGATCGTGTGGAACGAGGCGAGGGTCTTCGGCGACACGCCGGGATCTCTCAGGAAGTGCATCCGGACGTTTCGGTACTCGCTCTACGACGGGGCGGGGCGTCCGCGCCCGATGATAGGCGTGCTGGAGGAGCTGGGCGTGAGGGACGCCTTTGACGTGCGCGCCACGCGCGAGACGGCGGACTGTCTGGCGAACCACGTCGCGAAGGAGTACGCGGCCTACCATCGGATCGAGATCGAGCTGGTGCACGAGATGTTCTGCGTCGCGATATTCGGCCTGGTGGGCCTCGTGAAGATGAACCCCCAGATAGAAGACGACATCCTCATGAAGGTGATAGAGCAAACCCTGCGCCTCGATATGGTGCCGATTGGAGCGGGGGAGGGGTGAGCTACAGCCTCCAGGCGTCGAACTCCTACTGCACCTCGAGCTGGATGTCCTCGTAGGAGAGGGCCTTGGGCTCCTCCTCGCCGAGGATGAACACGGGCTTCTGGCGGCTCGCGTCCACGAAAAGCTGCATGTTCCCCGGCGTGGAGTAGTGGCCAGCCGGGTCCATGAAGTACTTGGCGACCGGGATGAGCCCCAGATCGATGTCGGCGACGAGCGCGCCCTCCGCGTCGTGCTCCATCTTGGCGATGACCTGCCCCGTGAGGCTGATGGTCCGCGTGAACCCGTGGCCGTAGGCCATCACCTGGCGCTGCGCGTCGGCGCGGCAGAGATTTTGAATCGTGTGGTTTGCGTCGTAGCGGATCTTCCTTCCCCGACCGGGTGCGCCCATGGGTGAAGGGCGTAAGGGATTATGGCAGGAAATGTTTCGTTTTGGTCACAGTGTCATGTGCTCATGGCGTTGCGTAGGGAGTGGAGTCGGAACGTGATAGCGTGTGATGCCGATGAGCGATTTAGGGCCGGCGCTAACATAGGCAAACCGAACCATTGGCGGGGCAGGGCACATGGCGGATATCGAAAGCAGCGCTCTCAGGCCGCACGGCGTAAAGTTTTTGGGGGTCGAGGGCGTCAGCCCCTCCGATTTCGAGGACAGGCTTTAGCCTGGCCGAGGAATCGGAGCAGCAAACCTAGAAGGGTTCTCCTATCCTTGCATTGGGATAAAAGCAAAGAGAAAAGGAGAACCCGACAGATGCATGATACAACAGCGCCGTGGGCAAAGGCGTCGTCTTTGCTCGCATCGTCGTTTTCCGAGATCCTCGACGAGGAGGGGATCAACTTCGAGGAGTTCGAGTCGAGGGCGATAGCCCTCGGCCACGCCGCCATCGCCGAGGCCATATCCCTGTCGCTCGAGCGCAAGGACGCGTCGCTGTGCGCCGCCCTGGGAGACGGCCTCGCAGTGCACGACCGGAGGCCGAAGACGCTCGCCTCCGAGATCGGGGATCTCGCCTTCAGCTGCAGGCGCGCCCGCGACAGGCACGGCAACACCGTCGTCCCCCTGGCCGATTTCCTCGATCTGCCCTGGTGCGCGCGCGTCACGCCGGGGGCCAGGTCTTTTCTGGTCGAGGCCGGCGCCGACGTCTCCTACCAGAAGGCCGCCAACCTGATGGCGCGGCACGGCTCGCGCGTGAGCGCCACGACGGTGATGAACTCCCTGCGCACGGCCGGGGCGCTGTGCGCCGAGGAGGACGCCGCGCTCGCGGAGGACCTGTTCGCGAACGGCGTGACGCCGCCCGGCGAGATCGAGTCCGAGCAGGTGCTCGTCGAGGCCGACGGGACATGGGTGAGCCTCCAGGGCGTTGCCGGGGGCGAGCCCGACCGCGTCGAGATCAAGGCGCTCGTCGCCTACGGATCGAAGGAGAAGGCGGGGAAGAAGACCAGGCGCACGGACTGCGTCCACCACGGCTGCGTCGGATCGCCCGACGCGTTCTGGACCCAGGGCATCGCCGCCATCGGCACTAAGTTCGACCTGTCGAAGGTCGAGGTGTGCCACATGGGGACCGACGGCGAGGGGTGGTGCAAGCGCGGCACGGAGTTCTTCCCGGCCAAGGTCAGGTCGACCGGCCATCTCGACCCGTTCCATGTCAACCGCGCCGTGCTCTCCTGCTTCGACAAGGAGAACGCCCGCGGCGCCTGGCACGTGCTCGACGTGCTGAACGACGGCGACAGGGAGGAGGCGTGCCTCTTGCTCGAGGCCATGCGCGACTTCGGCATCGCCCGCGAGAAGAGGGCGGGCGAGGTGGTCGGCTACCTGCGCAACAACATCGACCTCGTGGCCGTCGAGGGCCCCTCGCTGGGCACGATGGAGTCCGAGAACCAGCATCTGTACGGTTCGCGCATGGACAGCGTCCCGTGCGCCTGGTCGCGTCCCGGCGCATCGGCGATGGCCAGGGTGATCAGCCGGAAGTCCTCGAAGCGGGCGATCCCGTCCCTGACCCGCTCGCGCTCGCTGACCCCGAGGCGCGCCGAGCAGCGCGAGCGCAGGATCCTGAGCGCCCTGGCGGGAGGCGCGGGCAAGGTGGTAGAATGCGTTGGCAGCGGCTACCTGCCGCCGCATAGAGCCAGTCTCGTCGGCAAGTCGGCCGAAGTTCGCCATGCGGCGGGGATAGACAAGGGCATGGTCCCTGTGCTGGGATAGGAATTACCCCCATCAACTTTACGCCGTCCTCAGGCCGTAGCTATCGTGACAATTTATTGGGAGTTAAGCTATTCTGTCTTCGGAAGGTATTTCGTCATGCGCGTTCCGCGATCTGGCAGAGGAACGGAAAAGGAGCGCCATTTCTCAGGGAAAGGGCAGATGACGGGCAACGACAACACGCAGGAATTTCTAGACTTGTTCAGGAGGCTTGAGACACTTATCCGAACGAAGCATGACCTGGGAAAGGACGCCTCCCCGGTGGCATGGCTCATCAAAAACCAGCAGTCTCGTTACGGCAATATCTCGGCCGAGCTGAATTACTGTCGGGAGGTGAGGAACCTTCTCTCGCACAATCCGAAGCTGAAAGAGGGTTACCTTGTCAAACCAAGTGACGCCATGCTCGAGACGCTCAGGTCCACCATCTCGCGAATCGAGAACCCGCCTCTGGCGCTGAATGCGGGCATAGGAATAGGAAAGGTCTTCTGGAGAGAAATGGAAGACGGGGTCAGGCCTGCTATGATCGAGATGGTGGAGAAGAGTTACACTCACGTCCCAATTCTCGACGATGGGAGGGTTGTTGGCGTGTTCAGCGAGAATACTCTGCTCTCGTGTTTGATCGCCGAGGAGATATTCGAAATCAGCGATGACACCCGGTTTTCCGATATCGGAGGCCATCTGCCCTTGGAGGCGCATGCATCGGAATCGTTCAGGTTCGTATCCAAGTTAACCACTGTTGGAGACGCTGCCTCCCTGTTCTCGAGCGCCCAAAGGAAGGCTGATCGGATCGGCATGATGTTCGTCACTGAAGACGGCAGACCCAGCCAACGCATCCTCGGCATCGTTACGCCGTGGGATATTTCCGCATACTTGTGATAGGCGTCCTGCCGACTCGGCGCCCCGGCTACGCTTTTTGTTCGGAGGCCATTTGGGGAAAGGGGATAATGAAGCAGGAACCTTAAGTTGTCGGCAATGCGCGGAATGGGTATTGCTAGTGCGCGGAAACATCACCAAGCAAGCGTTCAGTACGCATCTAGCTTCTCATGTGTGATTCGCTTGAGCTCAGGAATGATGAGCTCAAGCCTCTTTTATTTCATGCTCTGCTTCAATTGCGGCATGCGTTTGTCCGCTCGCCATCTGGCTAGAAGTTGTTTTAGCGCATAGGTTGTTCGCAGCTGATTCTCGAATGCCGTCCGAGTGCGCTCGTTGAAGCTTTCTGGGATAAAAGGGTTTGCGTCGCCCTTCAGACTCTCATAACGCTCCCAGTTGTTTTCGACGAACTTCTCGAAGGACGCTCTCTCGGATTCGGCTTCATACACTAAGATGTTTTCCATGAACTTGCGGTAGGCTGAAAGAGCCTCGTCTGATCGCTCATCGAGTAAGTGCCTGTGAAGTAACCAATTCTCGGATCCTATCACGTAATATTTGTAGCTTTCCGGATCCCGCAGACTGTCTGGATTGCTCAGGAATCCCCAATCCGGACTAGAGGTCCGGTATCTTCTTCCATCAAGATAAACACCCTGTCTTTTGAATAGTACTGTTTGATGGTAGCGTCCAATAATTGAGAAATACGAGACTCTCGTATCATACTGGTTGCAGCAATAAAACTCTGGGCTCGGTTCATGCTGATCATCGTTAGATGATCTGTAGCTGATTGTGTATTCGGGAGCAATCTGCAGATAGTCCTTTCCTGTAGTTTCTCGTTCAGAAGAAGATGCCCATGCGGAACGATCTTCCAAAACGTTCAAGAAATGCTCATATGGTGTCGCATCGAGCAGAAACCGATGTCGCCAAAGCCTCTCGATGGCATAACTACTGGCAGATTTGTCTCGAGGAGTATTGCGTCCATTCTGTCGCGCATATACCACTCCTGCTCGAACATTGTTTTCGTGCGATTCGTAAAGATAGAAAGGGACATTTCGAGAAGATTCAATCACTATTACGTCAATGCTTCGTCCGTTGTGAGTTAGTGTTTCAACTTGAACCTTTGGGTAAATCTCATTGGCAAATTTCTGCTCCGCAAGAAAGTCAGTCAGCTGTTCTGTGGTTCGGCGATTAGTGTCGTCGTCTGGTACTCCAATGATTTCGTGGGTTTTGTCGTCGACGCCGATGATTATATAGGCATCTTTAAAGAGAGGGTTGTTCGCCATGTTGAGTATGTCTAACAGCAGGTCTCGCCTCCCCCCTTTCGCTCGTGCAGGATCGGTCTTTTTATCCATGAAGTACCACTCGCGCTTGAAATCCCAGTATTCTCCTTCGTTAGGCTGTGAGATCAGGTCAGATACTTCTGAGAGCAATTCATCCAAATATTTTCGATAGCTCAAAGTCGACTCCTCTAGTTGTTATGCATATCATATAAGTTGTAAGTACTCGGGATAAATGGCGTGAAGGAATACTCTATCTTACCGGTGCTACGCCCAAAATGTAGTGGTATCGAGATCTTAACTCATAAAGCTTTGTTGCGAAAGCGCATAGTTATTGCGACGATTGCTATGATGCTCAGACAGATGAGAGCGTTCAATGTGGTTGCGGTATATCGGAACGCTCTACTCTAATGGCGTCGCGTCTAAAGACGCTTTACAATTGGCGGGACAATGAGAAGCGATAGTGAATGGTTATTGCATGGTTGGCAAGGTTGACATATTGGCAACAGGACGTGTGCCAAAAGACGATATCGTCTCGGACAAGAGACGCTTAGCAAGGCCGAATTTTTTGAGATGGTTAGTGCACGAGGACGAAGTGGAGATATCGGGCACTGTCACAAAGTGCTATAGGATTGAGCCGAATATCGACGACACTTCTCTTGATGAATGGGCGACTCATATCAGGAGGCATTACAGGCGCGATAAGGAGCTTCAAGAGGCATTAAAAGGCTACCCGGCTGATCTCTCAAGCTATCTTGCTGATTTTGTTATCCCCGATGCGCCGGAGATCAGAAGCGGCGACTTCGCCGAAATTGTGATATGCGACTTACTAGAGTTTATGGAGAATTACGCTGTCTCTCGCTATAAGCATTTAGACAGGGCTGATAAGAATTGCTCCGAACATGGAAGTGACGTGATTGCTTATCGTGTGACCGACTCGCAGCATCCACAGTCGTCGGATGAACTCTTGGTGGTTGAAGTGAAATCACGGGCAAGCACCACGAATCTTAAACAAGCAATTATAGATGCGGGAGCGGATTCGATGCGAGACAAAGCGCGACTGGCCATGACACTGGACTATCATCGTTGCCGCAGCAAACAATATGGTGATAGCGCTAATGCTGATGCGATGGCACGGTTCTTGAATCGAGGAGAGCACCCGTGCAGGGAGATATATGCGGTTGGCGCAATCGCTGGTGTCAAGAATGTGGAGAGACATTTGGGGAGCGCGGAATCAAAAACACTCGGTTTGGCTGAGGGGGCGTCCGTGTATATTGTTCATAAGCCTAAGTTGATGGAGATGATTCACGATTTGTATCGCAGGTGTTGCTTGTGATATTCAAGAAGCGATCCGATAGAGCATTAAAATACGCGAAGGCCAAGGCTAAAGCTAGCGAATTCCGGGTGTCTGAAAACGCCATGCCAAAATTCCCCTTCGATCCTGACGACCTGCACTACTCGTCGGTTTATGCTATCTCGTCCTATGCCGATGCCAGGCTTGAAAACAGGGTAGACGTGAGTGACAGGTTAAAAGATCTGGGCAAGGCAGCCTCATTTTACGATGCGGCGTCTACCGACAGCAAAAACAAAGACTTTAGTGATGGGTTTTGGGCCATAGCTATGGCCGCCTATTTCCTTTTAGGTAATTACGGTAGCGCAAAGACTTCCATTGGTCGGATTGACAAAAGAGCCTATTATGGCGAGACGGCTGAAGCGCTAATCGATCTTGTTGAGTATCTTTTGACGCCCGGTAAGGAGGCGCCGAATGGCTTTACGAGCCTAGACTTGTTCTTGTCGGGGGAAGGCTCCGAGGGGAAAGTGTTGAAAGAGGCCGCTAAGTTTGATTGCGCTAGGGACCCCGCAGATAATTTCTTCGGGAAAGTGATTCGTGTAGTTGTGGAAGACGCGATGACGTTATCTTCGCGTATATTGTTACCTGCGTTTTCCGAATTGGCTCTTTCTGCGTGGTCGAGGTACTTGAAGAGTACGAAAGCATGTAAGATTCTTTGGCAGGCTCAGGAACGAATTGGAAGAGCGGGGGTCTTTGCGGGGAAGAATGCCTTCGTGCAGCTTCCCACCGGATCTGGCAAGACGAAGAGCTTAGAGTTAATCATCAGATCCCGCATCCTCGCCGATGCATGCAACGTTGTTGCGGTGGTTGCACCTTTGCGGGCGCTTTGCTCGGAGATAGCAAGCGACTTGTCGTCCGCTTTGAAAGGCGTTGCCCATGTTCATCAAACTTCCGATGTCTTGGAAATCGACCCTTGGATTATCAAGTTGACAGGAAGAGTTGCCGTACTTGTTTTTACACCCGAGAAATTCAGCTTTACGATCCGCCATGAGCCCTCCGTGCTCAATGCTATCGATCTCTTCCTTTTCGACGAGGCGCATCTCTTGGATAGCGCGACAAGAGGCCCAGCGTATGAATTGCTGTTAACAGAGATCGCAGACAAGCGGCCTGATGCGCAAAAGGTGCTCATCTCGGCGGTGGTGGCAAATCCTCAACAGATCGCCAAATGGGCATTTGGCGATGAGTCATCTGCGGTGGCAGGCGACAGAGTGCAGGTTACAGAGAAGTCTTTCGGCTTGATGAGGACAAGCGGCCGGACAATAGATTTTTTGAATAGGGAAAACCTGCTTGAAACTGACTTCTTCCTTCCGATTGATATTGAGACCCAGGACTTGCGAAGAGGAAGAGAGAGGGCGCCACGCCTTTTCCCCGACATCGAAGGGAAGCACGCGAGTGCTCCGCGCGATTTTGCCACCTACTATGCGGATAGGCTTGTCCCGAACGGCGCTGTTGCTATTTATCTTCCGCAAAGGCAGTACATCGAGCCCTATTACAAACGGCTCGCTGAGTTAGTGGATAGAGGATGTTCTTTCGGCTCGCTTCCAGATTCTCTGGAAACTTTCGAGCTGCAGCGCATTCAGGAGCTTGTTCGACTTCATTATGGGGAGAATAGCCACCTTGCTCAAGGGATGTTGTCCGGAGTGCTTCCTCACTACAGTGATTTGCAAGGGGCGCTTCGCCCTTCTGTGGAATACGCTCTTGAGAAGAGCTATGCGAAATGCGTAGCTTGCACATCCACGCTTGCAGAAGGGGTTAACCTGCCGATAAAGTACCTAATCATAACAGGTGTGAACAATGGGACGGCTCCTCTCAAAGTGAGAGATTTCCAGAATCTGATTGGTAGAACTGCGAGATCGGGTCGCTTTAGTGAGGGAAGCGTTCTTGTCGTGGATGATCTGTCCGAGCGATGGAAGCAGAGGGAGTATCGCGCTCTGTTCGATCCGGAGAAAGCAGAAAATTGCAAAAGCGCGATACTCAATCTTATCAATGATGTCGAATTGCCGGACGGTCAGGTCTTTTCCGGAAGCAAGATAGTGAGAGCCATACTGTCCGCTCTAGACAGTTCGGCTTTGGAAAAGGAACTTGCCGATGCGCTTATCGAAATTGGCCTAAATGAGCGTTCGGCGCGCAGCGATGCGAAGGCGCGAGTGAAGTCGCTGGAGGCTGTTGAAAGCTATATTGCCGGCGCTTTTGATGTGCTTGCCGGAGAGGAAGAGGCGGAGGAGCTGTGCACATCAACCTTTGCCTATTCGATTGCGACCTCGGATGCTAAGGAGCTGCTGGTTGAGCTCTTTAAGTCAATCTACTCAGCTATTGAGCAAACATCCGATGCTTCGTCGGTCCTCCTTTGCTCTAAAGCGCAACTTGGGTTGCGGAAATCGGCGATGCTGAATGATGCGGTTTTATCGGAATGGTTTTTAACTTACATTGATGAGGGATGTGATGACTTCGATTGCCTTGCGAGTCTTTTCCTGCAGTTTGACGGAGGCGCCTTAGACAAACTTGATGCAAGCCGTATCGCTACTCTTTGCAGGCTGTGGATTGATGGCGCCAATCTGAGTGAAATCGCGGATGCTCTAAACGATCAAGCGCCGTCAAAGAATTTGCTCTCGGTGGCGAAAGTTGAGAAGATGGTGAGCCAAGGATTGAAATATTCCATGAGCCATTTCGTTTCCTGTGTTATAGACGCTATGGAAAATCACTCAGATCTCTTTGACCAGCAGGCAATATTTCCGCTAACTTGCCTTCAAAGAAAACTGAAGTACGGCGTTGCTTCCATGCGGGAAGTTGCTATCTGTGAGGATCTGCTAGATGATCGAATGATTGCAAGGAAACTTGTGGGGATAATTGGAGCGAATGGGGATGCTGGCATTCAGAGCATGAAGGAGGAGATGCTGAATAATTCCTCTGAAGTGCAGGCGTTGATATCCACGGTGCCGTCGTTTTGTCAGAAGCGCTTTTTCGATTGGCTGTTCAAGTAGGGTCGTTTTTTCGATGGGAATGCGAAGGATGGCCCTTCGTGCAATGTGCGATCTTGGCCAAATGGTGGCGTTTCGGCAGTATAATATTTTAAATGCATTGCGGTTTGCTAGCGCAAGTCGAGGAACGCGAACTAGAATATGTTGAACTTCTTAAGAGCGGCGTTTACCCGGATGATGTCGATACGCCTAGTTTAAAGGTGAGGTTACAGCGGTGGCTACCTTATCCTCCTCGCAACTTGCGTGATGGTGCGGGAGCAACGGCGTGCGCGAGATTTGGTTCGGTGTATTTGCGCGGATGCGCTCGGTCGAACAACTTCAGAAAGGGACATGAGCTATGGCTTCAGAGGATAGAGAGAACGCAAAGCCGAACCTTTCGAGCGAGCGTTTCAAAACTGTATATGAGGCGCTTGCCCCTATCTTGGCAGAAAGCCAAACGACCAGGGAGCAAGGCGCGAAATACGAAGCGTTATGTGTGTACTTCTTGAAGGCGGATCCATTTTGGTCGAAGTACTATAGTCGCGTGGGGACATTGGAGCAGGCGGCGGCTTGGCCGGACAGCCCGCTCTTCGGTCAGTATCAAGACATCGGTTTTGACCTCCTCGCGCAGACGGCAGCCAGCGGCGAATGGCATGCCATCCAGTGCAAGTGCTATGACCCGGAGAAGCCGTTGCCAAAGGGAGCGTGCGACTCGTTCTTTGCTGCGCTCATGAATCGCAAAGATATAGATGACTGGCTCGTCATGACGAGCGCGGGAGGGCCTGGGAGAAACCTTGGGCAGCAGATGTCGGGCGATCTTAGCCGCTTCATCGACACGGCCAAAATGGCGGCCTCTAACCTCGACTGGTCGCGCTTTATCGACGGGCTTCCGCCGGAGGAGCGGTTGACCTACGACCCCTTGCCGCACCAGAGGGAAGCTATGGACGGGATTCTCTCAGAATTCGGCGAGCATGATCGGTGCAAGGCCATTATGGCGTGCGGAACCGGGAAGACGCTTATGTCGCTTCGTCTGACCGAGGAATGGCTCAATGGCGCCCCCGGCGTCGTGCTGTTCTGCGCGCCCTCCATCTCGCTCGTGGGGCAGTCCATGCGCGAATGGATGGCGCAGGCGCGGATTCCTATGAGCCCGCTCGTCGTCTGCTCCGACGCCAAGGCGTCCCGGCGTGGCGGCGAGGACAGCACGCCCATGACGCTCGCTGACTTCGAGTACCCGGCCACGACCAACCCGGAGAGCCTCATGCGCTCCTACCGCGCGCATCGCGCGTCCAACCCGGACGGTGCTGTCGTCGTATTCTCTACCTACCAGTCAATCGACGTCATTCACCAGGCCCAGGAGCTCGGGCTGCCCGAGTTTGACCTCATAGTCTGCGACGAAGCCCATCGCACGACGGGGAACGCGCTGCCCGGCGTGTCCACGACCGAGGCATCGGCCTTCATGAAGGTACACTACAACGAGAACGTCCTCGCCAAGAAGCGCCTGTACATGACGGCGACGCCGCGCATCTACGGCGAGACTGCGAAGCGCAAGGGCGCCGAGGAGGACTACACCATCGCCTCGATGGATGACGAGGAGATCTACGGCCGTACCGCCTACCAGATAAAGTTCGGCGAGGCGGTGGAGAAGAAGCTGCTCACCGACTACAAGGTGATTGTGTTGACCGTCCAAGAGGACGCCCTGACGAACAACCTGCCATCGCTCGAGAGCGACCAGGGCGTCGACGCGGTCTCGCTGCAGCCATCGGACATCGGAAAGATCATAGGATGCTGGAAGGGTCTCATCGACCACGGAGATGGCGCGCCCAAGGACGCCATCGGCCTGGGTGATATGCTCGTGGTGGACGATGTCGATCGGATCGACAGCGACGCGGCCCCCCTCCATCGGGCGGTGGGCTTCTGCTCGACCATCGATGCCTCGAAGACCATATGTGAGGCGTTCGCGCGGATCGTCGAAGATTACGCCGGCGACGAGCCGGGCAAGCTGCCGCTCCGATGCGACCTGAGGCACGTGGATGGCAACATGCGGGCTGATCGCCGCGCACGGAACATCGCGTGGCTCGGCGAGAACGTCGAGGACGACGAGTGCCGCATACTGACCAACGCCCGATGCCTGGCCGAGGGCATCGACGTGCCCAATCTGGATGCGGTGATCTTCTTCAATGCGAAGAACTCCACTGTGGACGTGGTGCAAGCCGTCGGGCGCGTCATGCGTCGCGCGGAGGGCAAGAAATTCGGGTACATCATCCTCCCGATCTTCGTGCCGGCGGGGATGACGCCAGAGGAGGCGCTGGACGATTCCAAGGTGTTCGCGAACGTATGGAGTATTCTGCAGGCTCTCCGCTCGCACGACGAGCGCATCGAGGCTAAGGTGAATGCTCTCGCGCTACATCAGGAGGCGGCGAAGAACAAGTACCAGGGAGCAGCCAACCACAAGGGATGGGACGAGGGCCTGGAAAGCCGCAAGGAGGCCGAGCAAAAGAGGGCCGATGAGATAATTCAGGGCGTGCAGATGCGTCTCTCGCTCTATCCCGTCGATCGTTGGGAGAAGGCCGTCAAGACGCAGCTCGTCAAGAAGTGCGGCACCCGCATCTACTGGGACGAGTGGGCGGAGGACGTCGCCAGGATCGCCGAGCGTCATATAGAGCGGATAGGCGCGCTCGTCAAGGACGACAAGAACATCAGGAAGCAGTTCGATGTGTTCCTGAAGGGCCTTCGGGACTCACTCAACCCGGGCATCACCGAGGACGAGGCTGTGCAGATGATTGCTCAGCACATCATCACGATGCCGGTGTTCGAAGCACTTTTTGGGGAGTACGAGTTTGCTAAGTCGAACCCTGTCTCTATTACGATTGACTCTTTCCTGTCTTCGCTGCAGGAGCAGAAGTTAAATGAGGACTCCGACGTCGAAGTGCTGGAAGATGTCTATGCGAGCGTACGTCGTCGCGCCGCAATGGTGACTTCCGACGCGGCCAAGCAGCAACTCATTCGAGATCTCTACGAGAAATTCTTTAAGGTAGCTTTTAAAGCGACTTCTGAGAAGATGGGCATCGTTTACACTCCGAACGAAGTGGTGAACTACATTCTTCACGCCACAGATCGCTTGCTGCAGAAAGAGTTTGGGCAGAGGCTATCGGATGAAGGTGTGAATATCCTCGATCCGTTCACTGGCACAGGCACTTTCATCGTCAACCTGTTACAGGACGAGGAGCTGATGCCTGCGGACAAACTATCGCTGAAATACCGAGATGAGATTTGGTGTAATGAGATTCTTTTGCTCGCCTACTACATAGCGACCATCAACATCGAATACGCCTATCATTCGCGTGTGCCCGAGAAGTATGTGCCCTTTGTGGGGGCTGTGTTGACGGATACGTTCCAAATGTACGAAGAGGGCGACTCGCTCGATCTTGAAATGTTCACGGACAACACGGAGCGAATTCTTGAGGAGATGGAGGCGTCGATACATGTGATCGTGGGTAATCCTCCATATTCAATTGGCCAGAAAGATGCCAACGACAATAACAAAAACGTAGACTATAAAACGCTTGACTCAAGAATTGGCGACACTTATGCAAAAGGAAGTGCTGCTGGCTTGAAGAAAGGTCTCTACGATCAGTATATTCGCGCTTTTCGCTGGGCAACTGATCGTATCGCTGAGAGGGGAATCGTATCTTTTGTGACCAATGGGGGATGGTTGGACGCTCAGGCTATGGATGGTTTCAGAAAGTGTCTAGTCGAAGAATTCAATTCCATTTATGTCTTCAACCTGAGAGGCAATCAAAGGACACAGGGTGAGCAATCACGCAAGGAAGGCGGAAAAATATTCGGATCAGGGTCACGCGCGCCGATTGCCATCACTATGCTCGTGAAGAACCCTGCTTCCGAAGAGCACGGAGCCATTCATTATCACGATATCGGAGACTATCTCGATCGGGAGATGAAACTGGCAATTATCGCATCAGCCATAAATGGCGAGCCGTTCGAATGGGATTTGCTAAAGCCTGATAAATACGGCGACTGGCTCAATCAAAGGGATGATAGTTGGTACGATTACGCCCCACTTGGATTGGAGAAGTACAAGGCTCCGACGGGTATTTTTGAAACATGGTCGTTGGGGATAGCCACTAATCGGGATGATTGGATGACGGGATTCAGCAAATACAAAGTCATCAACAACATAAACAATATGATTGATTTTTACAATGAGGAAGCGCATACCAAAAGCAGTATCGAAGATATCACTTTCGATCCGACCAAAATTTCATGGACCGAAACCTTGCAGAAAATGGCAATTGAGTCGAAAGAGCTGTCGAAAACAAACGCTGCAAGGCTGATAGCTTATAGGCCGTTTTGCAAGGAATGGACCTATATCGCGGAAGCTCCTCTTGTGCATAGGCCTTATCAGCAGTTCAAGTTGTTTCCTTGTAGGGTGAACAGTGATGGAGAGTACGAGCCTCTAGAGAATATAGCAATATGCCTGTGCGGCAATAAAGGGTTCAGCGCCAATGTGACAGACATTATTCCCGATCTGCACTTTGTCGGCGATGCGCAGTGTTTTCCTCTTTATTGGTACGAGAAGATGGAAGTGCTTGGGGGCATGTTTGCAGATGAGTCGAACGAATATATTCGCCATGACGCTATCACCGACGAGGCGCTTTCGATTTTCCAGAAGGTATATCCGAGAGTTTTTGATGGTCACGGGAAGACCAAGGCCCGCGCGAGCGCACATGGAGGCATAGAACTGACTAAAGAAGATATCTTTTATTATATCTATGGCGTTCTTCATTCGCCCGAATACAGGAGAAGGTTCGAGGCCAACCTAAAGAAGGAATTGCCTCGCATTCCTTTGGCTGAGGATTTTAGAGCTTTCTCTCTGGCAGGAAGACGGCTCGTTCAGCTTCACTTGGAGTACGAGAGCGTGCAGCCGTGGCCCTTGACTATTCATGGTGATGCGAGTCGTCCAGGGCGCGTGCAGAAGATGAAATGGGGTAAGTGCAAAGATCCGGAGACTGGCAAAAAGGTAGATGATCATACAACACTTATCTACAACGAGAACTTGACATTTGCCGACATTCCTGAGGCTGCTAATGATTACAAAGTCAACGGGCGCAGCCCTCTAGAATGGATAATCGACCGCTATCAGGTAAAACGCGGTAATCCTTCCGGTATCGTGAACGATCCCAACGACTACAGCGACGATCCGACCTACATCAGTGGCCTCATTCCCCGTTTGGTCACGGTAGCCATGGATACCCTAGAGATCATGAAAGGGCTTCCGCCGTTGAAAGAGAGGCCCCAGCCTGCTGATTGGCCGTTTGCATGGAAGGCGGGCGAGTAGCGTGGCCGAGAGATACGTTCGGGAGGTTACGAGGGACGATACGCATCTGGCCGATGTGAAGGGCACTCCAGGCGCTCATCGCGGGTTGGAGTACGATGACGACAATAACCTCGTAGCACATGCGGAGTATTACCCAGTTGACGAGGAGGATCTGTACGAAGAGCTAAGGAAAAAGTACGGCAAGGGCACCGACGACTATGAGTTTGAGCTCGACGAGGAAAGGCTTCAAGAGAAGTTCGAAATCGGAATGGTGGTAGCAGGCGTTGTGGTCGTGCTCGCGCCCTACGTAAAGGATTGGATGCGGGGGACCGCCTTGCCTTGGATGAGGGATACCGCATGGCCTGGGGTCAAGTCGGCGGTAGGGCGTCTTAGGGAAAAGGCCAGAGGGAAGCGCGAGATCTGTGAGGCTGATTCCATACCGGTAACGCTAGATGTGAGCGAAAGGAACGGACTTGATTTCGCCAAGCAGATTGTGACTGCCGAGAAGGAATATTGCAAGCAAATGACGAGCGATGAGGCGCGACGGAAGTTCGTCCGGATCGTGGCCTTGGCGATGGCTCTGACAAAAGAGATAAACGAGCTCTATAATGCCGATGTCTGTGACGAGCAAGCTCTGGCGGCCAAAGAGAACTGGCGAATGGTCGAGAAGGAGCTGTCCAAAAGTAGATTATTAGAGAGTGTCAATAATATTCTGGCGACCGATCATGGCGTTCTGCCAGAGGAGCAGATCGCGTTCCTGAAGCAAGCATTCGGCAGAGAGTTGTACCAAGGCGGCACCTATGTTTCAATAGAGCCTAGTGAATTGCGCACGTACTTGGATCACGGCAGCCGGAAGGACAGCCATACGGAAGACAGCGAGTGAATTTGCCGACAGGCTCCCTTCAGGTGTCGACCCGTCTCTGCTAGCTGGCTAGGGGGAGTGTGTCTGCTGTCGTCTCTCCCATGAAAACCTCCAGTGATTTGCAAACGGTCGATTTCAATAAACCCAAAAAGTATCAATCTCAAATCGGACTAGTGGGACTGTTGAGTGCGACTGCTGGCGCCTGGTATGGTGTACGCCATCGAATGGTCGGCGTGCGGAAGAGGTGGTCGCGTGGAATTTACATCGGCTAGTGCCAACAAGTACCTGCGGAGGTTGCAGGACGAGAAGGACCGGCTCCTGCGGACCGAGCAGGAGGTGAGCACCTACGTGCTCGCGGAAGGGGAGG